>Ga0209056_10007261_pt1 | contig 11408 bp, 9 predicted proteins | sample GraSoiAngelo_114_FD_185876 | JGI IMG/M metagenome (GOLD analysis project Ga0209056, IMG submission 185876) | Grasslands soil microbial communities from the Angelo Coastal Reserve, California, USA - 14_0903_13_40cm (SPAdes) (version 2) | ecosystem: Environmental > Terrestrial > Soil > Grasslands ... | reverse complement strand
ACGTTTCCGGAGAACGCAAATGCCAGAAGGAAGATCAGAAAAAGAAATTCCATCGCATCGAGCGATCCTTTGGCACTTTCCGACGCAGCTTCACGCTGCCTGAAGATGCCGATAGTACGAAGGTGACGGCGGAGTTCCGCGACGGCGTGCTAAAAGTGCATCTCCCGACAACGACGACACCAAAATCAAAAGCTATCCAAGTTAAAGTGGCTTAATGCTCTGACACTGACGGTGAGCGTGCGGAACGGTCCGTGCGTTTGCCCCAGTGCGAGGCGGCTAACTTAGTCGCCTGCCCCTTTGAACCAAGGAAGAAGGACCTCATGATCTCGAAAATTATTAGCCGCGCAGCATGTCTGAGAGAACTCGCTTCTAATCCCAAATCCTTCTTCAACTGTCCAGATTTGCACGGTGGTGTCCCGGACTTGCCCGAAGATAGAATCTGCACGAAGCCCGCCTTAGGAAAAAACAGGTCGGCCCGCCGGCAATTTGCAGTGCTTGTCCCCTAAAATTCGCCTACACCCTTGACCCGCATGCATCGTAAGCGGCTTACGATAGAATACATGGGAAGAATTCCCGACTTCTGATCTCGACCTGTCGCAGACTGGCGTGTGTCCTGGTGACTTGCTCTCGAGCCCTAAGTAGGTTATCCCCAGACAGAATAAAGAATAGCTCCAACTAGTTTTAAAACATATTCCATAAGTCTTTAGCTTCCAGTTACTGCGTGTTCCAGTGCGCGATGAGGAGGAACGATAGACTCGTTGGATCCCCTTGGCGTCAAAGTGTCGAGCATTTTCGTGAGACACGTCTCGTACGAATCGCATATGGGGGATTCGCCATTTGGCTTGACCCATTCGGGATGTTGGATCCGCAGATCGTCGTGAATCTGTTGCTGGAGTTCGGTGTACGTGTGGATTGGATGAGACATGGCAATCGGCCTCGGTAAAAGATTTAACATCGGCGCTGGAGGTATCCGACGAAGTGCTCGGCGCGAATGGCGTACGGGCACGGGTGCAGTAAGCGCTCGCCACGGCCAGGTGAGGGTACTCCAAAAGGCGGCGCGCATCTGGTTGCGTTGTGCACGACGCCAGGCCAACTGGCGTATTTTGTAGCGCTGGCGTTGCAGCAACACGGCCAGCAGTCCGCTTTGCGTAAGGGTCGGGGTTAATTTTCTCATGACGTAGTCTTTCTATTTTGCCCTGTCCGAAGGACCTCTGTAATTTACATGGTCGGTGAGTACGGTCTGGGCGTATTTTCCGAAAGATTGACCCTTTCTTGTCGTGCGAGTTCCAGACTCGGAAGGGATTCAACGAATCTCAACTGCCTGTCCTCGCCACTCTCAATCCGGAGCGGCCAGAAAGGGACGTCCGCGAGACGAGCGCAGTCCGTGCGCTATTAGCTCGCAGATCGTCTGTACTCGCTCTGGCGCCACAACTGGCTTGCGCCCAGCGCTTGTGGGGCTGAGAGTCCTTTGCGTGCGCTTGCGCGAGAAGTTTTGAATTTTCGCCTGCTAGGGATTCACCCTGCCTGCCTATTGCGACAATGGTTCTGATCGGACGCCTGGTACGCCGAGGCGGACGGCCCGGCGGTCCGTTCCTACCAAGATTAATAGTGACGGGTCGCGGCGCTGACGAATTCGGAGTTTCACTCTGTGCCAAGGCGCTCGAGCTTGGACGACTTTTGCCCCCCAATTAGCCTGAAGCGCGTTGACACCAGGCACGCGTGTAGAGTCTCGGAAAAGCCCCTTTGGGCAAGATTAACGACTTCTTTGCCGGTCTGAAGGAAAGTGGTTAGTCAGTCGCCAGCCGTCGCCCCGCTGCGTAAGGGAACACTTCTGGAATTTCACCTGCTCGGATTTGACGCTGGATGGCGCGCCAGAAATCGGCCCTAAAAATCTCGCGGTGATGTTCGAGCAGCGCGGCCAGGGCCGGCTCTGGGAAAGCCAGGAATTGCAAAAATTCCTCGGGAAAAATGTCGTTCTCACGCACTGAGAACCACGGTTCGGCAGCCATTTCTTCCTCCGGAGTCCGTGCTTCCGGCAGGTCGCGAAAATGGCAATCGGTCACGAAACAAAGCTCGTCATAGTCGTAAAAGACCACGCGACCGTGCCGGGTCACGCCAAAATTTTTCGTGAGCAGGTCCCCCGGAAAAATATTGGAGGCGGCAAGGTCTTTGATCGATTGCCCGTAATCGCGCCCGGCCGCCGCGATTGCCTCTGGCTCGTTTTCCCGGAAAAAAAGGTTGAGCGGGCGAAGACGGCGCTCGACATAGGCGTGCGCGATGATGACGTCGTCGCCCTTCATTTTCACAATCGAAGCGGCATCGCGCAAAAGTTCGGCCAGCAGCTCAGGGTCGAATCGGTCCCCCGCGATTCGCAGATGCTCGAAATCGTGCGCTTCGACTAATCGTCCCGCGCGGTCATGTTCGAAAACCAATCGGTAGCGCCGCCGCACATCCTCGTGGGTGCTGTCTTTCGGCAAATCAAATTGATCTTTGATCAGTTTAAAAACGACATCGTAACTCGGCAGGGTGAAAACGCTCATCACCGTTCCGCGAGCTCCTTCGGCCACGACGAAACGATCGCTTGACTTGCGCAGGTGGGCGATGAAATCGCGGTAAAATTCCGTTTTACCGTGCCGATGAAAACCGATGGCGTTGTAAAGATCAATCAAACGTTTGCGCGGCATCAATTGTTGAAGATAACGCACAAGCCGATAGGGACATTCAACCGCCACCCGAAAATACGAGCGGGTAAACGAAAACAAAATCGCAAGGTCGACATCTCCATCCAGCAGCGCATCGAGGATGATGCCGCGCTCATTTTCGTGCCGAAGGCAAAGCGCGATGGGCAAGGGCAGCTGTCCTTCGCGCAAGAGGCGTCCTACCAAATAGGCGCCGCGTCCGCGATAAAAAACACTTGACACAATCTCCAGTTCGGGTTGCGAATTTTTCGCCGTGCACGCCGCTTCAATCTGCGCTGTAGCCAGTTTCGCTGTCTCCCGCAGGTCGCCCCAGCAGGTTTTGTCAAAAGCATCCGTCAACGTCGCACACAGCAGTTCGGGCAGGCTTTGGCCGCGATAAAGTTTCGCGATATTGATCGGGGCGCTTGGTGGCGGGCCGTCGAAATCGGTATCGACAAATTCGATTGCCTGGTCCACGCCGGCGGTAGCAAAAACGCGGCGCGTTAACGAATTGAAAAATGTCTCGGCGATTTCCCATGCCGGCGAGCGCGCGATGAGCGATGAGTAAACGGCTTTGATCCCCGTCCAGATGCTGCGTTCCGGCAAACGCGGGCCCATCAATTCGCGGATGCGACTTGTTAGGCCGTCGAGAACATCGTTGTAAAAATGCAGGCGCTCGGCCGCGTCATGGAAACTGCCGGCCCAATCACGCGCCAAAAAACGTTCGCGCGCACGGCGGGTGATGGCGTTGAAGCGCGTTTGGTAATCGAAAAAAGCTTGCTGCGCGGTTTCGGCACAACGCGCGGCAAGACGACTGTCGGTCAGGGCGGAAGAATCTTGCGGAATCCTTTCGCTGATGATTGTCGATCTTGCATTCAACGGAACTGCTCCGCTTCGGTCGAGCCGCCCAACGCTGTGGTCGAGCTTTTGCCGCCGGCGATAATTTGCGCGACGAGATCGAAGTAACCGGCACCGACTTCGCGTTGATGTTTCGTCGCCGAATAACCATCGCGTTCGGCGGCGAATTCCGCCTCTTGCAATACTGCATACGCCGTCATGCCGTGGTCGCGATAGTCGCGCGCCAGATTAAACATGCTGGCGTTGAGCGCGTGAAATCCAGCGAGTGTGACGAATTGAAATTTGTAACCCATCGCGCCGAGCTCGCGCTGAAACTTTGCGATGCTAGCGCTGTCGAGTTTCTTTTTCCAGTTGAACGACGGCGAACAATTGTAAGCTAGTAACTTGTTAGGGAATTTTGCACGCACGTTTTCGGCGAATCGCTTTGCTTCCGCGAAATTCGGTTCACTCGTTTCGCACCAGATCACATCGACAAACGGCGCGTAACTTTGCGCGCGCGCGATCGCCTGGTCGAGCCCGGCGCGCACGCGAAAGAAACCCTCTGGCGTTCGTTCGCCGGTGAGAAATTCGCGATCGCGCTCATCCACATCGTTCGTCAACAGAGCGGCGCCGTTCGCGTCCGTGCGCGCGATCAGGATCATCGGCACATCGCAAACATCCGCCGCCAAACGCGCGGCGATGAGATGCTTGATAGCGGTGTGCGTCGGCACCAACACCTTCCCGCCCATGTGGCCGCATTTTTTCTCGCTGGCGAGTTGATCTTCGAAATGCACGCCGGCCGCACCCGCTTCGAGCATTGCCTTCGTCAGTTCGAAAACATTAAGCGGTCCACCAAAACCCGCCTCACCGTCGGCTACGATGGGTGCGAACCAGTCGATATCGCTGTTACCTTCGGCGTGGTAAATTTGATCGGCTCGCTGTAACGCTTGGTTGATTCGCCTGACGAGTGCCGGCACGCTGTTCGCTGGATATAAACTTTGATCGGGATACATTTGCCCAGCGAGATTTGCGTCCGCCGCCACCTGCCAGCCGCTCACGTAAATCGCCTTCAGGCCCGCTTTGACCTGTTGCATCGCTTGATTGCCGGTCAGCGCGCCGAGAGCCGCGACGTAATTTTCGTTCTGCAACAGTTGCCAAAGTTTTTCCGCGCCGCGCCGCGCGAGCGTGTGCTCGATGCGCAGGCTGCCGCGCACGCGCTTCACGTCTGCCGACGAATATGGTCTTGTTATGCCGCGCCAGCGCGCGTCGGCTTCATTCGAGTTTTTCATAACCTGGCAACGTTAGAAATTCCGCGAACTCATCGTCGGTGGTCATCTCATCGAACAAATCACGCGCGATTTCGAATTTCCCTTTGGCGAAACGATCGACACCGATCGCTTGTTTAATTTTCGTAAGTTCTTCCGTCAACACTTCGCGAAATAGTTTCTTCGTCACTTTGCGCCCGTCGCTCAGTTTTCCATCGGGATGTCGAATCCATTGCCAGACTTGCGCGCGCGAGATTTCCGCTGTGGCGGCGTCTTCCATCAAATTGAAAATCGGGACGGCGCCGCTGCCGCGCAGCCACGCCTCGAGATATTGCACCCCCACGCTCACGTTGGTGCGCAAACCTTGTTCGGTGATCGGGCCGCGCGGCCCGAAATCGAGCAGGTCTTTCGCGCAAAGGTCGACATCGTCACGTTGGCGCGCGATTTGGTTAGGCTGCGGCATCAGGCGATCGAATGCTTCGGTCGCGAGCTGAACCATTCCAGGATGCGCCACCCACGTTCCATCGTGACCATCGCCGGCTTCGCGTTCCTTGTCTCCGCGCACTTTGGCGAATGCTTCTTCGTTTGCGCGCGGATTGTTCTTCACCGGAATCTGTGCTGCCATTCCGCCCATCGCGAAGGTTTTCCGGCGATGACAAGTCTTGATACAGAGCAACGAATATGAATGCATGAAATGCGTCGTCATCGTAATGACCGCGCGATCGGCCAGTAGAAAATCCCGTTTGCGCCGAAATTTTTTGATGCAGGAGAAAATATAATCCCAGCGGCCGCAGTTGAGCCCGGCAGAATGCTCGCGCAGCTCGTAAAGAATCTCGTCCATCTCGAATGCGGCCGGAATGGTCTCGATTAGAACCGTCGCACGGACCGTGCCTTGTTGAATGCCAAGCTCATCCTGCGCCAGCTTGAAAGCATCGTTCCAAATGCGCGCTTCGAGGTGGCTCTCCATTTTCGGCAGGTAAAAATACGGGCCGCTCCCGCGCGAGATCAGTTCCTTGGCATTGTGAAAAAAGAAGAGACCGAAATCGAAGAACGCGCCGGCGACCGGCTCGCCATCGACAAGCAGATGCTTCTCGTCCAGGTGCCAGCCACGCGGCCTAACGAATAAGACGGCCGTGCGTTCGTTTAGTCGATATTCTTTTCCCTCGGGATTCGTGAACGTTATCGTGCGCCGAATGGCGTCGCGCAAATTGATCTGGCCTTCCACCATGTTGGCCCAGGTCGGCGCGTTGGCGTCTTCGAAATCGGCCATGAAAACTTTCGCGCCGGAATTGAGCGCGTTGATCACCATTTTGCGATCAGTCGGCCCGGTAATTTCCACTCGACGGTCCTGCAAATCGCGCGGAACCGGCGCGCAGCTCCAATCGCCTTCGCGAATGTGTTTGGTCTCCGTTAGGAAATCCAGCGACTCGCCACGATCGAACGCCTCTTGTCGATCTTGTCGGCGTTGGAGACATTCGCGGCGGCGCGATTCAAACGCGCGATGCAATTTCGCCACAAACGACAACGCGTCCGGAGTGAGAATTTCGTCATAACCCGTTGCGATCGCGCCCGTGATTTCCACTCCGTTAGGAAGATCGCGGACTGATGGTTGCGCCATAATCAAAAATGGTTGGAAGGCTGCGAATTCTAGAGCAAAGGAGCGCGTAATGGAAGCAATTCACGACATCGGTAGTATGCTAATTTGGGTGAGATAAAAACCAAAGAGCAGGGATTACCGATCATGTGTGGAGTTTAGATGAAGTAATCGATTTGCTACGATAAGCTTGGGACTATGAGGAACATCCACCGGTGGGCATTTTTCTTCATAGCTATAGGAATTGCCCTCTGGATGTCTGGCGTTTCTCCACAACTAGGCATTATCATATTTGTCATAGGTCTGGTCGGCTTGGTGATCGCGTGGGTTATACGCTAGTTTTCAAACTGTACCATTACCGAGCGGATTGGTGGTCATGGTGTCACTGGTCGCCGATCGTCGATGACACGCTGGCCGCATCTACCCATAGACTTTAGCTGCGCAATCATGGCTTTCTTCTCAGGGATTTGTTTGGCCTTTCGCTTTGGCACGCTGATTCTCCTACCGAACAAAAGCTCGCTCAAAAAACCGCACAACTAAACGCGCCAGGTGCGGGCATTCAATGATAAGACGCGCAGTATTTAAGTCGCCTAGCAGGGTGCACTTCGATATAATTCATTAGTCGAAATTCCGGGTATCGCCATATTGCTCGCCGAGCGGAGAAACATGGTATTGCGGTGCTTCCAGGATGGCTTCCTTGGTCACGTTCACAAATACCTTGGATTCCTCATAACTGATCCGGTCGATATTCTTCGGCGAAATCACGATCTCCTTGCGGGAATACCAATGGCCCGTCTCAACAACCAGGTGACAAATCGTCCAACTCTTGTCGTCGATGATAAAATCAATGACATGGCCGATCGCTCCTTCGCTGGTTTGGATGGGGTAGCCGCTAAGAGCCTGTGTGCTTTGCAGATGAAGATCGTCGCTTGCCTGCTTACTCGGCATAAGATGCGGCGGCGACGGAGCCTCGGGAAAACCGCCCACGCCCCACGTTTCGACTCCGTCCCAGTATGCTTGATATTGCAGCGAGACTGGCTTGTGCGACTCAATCGCGGGACTGTTTTCAATCTGTTGCCGAGTCAGATTCACGAGCAGGCAGTCGCCGGCTTGATGCAGGTTTTCAAAAACATGGGGAGAAATCAGCACCAAGCGGCCCGATAGCCATGAACCTGTGTCCGCGACAACATAGCGGATAGTCCATTGTTGATCATTGAAATAGAAGTCCCTCACATGGCCGATGTCGCCGTCAGAGGCGCCCAGCTTTTTTCCGTAAAGCTGCCTAAGGCTTCGCAACATAACTTTAGCCTTTCTGAAGACGGATTTGATCTATCCAGAGAATGCGACTAGATACTTGAAGTCGCAAGCGCCGGCCCAACCCCTGGAAGCGGTATGCAGTTTTTGCCTCGCAAAGTCGCGCGGGGCTGCTTATGACTCGTTTATGAAAACGATTAAACTTCCCACCAATTCGTTTCACCGTCCGCTTTTGATGTTAATAGTCTCCATTCCGCGCAAAAAAAGACACATCTTACTACTTTTCGATGGAAATTACAGCATCGACATATAGACCGAAATTTGCCTTGCTCCAAGGTGCAGAACTCTACAAAGAACTGCATCAGCGCGTAAGGGCAGCGCAGCTGTTTAAGCGGGCATATATGTTCTACGCACTACATGCGCTCTTTGTTTTGATGGCCATCGCCATTAGTTGGTATTTTTTGGCGGTCACTGCGAATACGATTCTGTTTAGCATAATCGCAATGTTGCTGGCGATGTGCTTAAGCCAACTCGGGGGATACATGCACGATGCCGCACACATGATGGTCATGAAAACTAAAATCATGAACGACGTGGCGGGAACGATTTGTGCGTCACTTGTTCTGATGAATTACAACGCTTGGAAAATTAAGCACAATGCGCATCACAGGCATCCGAATCAGGAAGGACACGATCCTGATATCGACATTCCGCTTTTTTCGTTTACCGACACACGATACGCATCGAAAACGGGTTTCGCACGGGTTCTAAGACGTTACCAGGCCTACTTTTACTTTCCGCTAACATTCTTGCTCGCCTACTCGTTTCAATTCAAAAATAACATCGAGTATTTTATTCGGGAGGTAAAAACAAGGTTTCGCCTCAGTATCCTTGGCGAAATGTCGCTTTATCTGGGGGGCTTTTTTCTTTGGTATGTGCTTCCGTTTCTCGTATTTGATCTTTTAAAGGCGGTGCTCTTTATCACGATCGTTCCAGCGACGGTCGGCTTTTACATTGCGAGCGTCTTTGCTCCAAATCACAAAGGGATGCCAGTGCTCGATCGAAATGCCAGGCTGTCGTTTCTAGAACACCAAATTATCACGTCTCGAAACATCGCTGACAATTGGTTCACCGACTTCATATACCTAAGTCTCAATTACCAAATCGAACACCATCTGTTCCCTGACTGCCCACGGAACAAACTCAAGCTAGTGACACCTTACATTAAAGAACTGTGTCGTATGCATGGTCTTCCGTTCACCGTCGTCGACCTGCGAGAGTCGTTCGGCGTGATTCTCAATGCACTAAGCAGCGTGGTCCGGGAGGCTGAGCATGCGGTAGTTTACCGTGACGAAGCACAATAGATTTATGGCAGCCTCAATGGATAGCTCGCATGGGATCGAGATCACGCAAACTAAGAATAAGGGAGGCAAACTTTGCAATGGTTTCAGACAAACTGTGGCGGGATTGTTTGGAGAAGCAGATGTCTTGATTAACGGCGCGCGTCCCTGGGATATTGTCGTGCATGATGAGCGGTTTTTCCGGCGAGTGCTCGCCGATGGGTCATTGGGTTTGGGTGAGTCTTACATGGATCAATGGTGGGACTGTGAAGCGATCGATGAAATGATTGCGCGTCTTCTCGGAGCCGGTCTGGAAGAGAAAATCAAGCCCCGTAAATTTCTCTACTTATTTCTCCTCGCACATCTCATGAATCCCCAACGCAAATCGAAAGCCTTCGATGTGGGTGAGCGGCATTACGATCTCGGTAACGATCTGTTTGAGCAAATGCTTGATAAACGGATGACCTACACTTGTGCGTACTGGAGCGGGCATCCAACGCCGCAGGGACTGGACCAAGCGCAACAAGCGAAGCTTGAACTGGTTTGTCGTAAGCTCGGACTTAAACCGGGTCAGCACGTGCTCGATATTGGCTGTGGCTGGGGCAGCTTCATGATTTATGCCGCCCAGAAGTACGGGGTCGCCGCGACCGGCGTGACCGTTTCAAAAGAACAAGTTGAGTTCGGCCGGAAACGAGCGGGAAACCTTCCGGTCACCTTTGAACTAAAAGATTATCGCGAGACGACCGGAAGCTATGATCACGTCGTCTCACTCGGAATGTTTGAACATGTCGGACCACGGAACCACCGGACGTTTATGGAAGTCACCAACCGCGTTTTAAAGGATGAGGGACTCTTTGTCCTCCAGATCGCTGCCAGAAGCAATTCGAAAACGCTGCCCGATCCGTGGTCAGGAAAATATATTTTCCCGAATACTCTGATCCCGTGTCTCGGCGAGATTGCATCGAGCACGAATGGCCTCTTTGTCATGGAGGATTTGCACAACTTTGGTGCTGATTACGACAAAACGCTCCAAAGCTGGCACCGGAATTTCGAGGCGGCCTGGCCTTCGCTCAAAAACAAGTACTCCGACCGGTTTTACCGCATGTGGCGGTACTATCTTTTGGCTGCGGCTGGCATATCGCGTTCCCGTACCGGACAACTGTGGCAAATTGTCTTCTCGAAGAAAGGTGTTCCCGGCGGATATCACTCCGTTCGCTGAACCAGTTGCATTTCCCGTTTGTGGCGACGAGAAGTCGGTCGATCTTTGGTCATGCCAAGCGCAATTGCGCCAGTGAGGCGTATGAGCCGCCACTCAGGTTCGGGATGATCGTAAGTTCCAGGGCAGTTACGTCTTCAAACTCGACTCGATATTCCTCGATCTCCTCAGTCGCTCCCGATGGGCTGAAGTGATACTGCTGGCGCACAATATCGCGCGATGAAACGTCTGCCGTTGGCGACCAGCGCAGGACGAACTCCTGCGTGCGCGCCTCCTTATCTTCTCGAAACAGTAGGCGGATGCGCCTGAGCCTCTGCGGCGCTTCGAAGAGGAGGCGGATTGTCTGTTCTCCTGGGCTTTCCGCGCGCCATCCTGTTGCGCCAACAGTCAACAGCGCTGATTCGATCGGGTGCGCCGCGTCTTCCGATGTGACTTCGACTCGGGCTAGGGCTTCCAAGTCGAGCCAGCCGGTATTCGCTGACGGGCTTTCTCGCTGCGGCTGCGAACTGATTCGTTTTCGCATTGGTTTTATCCTTTAGATAATCAGAGCCGACTCCAACGTGCTCTACAGCTGTTTCGTGGGCAAGTCTGTTGATGCGCTGGACTGAAAGCGGTTGTAGCGTCAGATTGGTCAGCGGTTATCTCCAGCGCTTGATTAGGCAGCATCATTGTGGCTCATCACATTAATGATCACGCCATTCGGGTCAGTAACAAAGAAGCGGCGGACGCCCCACGGCTCATCAGTCAATGGGTAAACGACCTTAAGGCCAAGTCCGATGGCCTTCGCATGCACCGCATCAACGTCATCGATCTCAATGGTCATGTTCGGTTGTGGTGCGGCCGATCCGGTCTCTTGCACCATTGTGATCTGAGCGGTTGGATTGCTCGGCGAGACGAGCGTGACAACCCAATCCACGTCCATAGCCACGTCGAAGCCCAAGAACTCCGTGTAGAACTTTCGGCTCTCATGAATCCGGTGGCAGGTGATATCTGGTACAACTCTTCTGATGCTCATTGTATTACTTTTTTTGAGTGCGGTCGAATCCAGAGATATCCATAATTCGGCCTAACGAACCACAAGCTCAGCATTGTTTGTCCATTGGAATCAACTCTTGAAAACCACAACCGCAACTCCGATCGGCTTTGCTTAGGTTGTCTGCGATTATCGCCCATTACTTCACCCTATGTCCGGGTGGCTCCTTTTTGTATAACAGCGTGGTTGAG
>Ga0209056_10007260_pt1 | contig 11409 bp, 8 predicted proteins | sample GraSoiAngelo_114_FD_185876 | JGI IMG/M metagenome (GOLD analysis project Ga0209056, IMG submission 185876) | Grasslands soil microbial communities from the Angelo Coastal Reserve, California, USA - 14_0903_13_40cm (SPAdes) (version 2) | ecosystem: Environmental > Terrestrial > Soil > Grasslands ... | reverse complement strand
TCGAAGGCGTGGACGTTTGCTTTCACCTCGCGGCTAAGATCGGGGGCATCAAGTATTTCCATGACTACCCGGCCACAATTCTCAATGAAAACAACCTCATGCTGGCTAGCGTCTTCGGTGCTGCCACGCGCAAGCGTACGAAAATCGTTTACGTCTCGTCTTCAATGGTCTTTGAAAAGACTTCCATCTTCCCCTCGCCGGAGTCGGCGGTCCTCGAATCTCCCCCGCCGGTCACGCACTATGGCTTCTCGAAACTCGTAGGGGAGTACTACTGCCGTGCCTTTAATGAGGAACACGGAGTTCCCTACACCATCTGTCGCCCCTTCAACGCCTACGGCCCCGGCGAGTTTCCTGAAGATGAACCAGGTATCGCCCACGTCATCCCGGATCTCGCAAAGAAAGTGCTTCGCGGCGACTATCCGCTGGAAATCATGGGCTCTGGGCAACAAGTCCGCTGTTACACATACATGACTGATATAGCTGATGGTATCGTTATCGCCGGACTCGACCCGCGCGGCGAAAACGAAGACTTTAACGTTGGCGACGACACGCCTACTTCGGTGGATCAGCTCGCAAGGAAGATATGGACGCTCTGCGGCCGCGCCGAGCCTTTCCAATTGAGCCACAGTCTGGCCCTCGAACACGATATTCAGCGCCGGATTCCCGACGTCACTAAGATCGAGCGCGTTTTGGGATGGCGGGTGAAGACATCCCTCGAGGAAGGGCTCCGCTCCACGATTGACTGGCTTCGCATGTCTGTACCTGCCGCCTGATCACGTATGGAAACTCCTTCGCAGCGGTATTCGCTGAAACGCCTGTACGAACAGCGTTTCCAGCCAATGGAACGGCAGCAGAAGAATGAGCTTTGGAAAGTGCTCTGTCAATCCTTCTTTCAGAAATACGTGTCCGATTCCGATACTGTCGTTGACCTTGGTGCTGGTTATTGCGAGTTCATCAACAACATCCGCTGCGCGAACAAAATCGCGGTTGACCTCAATGAGGAAACTGTGAACTTCGCTGCTGAGGAAGTTAGAGTGGTCCTCGTCCCGGTCTCAAACCTTTCGCCGTTGGAAGACGGCACTGTCGATGTGACGTTCTGCAGCAATCTCTTCGAGCACCTGCAGAGCAAGGAAGAGTTGCTGGTTGTCCTTTCCGAGATTCATCGCATCCTACGCATTGGTGGGAGACTTCTGGTTCTGCAGCCCAACATCCGTTACGCATATAAGGAATACTGGGACTACTTTGACCACTATCTACCCCTCAGCCATCTCAGTTTGACGGAGGCGCTCCAGCTCTCAGGCTTTAGCGTCGAAGAGACCCGGCCGCGCTTCCTGCCTTACACGTTCAAGAGCCGCCTCCCTAAGTCAACGGGGCTTCTCAAACTGTATCTGCGCCTTGGCCCGCTTCAGGCGCTGGCCGGGAAACAGATGTTCCTTCTGGCGTCGAGGCGATAGCGGCAACGCTCGATTCCTCATCCCTGCCTGCCAATTCGCCTGGCGCAGCCGACTGCGTGATTTCTGTCAAAGAGAGCCCCACGATCCACAGCGAGATAAGCCCTAGCAGGATCACGGGGACTAGCAATACAGCGTGTAGCGAGAGTGCATAAGCAGTCGCGACGGATGCAGGGACACCGCGGAAGGCCAGCGTTTGCCTGACAAAGAACTCGAAGGGCCCAAAACCTCCCTGTGATGAAGGGATCGAGACGCTCAGGTTGGCAGCGGACGTGACCAGAGCGTAAGTACCGAAGCCTTTGTCCAAATGGAACGCCTCACCCACAATCCAATAGACGCAGGCTACGACTACCCAGAACCCGGCCGTTCCAGCCAAAATAGCCGCGACGCCGTCCGGCGTGCGCAAAGCCTGGATGCCGGTAAAGAAAGATTCCAGCCAGACGCGCAGGTTCCGGCGCCATGTGCCGGGCGCTCGTGATATTCCGATTTCAGCTACTCTTGCACTTTGTTCCGGCAAGAACGCGATAGCGACGAGCGCAGCAGACGCCCCGCCAAAGATCAGCGCGCCCGCGGCTACTAGACCCCATAGCCGCTGGCTGGTTTCCACGAACGCCATGCTGATGACGAGCAGGCCTACAAGCGTCAGGCCATCGAGCGCCCGTTCTAAGGCCAATGTGCCTACGATAGCCATCCGGCTGATGCCCTCGCGTCGGTGAAGCACCAGTGCCCTTACTATCTCGCCTCCGCGCAACGGTAAGAGAACGTTGCCGAAGTGCCCAATCAACAACACTGGATAGAGACGCTTTGCGGATACGTCGGCCAGTGGCTTCAGGAGGTACCGCCAGCGCACCGCCTGAAACCACAGGGCAGCAGCGAACAGTATCATGGCCGGCAGAATGAGCGGATAATTGGCGTCCCCCATAGCGTCCGCGGTCTCTTCGAGATTCGCCCGTAAGAGAACGAGGGCCAAGAGGGGAAGCGCTACTAGTAAGCCTAGCGCCGTTCGCCGCCAGAATCTGGTCATGAGGTTGCGATTTCTCATGGTATCAACGCGGCTGCCTACGTTCACTATGACCGCGCATCCGCGTCCTGCTGTGCCAGCGGGCCGCGAGCGCCTATAATCTGCACCAGGACTCATCTCAGAATGATTGTTCGGAACGAGAGCAAACTGAGCCTGCCTTCCAAAGGCAGGCTCGATAGCATTAAGAGCCTGCCTACAGGCGATTTCGCGCGTTGGGCGGGTCTATCGCTGCTCTTTCTCGCTGTAGCCGTAGTGCAGACCTGGCCGCTGCTCATCAACATTACTGACTCGATCGCCGACTCGAAGAACGCACCCCTACCAGACACTTACGCCTTTTTGTGGAACCTATCCTGGGTGAAGCAGGCGATCGTAGATCTCCAGACCAACCCCTACGAGACTGATTACATCTTCTTCCCCGACGGCGAACACCTATACCTTCACCCCCTGGCATTTGTTAACGGTGTGCTCTCTATCCCGCTGCAAGTCACGACGGGAAATCTCATATTCTCTTGGAATGTCCTAGCGCTGCTCTTCTTCGTGTTTTCCGGTCTCGCCACGTATGCCATCGCGTATCGCATTACTCGAAACAACCTCGCCAGCATCCTCGCTGGGTTCATCTTTGCTTTCGCCCCGGTCGTGATGATGCAGTTCCTGGCGCGCTGGCATATCTCCACCACTTGGCCAATCCCGCTTCTTGTCTTGTTCACTCTTCGATTCTTCGATACAGGGCGTTTGCGGGAGGCGGCCGCTGCGGCCCTATGCTGGACGCTCTTGCTTTACAACAATCAGGAATTCGCCCTCGACGCCGCTCTCTTCTTCGTGCTTTTCTTTCTGTATTGGGGAGTCGTGTTCTTCCGGCGCAAAGACCATGAGCAGTTGCGAGTCCTCCTGAAGGGCGGCGTGATCATCGTCTTAGTTTGGGTCGTTCTCGCCGCTCCCCTTGTCATACCTGCTTGGGCGGACGCCCGGGGGGGCGAATATTATATTCCTGGCGGGGACGAGGACTATTCCGCCGACCTCAAAGCTTTCATCACTCCGAGCCCGCTCTGGGGACCAGGCAAAGACCCCGTTGGCGGCTTTGTTCCGCCGCATCAGCCGACCGGAAGCATTGAAGATGCGCTCTATCTCGGTGGCGTGCCCTTGCTCTTGGCCACAGCCGCGCTGTTTACAGCCAGGCGCAAGCCACATCGAGTCCTGCCATGGTTGCTACTCTTCTTGCTCTTTTTGGTCTTGGCCGTCGGGCCATGGCTATACTTAACTCCGACCGAGAAACTACCTATACCGCTCCCGTACCAGATTTACGATCAGTTGCCTCTGTTTGGCGATCGCAGGGTCCCCAGCCGCATGATGCCCTTTGGCATGCTTGGTCTCGCCGTTCTGGCAGCGATTGGCCTGGACTTCCTCATGTCTAAATTGAAAAGCCGCCACCTGTTGCTGGCACCGGCCGTAGCAGCTGTTGCGATTGGCTTGGTCGGGCTGGAGTATTGGAACCCTCCGGTTCACACGACGCGCCTGGACCCGCCAAAAATTCTGGAACAGATCCGGGACGAGCCTGGAGACTTCAGCGTTCTCGATGTGCCTCTAGGCCGCAGGGATGGCCGGCTGTTCAACGGCCACTTTGAAGGAGCCGGCACCGCGGACTACTATCAGGCCATTCACAAAAAGCACGTCTTTGGTGGCTTCATCGCTCGCCTCAAGGAAGAGACGCGCGCCTGGCTGCGCGTTGAGCCGGGACTCAGGTACCTTGCCTTCCCGTCCGAGCCACCTCTTCCCGACGATCTTGATCGGGCGGCCGTTAGCCGCGTCCTCGGCAAATATGACGTTAAATACGTTGTCCTCCACCGCATCGGTCCCCACGATCAGCCTATCGATACGCCGCAGATTCTGGATGCAGTCGACCGGTACCTCACCAGCGTGCTGGGCTTGACGGTTGTCGCGTCCGACTCCACAATGACTCTCTACCGAAATCAAGGAGTGCAATGATGGTGTTCAAACACTTCCCCGCTGGTTTGCGTCGTGGGAATCACTGCGCTGCACCGTTCGTTGGCCGTTTGGTGGCGCTGCTGTCGCTTGTCATCATCCTCCTAGCTTTCGGTTGTGGCTCTGACGAGAAAAACCCCTTTGGCGTGAGGTCAGAGATCGTGACCGCGGCCGCCTACCCGATTGCCTTGGCGTTCACTCCCGACGGTCGTCTCTTCTTTGGAGAGCAAGAGACAGGCAACATTCGGATTGTGACTAAGGACGGTACTCTGCTCCCAGACCCTTTTGCACACGTGGACGTCCAGATTGGCTTGGAGTGGGGTGTTACCGGCCTCGCCATCGACCCGGATTTCGGACAGAATCGCTACATCTATGTGTACTACACTCAAGCCGTCAACCCCCAGGCACCAATGAAAGAAATTGTGGCACGACCTCAAGTAACTCGTTTCACTGAGGAGCAAAACAAGGGTGTCGATCCTAAGGTGATAATGGGCGATTTGCCTGTCACGGACGTTGCGCATCCCGGTTATAACGCCAACGGCCGCATTGGCTTCGGTTTGGATGGATTCCTGTATATCAGCGTGGGAGACTACGACTCGCCGTCATTTAATCCCCAAGACCTAAGCATGCCGCAAGGTAAGTTGCTGAGGGTCAACAAGGACGACGGTTCCCCGCCGCCAGACAACCCATTTATTGGACAGGCCGGAGCCGATCCGCGCGTCTTCGCCTATGGCTTTCGAGAACCTTTTGGCTTCGCCTTCCACCCGGGAACAGGAAAGATCTATGGCACGGACAACACGCCTGTGAGCTGTGAGGAATTGAACATCATCAACAGCGGCGCCAACTACGGGTACCCAAACGTCGGGCAATTCCCCTTCGCCGATTGCCGGTTCGGTAACCATACACACGGAATTCACTTCTTCTCGAAGAAAGATACCCAGCCCGAGAGCTTCTTGTCCAACACCTATATCTCCGATCTTGCCTTCGTCTCAGGCTCCAAGTATCCCACTATCGGTGACGCTCTTCTCGTTTGTGAATCAGAGTTGGAAACCCACGACCTTCGGCGCTTGACTCTCGGTGGCGAAAGTTTAGACCAGGTCACAGCCGATGATATCGTCGTGAAGGATTGTAAATTGGACGTGGCCATCAGCCCGGATGGCACAATCGTCTACAGCAATGAGAAGGAGATCCGTCGCTTGGTTCAGCAGGAAACGTCAAAAGGAGACTAAAAGCTCGAGCAAGCTAAGTTGCTGGTCGGTCTTCAACATTAATGATCAAGATCATAGGCGTCCTTGAAAACCTATGAATAGCAGCTTCGCAGAGCACTCGAGCTCGACTGCGATTACTCTCTGAGCGCAGCCCCCCTTGATGGAGGCATCGTGGGATGCCTTTCTAGCGCGATGGTGGTTTGGCGCGTCATTTGTGCCTCAGGGGAATCGGACGGGTCGGCCAGCCTATCAGCGAAGGGAATTAGTAGGACGATTGGCGCGACCCCGGCGAAGGAGGCGTAGGTCGTCCACCGAGCAAACAACATCACGAGGAACCATGCGCCTGCGCCGAATAATAGCGATCGCGACGGTTTCCCAACCCCGGCGAGTAACCCAAGCACGATCGCGAAGCCCATTACGGTAAGATCGATGGGTACGAGACTGTCCCCCAGGGCTTTGTCTGCGTTCCACCCTCTCCAACGCAGCATGAACGACCAGACGTTCCATCCGTCTATACCGAGCGCTGAGGACGAAAAGCGTGAAACAAAAACAACATCATCGAGGAACGTTGCTGGGGAGGTTAGGAAAAACGGCAGGCTGACTGCTCCTGCATATCCGGCGCTCACGATCGCATAGGGAATCCAGGCCGGAATACTGAACGTCCGTTGATAAATACCTTTGGATAAGCGCCACGGCTGAGCAGCAACATACGCGGTCAAGAAAAGCCAGAATGGCAACGTGTATTGCTTGAATGCTAATGTCTCTCCCATCAGTAAAGCCGACGCGATCAGCAGCCAGCCGTTGGACCGTCGTTTCGAAAGGAATAGCAACAGGGCGCTGACAAAAAGGAGAGCCCCGGCGCTGGTGTCGTTGCTGCCATCGGTGGCAAGAAGAATTAGTGGTGGCGCTGCAGCGTAGAGTCCCATGGTGGCCACAGGCCAATCGCTCCTAATTAGCCAGGCCACCCACGCAAGACCGGCGAGCACCACGGCTGACGAGAATACCTCCGTCGAACGCACGCTATCCAGAAGAAACCCAGGAAGATAGTAGAGTAGGTTGCCGGGCGGATAGGCAAATGGGTTTCCAGGGCCAAAGAACGGTGGGACGGAATACATCAGGCCGTATGGACTATTGCCCCGGAGCATCCGGTCTATCGCAGCATGCGTCACCGGGAGAACGTCGGAATCTGGAGGACGGTCCATGTAGAAAGCCCGGGTCAGCACACCAAGGAGTATCAAGTAGGCAGCTGCTAGCCACGGCCGACGGGTCAGGCCGGTTCCCAACAAAACGAGAGGCGTAATTAGGATCAGACCAAAGACGACAATCGGGCGAGGCTCGCCTTGTGAACCGGCGAGTGTGAAGAATGCTATTGCTAAGCCGATGATTGACCCCTCAGAGCCTGACAGACTAGCTTTCATCCGCGCCATTGGCTATCCGCAGGTCACTGGGGAGCATGCCTCCATTGTATAATTTACGGTACTAGCGCTCTTTTGAGCGTCTCGCGTCATTGGCAGGATACACGTGGGGAGCGCTACCGCTTGTGGACCCGACCATGTCGACGGGAGCACCATGTGCGTATGATTTTGCTCTGAAGCAAGGATTTTACTGTCGCGGCGCATGAAGAGCTCGGAACCGCCACCCACTAGCTTATCTCGCATCAACACGGCGGCGTACACGACTCTTCAAAGGCTGCCCGTTTCCACCACCTTCATTAAGTTTCTCGTCGTAGGCGGCGCTGGTTATCTGGTGAACCAGTTCGTACTATTCACGCTCTACGATCTGTCCTTTCCATCAATCCTTCCCGAAAAAGGCAAAAGCTTCGATTGCGGCCTCTTCACCATCTCCGATCTCAAGCTGCTACTAGCTTCGATCGTGGCAGTTGAAGCATCGATAGTTTCCAACTTTACTTGGCATCAACGGTGGACCTTCCGAGGACGCCATCAGCGTCGCGCGCTACCTGTGCGTTTCTTGGCTTTTCACTTTACCTCTATGGGCAGCCCATTGATTTCCCTCGTGGCAGTAAACGTCTTAACTCCTGCCTTTGGGATTCTACCTTACATCGCCAACACTATTGGGATTTGCTTGGCGGCCGCTTGGAACTGGACGTTGAACTCATTTCTCATCTGGCCTAAGGAGAGGATCATCCCTGGAGCGTTCCGTTAGCTCGAGGACGTTCGCTGTTGCAGGCGCTTCGCTTACCAACCGAGTACATTGGCCCAGTGTCGGCCCCAAAAGCCAGCGAGGATTGACATCCCGACGAGAAACACTTGGATGCCTCTGGAAGTCCGCGACTGATTGTCGTCAAAACCCCAGGCGGTTAGTATCAAGAGGAATAGCGCGAAATCGAGTGAGAATCTGTATCCATACTGCACCCAGCCTTGAGTGAAGTGAAGCAGTAGCGGAATCGAAATCAATGCGATAGCCAGCCAGAGCCCGTACTTAGCTATATCTCGCCGCCTGACCAAAAATGCGTAGATGTAGGCGGGCGAGCTCAGGACCATGCTCATTCCGTAGGGAGAGGGACGGAAGATCGACCAGTCGGGCACGAACTGCGGTGGCATCAAGAAGATTGTGTATAGATGCAGCGGAATGTTTCGAACGTCCAGCAAGGCAAAACGCTCTGCACCGGGGTTCTCCTTCAGATAAAAGCTGTACTGGAGGCCCGCATAGGTGTCCCAGACGTGTTCGTAGCCCGTGTATAGGGGGTCATCGAACCGGGCAACGTTGTATACGAACCAGAAGATGACGAATGGTAGCAGCCCCGCGAAGATCTGCACCGCGTCATAGATTGTTCGTCTATCGAATACCGCCTCGCGGCTGAACATGGACTCATGTCTCCTGGTAATGAGCCAGTAGAGGAAGAAAGGCGCTGAGAGTATAATCGGTTCCCTGGCGAGAAACGCGAACCCCAGCAAAACAGCGGGCACTATTGCCGGCATCTTTTTAAACAGCGCTATCAATGCTAGGAGCAGCAAGAAGACTCCTACGACCTGGTTGTAGAACCACACGGTCCCGGTTGTGGACGAGTAGAAAAGCGGCGTGCCGAAGGCGAAGAACGCTGTCACCAGCAGTCTCGTGTTCCTGCTTACTCCAAGCGTGCCCAGGAGATACCAGAAGAGGACCACGTTGACCGCACCAAGGACCATCGTGAAATAAACGCCGCCAGAGTTGCCGTCGCCCCACGCCGGCCAAATGGCAACGAACGGCACGAGTATTAGGGATGGTCCTATTGGGAACGGGAGATACTTATGTTCACCCCTGGGGACTACATCCTGATAGTAATCTGGGATGCCCGTCCCGCTCACGTCAAGTGTGCCGTGCAGAAGCGCTTTGGCCCCATAAATCTGGTGCTGATACCACTCGATGGGGTGGGGGTTCGATAAGTAGTATCCAGAAAAAGCGATAGCGAAAATCGCTATGGGGACGGCCAAGGTCCGGGCACTAGAGAGTGCCCACGTCGAAGTTAGCTTGAAGGTCAATTCAGGAGTGCTCATTTGGTCACCAGTTAGTCGGCCGTCGCCCGAGAATCTTGATTAATGTGATCGACGGCGACAGCGGTCACGAGCATATCTTACGGCACCGTTGTCCACTGAGCCACTTCGGTCATAGCAACTAAAGTCTCTAATCGGGGGGGTTCAATTTCAATACGGAGGCGCTTAGGATTCGTCGGTAGAATAGGGCTGCCATACAATCTACAAGAGGAGCGCGCCGGAGAGCCTACATGAATTGCATCGTCGTAATCGGCACCTACAACGAGGCGGAGAACATCCCTAGTCTGCTGCCTGAAATCCTGCGCCTTGGCGACGACTATAGCGTGATCATCGTGGACGATAATTCTCCAGATGGCACCGGCAAACTCGTGGAAGAAATGAAAACGGATCATTTACGTATCCATATTGTCCACCGCGAGAGCCGCCTCGGTTATGGCACAGCCTACTTGGAGGGGTTCCGCGTCGCCCTCGAAATGAACGCTGATTACATCGTTCAAATGGACGCCGACTACTCCCACAACCCGCAGGACATCCCTCGCCTCGTCGAGGCTGCTGACGGTGCGGACGTCGTTATCGGCTCCCGCTACGTTCGCGGCGGCGGCACTCAGGGCTGGCCGCTCCGACGGCGGATCATCAGCCGCACGGCAAACCTTCTTGCGCGCCTTATCCTGAGGCTTCCTATTAGGGACTTCACAGGCGGTTTTAAGTGCTTTCCCCGTTCCACCCTTGAGTCGATCGACTTCACGGAGGTCCGCTCAACGGGCTTTGGCTTCCTTTATGAGATGAACTATCTCTGTCACCGCCACGGCGAGCGCTTCACAGAAGTCCCCATACTCTTCGTCGAGCGCAAGGCTGGCCAGTCCAAGCTTTCTCTTCGGGTCATCCTCGATGCTGTGAAGGTACTCCTCGCGCTCCTTATCGCCCGACGTACCCGGCTCTGAAGCTTTCCCTAAGCTACTAGCCTTCGGCGCCGCCCCGACCGCGTTTTTGCGGGCTCGCGCTGAGTGACGCCTCCGAAAAGATTCGACAATCTCCTTGATGAAGAAACCGCCGGTGCTTCAGGGGACGGCGCCGGCCAGGAGGTAGAGGCGGGCGGTCGTGTGTGGGGAGAGGTTCACGGGGTAGGGTACCGTAGGGAGCGGTCAGCTATCAGCGATGGAAGTCAAAGGTAGGAGGTACGAGGTGGGGGGGAGCGTTGGAGATGTCGCCAAGCGAAACGTTGGTGGCGGGGGCGGGTTCGAACCCGCGGACACAAGGCTTACGAAGCAAATCCTCGCTTGAGAGCTAGCGAATCGCAGTTTTACTCGTATTCTCTGTCCTACCACGACTGCGAGCTAGTGAATATTAGACGCACGTTGTGTGAGGTGCTACCCTCCCCGTCCGGATTAGACGGATACGGTACTCAAGGCTGCGAGGAAACTCGCCTACGCCTGAAGCCAACGCATCCATAACGCATGTCGTTTCGCCCAGCAGAATCTACGCTAGTACTGACTCGGAGAACTGTCTGAGCCCGCTTCTTCCTTAAGACGATAGATGTCCGCGTAATACATCTTGCCGAGATACTCGTAGCGGTCAGCCAGGAATTGGTCAAAGCCTGACCTATCGTATGAATCTCTTCGTATCTCGTAGCGGGCCGAGTCGATAACAAAGACCGGCGGCGCTTCCTTCAGGTCTTCGAGGGCTTTCTCAACACGGCTGTAGTCGGCCACAAACGGCAGGTCATGCAGGTAGCGCGTCGCCGGCCGGCGGTGCGCGTAGAAGTAGAGTTCGCTCTCAAAGCCGAGATTATAGATGCGATCGTCAGGCGACGTATTGTCAGCGATATATCGCGCCAAGGCAGGGCTCTCTATCTCCCTACGTCCTGAGTCGCCAGCGAACTTGGACAGGTGCCTCGCATCAACCGAGTCGTGAAGATAGACTTGTCCATTCACTGCAATCGCTCCTGCTACCAAAGCGCCGACAAGGAGTATGAACGCTCCGGCTCGTACCGGCGCAACCTGCCACCTATTGCGCAAGAAACGCACACCAAGGGGCGCCATGAGGCTCAACCCGGGAAGGAGGTGTGCGTAGTAGTGCGGGAAGTACCTTCCGACGAAGGCGATGCTTATCGCAGCGGCCGCCAGCCAGCCGGCCAGTAACCAGCCCCACCGGTTTTCGCCGCCTCGCATCAGATAGATACAACCGAGGAGGGAAAGCGCCATCCATGGGCCAGCGATCACGAACGGGAAGACCGGCCTGACCGCAACATCAATGACGCG
>Ga0209056_10007259_pt1 | contig 11409 bp, 10 predicted proteins | sample GraSoiAngelo_114_FD_185876 | JGI IMG/M metagenome (GOLD analysis project Ga0209056, IMG submission 185876) | Grasslands soil microbial communities from the Angelo Coastal Reserve, California, USA - 14_0903_13_40cm (SPAdes) (version 2) | ecosystem: Environmental > Terrestrial > Soil > Grasslands... | reverse complement strand
CGGTGGGGTCCCGTGAGCCCGGTGGACAAGGTCGCGAGCCTGCTGGACGACGAGGGCTACCTCCCGCTCGTGGAGGAGACCGTGCTGGCGAGGGCCCGGCCGAAGGAAGCGGAGCGCGAGCTGCGGTCACAGATCGACCGGGCGCTCGCGGCCGGCATCCGCATCACACATCTGGACGCGCATATGGGCACCGTGGGAGGCACCCCCGCGCTGATCGAGGTTTACCGTGGGCTAGGGCGGAAGTACCAAGTGCCCGTGCTCCTCGACCGCAGCCGTCCGTACCCACCGGGCGCGGAGGTCCCGGACGCGGAAGTGCTGGTGGACCGAATCCTCGAGATGACGCCGGGGGTCCCGGTCACCGAATGGCAGGCGGCCTACGAGCGGATGCTCGCCCCGCTGCCGCCGGGCGTGTACCAGCTCATCCTGCACCTCGCCTGGGACGACGAGGAGATGCGCGGCGCGACGTGGGATCACCCCGATTGGGGCGCCGCCTGGAGACAGGCCGACCTCGACCTCGTCAAGAGCGAGACCTTCCGCAAGTTCCTGAGCCAGCAAGGCTTCATACGAGTCAGCTGGAAAGACCTGGCCAAGGCGCGAGCCGTGCAGCGCTGATGCCCCCTCGTCCATACATCCTGAACGAGCTGACTTGGAAGGACGTAGGCGACGCCCGCTACGAGGTCGCGGTGCTGCCGTGGGGGGCGTGCGAGCCGCACAACCGCCACCTGCCCTACTCGACCGACAACGTCGAGACCGAGCGGATCGCAGGGCTCGCGGCGCGCATCGCGTGGGACCGGGGCGCGCGGGTCGTGGTGCTGCCCGTGGTGCCGTTCGGCGTGAACACCGGCCAGCTCGACCTGCCGCTGTGTCTCAACATGAACCCGAGCACCCAGGCCTTGGTGCTGCGCGACGTGGCCACGGCGCTCGCGGGCCAGCACGTGCCGAAGCTCGTGATCTTGAACGGACACGGCGGGAACGACTTCCGTCAGATGATCCGGGAGCTCCAGCCCGCGGTGTCCCTGTTCTTGTGCGTGGTCAACTGGTATCAGGTGGTGGATCCGAAGGTGTTTTTCGCCGATCTCGGGGACCATGCGGGAGAGCTCGAGACCAGCGTCATGCTGCACCTCGCGCCCGAGCTGGTCCGGCCCTTGTCAGAGGCCGGTCCCGGCACGGCGCGCCGCTTCACGATCGCGGGGCTACGGGAGGGCTGGGCGTGGGCGCCGCGGCAGTGGCGCCAGGTGACGGACGATACGGGAGTCGGAAATCCCGCGGCCGCCACGTCCGACAAGGGGCGCAGCTACGTGGACGCGGTGAGCGAGAAGATCGCGGGGTTCCTGGTGGACCTAGCCAGGGCGGATACGCAGGACCTGTATGAATGATTCAGACACACGCCTTGGCACGGTTCGACCAGAGCAGCTGCACCTCGTAGGCGCCGAGTTTCTTGTTCTGCCAGGCGCAGATGTCACCGATCTCCCCACTGCTGTCGTCGTACCATCCCTGACCGGGCACCGGGTCAGTGATCGCCTCGGCGAGCTCATGGGAACAGACTGAAGTCAGCGCGTCGAGCGGCTGCAGGTCGGCGAGGCACCCGGCGCAATTGGGGTACGGGACGACCGCGTAGAACAGGCCGCCCGCGGAGCGCTCGTGATAACCGCAGAACGCCTGGCAGGAGCGCTCGCTCCCGGCCACCACGGTGACTCCCGGCGGCAGGAAGGCGAAGTACAGCGTGTTGGCCGTCGCCGCGGGGATGGACTTGCGCGCCACTTCCCCCTCGAGCATCTGCTGGATCGCGCTGTCGGTGACGCTCGCGCTGGGCGCCGTGGCGGTGACGCGGGCCGTGCCCGCGTAGCGGCCGCGCCCGATCTTCTGCTGCGGCGTGTTGTACTCACCGAGCTGGTCGACGTAAGGACTGGACACCACGAATTGAAAGAACGCGTTCAGGCTCTGCGCCGTAGCCTGCGTCGTTGCGTCGTTCCAGGCCGCTCCCCAGTACACGGTGACCACTTCGACGGCGGTCAAGAGCGGGCCACCCCGATAGGTGAGCTGCGCCGCCGCGGGCACGACCACCCGGGCCGCGGGCGCGACGAGCCCGCCGATACCGCGCATCGGTACGACGCGAATCGGGCGGCGTTGCGTGGACCGCTCTGAGCGCGGTCTGCGTGAGGGACTCATGGGTCGTTCCTACCCCGCTCTGCCTCGATCGGCGATCACCGCACCCGCACCCGGTATCCTCCCTCGCCATCGTCCAGCCCCCACTCGCTCACCATCCCGCGCAGCTCGCCTTGTAACAGCGTTCTCACCAGGCCGCGCAACACGGGCCCGTCGGCCGATCCCTTCCCTTTCCCCGTGATGATATGGACTAGGGCGCCGGCCTTGCGGCGCCGCCAGCTCTCGAGGAACGCGCGTACGGCGGACCGCGCTTCGATCGCGCCGAACCCGTGCAGGTCGAGCTCGCCGTCCGCCCGTGCGTCGAGCAGCGGGTCGCGCGCATCGAACGCGGGATGGCCGGCCCTTCCGCGTCTACCCACGTCCGCCGATGTCTCTGTCGCTAGGCCGGAGCGGCATTCGCGATCACGGTTTCCAGATCCTGCGAGGCCCGCTTCCGACACTCTTTCTTGAGGTCCTCGATATCCGCCGCGAGGAACTCTGCCAGCATGCAGTCGGAGGTGATCTCGAACGCCGGCAGCTCCTTTTTCGCAGCGGTGTTGGAATACAGGGCAATCACCGCGCCGTCGTCGAACTTGTAGAACGAGTACGTCGGGTAACGCCCGAACAGCCATACGTGGGCGGGTTTGCCGAAGTCCCTCGCCAGACGCGCGAGGTAGCGGTAGGCATCCCCGACCAGGGCCGGGATCAGCGGACCGTCCTCGAAATGTTTGCCCAGAGAGTACATCAGCTCGTGATTCTCGAGATCTGGCAGAAAGACCTCGAGCGTGGTGCCCGCTCGAGCAGCGAAGGCCTTGATCGCGGCGTCGTGATTCTCACGCCAGCGGCGCGAATGGATGAAGTAGAGGGACATCGTGGTCGCGGACCCGATGAGGTCGTCGAACCGTTGCACGAATCCGGCGAAGGGGGCGACGCGGAGGATCCCGAACGACGCGCTCATTTTCGCCGCTTCGATCCGAGCAACGAATGCCTCACGACGCTGTCCGGCACCTGGTCACCGTGCCGCACCGTGAACACCGCCTTCCGGCGGAATCCGAGATCGAGCTCGACCACCAGATGGCTCTTGTCGCGGGCGATCCGCCAGGCGCGGGACGCCCTTGGCGCGCCCGCGCCCGTCACGGCTCGCGCGGCGGTCACCACGTGCTCCGGCGGGTCGGCGATCGTCGCCAGCTGCCCGCAGGTGGCGCAGCGACGGGACGGCTGTTGCAGGTCGGCCGTGCACACGTGCCGGCCGCAGTAGCCGCACGCCGCGCGATGCTGGGCGCACGCGTCCTTGCCGCACACGGGGCATTGCTCGACCTCGTCCGATGCGAACAGTGTCATTGCCTCCTCGACACAGCCGGCCCGGTGCCGTCCGCAGACGAGGCGCCGCGACGTATCGGTGCGGCGCAGATGCCGCGAGCAGTGGACCTGCCCATCGACCACGCACACGGCCTGATGCGCCGTGCAGACCGACTTGCTGCAGCTCGCGCACTGTGTCACTTCGTCCGCGCCCACCGGCTCGTTGGTGCCGCCCTCACAATACTTGAGGCACGCCGTACAGAGACGCCGGCTTCCCTTCGGCGCATCCGCGCCGCTCTGCTCGGCGTGCCGGTTGCACACGACCCGGCCGCAGCTGCCGCACGGCGCCAGGCACGCCGAGCAGGCGGTGTGCCCGTCCTCGGCGCAAACCCCTTCGTGGGCCGTGCAATGCTGCAAGCGGCACGAAGGACAGACGCGCACGTGCTCGTCGCACGCCGGTTGCTCGTCCACGCGACACTGCGCGATACCGTGGTCGCTGCAGAAGTCCTCGGCACAGACCGAGCAGCGAGACGAGCACGCCTCGCAGCCGCAGTGGTCGTGCCGGCAGATCACCAGGGCCGTGGGCGAACGACCGCAATGCGGACACGCGAGCACCCAAGCCGACCCACCACTGAGGGACCGCTGGGCGCTGAACGGCGCGCGGCGCCCGTGCGCGGACTCGAGCTGCCACTCGGCGCGCTGCATCAGGACGGTCGCGTCGATCAGCTGCAGCGGATGCACGACGGCCTTCACCTGGCTGCGCCTGATCTCCTCGGTGCGGCGACGCTCGGCCAGCGCCGTCACCGTGCCAATGGCCTCGGGGTCCGATTGCTCCTTGAGGATCGACTCGAAGTACCGGTCCAGGCGACCGAGCTCGGCAGCCAGGGCCTGCTCCGCGGCCGCGCGTCGCGCCGCGACCCGCTCCGCCGACTTTTCCTGGAGATGGCTCAAGAGGACGCGCAGCAAGTCCCCCGGCTCCCGGGCCGGGACCGCTGACGCTTTGCCCGCGTCGGCCGGATCCGCGGGCTCCACCCGGCTCTCTTCCAGGTCCCGGAACGCGCCGGCCAGATCATCACTCAGTCTGGCGCCGGTCGCCAGGTCGTACACGTCGCTTTCGACCACGGCTTCCTCGACACCCGCCCCGGCGCGCAGCACGACGCGCGCGACGAGCCGCCCCACCGGATGCACAGCCAGCTTACCCTTGCTCGATTTGACAATGCCGTCCCGCACGGGAATCGGCAGGTCGACTCCGTCGTCCCCTCTCTCCCGTCCGTCCTCACCCCCTGTCCCCCTCTCCCTTCGGGAGAGGGGGGACGAAGCGGACGCCGGCGCGAGCAGGCCGAGCGAGAGACGCGCCGCCCGGGTGCGGATCGCCTCGATCAGCTGGGAGAGGAAGGGGCTCCCCAGTACGGCGATTTCGGCGTCGGGGTCGCGTTCGAGCGCATCGAGCGAGAACGCCACGCTCAAGCGTTCGCGGTCCTTGAAAAACGGCCGCTCGGCCTGAGGCAGACTCAACTTGGAGTGATCGGGGCCGAGCACGGTTTGCTTGACGCCGGCGAGCACGCAGTAGCGCTCCAGCAGCGGCCGGATACGGGCATCGGCCAGCGGATCGGCGTCGGCGATCTCGGCATGCCCGTTTACGAGCAAACGCCGAGCCGCGGGTTTACCCGCGCTCTTCGGGGGACGCTTGCGCTGGGTCGTCCGCTGCGGCTTTCGGCGTTTCATGCGGGGTCAGCCTCGATGTCCACGAGCGCGAGCGGAAGACGGTCCACCTGTGCCACGAGCGTGATGGCGCGTCCGGTGCTGGTCAAGCCCGTGAGCCGGACCAGGTCTCCATATTCGGGGTGGGTGCCGGCCGGCTGCTGCTCGGTCGTGACGCCTCCGATCGGCTCGATCGACTCGAGCGCTTCGAGCAGTTCCGTCACGTGCACGCCGAGCCGGTGGCGTTTTGTTTCCCAGCGCGTGGTCTTGACGACCTGGCTCGTGCCGAGCCCGAGGCGCAGGCGCCCCGGGACCGACAGCGTCTCGAACCGGCGCTCGAGCCGCATGGCGTTGTCGTCCGGCGCGATGAGGGAGTTGAGCTCCTCCTGCTCCTTTCCGGCGGCGCTGCTCTTCTCGATGTCGACGCCCATGGTTTCCACCCGGCGCGCGAAGTCTTCCTCACTCTCGGCGGCGAGCCATTCTTTGGCGAGCCGGCCCTCGAACTCTTGCGCGCCGCCGAATTCGCCGAGGATCAGGTCCAGCTCGCCCACGACCAGCTCGAACAGCTTGATCTTCTGATCGAGCAGCTGGAGGATGTACGACTCGATCGTCCCCGCCGCGGCGAGGTTCACGATGTGGACCTCGCGCGTCTGCCCGATGCGGTGCAGCCGTCCAATGCGCTGCTCCACCACCATCGGGTTCCACGGCAGGTCGTAGTTCACGAGCACGTTGCAGAACTGGAGGTTCCGTCCCTCGCTGCCGGCGCGAGTGGCGATCAGCACGCTGCGCTTGTCATCGTGGAACGCGCGGATACGCTTGTCCCGATCGGCGGTCGAGTGCGCGCCCCAGTAGACGATGGGCTTTCGGTTGAGCTGCTTCACGCGCTCTTCGATCAGCTGAATGGTCGGCCGGTGATCGCTGAAGACCACCACGCGATCCGGCGTTTCCTTCAACAGTTTGGTCAGCACGTCCAGCTTGGCGTGGGTCTTGATGCGCTCCGCCCGTTTGGCGAGCTGCGTCGCGATGACGCGATATTGGGGGCTGATGCGCTCGCTCTCGGCCAGGTGCGCGAGCGATTCGGCGAGCGCCCGCGACGAGGAACACAGCCGCTGGCGCAGGTGGATCACGGCGAGCTGCAGGATGCCCTTCTTGGTACGCCGGCGTGGCGCCCCGTCCTCCGTCTCCTCCTGCTCGGCGGGCTGGATGAAGCCCTCTCGATACAGCCGTCTCAAGAAGTCCGTGGTGCGCTGGTACAGGTCCGCCTCGGCGCGCGTCAGCTTCACCTCCGGCTGCCGCGGCCGGCGCGGCGGCAGGTTCAAGTCGTCGACCACGCTCGAGCGCCGGGTGCGGATCATCACCTCGTGCGTCAGGGCGCGTAGCGCTGCGGGGTCACGCGGCTGGCGGTGGTCGCCCGAGACCAGGTGCTCACTCTTGAACTCCTGCCAGGTGCCGAGCTGCCCGGGCCGGAGCAGGGTGATGAGGTTGTACAGCTCGCGCAGGTCGTTCTGGAGCGGCGTGGCGGTCAGCAGCAGGATGAAATCCCGCTCGATTTTCTCGATGAACTGGTAGGTCGCGCCGCGGTGGCTCTTCACCTTGTGCGCCTCGTCCACGATGACGAGATCCCAGCGGTGTCTCAAGATTTCCTCGGCGTGCCGGCGCGAGCGCGCGCGGTCGTGCGAGATGATCGCCTTGGTGACGCGCGGCCAGTCGTCGGGATCGGTCGGAGTCTCGAAGCGCTCGAAGAACTTTTCCTCGAGCTCCCCCTGCCACTGGCCCACGAGTGACGCGGGCGTGAGGATCAGCGCGCGCCGGGCGAGCCCGCGGACGGCGAGCTCCTTGTAGACGATGCTCGCCTCGATCGTCTTCCCGAGGCCCACCTCATCGGCGAGGATCGCGCGGCCGCCCATGTCGCGCAGGACGCGTTGGGCCACGTCGATCTGGTGCGGCAGCTCCTTGATGGCGTTGGCGTCGAGCGTGATCAGCCGGTCGAAACCGGGAACGAGCGCAATCCGCTCCGCCTCGCGCCGCAGCTCGTACCAGGCGCGATCGGCGGGTGGCTCCTTGAGCTTTTCGACGAACAGCGTGAGAGAACGCTCGTCGACCACCCAGGAGGCGTCGGGTTTCGGGAGCGGGTTGGGTAACGTCATGCCGTGGCTCTGGGCCGGGGGACGCAATATAGGGAATCAGCCCCGGGCTCGCGCCCCGGGTGAGTCGTTGCGAGCCGAGTGCCGGCGGGCATATTGCCAGGTGCGCGGTTAGCGCTCTGAAGAGGCTGCACGACCGATGGATAAGAGCACGCGTCGCCTCCCGCCCGGACCGAAGGGGCATTTCCTCCTCGGCAACCTGCCGGAGTTTGGCAAGGATCTGCTCGGTTTCATCACCCAGTGTGCGCGCGAGTATGGAGATATCGTGAGGCTGCGGCTTGCCAACCGAGTGGCCTATCTCCTGAATCACCCCGATTACATGGAGTACGTCCTCGTCACGAATCCCCGCAACTTCGTCAAGAACTCGTTCTTTTGGCGCCACGTGAAAGCGGTGTTTGGGAGCGGCCTCCTCACGAGCGAAGGGGATTTCTGGCTGCGCGAGCGCCGACTATGCCAACCGGCTTTCCATCGCGAGCAAATCGCCGGCTACGGAACGGTCATGGTGAACCTCACGACGCAGGTCCTCGCCGCCTGGCATGACGGGGAGGTGCGCGATGTGCACCAGGACATGATGCGCCTCACATCGCGCATTGCATCCCGGACCCTCTTAGGCATCGACGTCGGAGCCGAGGTCGAGGAGATCGAGCCTGCGCTCGAGGTCATAATCAAGGAAATCGCGGTACGATTCCGCCGGCCGTTCCCCATCCCCGACAGCGTCCCGACGCCGCGCAACCTGCGGTATCGGGCGGCGATCCACCGCCTGAACGACCTCATCTACCGCGTGATCCGCGAGCGCCGAGCGTCGGCGGGGGCCGGAGGGGCGCGGGGCGATGACTTGCTGTCGCTGCTGCTGCACGCGCAGGACATCGATGGCACCCGGATGACCGATCGACAGCTGCGTGACGAAGCCATGACCCTGTTCATCGCTGGTCACGAGACCACGGCGTTGGCCCTTTCTTGGACGTGGTATCTGCTGTCGCAACATCCAGACGTCGAAGCCAAGCTCTGGGCCGAGCTCGAGGCGGCCCTCGGCGGACACCCGCCCAGCGTGGCGGATCTCCCCCGGTTGACCTATACGGAAAACGTCGTGAGGGAATCGCTGCGCCTCTATCCGCCCGCCTACGGATTTGGCCGGGAGGCGCTGCAAGACTGCGAGATCGGCGGGTACGTGGTGCCCAAGGGGACCACGCTCTTCATGAGTCAGTGGGTGATACATCGCAGCTCCCGCTACTTCCCTGATCCCGAAGCCTTCATGCCGGACCGCTGGGCCGACGGCTTGGCGAAGCGGCTCCCCAAGTACGCATACTTCCCCTTCGGGGGCGGCCCTCGCATCTGTATCGGCGGCGGCTTCGCCATGATGGAGGCGGTCCTCCTCCTGGCCACCATTGCTCAGAGATTCCGGCTGACGCTGGTGCCAGGCCACCCGATTGCGCTGTACCCTTCGATTACCTTACGACCCGCCTACGGAGTGCGCGTAACACTAGAGCGGCGACGGTAAGCCCATCCGCTCGCGAACCTCCGCGAAGCGCGGATCTTCGCGGAGCCGTGCCGTGGTCGGGTAGCCGTACAGCGTGAATATGAGAAAGGGCTCATGCACGTCGCACGCCCGGTGCAGCAGTGTCGATTGAGCCCGACCAGATGCCGTGCAGTGGTGCATTGCCAATCCTACGCCCACGCCTCAGGATAGGATGATGCACGGGACGCTGCGGCTGTCGTTCACCGTTGTCCTCGTCGCATGGTGGGCAACGGTTACGTCCGCGCAAACCGTGACCGTGGTCCACAACGCGAATCTGCGTCCCGACCCCTCCAGCGAATACCCTCCAACCCGATTACTCCTGCCTTCGGAGCCGCCCCTGACCCTGCTCGAGCCGAGTCCCGAGAGCGGGTACTACCACGTGCAAACGAGCATCGGAGAAGACGGGTACGTCTGGAGCCCCTACGTGCGGGTGAGGGTTGCCGTAACGGCGACCGGCCCAGGCGTCCCCGGATCGGCGAGCATGGTCGGGTGTGGCGATGGGTTGTGGCAGCACGTGTACCATCCGTCGCGCCTGCTCGTGAAGCAGGACTGCGTGACGGTCACGGGCGTGATTGTGGACGCGACCGCGGGCCAAGCGAATCATCAGGCCGACGGCATGCGTCACGAGCCGGACGGCGACACCCACGGTTGGCTGCAAGTCGATCCACAGTTCGCGGCCATGATCAACGCGGGGAACACGTCAGATGAAGGCGGGAATCTCGTTTTCGAGATCGTGTGCCATTACACCGTCACACAACCGGATGCGCAATCCGCTTGCTCAGGATTCGCGGACCACACGACGATTCCGCCGGTCGGCAGTCATGTCGCGATCACCGGAACATTCGTGCAGGAGAAAAATCACAAGCAGTGGAATGAGATTCACCCGGTATCGCGTATCCAGGTGCAGTAGAAAGGATCAGACGCCTCGCTGGAACGGAAACCGGGTCGCCTTGGGGAACGCCGGATCGAAGTGCTTGCGTAGGGCCGCGTCGCAGATTGCGTAGCCCCAGTCGATCAGGCGCTCCTGAACCGTGGCGTCCAGCTGCTTCAAGCGCGTTGGGATCTTCGCCAGCTCGGCAGTCTGGCCGGGCGGGCAGGGCAGCGCGTCGGCGAGCGCATAGTTCGAGATGTCCGACCCAATCCCCCAGTAGGCCCCTTGGCGCTCGTTGGCGAGGTACGATGCAATCAATTGCCGTTTCCGCAGGCTCCCCACCTGCGCATGAACGAGCTCCTCCACTCGAATCGACTGGCTGATCCAGTTCCCTTTGACCTTTTCTTGCGGCTGAACTCTGGCGGCCGCGTCGCTGACGAGCACGGTGCGGTATCTCTTCCAGGTCGTCTCCAACCCCAGATTGTCGTAGACCCCTCCATCCGTCAGCTGCACGCCCGTCGTATACGGCGCGTATTGCAGGTCCTGTCCTGAGCCCTTGGTGTAGTCCGCCTCCCGGAACCGGAACCGGGCGGGCGAGAGAAAGGGGGGAAACGCCGACGACGCCGCGACTGCCCGGGCGAGCTCCACCGTGGAGTGTGGGATCTCGCCCACGCGATAGTCGCGGGAGTAGGGCTTCATGAATCGCCACAAGACGCCCGATTGAAGGTCCGTGGCGTTGATGACAAAACGTGGAGACTCGGGCAGGGCCTGAACGGTCGCCCGTCCGAACACGTGCCGTCGATACGCCGCGGCGACCCGAGCGCTGGCGCCGCCGGGGAGGAACATCCCGAGCACGATGGCCGGAAGGTCTATTGTTCGATTCGCCAGCGCGCGGACCGGGGCGACGATCTCCGCGTCGAACGCCGCGCCGACGCCCGCGGCATCGAAGCGCAACGCCTGCCACTTGAGTCCCAGGAGTCCCGCGACGATCGATCCCGTGGAGACGCTGGAGATCCGGGCGAGCCGGGGGAGGAGCGCCAGCTCGTTGATCCGCCAGAGGGCCCCCAGGTGAAACAGCATGGCGCGATAGCCGCCACCCGAGAGGCACAACGCGACGCCGTCCTCGGGCCCCCGCTCGGGAGTGTCCGACGGAATGAACGCGACCGGCGCGCGTGCGTCCGCGGGTCCCTGGCTCGGCATGAGTCATCAATCTACCGCCGCTCCATCGTACACGGGCCGGAACTCGAGGGAGCGGCCTCGTCCGCCCTATCCGCTCATGGGTCTGATGTATTGTGTGGCGATGGTCGCGCTCGATGGCATCGAGCACGTCGTACGGCGACTTACGGATCATCGGTGATGGCGCGCCGCCGCCTCCTTCGACGGTTTCCATCAGCAGGACGTGGCGACCGATGCGCCTCCTCACGCGAGCCAGCACGGGCGCCGCAACTCGTCGTTGCGCGCGCTGTGGGAGGTGCATCCGGTCTACAGCGTCACACCGCCGGGCTAGCCGTTTGTTGTTGGAGCGGTTACTGTCTCCCCGGCGAGATGTCCCCCGCAACGCGCTATATCATCCAGGTGGACCGACCCGGTGAACGGGTCGACATGTCAACGATCAGGGCCCTGCTCGACGGGGTCGGGGTCGCGGTGGACCCCGACTACGGTCCAGTCCCCATCAACCCCACGCTCGGTCGCTACGTGGTCCGCGGCGTGGCTTCGCCCGACGCGCGCCAGCG
>Ga0209056_10007258_pt1 | contig 11409 bp, 12 predicted proteins | sample GraSoiAngelo_114_FD_185876 | JGI IMG/M metagenome (GOLD analysis project Ga0209056, IMG submission 185876) | Grasslands soil microbial communities from the Angelo Coastal Reserve, California, USA - 14_0903_13_40cm (SPAdes) (version 2) | ecosystem: Environmental > Terrestrial > Soil > Grasslands... | reverse complement strand
GTTTGCGACCCCGGCGTAAGTGCCGCGCAATTGTTCCGGGACGTCTTGCCTCAATTTCGTGAATCCTTTGACGTGCACTTCATAAATCACCGTTTCCGAAAGCGGCGTCTCTGGCCGTTTGTCCTCGCCCCAACTAAACGCCGCGTCGATCACGACCGACTTCGGCATCGCCCAGGCATTGTCGCGAAAATCGCGGGCGAGGTCCTCCTCTTTGTCACCGACCACGTAACCGAACATTTCGTCCGACCAATTAATTTGGCCGGCGATCGATTTTGCGTAAGGATCGAGCAACAATTTCGAATCATTGAAACGCAGGCCGCGATTCGGCTCGTACGGGCCGGCAACACGGTATCCGTAAAGTTGCCCCGGCCGCACCTCGGGTAAAAACACGTGCCAGACTTGCCCGGTTTGCTCGCGTAATGGAACGCGAGCGTTCTCATGCGGCGCGTCGATGTTGTCGAACAGGCAAAGTTCAATCCCAGTCGCGTGTTCGGAAAAAATCGCAAAATTAACGCCGTTGCCGAGCCAGGTTGCGCCGAGCGGATATGGTTTTCCCGGCCAGGTCTTTACCGTTGTCATAAAGCGCGACGTTCTTATCTCTCACGCCAACGCAACGCGCAATCCGCGATTCTTCGCGCGCTCAGCCGAGTTTGTGACGGAGAAAAATCGCCAGCAAGCCCAGACTGATCCCGCCCGTAATTATGAGCGCACGCGGGGATGGTTCTGTCATGGCGAGGAACAGGAGGGACGTCTGCATTGCTTTGGCTGGCGGCTTTAGGGTAGGAATCGGATTGCGACGTAATAGTGGTCGCCACCCCTGCAAAACTTGCCCCAAGTGGCGGGGTGGCTGAGCTTGTTCTCTCCTTAGGCGGCTACAAAGCCCTCGTTACCGAAAAATACAAGACACGATAGGAAACACCCATGCCAACCCAGCAACAACCTCAGCCCAGCCTTTATGAGCGGCTTGGTGGAATCTATAACATCGCCACAGTGGTCGATGATTTCATCGACCGCGTTATGACCGACCCTCGCCTGAACGCGAACCCGGCGGTGAACGAAGCGCATCACCGCGTGGCGCCCGCAGGCTTCAAGTATTTGGTCACCGAGATGGTGGGGATGGCAACGGGCGGCCCACAGAAATACACCGGACGTTCGATGGTCGACTCGCATCGTGACCTGAACATTACGCCGAGAGAGTGGGAGGCCTTCATGGATGATTTCCAGCAGACGCTCGACAAGTTCAGCGTGCCTGCCGCAGAGCAGACGGAACTGAAGGCGATTGTCAATAGCACCTACGGCGATATCGTCGTGACAAAACCCAGTACCGCCTAACCAGACGATGCAGCGAGCCGCTGGCCGGCGTACTAAGAAAGTTGAGGTGTTGAGAGTCAGTTATGTTGCGCTCCCGCCAGTCGCGGCTGAACTTTTCTCATTAGATGCGTTGGCTCGCGAGATTCGGACCAGTGTTGTTGGCGCTGACGATCTCTGCGCCGGGTCCAGCGGCAGCCGCGTCCGAAGCGATTGACGGCATCAGTTTCGCCGGGGACCCGCACATGCTCTTTGTTCCAGTTGAGGAAATCGCGTCAGCCCTCGGCTGGGAAATGCAGTTGGATCAAGAGTCCGGGCAAATCTCTCTAAACGGCCATCCACTCGATACCGCACAGCTTCGAAAGCTCACAAACGGAAGCTCATTGGTGCCGCTCGATGAATTGCAACACGCGGGCGCGACCATTACCTGGAGTGATGACGGAATGCAGGCACTGGTCGCGAGGGATCATAAAAATGTCGCGGTTCAGTTCGCGAATAAACACGTCGAAGTGGATCTCGCGAACCAGCGCTTGCGCGCGTATCAAGGAGCGCGGCTCGTGCTCGACAGTCATATCAGCTCGGGCCGGGAAGGAAAGAAGACGCCGTCGGGAGAATTCACGGCTGGGCCGGTCAAGTCGCCGATGCATCGCTCACGGCTTTATCATAACGCACCGATGCCATGGAGCGTGCAGGTGCACGAGAACGTTTTCATTCACGGATTCCAGAAGGTCCCGCGACATCCCGCTTCGCACGGTTGCATTCGCCTGCCGCTGGCGGGCGCCAATCCGGCCAAGTGGTTCTACGACTGGATCGATGTCGGCACGCCGGTCAGCATCAGAGGGCATTGGCCTGCCCCCACCCCGCGTGTTGAAAAACCCGCTCTTGCCGGCTCCTTTATCCAGAAAATAATCATCCCTATTGCTACAACGATCGCCTGCGTCATGATCATCTTGTTGGTGTGGCGACGTCGCGGGAAAGTCTGACCATGCCGCGGGCGCCCGCTCGCCCAAAAGGTTGCGAAACGGTTCTGAAAGCGGTGCGAGAACGTGTCGGGCAAAAACATGCCGGACAGATAAGCAAGCGCGAGAATTTACGATTCATTGTCGCCTATGCTGTCGAGATAAAGGACGACGAAGGCGATACCGAGAAGCGGTTGAAGAATCCGCTGCAGAATGTTCAAAGCCAATGCCGGATAATTGAATCCGTGAGTTTGTAGACTGGTGTTCATTTTTTGCATGAGCGCTTGCGGATCCTGGGTGCGCATCAATTCGACGAAATAGTCGCGCAACATCGGCCACTCCGGAACAACTGTGATCGCTATGACAAAAGCGAACCAAATCGAGACGATGAATGCCCCGCGCCAAAGCGGCCGTTGATACCAGGGAAGATCGCGACCGCTCCGGGCGAGCTCTCTGCTCTCGCGTAAAGCATCGGCGGCGGTCGCGTTTTCGAGCACGGTGAATTGTTGCCAGAAAAGAACGTTGATGAAGAACCGGCCGAACAACCAAACCTGAAAGGCGAGCAGACCGAGCGCGAGCACGATTGAGAAGAGCGTCGCGGAAGTGACGACCATGATCGCGATGCCGAGAGCGAACAGGATCAGCAAAAAGAAAACGCCATAGACAAACAGACCGAGACCGGCCACACGCGGCCAATATTTAACGGCTCCGTTGAGGACGCTGAGAAAGCCGATGCGATGTCCGGTCGCAAGTTCGGCGGTGAGAATTTGGATGCCGGCGATGTAAACCGGGATCAAAACAATTCGCAGAACGAGCATGCACAATCCAAAAGCCATGGCGACGAGAGTTCGCAGGTCGACGTTCAGGCCCGGCGCGGTGTCGATGAAACGACTGGTCAACTCCGCGCAAAGAATCGGGACGATGCTCAGCAACGCGAGGCAAAAGAATTGAAAGAAACCTCGAAAATAAATTCGAAATGTTTCGACCAAAATGTTTCGACTTGGCGGTTTTGACGTTGTAGTGGCGGCCGTGGCGGCCACGATTCTGCCAGAGGCTCCCGCGCGCGACACGGTCCGAGCCGGACTGGCGTTTGCCTCTACCCTTGCCTGCACCGGTGGCGGTTCGACCTGAAACAGACCGGGAATGTCGCCGGCGGTTTTCCAAGGAGCCTCCTTCGCCGAAATGGCTACGGCGGCCGAGTCGACATCTACCCCACGCGCCGGATTCGTTGGCAGGACACGACCATCGGTTTTCCATTCGCGCAAAGTCGCGAGATCGGCTGGACCGTATTCCTTTCCCCCAACTCGAATGATCCACTGCTCGGCCATGCCTCATAATTGGACAGGATTTACAGGATTAACAGAGCGATTTGCTTAAGCGAATTTGCAGGTTGGATTTTGAAATCCTCAAAATCCAGTTAATCCTGTCTTTCAGTGAAGCTGCTCTTAATAGATGGGCATTATTACGTTTACCGGTCGTTTTTCGCGATTCCGAACCTGTCCAATTCGCGTGGCGAACCCACCAACGCGATTTTCGGTTTCACAAAAACGCTGCGGTTGATGATCAAACATTTGCAGCCGGAGCTGGGCGCGGTGTTTTGGGATGAAGGCATGCCGGAGCGGCGGGTGCAATTGCAACCAGCCTACAAAGAGACGCGTAAAGAAATGCCGCTACCAATGGTGCCGCAATTGGATTTCATTCAAAAATTGACGCCACTCCTCGGATTCAAAAACATTTCGCTCCCAAACACCGAGGCCGACGATTTAATGGGCTGCTACGCGATGGCGGCCGGCAAGCGGAAGGGAATGGAAGTCGTTCTCGCGACCAACGACAAAGATTTGTATCAACTGATCGGTCCGTGCGTGAAAGTTTACACCACGGCCAAGGCCGATCTCGCTTCGCCAAAAGACGCATTCGCGTTGCTCGGCGAAGAACAAGCGACTGCGAAATGGGAAGTGCCGCCGAAATTGATCGGCGATGTGCTGGCGATTTCGGGAGATTCCGTCGATAATATTCCTGGCGCTGGCATCGGACGAAAAACTGCGGCCGGATTAATCCGCGAATTCGGCGGCTTGGAAAAGCTGCTTGCGAACATCGACAAGGTGAAAAGCATGCGTAACCGGGAAAAACTCGCCGCCGCCCGCGAACAAATTTTGCAGAACCGAAAAATGGTGGAGCTCGATTGCCACACGGAATTGCCGATCGGCATCGACGACCTCCGAATACGGCCGGATTACGCGCCGCTGATCGCACAGCTTGAGAAGTGCGAGTTCAAATCGCTCTTGCAAGAGGTGAAGGACGAGGCGGCGCGGGTCGGGGGTTCGACTCAACAGGAGATGAAGTTGTAAGTGCCTGGCGCAGTTGAACCTGCTCAGTCCGAAAAAATCGTAAATAATTCGAACGTCAGCCGCCGGGCGCTGTCCAATTTAACAGGTTAAGGCGATTCGGGCGGTTGCACGTTTTTGTATTTGCTGTTTCTCCTTGGCGTGCGCTGCCCGAATCTTTTTTTTTGCGCAGAAAGTGCTCTGAATTGCGGTGTTGCGGGGCTCACAGCCAAAATGCTTTGATAGCGGCCGCGGTTTATGCAGAGCGACACTAGCCCGTTCGGCCTCCGCGGTTTCCTGATCGACGCGCCAGAATTCGGCACTTTGCGCGGCCGCCCCGACGGCGCAGTGATCATCGACAACGGGCGGATTTCGGAAAGCGGCGACTACGATGATCTGCGCCGGCGCCGACCGAACTCAATTCGTTGGCTCGACCGAAGAGGAATGGCAATTTTTCCCGGACTGATCGATTGCCACACGCATTTGCCGCAGTACTCGGTCGTCGCGCGCGGGGAAAGCGAGCTGCTTCCGTGGCTGCGGCAACATATCTTCCCGGTCGAGCGCGAGTTTACTGGACCGAAAGCGCGAGCGGAAGCGCCACGGTTTTTTCACGAACTGGTGCGCAATGGCACGACCACCGTGATGGCCTACGCGGCAATTTATGAGGACAGTTGCGAGGTCGGGTTCGAGGCCGCCAAACAAACCGGCATCCGCGCAATTCTCGGGAAAATGATGATGGACCTCGGTTCCTACGGGCAGCTTCAGCCGAAAAAGGTGCTCTCAATTTCACTCCTGGAGAGCGAACGCCTTTGCCGTAAATGGCATCGGGCCGAAGAAGGCCGGCTCGAGTACGCTTTCAGCCCGCGTTTCGCTGTCACTTGTTCGGAAAAAATGATGCGTGGCGCCGCCGAGCTCGCGGCACGACTCGAAGCATATCTGCAAACACATCTGGCCGAAAATCGCGAGGAACTGGAAAAGGTGCATCATCTTTACATGAGCGCACGCGACTACACGCATGTGTATGAAAAATGTGGAATGCTCACGGCGCACACAATGCTTGGTCATTGCATTCATCTTAATCCACGAGAGATCGCGGCCATCGCGGCTGGGCAATCCAGCGTGGCCCATTGTCCGAGCTCAAATCTCTTTCTTGGCAGTGGCTTGATGAAGTTGGACCAACTTTTGAAAGCCGGAATCAATGTCGGACTCGGTTCCGATGTCGCCGGCGGACCGGAGCTGAATATGTGGCAGGTGATGCGCGCGGCGATCGAAGTGCAAAAGGCGCGCAGCGCCTACGAGCCAAATTTGCGACCACTTCGTCCGAGCGAAGCATTTTATCTCGCCACCCATGGCGGCGCGTGTGCACTCGGGAAAGTCAGTATCATCGGCACACTCGACGCTGGCAAAGAAGCCGATCTCATCGTTGTCGATCTTGCCGCGCTCCTACCGTACCCGCAAAATCAACAGGCTCTGGTGGAGCTTGCCGCCGAGGATGTGGTCGCGCTTTGCATTTATCGTGGCGGACCGCAGGCTAATCTCGAAACTTACGTTCGCGGCAAATGCATTTATCAAGCGCCAGGATTGGCCGCCACATGAAACCGGCAATGGTCGATCCAATCGAAATCGCCTTGCGCGAAGACCTCGGAGATGGCGACGTCACGACGGATTTTTTTGTCTCGAAGAATCAGCAGGCGATGGCGCGAATCGTTGCGCACGAGCGAGCCATTCTCGCCGGAACTGAAACGGCCGCGGAAGTTTTTCGGCGCGTCGATTCGACATTGGACGTCGCGGTCCTTCGAAATGATGGCAGCGAGGTCAACCCTGTTGAAAATGTGATCGAGCTTCGAGGATCAGCGCGCCCAATTTTGAAAGCAGAGCGTGTCGCGCTGAATTTTTTGCAGCGACTGTCCGGGATCGCAACCCTGACACGAAAGTTTGTCGATGCTGCCGCAAACGATCACGTGAAAATTCTCGACACCCGTAAAACGACGCCGGGCCTTCGCGCGCTCGAGAAAGCGGCTGTGGTCGCCGGCGGCGGGGCCAATCATCGCCGCGAACACGGGATTCGACGCTTTTGCAAAGGCAGTGCATAAGGTCCGCGAGGCGCGACCGAATGTTCAAATCGAAGTGGAGGCCGATACCCTCGAGCACGTCCGCACGTTTTTGGAAATCGACGGCATCGACCTGATTCTGCTCGACAACATGAAGCCGGCACAAATTCGTGAAGCGATCGCTCTTGGCAAAAATAAAGTGAAATTTGAAGCGAGTGGTGGGGTCACTCTAAAAAACGTCCGGCAAATTGCCGCCACCGGGGTTGATTACATTTCCATCGGCGCGCTTACGCATTCGCCCCGCGCCATCGATTTCTCTCTCGAGCTAACGCCGCTCGCTCCATGACCACATCCGACGCGCTGAGTGCCGACAAACTCCGCGCCGATGTCGATCCTGCAATTGTTGGCCGCGAGATTGTGGTCGTCGACGAGGCAACTTCCACGAACGATTCCGTTTTGGAACGCACTTCGCCATCGACGCCAGAAGGTTTGGTCGTATTTGCGGAACGCCAGACAGCCGGACGCGGCCAACGGAGTAATTTTTGGGAATCGGCTGATCGCAAAGGACTTTGGTTTTCGTTTTTGCTTCGGCCGAAGATCGACATCCGGAATTCGCCGCACCTGGTTGAGTGGGCCGCGCGCACAGTTGCCGGCACGATTTCGAAAGAATTTGGGTTAGCGGCGACGGTCAAATTGCCTAACGATGTTATTGTCGCCGGCAAAAAAATTGCCGGTGCTCTCGTCGAAATGCGCGCGCAAAGAAACGCGCCGCACATCGCCATCATCGGGATCGGAGTGAATCTGAACCACCAACCAGAAGATTTTTCGGAAGAGCTCCGCCCACGCGCAGTTTCTTTAGCGATGGCGTTGGATCGAGAAATCGATCGTCACCAATTCGCAGTCGCGCTGCTGCGAAATCTGGATCGGACTTACGGCGACGCTTTCGCGCGATGATTTTGCAAAGCCCGCAATTTCTCCAACGCGCGACCGCTGTCGATTTCTTCGCGCGCTAACTGAATTCCCTCTTTCAGATCGCGCGCCAGTCCCGCAACCACAAATCCTCCGGCTGCGTTCACAATGATCATGTCGCGTTTCGCGCCGGAAATTTTCCCTGAAAGAATACCGTCGATCGTGGCAGCATTCTCGCGCGCGTCTCCGCCTTGCAGTTCGACGACCGGGGCGCGCGGAATGCCAAGCCAGCTCACATCCAGGATCGCAGACGTAATTTTGTCGTCAGCGAGATCCGCGACAGTCGTTGCGCCGCTCACGGAAATGTCGTCGATACCGGCCTCATTATCACCGAGGCCATGCACGATCCAGGCGCGCTCATGGCGAAGCTCTCGCAGAACTTCGGCAAAGATTCCGGTCAGCCGCGGATCAAAAACACCGATCAACTGCCGCGACGGGCGCGCTGGATTCAACAGCGGTCCAAGCGCATTAAAAATCGTGCGCACATTTTGCTGCGCCAGGCGTTGACGCATCTCCGCCAGCGCGCGAAATGCTGGATGATATTGCCGCGCAAATAGAAAACCGAGTCCGTGTCGCTTAAGAGATTCGCGCAATTGTTCGGGCGGAAGATCGATCGGCACGCCGAGTTGTTCGAGAACATCGGCGCTGCCGCAGCTGGACGTCACCCGGCGATTGCCGTGCTTCACCACCACCGCTCCGCCTGCCGCCACCACGAAGGCCACCGTTGTTGAAACATTAAACAAATCGAGGCCGTCCCCCCCGGTCCCGCAAACGTCGATCATCGGCCCGGGCATATCGGCGGGTGCGATCATCGGATCGACAGCGCGCTTCATCAACGCGCGAACGAAAGCCGCAATTTCTTCGGCCGTTTCCCCTTTTTTATGCAACGCGGTCAGGAACTCCGCTTTCACCTGGTCGTCGACTTCGGACGTAAGCAGCAGCGTGACCGCGTCACCGATCTCGGCGCTGTTGAGATCGAGTTCGTTGCGCAGCTTTTCGGTCAGCGTGTTCAAAGCAAGCCCCGGCGCCCAGATTACGCCGTCTGGGGATCGATTTGGCGTATCCATTCCCGGTAAACTTTCGGCGAAATTTCAGATGGTTTGATCTCGCTCCGCCCGCCCCAGAAAACATTGGTGTAGGAAACGGGAATGCCGCACGACTGTAGATGTCGATCGATTGCGGCCTTGTGATCGAGGAGCCGTTGTTTGTCGGTGCCGTGCGCGACCGCCATGATGTTCACGTTCTTAAATTCCGGACCGGCTTCGCGCCAGTAGCAATGAGTGAGAATATGATGTCGGCCAACTTCGCTGCCGGTCTCGATCTCGCGCCCGGATGGCACCGCCCAATGAAACAATGCGTTGAAACGCGTGACCCGAACGCCGGTCTGCGAAGGTTTGACGTGTTCGAGGAATGTTGAAAAACGCCCGATGATTTTGCGCGCGCTCAAATCTTCGGCGACGCGGTAAAATTCCTCCACGCTGACTCCAGCTTCTTTCGCGCGCGACACCCACGGATTCGGATGAATTTCTTCCGGCGCGAGTTCGCGTTTCAATGCGAGCAAAATGTCCCACTCATGCTCGCCAAGATCGACAACCTCCACCCGAATCATCTTCGCCGGCGAGTCCCCTTTCTCTCCCGGTTCGATCGTTTTTCGCCGGACGTGCCCGACGCCAAGCGTGAAGATTCCTTTCGCCGGCATGATCCGGAATTTTTCGGCGCCGACTTTTTGGGTGAGTAATTCGCAATGTTTCTGCAACGAAAAGCCGTGCGGCACTTTCAGCGTCGTCCACAGTTTGTATTCCGAGCCGGCGCTCTCGGTGTCGGTAGAACGAACGACCACGTGACCCGAAAACGGATCGCGTTGAAACATCCAATCAAACGCGCTGTCGATTTTATCTTCCGGAACTTTCCACGCGACAAGCGCGCCATCGGCGAGATTGGTCGCAAGCAGCGTTTGCCGGACTCGCCGAATCGTTCCCGCGCGCAGCATGGCGGCGATCCGCGCCGTCACAACATCGACGTCGACGCCGGAGCCGCGCGCGATTTCCTCGAACGGCTCGCGCACGAAGCCTTCGATCTTGTCCTCCGAAACGGCGAGGATCTTGGCGTTGATCGGATCGTTATGCTCGACCGGCAGCATGCGAATTAATCCGACGCTCAAGCTAGATTGTCCAACGCGCGGCGAAAAAAGCTACACCCTAAATAGCCGATTTCGTGTCAGGCCATGCAGGATATGACGGCGGCAAAGTGACAAGTCGTGCCGCCGAGAACGAACAGGTGCCAGATAAAATGCGAATAGCGAAGGCGCTGGTTCAAAAAAAATAACACCCCGGTCGTGTAAGCGATGCCACCGGCAAGCAACCAAAGCAGGGCCGATAGCGGAATTGCCAAGGCCAGCGGCCGAATCACGACCAGCCCCAGCCAACCCGTTCCGAGATAAAGGGACATCGACAGTGTGGAATAACTCTCGGTGCCGCGGGTTGCCTTCATCACCACGCCGAAAACGGCCAGCATCCAGACGGCTGCGAGCAAGATCAAGCCTCCCGAGCCGCGCATCGGACCCAGCCCGAAAGGTGTGTATGTGCCGGCGATTAACAAAAAGATCGCGGCATGATCAATTACACGCCAAAGAGATTTTCCACGCGCGCTCGGCCAGGCATGGTAGAAGGTCGAGCTGAGATATAAGATCGACATCGTAATTGCGAACACGATCGTGCCGATAAAAAAGCCCGTGCTGCCGCGGTTCGACACCGCCAAGAGCAAAATCGGCGCGGAAATCAGGGCGGCTACCAATCCAATACCGTGGCTGATGGTATTGGCCAATTCTTCGCCCGCGGATTGCGGCCGCGACGGCAAAGCGCACAAGTCATCGATCCGCTTCATCACGCGGATGATGGAAAACAGCCTGATCGACTTTGCAAAGCAAAAAACGACTCCCCGCCGTTCAACCCGATGGCTCGTTCACACCCAGCCAATCGCGCACGCGTTGCCGGCGCAGCTCGAACGTTTGATGGAGTTGTGGCCGCTGCTCTGGGGTCAGGATCGCGTCGATTCGATCTTCCCCACGCGAGAGAATTCCTTCCGTTTCGCGTAAATCGAGCGCGCGCAAATTGGTCAGCTCATCATCGATCTGCTGCAGAATCGGCCGGATTTTCTGTTCCTGATCGGGCGTCAGTTTCATTTCCGACCGCCAGCGATCGGGCGTATTCGAAAACCAGCGCCGCGGATCCCGGTTCCGTCGCATTTCATCCTTGGCCGAGCCCATCACGAAAAATGCGCCCGTCACCGCGCCCACAACAAAAGTTGCAAGGACAAGGAAAGCGATCTTCCATCGACTGAGTCCGTTCATGGTTACAAACAACAAAGAGACGCCGCTAAAAGCGATCTTTTTCGATGCGGCCGGGACACTCTTTCATCTGCCGCGCGGAGTCGGATACCACTACGCGCTCGTTGGACACGAAATCGGCTTACAACTAAATTCCAGGCAGCTCGATCGGGCCTTCACCGCCGCTTGGAATTCAATCCCGGCGCGGCCACCAATCGACGGACCACGCCAAGACGATGACAAAGATTGGTGGCGTCAACTTGTCAATCTTGTCCTCGATGAAACCTCGCCGACGCTGGGCGAGCTTGATCGCGACAATTTTTTCGAGATCGCCTACGAACATTTCACCGAGGCCGGCGTGTGGGAGCTGTATCCCGAAGTTCTCGAGGTCTTGGGAAAATTATCTCAGCGATTTCAACTCTCGGTCGTTTCAAACTTTGACGGGCGCTTGCGAATGATTCTTGAACAGCTCG
>Ga0209056_10007257_pt1 | contig 11410 bp, 9 predicted proteins | sample GraSoiAngelo_114_FD_185876 | JGI IMG/M metagenome (GOLD analysis project Ga0209056, IMG submission 185876) | Grasslands soil microbial communities from the Angelo Coastal Reserve, California, USA - 14_0903_13_40cm (SPAdes) (version 2) | ecosystem: Environmental > Terrestrial > Soil > Grasslands ... | reverse complement strand
CCATCATGATGATCTCCGCTCCGGCGCCGAGAAATCGCTTTGCCTGTGCGATGGCCCAGCTCGGGTCGCGCGTACCTTCCGTCTTTAGTTCCGCAGCCGCGGTGGCGCCTCCGGCGCCGAATTGAATCCCAACTTCTGGTTTCGCTTTTAATCCGGATTTGCGCACCAATTCAATTAGCCGCAGCCAATCGTCAGTTGGAATCGAGACGAACCCAGCTGAGATCTCGATGATATCGAACCCGAGCTTTTTGCATTGGGCAACGTACCGGCGCACGGCATCATCGCCTTGGACAAGAACGCGCTCAACGAAACCCCCTGTGGAAACGAGTACCTCATGTTCGTGGCAAAGCTCGATTATGTCTTGCACAGCTCGTTCTGGCATGAGCGTGAACGAGCCTCCGGCAAACTTCAGCGAATCGACGTAGGCGCCCATCGTCTCGAACAGATCTTCAAGGTAACGCCGACCCACAACCGAGTAATACGGCCCCCGAATCTCCGTTAAGCCGCGCTTCCGCGGCTTGGGTTCGCGCTCGTTGATTTGCAGGAACGGAAAGCTGCGCTTGGACTCTGTGGCTTTCATTATCTCCAACTAAGGAACGGACGGCGATGAACGAGCGGCCGTCTGGGCCAGCGCACACAATCAGCGACCTCGGCTAAAGATCCTTGTGCGCGAGTAAACGGGCTTGGTGCGGATAGAACGCGCCAAACCCCGTATTTTTCTGTTAGCTTTGCCGGTTGTCTTCAAGCCGGTTCGTCTTATTCAAACCGTGTTCCAGTCGCCCTGCCGCAGCCGGAGAAGAGCAGATTTCCATCAGCGTCGAAGAACTGGATTGTGGCGCTATACTCGAAGCTGTTGGCGCTGGTGAGATGGACGTTGGCGGTGACTACGCCCGACCCAGCAAAGACGCCGTTTTCGTCATAGACGTAAGATATATCGTGGAAGGAATAATTCTGACTACCCGGCTCGCGCTGCCAGAGACCAGCTTCGGGGGTGTCGAGCGGGCCCGTACCGGGAGGGTTAGCATAGGCGGTCAGGGTGCCGTCGCGGTAAAAGCTCATTAGGGCTGGGAAAGGCGGTCGCGTCTGGTTGGGATCATCGCAGTTGACCCCCATTCTCGTTACCTGCCACACGCCTTGGATTGTCGGGGTTGTTTCTCGCGCCGGTCTGTCCCCGCTCCACACCAGTGAAGTGCTCGCAGCCAGGCCGAGAGTGATAGCTAATATTTGCGTTTTAAGTTTCATCTTTTGTTCCTTTGTTTGATTTGGTTTGCTTGTTTTGGGCCTTCTCTGATTCCTCATCGTGAGGAGTTATTTCTAGCCGTTCACCAGAGTACAGAACGGAAATCAGCGCGAGGTTATGCAGAATGGCTCCTCGACGTAAGTCGTGGCCTCCTCGTCAAGACTTTAGCGAGCCAGGGGATTGGTTACCCGTTGAATCGCGACCGCGTAATTCTAGGGATGATGCGGATGTGACGGATGGGTTCTTGGCTGACTCCGACAACCTCGATCACCGAACCGCCTACACTTAAGCGTTCCCTGAGTAAATGGGTTTGGCGCGCGGATGTCACACGCCAAACTCCGTAACCGATCAGAGCTCGAATCTCGTGCCAGCGGTCTCAGCACATAGACTTACAACTAAGACACCGTTTGGGTCATAGACCTCGACGGTTGCGGACCCTGTATTGGCGTCTCCTGTCGCATCCACGGTTGTTTCTCCCGAAATGATCGTCCAGCCCGTAAAGACGTTCTGAGCATTGAATGTGAAGAATTTGAAGCGAAACGCATAGTTACTGTCAGCGGTATGGCGCCAAACACCTTCTCCAGGCGTCTTCAGAGCCTGCGGTGTCCCTGCGTTCGACTCCACCACCGTGCCTCCCGCTACGAATTCTATCAGTGATGGGAAGCTCCTGATCACGTGACCAGCGCAATCGTTTAGAGTTATCTGCATCTCCCAGGTCCCTTGAAGTCTTCCGCCCACTGTTCCAACGGGGCGCGGGTCCTGGCCGGACGCGATTGTTACCGCAACCAGCGAGGCAAGCGCGAGGCTTAGTCTTACAATGTTTGGTTTCTTCATAATTTTATTTTCTTTCTTTGTTTTGGCCTTCTTTGATTCCTCGTTATTGAGTTGTCATTTCTGGCCGTTCACTGACGTACAGAACGGAAACCAGCACGAGGTTACGCCACAAGTTGCAGACGCAGTCGTGCCAGCTGCGATAAGACTGGTTCTCCCACGTGCAGGAGACACGCCTGTCACTACAGCCGTTGCTTTAGCAGAATCGGCTTGGCTGCGGCGACCATGATCCAGGCGAAACGCGCGTCACCGCCCAGCGGATTCATGTCGCGTCTAGCTGTTCCGGCTGGCTAGAATCTTCTCTTTAGCTGGACGTACCAGAACCGGCCTTTGATCGTGGCAAGCGATGCGTCGTAGCCATCCGCGCCAGCTGCAAACGGCGGGTCTTCGTCGAATACGTTCTGCATCCCAAGGGAAATCGTGGTGTTATTCAACCAAGCGCCCCATCCACAAGGATTGTATTCGGCCGTGGATACAGGAATCACATTTTTCTCTTTGCCGTCTTTCATCTTGAAATTCTCACCGCCATCCTTAGCAAACCCAGGCACTGGGACCGGAGTTGGGGGCGGCAGGTTGAACGTGTACGATGCGATTAAGTCAAGTGTAGTCCACGCGGCCACTTTACGCGCGCGTTCAGGAAAAGGAGCCGCGTTGAAACCTGGGCCGCCTGTCCTAGGCATGTTTAGCTTCGGTGACTGTGTCAGACTAACATTGTCATCTTCGTATTGGCCGGTGTAGTGGATCACCCCGCCGATATCCAAACCCTGCAGCCACGTGCCGGCCGGACCGTCGTAGAACAGGCTAAAATTGGCACGGCTCCATGGCAGCGAGCCGGTCAGGCTGAATCCCGGTGGTATGACTTCGCCCGCGATACCGAACCGTTTTGTATCAGGCGTAATCTGAAGCTCAGCCCGCGATAGCCAGGTGCCGTTAATCGTGGCCGTTAGCCGGCCAAAATCCCCATGACCAAAGATCGAAGAGTCCAGAGCGTAGATCGCCTCGTAGTCGAGACCTTCGAAGATCGCGCCCGTAAGATTCTTGTTAGGATCAATGACCAGGACGATTCGTCCCGGTTGATCGGGAACCGTAGAAGGGCCACGGACAACCAGGCCTGGGATATCATTATTGACAATGAATTGAAAACCGAGGAACGACGTGATCGATCGCATGTCAATATGCCACCAATCCACGCTGAGCGTCAGACCCTTGATCCATTTCGGGCTGTAAACGGTCCCATACGACCATTCATAGGCTACCTCCGGCTTTAGGTTGGGATTTCCTAAAAAGTGTCCCTCCGCGCCATAGAATTGGTGCAAAAGCGGATCGCGGATGCCTATGGGCACTTCTGTGGACGCCGGCGAAATCTCCGAAAGAGCCGGAGCATGAAACGCTTCGGTGTAGCTGCCACGCAAGATGAGGGCGCCGATATACTTTGGATCAAGCGGCTGCCAGCGAACGGAAACCTTTGGCTTCTGCGCGTTATACTGGCTGTGCGCCGCCGGCTGAAATGGGAAGCTAGTAGAAGGTAGAACGGCCGAAGTGTTCTGGCTGTACCACTCCTCGCGCTCAGCAAAGTCCACTTCAAAGCTGTAGAAACCGGGGGAGTTCCATGTTGGGCTAGTAAAGGGTACGCGCACTTCTTGATAGGTCGACCAAACATCCCGGTTTACTCGGGCGCTTCCACCATTCGTTGAGCCAATCAATTGAAAAGTTGTACTTAGCGGGTCGCGATCGAGCCTCCATCTAGGGGCGTCATACTCACCGCCAAGAGCAAATGAGATCGGCCCGGCGGGAAGGTTAAACAGGTCGCCGTTAACAGTGGCATAACCTATGGGTAACTCATATTCGCCCGAGTTATGCAGGTTAACATAAACTCTGGCTCTGGCCGCCTTGGTATTGTGAGCATTGGAGTTCAGGAACGGATCAAATGCCGTAGCTGGATCTGTATCCAAGAGTGCTTCCCGCAATCCAGGCTCGCTGACTGCACCGGTAGACAAGTGCTGCCCCTCATTCCGAGAGTAACGGAAACCAGTTTCCCAGTTCCACGTCTTGAAATAATCGCCAAATTCACCCATCTCGCCCCGCAGACCAACATTAAATAGATAGTCGTCATAAGTGAACTTTTCGTGTCTCGGACCGGTATCGTTAACGCCGCGAAACTGAACTCCAGTACTTACCGGAAGACCGCTTCCATCGGGAAAAAAACCTGGAATGGTCGCATCGGCGACCGTGAAGGGATTAAACGGATTCTGAAGTGGCACACTGAAGGCGCGCGGACTAAAAGGCCCATTCGTTCCTGGGATCTTGAATGGATCGGGAATGATCGGCACCGCTGCGAGAGACGAACCGAAAAATGAGCGGACCACCTTGAAATCGGAAAACACCTGCAGGTATTTGTCGCATATGTCGCGAATGAATGAGCCATAAAAGCTCTGCCGATCTGCGGGTGGCAGTTCTGGCGTCATAGCCGCGAAGTTATAAAAAAAGTAGTCGCCACCTCCTCTATATTTTGTGCCCGTCTGGTCAATCTGCACTCTCGGATTGTGGATACCCGGGGCGCCTGGATAGGCATTGGGATTAACCACAAAGTCGATCTTATAAAACGGAGAAGTTTGCGCGTTTGGTGCGGAATGCGGAAGGGGCGTGTTCACGCCTGGTAGCGGTTCACCGCCTGGGCCGAAAAACATGCTCGGTCGCAAACGGAATCCAAAAAAAGAACGGAGTCCAGCTACGCTGCCGCCAGGTACACCGAACTCGCGATCATCGAACCCTCCCCACGGTATGTAAAACGCGTTCGCCGTCAGATCCCTGTCGCGACTAAACAGGCCGCCGGTCCGTTCCCAGAAATCGGCAATCACAACGATATCGGTCTTGTCATCGCCCGTGCCGGCTTTGATCCATGCCTCCCATTCGCCCATATCATTTGAGGCTCCAAGATTTGTGTTTCCGTAACTGCCTCCGATCTCCAGTCCACGGAACTTGTGGATCAAAAAGAAATTAACCACCCCGGCGATGGCGTCGGAGCCGTACACCGCCGAGGCGCCATCCTTTAGGATGTCGACGTGATCGATCATCGGAAATGGAATCAGGTTAATGTCCACGCCTCCGCCGAACCCGACGGCATTTAACGAACCAAGGGCGACACGTTTTCCGTCAACGAGCACCAGGGTTTCTTTGGACAACAAGCCGCGCAGGTTGAATTGAACGGTGCCGTCCCCGCCGGTGCGGGCGTTCAGGTTCTTGGTTCCCCCCGCCTCCTGTGGCAGAAAAGTTGTCAGGTCCGTTGCATTGCGAATGCCCAGTTTTTCGAGATCCGCTGGACGATACGTATCGACTGGGTTTGGGCCGACTTCTTCAGCTGTGGGAATGTTCGAGCCAGTGACAATGATACGTTCTACTTCAGCGGTCGCACCCGCTGTTACTTGCGCAGGAGCCGACGATGCTATCGCTGCCGGCACAATTACTTGAGCGGGAATCCTGGGAGCGATCGACAGGCTAACGCCAACAGCACCGACGAAGGCCGTCCGTCTTAGCGCCGGCCGGATTACGCTAACTTGCATTGAGCGTTGTTGATCCTGCATTTGTAGGATCACGCCTGGCAAGCACAAAAATTGTGCCTAACAAACGTGACCACTCAGTTCCACACCAGCAGCAATTGACAAAGCTGGCGTTTGGGCGCGGACGCACTTCCGAAAGCGCTTGCACGCAGCGCAGCGTGACCGAAAGAAAACAGGTGTTTATTTGGAAACCATTTCTTTGGTAGGTGCTAACGAGGCGACGATTTTTTCGAAACGCGGATCGCCGCGTAGCGGATCCCACATCGGATCCAAGCGCAATTCGCCATAGCTTGGCCCCCCCGGAATTTTGGTGACGGCTTCAAGCTGTTCAAGGGCGAGTTCACGTTGCCCCGCCCAGGCACAAATCATGGCAAAGGACCTTATTCTAAATGACTCATTAGTATGCTGCCCGAACATCGGGTCTTGGACCGGGTGCACCAGTTCCATCGCGCGCCGGCCTTCGCTCAGTGCGTCTTCTTTTCTTCCCAAGGCTGCGTCGATTAGCCCGAGATCAAAAAGCAGTCCCATATCATCAGGGTGAACGCGCATCGCTTCCTCCAAGTCTGCGCGCACCTTCATGAAGGCAGCGCGCGCAGCCATTGCGTCTCCTTTTAACCGAGCAACTACACCCAGCGAAAAGTCACGGCTACCTTGAGTGAAGCCGGCGTCGAGCGTCTGCTTCAGTGGAAGCGCCGCCGCAATGCTACCAGCGGCGTCCAAATCGCGATCACACAAAGCAAGATGCAAGCGGTAGGCCGCCACAAATGGGTCTTCCGCTGCCCCTGGTTCATTGGCCAGGGCCTTTTCAATTGCAGCACGCAAAGGTCGTGTGTCTGCTCGCCGGTCTATTTCGATGCCAGCACGAATGATCCGCGGTTTGTTGCGGTCTGGTTGAATTGAAATGATGCGATCCATGACTCTGGCCATTTGATCGTAGTCGTGCAACCGCAGATAGGTCGTTGCAAGGGCAATGAGGTAAGGAATATTTTGAGGATCGAGCTCACATGCGCGCTCGAGATTGTGTGTGGCCTCAGCCCAACGACTTTGTCTCCGGTCGATCAATCCAGCTAACTCGAAAGCTTGCGGATTATTGGGTAAACTTAGTTGAGCAAGAGCAAGTTCGGCGCGGGCGCGATCGTAATCGGAAGATCCCCAATAGAGATGCCAGCCCAGCGCGAGGTGCGCTTCCCCCGAATCCGGTCTCAATCGAAATGCAGAATCTATGGCCGCCTTTGCCAGGGCTAGGCGAGCGGGGCTGTGGTCAATCTCTTGCTGATAAACCAAATCATGCACAAAGGCTAGCTGGCAATAGGCAAGAAAGAAGTTAGGATCACGAGCAACTGACTTATTAAGCAAGTCCACAGCCTCGGAACGATCCACGAAATTCGCCTGGGAAGGCAGCTGGGCGTTGTAAATTAGGGAGACGGCGCGGACATAAAAATCATAGGCCGCCAAATCCTGAGTTGGTCGCTCTTCGATGGACGCCTTCTCACTAGCTGACAGCTTGGCGTGAAGGCGCTCAGCAACTTTTTGCGCTACCTCAGCCTGGACTGCGAACAGATCATTCAAATCGCGGTCGTATTCCTCGGCCCAAACGTGAGTGTCGGTGCGCGTGTCGATCAACTGCGCATTCAAGTGAATCCGACCACCGCTCCTGCGTGCGCTTCCTTCCAGCACGTGAGATACGCGAAGCGCATCGCCAATTTGGCGCACATTTCGTTTGCCGCGATATTCCATCACGCTGGTTCGGCTGATGACTTTCAGATTGGCGATCTTCGCTAGCTTGGTCAGAATGTCGTCCTGCACACCATCGGCAAAGGCCGTGTGTTCTTTCTCGTCGCTCAGGCTTTCAAACGGCAGAACAGCGATTCCAGTTGCTCGCGGTTGCCGGATCAATTCACTTTCCCATATAATCCAGCCAGCGGCCGTTGCCAAAGCGACAAGACATGCCGCCAGTAGTGCGCTGGTTGGATTCCGTTGGATCCATTTCTGACCGCGAGTGAAAAATCCAGTGCGGCGCGCCTGAATAGGTTCGTGTTTTAGCCAGCGTTCCAAATCTTCCGCCAGCGCGAGAGCCGAAGAGTATCGGCGCTTTGGATCTTTCTGGAGGCATTTGAGACAAATCGTGCTGAGGTCGCGATCTATTTTCGGATTTAAGAGGCGCGGTTGCCGCGGCTCGGTATCACAAAGTAAGCGGATAGTTTCGTAGGTTGTTCCTCCGGCAAACGGCGGCTGACCCGTCAGCAGTTGGTAAAGCACTGCGCCCAATCCATAGACGTCTGTGACGCTGCTAACAGCCGCGTTGTTTCCCACGGCTTGTTCCGGAGCCATGTAACTGGGCGTGCCAAGGACGTCCAAGGTATGCGTGACACTGCTTTCGGACTCGACCACCAGGCGGGCTAGCCCAAAATCGGTCAGATGCGGTTCACCCTTTTTATCGAGCAAAATGTTTCCCGGTTTGATGTCGCGATGGAGAATGCCATGTTCGTGCGCGTAATGAACCGTGCGCGCCACCTTTGCGATTAATTCCACCGCGCGCCGAATCGGCATCGGCTCGCGCCTGGCCACTTCGTCGAGTTGTCCCCCTTCGACGAATTTCATGCTGAAATAACACGAGCCATCGCGCTCGCCGACTTCGTGGATCGGAACGATACCAGGATGCTCTAACCTGGCTGCCGCTTCGGCTTCCAAGCGGAAACGTTTAAGGTGTGCTTCGGTGGCCCAACGGCCTAACCCGATGACTTTCAGCGCAACGATGCGGTTGAGACTTTTCTGGCGGCCTCGAAATACGATGCCTTGTCCGCCGCGGCCGACTTGCTCGAGCAATTCGTAATCGCCGAAGTCCATCAACATCGGCGAGGCGCGGCCGAGGTCATCCGCCTTCGCCGAGGCTACTGCGGACAAGTCGACCTCGGCTGCGGCTTCATCCGCGAGCAGGCCGAGGCCCGTTTCCAGCAGACAGGCGCCGCAGGAGTGCTGCGGAGAATCGGGCGGAATGGCTGCTCCGCATTTGCGACAAAATTTCACCGCTGTGATTCTCACCGCGCGCGCGCTTTCCCTTCTTTCAAATACTGCACGGAAATTCCTAATAGGTTACGAGCGCAACGCAGCGATGAGATGGCGCAGTTCGTCTTCGATCTCGGCTGGCGTTGCCACCGTGTGCGCGACTTCCTCGCGCAACAGTTGTCGATAACGCTGTCGCAGTCGATGAAAGGCTTGTTTGACCGCGTTCTCGGTCATGCCAAACTCGTGCCCAATCTCCGCTTGCGACGGCCGATCCGGTTCGTCAGACAGCAATGTGTTCAACCGCTCCAGCAACGGCGCGTTAGCTGATCCCTGAGATTCCTCGCGCAAGCGCGCGAATACTCGTTCGAGCACCGTAAACGCCCAGCGGCGATCATAAAGCAGATCAGCGCTTGGCATGTCGCTCCGATCGAACTCGCTGGACTCGTAGGATTCGATCTCGTTGAAGGGAATCAGTGTTCGGCCGCCGCCACGTTTGATCGCTGCGGCATCACGGCGCTCATTCGCCATGAAATGCTTGAGGGAAGCCAGAAGAAACGAACGCAAGCGGCCCTTTTCCTGTCGCACGGATTGAAAATCTTTGCGCTCTAAAATCAGCGCGAAAAATCCTTGGGTGAGATCTTTCGCCTCCTCTGGTTTATTACCCTGTCGCCTAATGAAACCATAAATTGGCCGCCAATAAGTGCGGCAAAGATTTTCCAGCGCTTCTTGTGCTGCTGGCGATTCACCTCGTGCCTCCAGCACCACGCTCCAGTGCGTCGTCGTAAACGCGACTGCGTCATTTTGCGAACTGGGAATCATCCGGCTCCCGACGCCTCATCGTGATTAGCAGGAGCGCTGCAATCAAGAATAAAGTCGTGGACGAGAATGTAAGGCCTTGGCGTAACTGAACAGGCGCTGAGTTGGGAGACGCGCCGACGTACGAGATTACGCTGGGAGAACCGTGGAAAGCGTCACTTCGCTGTCCATGGTTTGCTCAAGGACGTTTTCAACTGTGGCGCCGACTTTCGATCCATCGCGATCGACTATCCAGACCTGCTGGCCTTGCTCGAATGAGCCACGGGTCATTATCTTGAGCAAAACGCCTTCCTCGGTAGCCGGATTTTTAAGTACCTCCACACAGATTGCGTCGGTTTCCCCAAAATCCCCCAGTAGTCTCAGTTTATCATCTATTTTTGGCTTCTTCATTGCCAGGCAAGCTCTATGCGGCGCAAAACTAAATCGCTGCTCACGCTTCCTGCGAGCGTGTCAGTGCTGATAAACGAATCATTCACAAATGGCCCAGTATCGCATTACTGAGATCGAAGATTACGACTCGCTTGTTGGAACGGAGACCATCGAGCGAATTCGCCAGAAAGCTGCCAATTTGAAAGGCCTGCGCATCGCGAATTTCAATTCTACGTACTACGGCGGCGGCGTGGCCGAGACAATTTCTTCGCTCACTTTGCTCATGAACAGCCTCGGACTACGCACCGAGTGGCGAGTGATCCAAGGCACGCCCGATTTTTTCTCCATCACGAAGAAGATGCACAATGCCCTTCAGGGTGGAGAAATCGATCTCTCCAAGATCAAAAAGGAGATTTTCGAACAAGTGATTTACGAGAACAGCGTGCGCAATTTTCTCGATCACGACTTCATCATTGTGCACGACCCGCAGCCGCTTCCGTTAATTGAGCATTACGAAAAGAAGTGTCCGTGGCTTTGGCGTTGTCATCTCGACCTTTCCCGGCCAAACGCCGAAACCTGGAAGTATCTGCGGCATTGGATCGACAATTACAACGCGGTGATCTTCAGCTGCAGGGAGTTCGCTCAAGAAATGACCCCCCCACAACGAGTAATGATGCCGGCAATCGATCCGTTCACGATCAAGAATCGTCAACTAAGCGATCGAGAAATCAATGAGCGCCTGTCGCGCTACGAAATTCCCACAGATCTACCCCTCATCGTCCAAGTTTCGCGCTTCGATCCGTGGAAAGATCCCAAAGGAGTCGTGGAAGCGTTCAAGTTGGCCCGCAAACAAATCGATGCCAGGCTGGTATTGCTCGGCAATTTTGCGACCGACGACCCGGAAGGCGAAGAAATTTTCCACTCGCTCTGCGCGAGTCGGGACGAGCGAATACTAATTCTGACCAGTGGCGACGACACAGCCCTGGTAAACGCTTTGCAAACGCGTGCAGCGGTTGTCCTGCAAAAATCATTGCGTGAAGGCTTTGGGCTCACCGTGGCGGAAGCGATGTGGAAAGGCACACCTGTAATTGGGGGCAATGTGGGCGGAATCCGCTACCAGATCGAAGACGGTGTGAACGGCTTCCTGGTTTCCTCGGTCGACGAGACAGCCGAACGAATGGTGGAGGTAATTAATGACGAGAAATTGCGCGACGAAATGGGACACAAGGCGCACGAGACAGTTCGGAAAAATTTTCTGCTGACACGTTACCTCGAACAATATCTGGATCTCTTTGGAGCGCTGTAGCAATCAGCTCTAGCCACGGCGCTGTGCACCGTCTAGAACGCGCATCTTTGATGACGGAGACGCCCCGCAGGGCGTACCTATAACCTTATGAGACGGCCGCCTAACGTGTCTCCACCAGTTGGCGCGGCTGCCTAGCGTGCGGTTTTGCCTTATCGCGTCTGAGCACGCAGTAAAGAAACCAAACGATGAAACAGTTCACCAGCAAAATGAGCGCGCCTACGACTCCTGGATGATGCCAAATATGACGTACCTCGAGGGGAATCAAAGCCGCTGTCGCAAATATCA
>Ga0209056_10007255_pt1 | contig 11411 bp, 13 predicted proteins | sample GraSoiAngelo_114_FD_185876 | JGI IMG/M metagenome (GOLD analysis project Ga0209056, IMG submission 185876) | Grasslands soil microbial communities from the Angelo Coastal Reserve, California, USA - 14_0903_13_40cm (SPAdes) (version 2) | ecosystem: Environmental > Terrestrial > Soil > Grasslands... | reverse complement strand
CGCGGCTGAGCTCCTCGACGCTCAGCGCGTAGCCGACGTAGTCGAGGCCGGCGCCGCCGTACTCCTCGGGAACCAGCGCTCCGAGGAAGCCGAGCGGCCCGAGCTTCCGGACGACGCTGTGAGGGAACTCGTGGCGCTCGTCGTAGGGCGCGATCGCGTTCCCGAGCTCCGCGTCGGCAAATTCCCGGGCGACCCGACGGATCCGCTCCTGGTCGTCGGTCAGCTCGAAGTCCATGGCCGCGTCACACCGCCGCGCGGATGTGCTCGCCGACGAAGCGGACGATCTCCTGGGTCGAGGTCCCGGGCGAGAAGATCTCCTTGACGCCCGTGGCCTTGAGCGCCGCGATGTCCGCGGGCGGGATGATCCCGCCGCCGAAGACCACGATGTCCTCCGCGCCCTTCTCCCGGAGCAGCTCGAGGACGCGCTTGAAGAGGTAGTTGTGGGCGCCGGAGAGCACGCTGAGCCCGATCGCGTCGGCGTCCTCCTGGATCGCGGTGGCGACGATCTGCTCGGGCGTCTGGTGGAGCCCCGTGTAGATCACTTCGAAGCCCGCGTCGCGCAGCGCCCGCGCGACGATCTTCGCCCCGCGGTCGTGACCGTCGAGGCCCGGCTTGGCGACGACCACGCGGACCGTCCGGTCGGCCGTCATCGGCCGTGCTCGATCGCGGCGCGCAGCTTCTCGCCCGTCTTCATGATCTGCGCGCGGTCGCCGGGCACGAGCTTCCAGTCGAAGCCAAGGCCGTCGCGCATCCAGCGCGGGATCAGGTGCAGGTGGAAGTGCGCCACCGACTGGAAGGCGGCGGGCCCGTTGGCCTGGAGCACGTTGAGGCCGTCCGGCTCCAGCGTCTGCTTGAGGGCGATGGCGACACGCTGGGCGGTGACGATCGCGGCCTGCAGGTCGACGACCTGGGCGTCGAAGATGGTCGCCGCGTGCGCCTTGCTGAGCACCAGGCAGTGTCCAGCGCTGAGCGGATTGATGTCCATGATACAGATCGTCCGTTCGTCCTCGAAGACCTTCATCGCGGGGGTCCGCCCATCGCGGATCTTGCAGAAGACGCAGTCGGTCATCGTGGCCTCCTAGACCAGAACCGTCCAGCCGTGGGTGTCGGGCGCGGTCGCGTACTGGATCCCGACGATCGCGTCGTAGAGCTTCTTGGTCAGCTCGCCGATTTTCCCGCCGTTGACGACGATGCGCTCGCCCTTGTAGGCGAGCTCGCCGACGGGCGAGATGACCGCGGCCGTCCCGGTGCCCCAGACCTCCCGCAGCGACCCGCCGTGGGCCGCCCGGGCGACGTCGTCGATCGAGATCGCTCGCTCGGAGACGCGGAGCCCCCACTCGCGCGCGAGCGTGAGCACCGAGTCGCGGGTGACGCCCGGCAGGATGGTGCCCTGGCTCAGGGGCGGCGTGACCACCTCGTCACCGATCCTCAGCATGATGTTCATCGTGCCGACCTCGTCGATGTACTTCCGTTCGCGTCCGTCGAGCCAGAGCACCTGGGTGAACCCCGCGTGCTTGGCCTCCTCGGCCGCGTACAGGCTCGCGGCGTAATTCACGCCGGTCTTCGCGCCGCCCACGCCGCCCTCGACGGCGCGGACGTACTTGTCCACGACGAGGATCTTCACCGGGTTCATCCCCTCGGGATAGTAGGTGCCCACCGGCGACAGGATCACGTAGTAGATGTACGACTTCGCCGGCCGGACGCCGAGGAACGGCTCGTTGGCGATGATCGTGGGCCGGATATAGAGCGACGTCCCCACCGTGGACGGGACCCAGTCCTTCTCGAGGCCGACCAGCTCGACGAGCGCCTTGAGGGCGAGCTCCGGATCGAGCGGCGGGATGCACAGCCGCCGCGCGGACTGGTTGAGCCGCTCGACGTGCTTCTGCGGCCGGAAGAGTCGGACCCGGCCGTCCTTGCCGCGGAAGGCCTTGAGCCCGTCGAAGACGGCCTGCGCGTAGTGGAGGACCGCCGCGGCGGGATCGAGGCTCAGCGGCCCGTACGGCTCGATCCGTGGGTCGTACCAGCCCTTCTCCTCCTGGAAGTCCATCACGAAGACGTGGTCGGTGAACACCGTCCCGAAGGTGAGCTCACTGTCCCTGGGTTTCGGCTTCTTCGTCGCCGCACGCGTGATCCTGATCGGCTCGCTCATGGGCCTCCTCGCTCCTAGAAAATGATCGGCTCGCGGTACAGCCCAAAGACCTGGCGGTACACGTCCGAGATCTCGCCGAGGCTGACATAGTCCTTCACGGCCTCGATGAGGACCGGCATGACGTTTCGATTCTCGCGGCACGCGTCGGCGAGCTGTTTCAATCGCTTCTCCACCGTGGCCATGGGCCGCGACGCCTTGAAGCGTCGGACGCGCTCGACCTGCTCCAGCTCGACCGCCTCGTCGATCCTCAGGTAGCTGATCGGGCGCTCTTCCTTCATGGCGTACTTGTTGACGCCGACCACGACCTTCTCGCCGCGGTCCTCCATGCGCTGGTACCGGTACGCCGCGTCCGCGATCTCCTTCTGCGGGTAGCCCGTGTCGATCGCGCGGATCATGCCGCCCATCGCGTCGATCGTGCGGATGTACTCGAGCGCCGCCGCCTCCATCTGATCGGTCAGCCTCTCGAGGAAGTACGCGCCCCCGAGCGGGTCGATCGTGAGCGCGACCCCGGTCTCCTCGGCGACGATTTGTTGCGTACGAAGCGCAACCGTCACCGCCTCTTCGGTCGGCAGCGCCCACGTCTCATCATACGAGTTCGTGTGGAGCGACTGCGCGCCACCGAGCACGGCGGCGAGCGCCTGGAGGGCGACGCGGGCGACGTTGTTGAGCGGCTGCTGCGCGGTCGCCGAGACCCCGGCGGTCTGGGTGTGGGTGCGCAGGCGCATCGACTCGGGCTTCGTCGCGCCGTAGCGCTCCTTCATGAACCGCGCCCACATCCGTCGCCCGGCACGGAGCTTCGCGATCTCCTCGAAGAAGTCGTTGTGGACGTCGAAGAAGAAGGAGAGGCGTGGCGCGAAGCTGTCGACGTCGAGGCCACGAGCCAGCGCCGCCTCGACGTACGCGAGCCCGTCGGCCAGCGTGAACGCGAGCTCCTGGATCGCCGTCGAGCCCGCCTCGCGGATGTGGTAGCCCGAGATCGAGACGGGATTGAAGCGAGGGACATGCTTGGAAGTGAATTCGATCATATCGGTCACGATCCGAACGGCAGGTTCGGGCGGGCAGATCCACTCCTTCTGAGCGATGAACTCCTTCAGCATGTCGTTCTGCATCGTCCCGCCGACCCGGTCCCACGCCACGCCCTGCTTCTCGGCGACCGCGAGGTACATGGCGAGCGCGACGGACGCCGTGCAGTTGATCGTCATCGACGTCGTGACGTCACCCAGCGGGATGTCCGCGAACAGCCGCTCGAAGTCATCGAGCGTTGAGATCGAGACGCCCTCCCGGCCGACCTCGCCCCGCGCGCGCGGGTGGTCGGCGTCGTAGCCCATCAGCGCCGGCATGTCGAACGCGGTCGAGAGCCCCGTCTGCCCCTGCGCGAGGAGGTATTTGAAGCGGGCGTTGGTATCCTCGGGCCGGCCGAACCCCGCGAACATCCGCATGGTCCAGAGCCGGCCACGGTACATCGTGGGGTAGACGCCGCGGGTGAAGGGGTACTCGCCCGGGTAGCCGAGCTTCTCGCCGTACGACCAGCCGGGCAGGTCCTCGGGTGTGTAGAGCGGCTCGACGGGCAGGCCCGAAAGCGACTCGAAGGGGACCGGCCGCTCGGGCGTGCGCCGCGCGAACGGCTCGTACGCCTCCCGCCTCCAGCGCTGGTACTCGCTCATGGGGTGCCTCCCAGCACGGCGCGCGCGATCACGAGCTTCTGGATCTGCGAGGTCCCCTCGTAGATCTGGGTGATCTTCGCGTCGCGGAAGTAGCGCTCCACCTCGTACTCCTTCACGAAGCCGTAGCCGCCGTGGACCTGAATCGCGTCCGTGGTTACCCTCATCGCGGTCTCGGCGGCGAAGAGCTTCGCCATCGCTGCTTCGGTCCCGTATGGCCTGCCCGCGTCCTTGAGCGCGGCGGCGCGCAGGGTCAGGAGCCGGGCGCCATCGACGGCGGTCGCCATGTCGGCGAGCATCCACTGGACCATCTGGTGCTGGCCGATCGCCACGCCGAAGGACTTCCGCTCGCGCGCGTAGGCGAGCGAGCGCTCGAGGGCGCCCGCCGCAAGCCCGACGGCCTGGGCGGCGATGCCGACGCGTCCGCCGTCGAGCGCCGCCAGAGCGATGCCGAACCCCATACCCTCCTCGCCGAGCCGATTGGCGGCGGGCACTCGGCAGTCCTCGAAGACCAGCTCGGCGGTGTCGGAGGCGCGGATGCCCAGCTTGTCCTCGGTCTTCGGCACGACGAAGCCCTTCGTCCCCTTCTCGACCACGAGGGCGGTGATCCCGTGGTGCGCCTTCGCGCGATCGGTCTGGCAGAACACGAGGGCGAACGAGGCCTCGCGGCCGTTGGTGACGAACTGCTTCCGGCCGTTCAGCACGTAGTGGTCGTCGTCGCGCACGGCGAGCGTGTGCTGGTTGCGCGCGTCCGAGCCCGCCTGGGGCTCCGTGAGCGCGAAACAGCCGTGGGCATGGCCCGAGGCCACGGGCCTGAGGAACCGCTCGCGCTGCGTGTCCGTGCCGAACGTGTAGACCGGGTCGCAGTAGAGCGAGTTGTTCACCGACATGATGGCGGCGTGCGACCCGCACGCCTTCGCGATCTCCTCGACGGCGACGACGTACGACACCGTGTCGGCACCGCTCCCGCCCCACTTTTCGGGGATCGCGATGCCCATGAGGCCGAGCTCTCCCATGCGCTTCACCGTCTCGTGGGGGAAGCGGGCCTCCCGGTCGATCTCGGCGGCGATGGGCTTGATCGCCGTCTCGGCGAACTCCCGCGCCATCGCCTGGATCATCTGCTGCTCTTCGGTGTGATCGAGCTTCATGCGCTCATTTTTCGAGGAGCTTCTTGAACTCCTTCGTCAGCTCCGGCACGACCTCGAAGAGGTCGCCGACGATGCCGTAGTCGGCGATCTTGAAGATCGGCGCCTCGGCGTCCTTGTTGACGGCCACGATCACCTTCGACGTGCGCATGCCGGCCAGGTGTTGGATCGCGCCCGAGACGCCGAAGCCCATATAGAGCTTGGGCGAGATCGTCCGGCCGGTCTGGCCGATCTGGAACCGGTGCGGGCGCCAGCCCGCGTCCACCGCCGCGCGCGAGGCGCCCACCGCGGCGCCGATCACGCGCGCCATGTCCTCGAGGATCACGTAGTGCTCCGGCCCCTTCATGCCGCGGCCGCCCGACAGCACGATCTCGGCCTCGGTCAGCTCGGGGAGCCCCGTGGAGACCTCTTCGCGCCGTTCGACGAACCTCATCTGCGCGACGGTGGTCGCGACCGACGGGCGCTCGACGGTCGCGACCCGGCCGGGCTGGGCGTCCGCCGGGCGGAAGACGTTCGGCCGGAGCGTCGCGACCCAGGGCGCCTTCGCCCACGTGACCTTCGCCAGCAGCTTGCCGGCGTAGACGGGGCGGGTCGCGACGAGCTTATCGCCGTCCATCGCGAACGCCACGCAGTCGGCGGCGAGCCCGACGCCGAGGCGCGCGGCGAGGCGCGCGACGAACTCGCGCTGGCGGCTCGTGACAGGCGCCAGGATCGCCCTCGGCGTCGCCTTGGCCGCAAGCTCGGCCGCGGCGCCCGTCCAGATCTCGCTGCGGTACGGCGCGAACGCGGCGTTCTCGAGGAGCCAGACCTTGTTCGCCCCCCACTCCGCGAGCTGCTTGAGTCCGGCCTCGGTCGCCTTGTCGGTGAACCACACGGCCTCCGCCTGGCCGCTCGAGAGGCGCGCGGCCTCGCCGATGACCTCGGCCATCACCTTCTTCGGCGTCCCCTGCCGGTCGTCTTCGACGATGCACCAGAACGCGTTCGCCATGGTTCTCCCGCCCTCTCAGATCGCTTTGGCGTCTTCGCGCAGCGAACGAACCAGCTCCTTTACCGCCGTCGGCACGTCGCCCGGGATGATGCGCCCGGGCGGGCGGGGCGGGAGCGCCTCGAGCGTGACGACGGAGAGCTGGGGCGGCTCCGGGGCCCACCCGAGGTCGGCCGCCTTGACGTCGCGGATCTCCTTCTTCTTCGCGCCCATGATGCCTTTCAGCGTCGGATACCGCGGCTCGTTGAGCCCCTTCTGCGCCGTGAGGATCGCGGGCAACGGCAGGTCGAAGACCTCGAGCCCGCCTTCGACCTGGCGCGCGGCGCGCACCGTCTTGCCGTCGCCGTCGATCGTCTCCTCCATGATCCAGGAGGCGCACGGCCAGCCGAGCAGCTCGGCAAGCTGGGCCGCGACGGCACCCATGTCATCGTCGATCGCCTGCCGGCCGCAGAGGACGAGCTGCGGCGCCTCCTGCTTGAGCACGGCGGCGAGCGCCTTCGCCGTCGCGAGCGTGTCGGCGGCGTTCCACGCGGGGTCGTTCAGGTGGATCGCGCGGTCGCAACCCATCGCGAGGCACGAGCGCAGCGCCTCCTTCACGCGCTCCGGGCCGAGGGACACCGCGACGACCTCGCCCTGGCCGCGCTTCTCCTTGATGCGCAGGGCCTCCTCGACCGCGTACTCGTCGTACGGCGACACGATCCAGGTGATGCCCGTGGTGTCGATCGCCCGCGGGTCGGTGGACATCTTCACCTGCGTCGCCGTGTCGGGCACCTGCTTGATGGCCACGAGGATCTTCATGAGGCCGCTCCTTCGTACCGGAGGTCCCGGGTGATGCGGAAGCGGTCGCCGGGGATGAAGACGCGATCGAAGACGACCGGCGCGCCGGCCGCGTCGTAGGACACGCGCTCGGACTCGAACGCCGGCGCCCCGGCCGGGCACCCGAGCTCGCCCGCCTCGCGCCGCCCCAGGCGCACCGCCGAGACGGTCTCGCGCGCGCTATGAATGACGATGCCGAGCTTGTGCTCGAGCACATGGTGCAGCGGCGTGAGCGCCAAGTCCGCTCGGGCAACGTCGTCGCCGATGTACGCGGGCAGGAACGAGCGCTGCAGGCTCATCGGATGGCCATCGACCGAGCGCAGCCGCTCGACCACGAGCACGCGGGCGCGCGAGCCGAGCCCGAGGGCGTCGGCGACGTGGTGGTCTGGGCTCGCGAACCTCGTTCCGAGGAGGCGCGTCGCCACGTGCTCGCCTTTGGCCGAGAGGTCGCCTGCGAAGCGGCGGAGCTGGAGGATGTCGTAGTCGATCGACGGCGCCGCCACGAACGTCCCGAGGCCGTGGCGCCGCGCGATCAGGTGCTCGCGCTCGAGCAGCTCGAGCGCCTGGCGCAGGGTCATGAGCGTCACGCCGAAGCTCTTGGCGAGGCGGCGCTGGTTGTCGAGCCTGGCGCCGGGACGGAGCGCGCCCTCGCGGATCCGCGTGCGCAGCGCTCCGGCGATCTGGTGGTAGCGGGGCAGGCGGCCGTTCACTCGTCCGTTCCCGTTCATTCCGATCTCGTCCTAAAAACCCCTCGGTGTTCTAGAACACCGTCGAGCCAAGCGTATCGCGGAAGCGCCGATACAGGAAGAAACGAAGCCAACGCCGACAGGGAGTTGGGCGCGCCGCGACGTCCTATTCTAGGGCCGGGAGGCGAGCACGCGCAAGGGCAACTGCCTACGCAAGGGCCCGGGCTCAGACCTCCCGGGCGAGCTCCTGGGAGAGGGCGACCAGCCGCCCGAGCTTCTGCCGAGCGGTGGAGGAGTCGATCGACCGGGCCGCCAGCTCGACGCCTTCCTTGAGGTCCCGCGCGCGACCACCCGCGACGAGGGCCGCGGAGGCGTTCATGAGAACGATGTCGCGCTTGGGGCCGGGCTCGCCGGCGAGGATCGCGCGGATGATCTCGGCGTTCTGCTCGCGGTCGCCGCCGAGCAGGTCGCCGATGGACGCGCGCGGCACCCCGAAGTCCTCGGGACGCACGGTGAAGGTGCGCACGACGCCCTCGCGGACCTCGGAGATGCGGCTCTCGCCGGTGTTGGAGATCTCGTCGAGGCCGGCGGCGCCGTGGACGACGAAGGCCCGGTGGGTGCCGAGCTCGGCGAGGACGCGCGCGAGAGGCTCGGTGAGCGCGGGAGAGTAGACCCCGATCACCTGAGCGTTGGCTCCCGCCGGGTTCGTCAGGGGGCCCAGCATGTTGAACACCGTGCGGACGCCCATCTCGCGCCGCGCGGCCATCACGTGCTTCATCGCCGTATGGAGGAGCGGCGCGTAGAGAAAGCCGATCCCGACCTCCTCCACGCAGCGCGCGACCTTCTCGGGCGAGAGGTCGAGGTTGACGCCGAGCGTCTCGACCACGTCGGCCGAGCCACAGAGTGACGACACGGAGCGGTTACCGTGCTTGGCGACGCGGAGCCCCGCGCCGGCGACGACGAAGGCGGTGGCGGTCGAGACGTTGAAGGTCCCCGCCGCGTCACCACCCGTGCCGCACGTGTCGATCAGCATGTCCCGGTCGGTGCCGGTGAGCCCCGCGACGTCGTCGGGACGCGTGCGGACACGCACGGCCTTCTGGCGCATCACCTGGGCGAAGCCGATCAGCTCCTCGACCGTCTCGCCCTTCATCCGGAGCGCGGTGAGGAAGGCGGCGATCTGCGCGTTGGTCGCCGCGCCCGACATGATCGCCTCCATGGCGGCGGCGGCCTCGATGCGCGTCAGGTCCCGGCGCTCCACCAGCGTCCGGACGGCCTCGATGATGATCGGGCTCGTCATGGAGCCATCAGTATAGCGCGAGCGCGCGCGCCGCGAAGCGACGCTACTCGACGATCTCTTTCTTGAGACTCTGGACAAACGCGACCACGTCGCGCGCTTCGGCCTCGGGCACCTTGAACTTCGCGAGGGTCGCGGCGGCATGACCGAGGAACACGTTCCAATCGCTCTCGCTGATGCGCATGCCTCGGTGGGTGAGCACCATGTCCCTGCCGCGGTAGTACATCGGTCCGCCCGCACTCGCGCAGAGGAAGTCGATCAGGAGCTGCTTCTCGCGCGTGATGCCGTCTTCCCCGCGGTGCGCCCAGAAGCGGCCGAGCTGCGCATCGGCTCGGAGCCGGGGCAGCAGATCATTCGCCACCGCCGCGATCGCCTCGTAACCACCAAGCCGCTCGTACAGGGTCTTCGTCTTGTCGCTCATCGTGTTCTCCTCGTCTCCGCGTCTGCTGGCAGATCCTCAGCACTTCACCGGATATGTGAACACCAAGCGATCCGTCGCGTACGCCTTCGTGTCATCGAAACATCCAACAATCCGTGGGAGTGGGTCTTCGATTGCGTTGATGTCGCGCCCTCTCTGCAGCTCCAAGTGCACGTGCTCAAAGCCAGGCCACGCGCGCTGCCCCGATGTGCCGATCGCCCCGATCCGTTGGCCACGCTTGACACTGTCCCCGACCCGAACGGCGATCTCGGCGAAGTGGCAATAGACCGTTCGGAGGCCGTAAGGATCATGGTCGATGACGACGATCAAACCGCACAAGTCGCGGTTGTCACGTGCGACGGTGACGCGGCCGGCGGCTGCCGCCAGCACATCAGCACCCATCCTGCCTGCGACGTCAACGCCGCGATGGGGACTTAGCCGCGGATAGCCCTCTGAGCCCAGCCAGTCGCCAAAGCCCGCATGGATTCGCGGAGCTCCGTCTCCCGAGGGGGTCACCGCACGCACAAGGTGCGTCGTGGGCAGAAGCACGAGAAACACCATCGCGACGACATTGACAACCACGGGAAGGAAGCTCAGGCGCCCTTCCACGCGGCGGCGCCGGATCGACTGAACGAGCGAGGTCACGAATGAAAACACGATCAGCGCGGCACCAGCGGCGGCCACGGCCGGAAAGGTAAATCGCGGTACCAGGTGGGCTATCCACGGCGTGTGGGCGCCCATGATCACCAGAATAGCCATCGGCAAGCCGAACCGGAGGATACGTCCGGCCGCGAGGCGCCCGCGGGGTTTCGATTGTCGCATGGCGGCTAACCTCGGTATCAGCCGCGGCCGAAGGCCGGCGGCTGGATGCCGGAGTTATACGCCCGGTTGCTCCGCATGTATACTGAGGCGACCAGTATGACCCAGCTAAGCGACATCGTGCGCACTGACCCGGACATCCTCGGGGGCACGCCTGTGTTCGTCGGCACACGTGTTCCGATACAGTCGCTGTTCGATTACCTCGAAGGCGGCGAGACCCTGGACGAGTTTCTTCGCCAGTTCCCGTCCGTGAGACGCGACCAGGCGATCGCGGCGCTCGACCTCGCGCGCGCTACGCTGCTGGCTAGTGCGCGTTCTTCTTGACGAGCAGCTGCCGCTAGACCTTGCCGCTGCGCTCCAAGGCCACCGTGTCGATACCGTGGCCGGCCGTGGCTGGACGGGCATCACGAACGGCGAGCTTCTGCGGCGCATGGGAGGCGAGTACGACGCGCTGGTCACGATGGACCGGGGCATCGAGTTCCAGCAGAATCTGACCTCAGTGGCCGTCGGCGTGCTACTTGTCCGTGCGTCATCCAGCCGCATGGTGCACCTCCAGCCGCCCGTGCCAGCGATCCTCGACGCCCTCCCGGCGCTCAAACCAGGTCAACTCCACCGCATAGGCGGATAACGCCCGCGCTCACCGGCGCCGAGCGCAGCGGGGGAACCGCCGCGAAGCGGCGGCGTCCGGTGGAGCGCGTGGTTAGCGGGTAACTCCAACGCGTTGCCTCCGTTTGCGCCATTTTCTTCTTACCACGTGAACAAGCGTGAATACCCACCCTAAGGTAGCCGCCGCCACGGCAACACCGCCCGCGATGGAACCTGCCCACGGTTCTACAAGAAACCAAGCGGCAATAGACGGCAGGAGAAACAGAGTCGCTATGATGACACCAGCGACGAAGAGGATTGCAGAGCCGCCGCCGCCAAAATGGCCGCTGACGAGAAAGAGCGCAACTGGAAACACCAAAGCGCAGATTCCAAGCGTCCACAAGCTGCATGCCATGAACTCGGAGCGCGACATGTCTATTGCCCGCTAACGACACGCTCAGCAGCCGCGGGGGCTGAGTGACCTACCACCCCCAAAAGCCTACCTGCCCCGCGGTCTGCTGCAGCGGATGGTTCGGCGTGCCTCGATACCAGAACCGCCATTAAGCCACCTTGGCCGCGGCGGTTTCCCGCGCCCTGGCCTCGCCGGGGCCATGCAGTTCGGCACCGGGCGCAGCTCAGGGTAGCTTGTCGAAAAAGAGATAAAGGGCGGCAATCCGGCCGCCCCGGACGATGATGAAATCAGTCCCGGCGTAAGCAGGTGCTTCACCAGGGCGGCCCGATACCCATTGGACGCGACCGCCATTGCCCAACTCCTCGGGTTCGGCAATCGGCTGATACTGAAAGTCAGGGTGAGTCGCCTTGATGGCACCCGCGACGCGATCGATCTCGTCGC
>Ga0209056_10007253_pt1 | contig 11414 bp, 18 predicted proteins | sample GraSoiAngelo_114_FD_185876 | JGI IMG/M metagenome (GOLD analysis project Ga0209056, IMG submission 185876) | Grasslands soil microbial communities from the Angelo Coastal Reserve, California, USA - 14_0903_13_40cm (SPAdes) (version 2) | ecosystem: Environmental > Terrestrial > Soil > Grasslands... | reverse complement strand
GCTATCCCCAACTTGCGGCGTACTCTCGGCTGTAATTAGACTCTTTTCGAAGAGCCGTATGCGGGAAATCCGCACGTACGGTTCCGTGGTGGGGCCGACTTGGTAACGGGTCGGCCTACCCGATCTCTGGACCGATTATCCGTGCGAACTCAGATCCCGGTCACAGCGGCCAACGAGCAAGCGTACCATCTGTGGCGTTCGGAATGCGCTGCCATCGGGAACCGCTATTTCGCTGGCCGGTACAGAGTCGCTGACGTGGAGCGCGGATTCTTTCAACTGGTGCAGGCGGGCCAGTCCTCGTTGGCGGAATGGATCTACCACGCCGCCTAACAAAACGCAGCCGCCAAGCCGCGCGCAGTGGGTTTTTGAGTTCGGAACAGTTTTCTCGCGCGGCTTGCGGCTGAACGTTAAGTCGTTAGAAGGCGAAGCGTACAGAAAGGTCGTTCACGAAAGGTCGCGCGAAACCGCCAAAGCTTAGAGTCCCGTGGATGGGTTAATGATCGACAAGCTGTTGCTCGACCGTTGGATGGGAGACGCGCAAGGGGAGGATTACATAGATTGGGCCGTTGATCTACTTGTGGCTGGCCGTGACACTCCTTCACTCAGAGTCCTCGCGGGATTGAACGCCACCCACGAGCGCAGTGATATCGAGGAGTACTTTCTTCGCACTTGTAGAGAGTTGGGGTTGCAACCGCTGGAGGTGAGCGACAACCCTCGTGATGCAGTGCTGTTAGTCAAACGACTCTATCGGTCGGGCACACTCTCGCCCGAAGAGACGCTGCACTACATGTCCAGGCTCTATCAACTCTCTGAATGCTCGGATCCTCTTCTGCAACCGTGGTTTACGCTGCGTGAAGCCCTCGCCGATCTTGCCGATCTTGAGGCTGAAGTTGGTAATCGGTTGATGCTGGTCTGGCCAGCAGGGTACTTCCGCCTCCCGGAGGAGATGAAGCCCTTAGAAGAGACGATCGATCGAGAGTGGGAACTGTTTGATCGGGCTGTCGCACTGGATCTCCCCGACGGGTTCCAGCATTTCGTTCGATGCGAAGGATGTGGGCACATTGGCCCCCACGCGCCTCTATCTAGGGCGACAAAGGTTCACAACTGGACTCTGGGATACGCGTTGGGCTCCTTGCAGCCTGATTGGGAGTGCGCCAAGTGTGGGGACTCCCGCCTTATGCACATGGCCTGCGCGGAAGTGCGAGAAGACTACTTCTCGCGCCTGCGGGGAGGAGGTGAAAGCCTCCCGAGCCTGACCGAGTGATTCGCCTTCTAACAAATTAAGGATTCTTGCCGCGCGCGTTTTTCAGCCGCAAACAAATTAAGGATTCTTGCCGCGCGCGTTTTTCAGCCGCGGCAAGATCCGGGGTTGAACTAAATCCGAGGGACGATGTGGAGGTATGGGATTTCAACGCGACTTTGCTGGGCGTGCGATGGAATCAAGGTGGTCTGAAGTTTTGGATCGGCGTGGACGGACAGCGAACTGGAAACGAGTCGGAGAGAATCAGGGTCGACAAGTTTCGAAAAGGGCTGGGTACGCGGCAAGGAAACACACGAGTGGATGAGCGCGCGATGAGCAGCGCCAGGATGGGAGCGAGTTTCGGGCGAGCTAGGGGGTGAGGCATCATGGAGAATGGCTCCGATTTGCAGGCAGCGTTTCGACAAGGACGAGGCGACCGATGCGACAGAGGGGACAAGGAATCTGGGGTGTGACCTGGGGCGGATCGGTGGATAGTACAAGGACAGTCGAATCCGAAGGTGACGGTGGGGCAGGGATCAGTTTCCGAGTGCGGTCGAGTTGTTTGCGGCAAGAGGGACTCCAGATTCCGTAGTAACGCACTTTGACGCAGCCGCGAGGCAGGACATGCTGGAGGAATCGGCCGATGAACTCCACGCCGGGCAGAGAGACATGGCGGATCTGCAGAGTCTTGTTGTCGCGATACCGGAATCGAACGGTGGTGCTGTCGATGGATTCCAATCGGCTGTTGGTGATGGCGATTCGGAAGACGTAGCGGGCGAGATAGTCCAGGACCTTTTCGCCGCGGCCGGCATGCTGACAGTGAACGACCCAGTTTTTCTTCCACAGTGACGGTGGTACACCGCCGAGCAATCCCGCCTTTTTCAATCCCGCACAGATTTTGGCACGGAAGATCACGGACAGAGCTTCGACGGGGACGAGGAACTGTCGATGCTTGGGTTCGATCCAGGATGAGTGATCGGAGGAAAGGCCACCCGCGGTGACGAGCATGTGAACGTGCGGATGAAACAGCATGGCGCGCGTCCAGGTGTGAAGGACAGAAAGTGCTCCGATACGCGCGCCGAGATAACGAGGATCCTTGGCGAGTTTCTGCAGAGCGTCGGCCGCGGCTTTCATCAGCAGGCCGTAGATTTTCTTTGGATGGGAACGGGCAAGGGGACGCAGTTCCGCAGGCAGGGTAAAGGTCACCAGAAAATAGGAACAGGGTAAGAGGTGGCCGCGCTGTTTTTCAAGCCAGCGCTCGGTTTGGTTTTGGTGACACTTCGGGCAGGAGCGATTGCCACAGGAGTGAAACGCAAACACATTCTGCTGGCAGTGATCGCACTGGTAGACGTGGCCTCCAAAGAACGGCGTGCGGCAGGCGGCAATATCTCGGAGGGTCTGCTTCTGGACAGAGCTCAGGGTTTCACCGAACTGTTCGCGATACGCCGCGCCATGGAGGCGGAAGACATCGGCCACCTCCAACATGAAGACCCGAAAATCAGAGGTCTTTCATGAGGTCATTGAGCGGCTGGATCAGGGCCGCTTTCAGCTCCGGCGTCAGATGCGTGTAAATTTGAGTCGTACGGGCGCTGTGATGTCCGAGATTTTCCTGAATGACGCGCAAGTTGAAGCCTGCTTCCAATAAATGCGTGGCGTAGGAGTGCCTCAGCGTGTGGACGTGAGCGCGTTTGACGATGCCCGCTTTCTTCCGAGCACGGTAGAAGGCGCTCTGGAGGCTGGTATCGGTGACGGGGCCGACGTTATGGGCCAGACTCCAAGCCAGACCGCGACGGGTCGGCGCCGGGAAGAGCCACTCTGGCGAACGGTGCGTTTTCCAAAATTGCCGCAGCAGTTCCAGAGTCCGTTCTGGAAGTGGAACGTAACGGTCCTGCTTGCCTTTCCCGTGGATGTGTAAAACCATCCGCGCGCTATCGACATCTTCAACCCGAAGGTGTGCGCCTTCCAGTAATCGCAGTCCACAACTGTAGATGGTGGTAAGGCACATCCGATAGACCGGAATGCGCACCTCGCCGAGAATCCGGCGAACTTCTTCACGGGTCAAGACGACAGGCAGCTTCTTCTCACGTGGAGGACGGAAAAACCGCAGCGTGGGCCAATCGCGGTGAAGCGTCTGCTCGTAGAAAAACTTGATACCACACAGGGCGATGGTCGCCGTCGGTCGCGACACCTTTTTCTCGTTGGCCAGATACAGGAAATATTGACGCAGTTGTTCTTCGGTCAATTGAGCAGGGCTGCAATGGTAATGTTCAAACACTTGGCGGACTGCAGCCACGTAGGCTTCCTGCGTTCTTGCAGAATATCCCCGTAGTTGCATATCCTCGATCATTCGTTGACGTAGTGGAGTCATCACGTATCCCCTTTCTGGAAGAGTTGCAGCTCTTCCAGAGAGGGATCGTGATCTCGGAAATAAGATTGAGCGAGGAAAAAGCTTCCGGATCTATCCGCGCAGCGGATTTAGTTCAACACGCGGTTGGAGCGGACCGCTGAAAAACGCGGCCGCTCCGGGCGGGTTTGAAATTCCCACATTCGGACGATTTTCTGGGGGGACGGCACGGTCTTTCACGCGATTCGAGCTCGATCCGGCGATTTCGCTTGATCCCTCAGGTTGATAAATGCGTTGAACAGAAAGATTGTTGTGTTGTCGGTGGTCATTGTAATTAGCCAATTACAATGACCACTGACCTGGTCTGTGTGTCTCAAAAGATCGTGCGGATTGTCGGCGAAGAGAAAGGCGCTGAAATGCGCAGTGTGATTTCATAACCCTTTCCATACATTATTATCGGTTTCCGGCTGATTCTCGGATCGAGCATAAAGTAAACCTTGGGGCTCGTGATCAGCTGTGTGCCGTTTCCGAAATTGCTGGTCTTGTCGAACACAGCGTACGTGCTGTCGAGTGTATTGTGTGTGTCGTCCCGCATGTTCGCGACCAGCACCAGTTGGTCCGAGGGAGCTGGAATAGACACGGTTCCGCCCGAGCCTACAAAAAACGTTTGATTCTCGACCATCTGCGGCAAGCTCACGACCAGTTTCGAGTGGCCGGCATACAGTTCCAGCCTCGGACTCTCGGTGGGATAGTAGATGGGGCTGCCATCCAAGTAGTGCAGAGGTAAGCGCCGCACTTGTGTGACCTGGACTGTGATCTGGGGCGCCGCAGCCAGCAGAACGCGCGGCCTAATGAAATCAAAAGTGATCGCGTCAGATTTGGGGTCGCCTGGAAATGTGAAAACCCCAAGGCGGTTACAGGCTATCGTACCGGTTGCCAAGCTCGGGATTGGGCCCGAAATGGTTCCGGAAGCACCGCCTAGTGCTGCGCGAATCTCGCTGTCTACAAAGTTCGGAATCACATTGTTGAAAAGAATCCCACCGATCGTGTCTTCAAGAAGGCTGTGGTCGGTATCCAGGACAGGCGCGGAAATGACCGTCGTCTGTGTCAGCACGCCCGTTGCTGTCCAGTAGTTTTGGCAGGAAGTGTAGATGTCGATGGATTGGCCTAAAGTGCGCGAGAAGGGGTAGTCGACGCAGACACCGCCGGAACACCCGAAGATGCCGGACACGTTGTACGTCAAAGAGTAGGTAGTGAGCGCAACGTTTTGATTCGGACGATCCGAATATTGTGTGGCGTACATCCAGGGTGAATACCTGGTTTTCGACACGCTAATAATCGCGCCGGCTTCCGGGCGAGATATGAAATGGCCGCCCTTCATACAACCCCAAATGCAGTGATCGCTGTCCTGAATGCCGTCACGGAAACAGGACGGGGCGCCTATTTTAGCGGGCCAATAACATTGATTGTTGTCACTAACCATCTGGTCGACCTTCACGTTCAGGGGAACGGTGAATATGACATCCACACTTAGGCTTGGACCGCCTGATGCGGGCGGCGGCCCCTGCGGCGGCGTCGCCGGATAGTAGTAATGTTGGCCTGGCGGAAGATCCGATTGAGCATTGGCGGTCGCTGCGCCTATCCAGATGACGGAAATTGCGACAACGGAGGCAATCGCTAATATGCGGCTGGTATTTGGTTTCATTGTTCCCTCTCCTTTCCCTTCCGATGGACTCTGCTGATCTGACGGTAACGCAAGCGGTGTTCCATCAATCAAGCGGCGCTGGCGTCGGACAGCGGAATGCGTAACTTATTGAATATCGAAGGCGTGAAATTGGATCGGATGGTCTGCGATCGAGAAACGGCCGACGGGCGAACCATCATTTTGATGTGTTCATCATCGGATCGATGTTTGATATTGTCGCTGCGAATGCCAATAGGAAGAGGCAGAATCAATGAATGCGCGATTGATCGCTCTCGCGGGCCCGTCAAGAGGGAAGTCATTCGATTTGACTGAGGATGACTTCTCCATCGGCGTACGACGAGGTGGCGACATCGGCGATCCCGTCGCCGTCGAAATCCGCCACCGTCAAGAAGGCTACCGTGTTGGTGAGCGCGGGCCGAAGCGCAGTCCAGGGTCCGGCGTCATGATGATGCGTCACCTCCACGAAGATGTGTTGGCCGACAAGGTCAAGAACGCCCACAACGCGGTGCTAGAAGAAGCGGACAAGACGAAACTGACCCGCGACGTTGGAGGTAGCGGCGGAACTCCAGCGTTTGCCGACGCAGTGATTGCTAGGATGAGATAAGAAATGCGGAAACCGACTGGAGCAGGGACGTATGCGGCACGTTATCGTCGGCGCCGAAACCATCGTCATTTCGCAGGTCCACCAAGGTTTTCTCAAGCACAACACGATTGCATCGTGGACATGTCGCGGCTTCGGCCAGCAGGTAGTCTGTGATCTTCGGATCGCATCCCGCGTAATGCGATCCAACAGCCAATCGAATGGTATCTCTGCTGCGTCAGGCGTGCAGGTTTCACATGATTTGATCCGCCGTTCCGCCCTTCTCAGCGTGGGAGCATCTATCAATACCACATTCGTGTCTTCCCAACGCGGATCGAAAAAGTCACGTTTGCTCATACATCCTCTCGAAGGTCCGCTCCTGGCACAACGACCGTAGATGTTTTGAATCCTGCCTACAGCGACTCGATCATCAACGCCATTCTATCCCCTGGGGGTACTTCCTGGGTCGCGATGGAACCGCATTGCCGAAATCATCATTCGGGGAAAGACGGTAGATTCTATTTGACGGGCAATGACGGAGTGTGGGATTGCTAGGACATGCCGAATCGTCGACGATTCAGGGTTCCCAACGCAGATGTCATCGTCGCAGAACGCGCTTTTGAAACCGATGAGCTTCCTCGCCTGGTCGAATGCAAGACACAAAGCCCTCGGGACAGGGAAATGCGCGAGCAACTTCATCAGTACCGGTACATGATGTTCCAACATGGCGTAACTGTTCGGGAAATCGCCCAAAGCGAAGGTGTTGATGAGCGTCAGATTTACTTGTCGATAAGCCATTGCGAAACGCGTCTGCCCAGAGCGGAAGTGATGGCGAACCGGAACTTCCGGAACGCCATGGTTGCTCAAAGAAAGCTCGCCGAAAAGTACGTCGACACCGTTTCAGACCTCCTCGATGGCAAGGCCGGCAAGAATTGGCATCAGCGCAGCAAAGCACTTGAACATTTCCGCCGCACTGTTGGCGCGGAAATGGGTGCCGGCGTTAGTCTTCAGGTTACGCAGCAGGTAGGCGTTGTAAACAGCGAGAGGCCATGCAGCTTCGAAGAAATGATGGATCACGTTCGCAAAAAACTCCTGGCCGAACAGCGCGAACGCCAAATCGCGGCAGAAGAAGAGTCGTGACACTTGCCGGAGTCAGCTCACCGACATTTCTTGTCGAGCGATGTGTCGGGCAAAAACGAGGACCCGGGCCAGGTGTCGTTTTAAGGCTCGATGGACCAAAGAGGCGGTAGAGTCTCATCGAGTACTGAGAGAGGCATCAGTCAATCGTTTCGTCGCGATTGCCCTTGTTCAGAAGCAATGACCGAACGACGCGATCGGACTGATCCAATTCCTCAAGGACCGTTTTCATCTCATGACGGATTAGGCCGCGGCTTGGGCGGCGGGTCGTTTCGGTCACCTGCAGCTGAAAACGGTGCGTGCCGCCAGGGCTAGGAAGCGGCGTCAATCTGGGCTTTGCCCAATTTCCGAGACTGGACGGCTCCGGTGGAATACGGTCGAAGGAGTGTGCTGGATCACTCGTGTGTGACACGATTCGTGGAACGCCATTGCTGTCCACTTGCACCACGTAGGAGACCAGACCTCTCGCGAGTCCGCCGGCGCCCTGGAAGACAATCCCATCAACATTACAGGTTAGCGTGTGTGTTTGAAATTGCTCGATGGCTACTTCGCCGGTCCAGCGCGGTCCTTTGACGTCGTCGAAACGCACAATCTTCAGGACATGCTTGGCGTTTTCTCCGGGCGTATTGAAGGAGCGGAACTCGACTGCAAGGTAGCCAGGGCCGACACAGTAGTAGCCGTCGCTGTCGGCATACACCGGACGGGCGGCAACCATCAGAGCGAACGCAAGGAAGACCGATCGCAGTTTCACCTATCACAGTTTACATCGATACCCTTGCTACGCGATAACATGCTTCGTTTCGACTTACTTGACCTTCGCACTTGAGGGGGTTTTGAATCCGAAGTGGTTTAGATTCAGTAGAGGCTATGCGAAGGTCTTCACTACAAAACCGCCATCACGGAGATGCAGCCGAAAGCGCTGTCGGCAATGCGACGGTGGTGATGCGCGGCGGCGGTTCCGACGGCAATTCCAAGTGCAGGTGATGCAACAGCAGTTTCAGATCCGTCATCCGGTTGCGTGTAGCGAGGCAGGATCAAGCAGCAGCCATCGCAAGTGGGGATACACACATCGATCATCTAGATCGTTCCGAGTTTTTCCAGGACCGCCGTGATTGAAGTTTTGCCGACAACAACCCAAGACAACATGAGAAGTGGCGCCGAACTGGCGCAGACTGCAATGTCCAACGCTCTCTTGAGACTCGTAAACGAATTTCCAGAATTGAAAGACATCCTTAAACCGGTTGCCCAAAAAGAATTGGATTAGGGCCGGATAACCCGCTCATTCTTGTGGAAGCTAACTCGTGTGGATTTGATTCAAGACGGTGGTGTCGGCGGATAGGGTTTTGGGCAAGTTCGCATAGGCACGTTGAGCCGTGCCCTTCCCAATACCGAGTTGGTTGGCGATTTGATTCCACGAATGGCCACGCGCCCGAAGTCCTGCAATCTGACGCGGATCAACTTCGATGCGAGGCCGACCGATTCGCTTCCCTTGACGGCGGACGCGCTCTAGGCCCATAGCCACGCGCTCCCGGATCAGGTTGCGCTCAAACTCCGCCATCGCGCCGATCAGGGCAAACATCACCGCGCCAAGGCTTGACCCGAAGTCGATGGTCTCGGTCAGAGAGACAAACTCGATGCCGAGGCTGCGAAACTCATCCAGGGAATTGACCAGATCCCGCAGGCTCCGGCCAAACCTGTCCAGCTTCCAAACGGCCACAACATCGAACTTTCGTTGGCGGGCGTCCTTCCATAGACGCTGGAGGGCGGGCCGCGTATTCGACTTCGCTCCGGAGTAGCCGTTGTCCACGTACACGCCCACGATGGTCCAGCCGCGCCGCTCCGCGTAATCGCGCAAACTGATCAGTTGTCCTTCGGGATCCTGGCCGAGCCCTTTGGTACTGACGCGGGCGTATAGGGCAACTTGTTTCGGCGCTGAAGTATTCATTGCGACCTCCAATCGTTCTTCCGTCATGATACGCTATTTATGCTGTCATGCGACAGAATATATTGTCATATGACACGGTTATATGAGTGATATTCCAGGATACTTGACCGTCAATGAGGCTGCTGAACGTCGCGGCGTTCGCCGGCAATCCGTTCTTTCCCTCATCGACCGCAAGAGACTGAAGGCGTACCGTGTCGGTAAGCAGTGGCTGATCCGGGAAGAGGATCTGGAGGCATTTGTCCCTCTGCCAGCGGGACGACCGCGCAAAACACGCTTACGAAAGCCGAAGAAATCGACGGCCAAGAAGTGACCCTTCCTTGGAGCCTCAGAAACACAGTCTATGTAAACACGACCCGGGCGGGGTTCGGTTTAAGGGGACGATGGGACCAAACGAGGAGGTAGGGGCCCATCAACGTCAGGTGAACTCACCTTCAGCCGTCCCACGCGACGCTGCGCGGCTGGAAGCGTCATGGAAGTTCTGGCCATGTTGGATATCCAACATGATTTCGAGCATATTGCACCGTCTCACGCGGACGAAATCGCGCGGCATGCGCCGAGGGAATCCTGGCCGGAATGGGTCGAATCCTGTGAAAAGAATAAATGAACCGTAACAAGGCTCATGCAAGTTGGACTGCCAGTTAAATCGCTCCGACTCAAACTCACGCAGAGCAAGGTTCCGGCAAAAAATCAGATGAAGCCGCTCGGAGCCTCAAGAGTTTACCGGCGGCGGGACCTGCGCTGGACGTATATTCGTCATCTAATAATGAAGCAATGAGACCAGCCTTGACAGAACTGTCGCCTGTACCATTGCCCGAAGAGAAGCCTTCGAATCGCGGCAAATTCTCACCGGACCGCGAGTATTGGGAAGACCTCCACCACGCCCGGTATACGAAATGGCAACTAACCGGCTTTCCGAAAGATACATCGAAGAACTCGAAAACCTGATGTCCGACCCGAATCCGATTGTCCGTTCGCGAGCTCTCGAAGCGTTCAGAAAAACGATTGGATTGGAGACCGCTGGAGGAGTACAGGTCAATGTCAATCAGCAGGCTGCACTGATTCAAAGAGGGCCGACGAGTTTTGAGGAAGTCATGGAAAAGGTGCGTGTGCGATTAATAGCCGAGCACCGCGAGCAAACGCAAATCGCGCCGCAATAAAACTCGTGATGATTGCCCGGACTCCGGTCCAACGAATAGAACAGTCTTTTGGCCGAATTTTTCGGGAAAAACGCCGAACCGGGCGGGGTGTCGTTTTAAGGGGTCGATGGGACCAAACGAGGAGGTAGGGTCCCATTGAAGTATCAATCCCGATTAGATCGGCACGGCCCGCCTTGGTGTAGCATGCCGCTTCCATGTCAAAAGGGGAGGCCAAATGTCGAAACAGCCAAGACACCCTCATGTGACCATCGATCCTGAGTTTATAGTCCTTAATCACGCCACTGACGGACGAAGAAAAGAACCTGCTCGAACAGAGCATCGGACAGGAAGGGTGTCGTGATCCGTTGGTGACGTGGAGAGGAATCCTCGTCGACGGCCATCATCGTTACGAAATCTGCACCCGGCTGAACCTGCGGTATTCAATGACCGTGCTCCCCTCGCATCAGGTGAAAACCCGTGGGGACGCAAAGGTGTGGATCATCCGCAATCAGTTCGCACGGCGGAATCTGACGCCCTTTCAAAGGGCGGAACTGGCGCTGAGACTGGAAGAGACTATCCAGACGGCGGCAAAGGCGAATATCCGGGACCACACAGAAGAATAAAGCCGCATCAGCCTTTCAGAATTCTGGAAAGCTGGTCCACACGGACAAGGAAATCGCGAAGCGTGCAGGTCTCAGTCACGACACAATCCACAAAGCCCGTGCGATCGCACAGAAGGCACCAGAAACGGTGAAGGAACGGCTGCGCCGCTCATCAGTGGCCACCGCCGGTCAGCGGGGAACCGATGATAGTGGTGAATAAAAAAGCGCTATTGTTCCTGATCTGAGGGTCCGTCTGTTTCGCTGTGACGCTAGCGACGTTTTCAATCACGTTGGTCCCCTGCAGCAAGGGCGAGGGAACCACCACAATTGTCACTGTCGTGGTGCTGTTTTTCAGCATCACTCCGATGTAACAGTTGGCTTCGCTCGGGTTCCGGGTGTCGCACGTTGATGGGGCAGAAACGTAAACGGGTGCAGCGTCGCCTCCAAAACGCATGGATATGCGCTCGTTGAGCAGTACGCCTGTGGCACATGAGGGGCCGTTGTTCGTCACGGTGGCGGTGTAAGTTACAGGGTTCGGAAAGTATACGGGATAATTACTCCCTTGCGTCAAGCTAACTGATACGTCAGCGGAGGTACAAAGAACGATCGTGGCAAGCGCCGTGGCCGAAATATTTCCGGCACCGTCTTTGAAGCGCACGGCCACGGTCTTGGTTCCATCACCCGACGTCAGGGTTACGACCTTGCTCGCCACAAACAGCTCCCAC
>Ga0209056_10007249_pt1 | contig 11421 bp, 7 predicted proteins | sample GraSoiAngelo_114_FD_185876 | JGI IMG/M metagenome (GOLD analysis project Ga0209056, IMG submission 185876) | Grasslands soil microbial communities from the Angelo Coastal Reserve, California, USA - 14_0903_13_40cm (SPAdes) (version 2) | ecosystem: Environmental > Terrestrial > Soil > Grasslands ... | reverse complement strand
GCAGCTGCAGGTCGAGCAAGGTGCCGAGCGCGGTGAGTGAGTCGTCGATGGCGGCATTGTTCAGCTGGCCCGCATTCACGGCCGCCAGGCGCACGTCGAGCTCGCTCACATCGCCGACGTCACGCCGCAGCCGCGCAATCTTCAGGAGACTATCGGCATCATCGGCGGTGCGGCGCGAGAGTCGTGCGTGCATCGCGGTTGCCAGGGCACGTGTGTAGGTGGTATCGACGTCGAACAGAATGCCGGCACGATCAAAGACGAATTGGTACCGCGCCGCGTCCCGAGCGGCCTCTGCCGCGCCGATGCGCGGGCCCCGCAGCCACGGAACATCGAGTGGCAGATCGCTCACCAGATGATAATTGGGCGTGTCCTTGGTGTAGCTGCCCGAGACGGTGGGATTCGGGAACGCACGCGCGGTGCGTGCCGCGCCGAGTGCCGCGATGGTATCCGCGCGCCCCAGCGCCACGCGCGCACCGCGCGTAAGCGCGGCAGTGGCGGCATCGGCGCGCGTCACCGGTTGTTGAGCGAGCAGGGCCAGCAGCAGCAGCATGGCGGGAAACTAGCCGGCCCACCTTACAGGATGCTTACAGCCCCCGCTGGAAAATCGATCTGTACGCGTGTGCCGGCGGCGTCGGAGGAGACCGCGATCCGCGCGTTATGCAGGTCCGCGATCCACCGCGCGATCGGAAGGCCAAGCCCGGAGCCCTCCGCCCGGCTCCGGGCGTTGTCGCCGCGATAGAAGCGCTCGAAGATGCGCGGCAATTCGACGGCCGGAATGCCGACACCGCTGTCGGTCACGATCACGGAGCGCTTGCCGTCGCGGCCTGTAACGTCGAGTCGGACGCTGCCACCCTGAGGCGTGTATTTGATCGCGTTGTCGAGCACGATGAGCAATAGCCGTTCGACGAGCTCCGCGTCGCCGAGGATTTGCGCCTCTTCGAACGACCCGACGACCAACGCCACGCCTTTGTGGTCGGCCAGGGCGCGGACGGCGGCGAGCGCCTGCGAAGCGATGTCGTCGAGGTACAGGGAGCCGCGCACGACGCGGCGCTCTCCGGCATCGGCACGCGCCAAAAGCAGTAGGTCGCCGACGATGCCACCCAGCCGATCAGCTTCCCGTTCGATGGCCTGGAAGGCGGCGGCGTCGCCGGCGGGGTCGCGTGGCTGTGCGAGCGCCAGCTCCGTGCGCGTGCGCAGCAGGGTGACGGGCGTGCGCAGTTCATGCGCGGCATCGGCCATGAAGCGCCGCATCTGCTCGATGGAGCGCTCGACTGGCACCGTCGATTGGCGCGCCAGCACGAAGCCCCCCATCGCGACCAACACCAGGGCCGCCAAAGCGGCGGCGCCGAAGATGCCGATCAGGGACGCATACTGTTCACGGATATTCGGCCGCTCAGCGACGGCGAGCGCGACGTACGTGGTGCCGGACCCTCCGGTGAAGCGCTCGCCGTGCAGTCGCAGCTGATGACCGCCATTCGTCACGTGCTGCAGGTTCGCGCGTCCGGTGGCCGCGGTGATGCGGGCGGCGTCAACAATCCACGCATCGGCTTGTGCCGGCGTGATGAACCGCCCGTTGGCGTCGAAGAGATAGAGCTCCCGGTCCGGAATGTGCAGCTCCTCCACCGCGTCGGTGTCGCCACCAGCTGCGCGCTCAGCCTCCAGATCATGAGTCGCGCGCTCAATGGCGGCCGTGGCAGCAACCAGTGATGCGTCCAGGCGGCGCGACACTTGAGTGCCGATGGCGAGCACGAGCCCGGTGCCGAGCAACAAGAGAATGACGGCGAACGTCGCGGCGTACCAGAGCGTCAGGCGCACGCGAAGGCGACTGAGCGTCATTCGGACAGACCCAAGCGATAGCCAGCGCCGCGGACGGTGTGGATGAGCTTCGGCTGGAACCCGTCATCGATTTTGCTGCGCAACCGCCGAACCAAGACCTCGAGCACGTTCGCGAACGGGTCGTGATTGTCGTCCCAGATATGCGCCGTGATCGCGCCGCGATCGACGACCTGACCAGGATGCCGCAGTAAGAGCTCCAGCAGCGCAAATTCCTTTACCGTCAGTGCGATGGGGCGGCCCGCGCGTCGCACGCTGCGCGATCCCACATCCATCTCGAGATCGCCTACACGCAAGGTGGCGGGGGTGAGCGCCAGCGCGCGCCGGCGCGCGAGCGCCTGCAGGCGCGCGATCAACTCGCGAAACGCGAAGGGCTTCGTGAGATAGTCGTCGGCGCCGGCCGTCAGGCCGCGGACCCGATCATCCACGGCGTCCAACGCCGTGAGCATTAGGACGGGCGTATGAATGGCGTTGCGACGCAGCTGCGCGCACAGGTCGAACCCGGTGCCCCCCGCGCCCGGCAGGCGGACGTCGAGGATGATGACGTCGTAGTCGCCGGCCTGCGCCTGCGCGTGCCCGTCGGCGAAAGTGGCTGCGATCGTGGGGTCGATGCGGTGCTCGCGGAGGCCGTCCTGCAACAATCCGGCCAGCTCGGCGTCGTCTTCGACAATCAGCACCCTCACCTAGCCAAGATGCGTGAGCGCGTGACGCCCGCGCCAGAGGGCGGGTTCCTACGTTAGAATTCGGAACTCCTGGAGGACTCTATGATCGGCTTGCTCGCGCTCGCACTCGCCGTCCAAACCACGCAGACCCCCGTCTCTGGCCCTGCCCCATACCACGTCATCCGCCGGATTCCATTGGCGGGCGAGGGTGGCTGGGATTATCTGACCGTGGACACCGTCGCTCATCGACTGTACGTGTCCCGCGGCACGCACGTCGCCGTGATCGATCTCGATCGCAACTCGGTGATCGGCGATATCCCCAACACCAACGGCGTGCACGGCATTGCGTTCGTCCACGACTTGAATCGCGGCTTCACGAGCAACGGCCGCGACACCACCGTGACGATCTTCGATCTCAAGACGCTCGCGCCGCTCTCGGTGGTGAGGGTCACCGGCCGCAATCCGGATGCGATCACCTATGATCCCTTCTCGCGTCGCGTGTTCACATTCAATGGCGGCGGGGCTAATGCGACCGCGATCGATCCGCAGTCCGGAACCGTCGTGGGCACGCTGGACCTCGGGGGCAAGCCGGAGAACGCGGTGTCGGATGGGCGCGGTCACATGTACGTCAATATCGAAGACAAGAGCGAGCTCGTGGCGTTCGATCCGAAGACGCTGGCGGTGGAAGGCCGTTGGCCGCTCGCGCCGTGCGAGGAGCCGTCGGGGCTGGCGATCGACCGCCGGACGCGCCGCCTGTTTTCGGTGTGCTCCAACGGGTTGATGGCGGTCGTGGATCCGGATCGCGGCAGGGTGCTGGTTACGTTGCCGATCGGGAGTGGCGTCGATGGTGCCGCGTTCGACCCAAGCCGCGGCTTTGCCGTGAGCTCCAATGGTGAAGGGACGATGACCTTCGTGCACGAGGATTCGCCGGACAGCTTCCGGGTCGTCGCGACGGTGCCGACGCAGCGCGGGGGACGGACCATCGCGCTGGATGAGCGCACGCATCGCGTCTACACTGTCGCGGCGCAGTTCGGTGAGCCACCGGCACCGACGCCCGACCGCCCACGTCCCCGACCCCCGGTCATTCCAGGGTCGGTGGTCGTAGTGGTGTTGGATCGCTAGACGGGCGCCTTACCGCCCGACGATCGTCCGGTAGCTCTCGCGGTTCCATTTCGGGCGCTCGGCGGCGTTCGCGACCTCGACGCCGAGGTAGAAGATGAGCCGCGCGACGCGCGACTCCTTTTCCGCGTCGATCTTGTCGGGGGAGTCGCCCACCTGGTGGTAATCGGGATGGGTGCCGCTGAAGAAGAACAGGACGGGCACGCCCTTCCTGGCGAAGTTGTAGTGGTCGGAGCGGAAGTAGAAGTTTTCCGCAGGCCAGATGTCGTCGATCGGCCGCATGTTGAGCTCAGCGTGCGCCGCGCCGACGCGGTTCAGCGTCGCGCCGAGATCCGAATGCTCCTTGCCGATCGCCACGATCGTGTCTTTCCAGTTGCGGCCGATCATGTCGATGTTGAGATCGGCCACGATGTTGCTGATCGGCACGGCCGGATGGTCGGAGAAATACGCGCTGCCCCACAAGCCCTTCTCCTCGCCGCTCACGTTCAGGAAGATGATCGAGCGCTTCGGCCGCAGCGTCATTCCCGCCAGGGCTTCGGCGATTTCCACCACCGCGACGGTTCCAGAGCCGTCATCATCGGCGCCGTTGCAAATCGAGTCCGCGCCTTGAGCCCGGCAGCCGCCGCTGCCGCGCGGCCCCGCGACGCCTATGTGGTCCATGTGCGCACTGAACACGACGAACTCGTTCTTGAGGACCGGGTCACTGCCCGGCAGGATGCCCACCACGTTCGGCGCGAACCTGCGCTCCACGATCCGTATCCGGGCATGCACGTGTAGTTGGGCGCCCCCCAATGACTGGACCGCGAGGCTGGTGGCTGATTGCGCGGCACTCAGATCGCCGCCCAGACGGCTGACGACGGGCTGCAGTGCGATCGCCCGAATAACGAGAAAGATCGGAGGACCGATGGGCTGGAGCGGATTACGTGGCTGAGGTCGATTGCCGCGGTCGACGTTCCGTCTCCAAATCGAGTCGGGCGCGGTTCCGACGAACACAATTCCCTGCGGTTTCCACGCCGCGACGCGTTGGAGCTCCGCACGATTGCGCGGTCGCGTCGCGAGGATGAGCATCTTGCCCGCCAGCGCAGCGGTATCGACCGGGATTGCATCGGTCAGCGGTCCCGAGAGGAGGACCAGCTCGCCGGCGTAATCTCCGCTGTCGAACGAATTATCGGCGAGCACGAAGTCGGTGCCGTATGCGAACGTCGCGTCGTTCCCTGCGGCGTGCAGGAACGCGGCGGAACTGTCGCCCCGAATTTCCACGCGGTCGATGGTGTAGTGCTGGATGAAGGTGCCGCTATCGCCACCCGCTGTCAGTCCGAGACGGCGGTACTCGCGACCGATGTACGCAGCGACCTTGTCGAGCTCGGGACTCGGCGTGTCCCGGCCGCGCATGGAATCATCCGCGATAATGCCGATGCGCCGGCGGATGTCCTCGGGCGAGATCGTCTGCGCCGCCCGCTGAACGGCGGCAGGCGTTTGGGCGAGCAACGCGGTTGACAAGAGCAGCAGCGCGACCACGAGATCCTCGCGAAAGGAAGGGGAAGGAAAACTAACGCGCCCGACCGTGTGTCACTACGATCGGGCGCGTCAGGTTTCAGTCTGAACGTTCAGGGCTTGCGCCGCCGGACCTCAGGCTCGTTGCGCGGCTTGGAGGATTCGCGCGGCGGATCGCGCCGCGGCTCCGCGCGTGGTTGCGGCTGGCTGCGCGGTTCGTTGCGGGGCTCGACGCGCGGCTGACTCCGCGGTTCGCTGCGGGGCTCGATGCGGCGCGGCTCGTTCCGTGGCTCGTTCCGCGGCTCATTGCGCGGCTCAATCTGGCGCGGCTCGTCGCGTTGCGGTTGGACAGTGCGCGGCTCGACTCGCCGTTGCTCCGCATCGCGCAGTCCCGGATTCCCCCGCGATTGATCCGCCCGTGGCAGCACCATCGGCCGATCCGCAGACCGGTTGTCGTCAGGGCGATCACGGCGACCCGGATTGTCTGGGTGCTCAGGATGCTCCGGGTGATCCGGACGTTCGCGCCGTCCGTTCCCGCGATCGTCGTTGCCGTTGTTGCCGCGATCGTTGCCGTTGTTTCCGTTATTCCCGTTGTTTCTGTCATCGCCGGGACGATTGCGTCGCTCACGCACGTTGGGAGGCGGAATGATGCCGAGGCCACCCAGATCGCGGCCCGTCACGCCGCGACGCCCGTTGTCGTTGACGGGGCGCTCGCGCTCGCGCGAGATGAAGCCTTCGCGGCTTGGCCGGTCCGATCCCCAGTCCTTAAAGATGAATCGGGGCTGCGGGCGATAGGGCCGCACAAACACGGTGCGGCCCCCGCCGTAATAGCGATACGGATAGTACCAGGGATCGTCATACACGAACATGCGGAAGCGAACGCACGACGTGTAGTATGGGTCCCAGTAGGAATAACTGACGTACGTGTGGCAATCGTAGCACAGGAAGCGAGGATAGTCGTAATGCTGGCCGACGTTGTACGAGACCACGTCGTAATCCCAGTCGGCGTACCCTTCCGGAACGATGCGCTGCGCGAGATCAGTCATCGCCACGTACGGGTCGCCGCGCACCCGGCCATCCGCGATGACGCGATAGTCCCAGTGATCGCCGCTCTCGATTTGGTCGTAGACGAACGCATCAGCCGACGCGACCGCGAACAGGTAGCCGACGCCGGGATAATCGTCGATCGTAAAGGCATCGCTCCCGAGCTGGCGGCCGTCGATCTCGAGGTCCCGGCCCGCGCGCGCGAAGTTGTCTTCCCACGGATCGCGCGGGAACAGCACGCGCACCCGACCGTCCGTGTCGACACGGAAGATCGTGACGTAGGCGTCTTGATCGAGGCGGAAAAAGAGCCGCACCCGCTCACCGCGGGTATAAACGGCGCCCTCGCCACGATTGGTCCATACCTCGATGCGAGGGCGGTAGAAAGTCGGAGCCCCGCTGACGGCCGGCGTGGACACGAAGGCTAAGCTGAGCAACGCTAAGTTTGTGAACATGGAGCCTCCCACCGCGCCTAGGGCAGAGACTGTGCCAGAAGCCGACTACGCCTAAATTATATTGTTATAATGACTTGGCCACGTCGCACTGCGTGCTGGCTGTCCCATGGCAAGGACATTTCTTGGCTCAGCGCCTAGATCTTCTCGATCCTGCCGAAGTCGCTCGCCTGGGTGGTATCGAGATCGTCGCCGAAGGAGTGGTTGAAGGGTTCCTAGCCGGCGTGCACCGGTCGCCGTTTCGCGGATTCTCGGTCGAGTTCACCGAGCATCGGGCTTACCAGGCCGGTGATGAGCTGCGGTACCTCGACTGGCGAATTCTGGGTCGCTCCGACCGGTTGTTCGTGAAACAGTTCGAAGAAGAGACCAATCTGCGCGCGATGATCCTCCTGGATGCCAGCCGCTCGATGGCATGGCAGGGCACGCCGGAACGTCTCACCAAGCGCGCATACGCCGACCGGCTGGCTGCCGCCCTGGCACTGATCCTCCTCCGACAACGTGACGCGACCGGGCTGGTCACGTTTGACGAGCAGGTGCGGCAGGTGATTCCCGCCCGCGTCAAAGCGGGTCAGTGGACGCGGATCGTGCGCGGTCTGCTCGATACGCCGGACGGGCGGGGCACCGCGGCGCACGCGGCGCTGCAGCGACTAACCGCGCTGCTCGCCCGCCGGGGCATGGTGGTGCTGGTCTCCGATTTGCTGTTCGATCGCGAGCTCGCCCTCGCAGCCCTGCGGTACCTGCGCCACCGCGGGCATCAGGTGATTGTGTTTCATTTGATGGATCCCGCCGAAGTGAAGCTCACCGGTCCGCCCGAGGTACGCTTCCGCGATCCGGAGTCGTCCGTGAGCGTCGTCGTGCGGCCACGCGAGCTGGCGCGCGCGTATGCCACTACCGTGCAGCGAGAAATCGCGGCGTGGCGCAAAGCCTGCCGCCGCCATGGCATTAGTTACCATCACGTACAGACCGACATGCCGTTTGGTCTCGCGCTGCGTTTGTTGACGTGAGCTTCCTTCATCCGTTGGCCTTGCTGGGGCTCGCTGCCGCGGCGATCCCGGCACTCCTGCACCTTCTCCAGCGACGTATTCCGCCTGAGCTCGACTTCCCACCCGTCCGCTATCTCAGCGCAGCCGAGCGAGAGAGCGCGCGACGGCTGAAGCTGCGGCACTTGCTTCTCATGATACTCCGGACCGCGCTGATCGCGGTGATCGTGTTGGCGGCGGCGCGACCGCTGATCCCGTTGCGGGGAGGAGGTGCTCACCAGCCGACGGCAGTGGTCATCATTCTCGACAACTCTCCGTCGTCGGGAGCGGTGGTGAGCGCCGGTCCGGTGCTGGATCGGCTGCGCGTCGCGGCGCGTTCCTCACTCGCGCGGACCACCTCCGCTGATCGGGTCTGGCTGATGTTGTGCGACGGTGTACTGCGCGGTGGCACGCGCGAAGCGCTGCTCGCGATCATCGATAGCACCCATGCGGGCTGGCAGCGCCTGGACCTCGTCGATGCGGTCGGACGTGCCGCACGGATCGTGGACGCGCAGCCGTTGCCGGGACGCGAGGTGCACGTGCTGAGCGACTTGCAGCGCACCGCCCTGGCATCGGGTCGCGCCGATGTTCGGCGTGGGGTGCGCATACTTGCGCTCGAGCCGGGAAGCGCGGTAACCAACCGCGGCATCGCGTCGGTGACAGTCTCGGAAGGGGCGGCGGTCATCGAGCTCAGCGGCTCGACCCCTGCTGGCCGTGATATTCCACAACCCGTGCCTGTCACCATTCGCATTGGCGGCGCACGGCGTGACCGGGGAGGGGGGGGAGGGGGGGGCGGAGAAATCGCTGCGCGGGGTCTCGCGACGCCCGGAGGCAGCGGTGGCACGATGCGGTCGGCGGTGACCGTGTCGTTGCCGGTACAATCCCTGGCGCCGGGGTGGTGGCTGGGTGAAGCGGCCCTGGAACCTGACGAGCTGCGGGTCGACGATCGTCGTCCCTTTGCCTGGCGCGTCGCGCCGGCCGCGCGCGTGACTGCGACGCCGGGGTCTGGCTCATTCGTTGCTGCGGCGCTGGCGGTCTTGCAGGAAGGCAAGCGCGTCACCGAGGGTCGTGACGTCGTGATCAGCGGCGGCGAGGCGGCGGCACCCAATGCGCCACATGCCATCGTGCAGCCGCCCGCCGACCCGGCGCTGGTCGGCCAGGCAAATCGGGGACTCGCGGCGCGCGGCGTCCCGTGGCACTGGGGCGACGTGGGCACGCCCGGCAACCTCGTGGCGCCACAACTACCCGCGCTCGATGGCACGCCAGTCGCGCGTCGCTACCGGCTCGCGGGTGCGTCCGACGAGGTGCTGGCCACCGTGAACGCAGAGCCATGGTTAGTGCGCTCCGGGAACGTTCTGCTGCTCGGGAGCCGCCTCGACACCGCATGGACGGCGTTGCCGATGGCGCCCGGTTTCGTCCCGTTCATTGATGCACTCGTCAATCGGATCGTGATCGGTGAGGCGGATGTCAATTCCGCAGAGGGTGCGCCGCGCGTGGAGTTTCGGACGCGCGGCACCGACACGGTGGGCGCGACGGTCTTCGGTCCCGACCCGCGCGAATCCGATCTCACACCCGCAACGCCGGCGCTTGTGACCACGGCATTCGGCGGACGAGATCGCGTCGAAGTGTTGAGCGCGAGCGCGTTGTCGGCCGAGCGGTTCTCAGGGACGCGTCGCGCGGATGCGAGCGCCATCCTGCTCATACTCGCCTTGCTGCTCGCCGCGATCGAGCTGGCTGTCGCGACGCGCACGCGCTGATGGCCCTCGACTTCCTGCTCGAGCGGTTCGAGGAGCTGCCCGCGACCCGCTCACTCATCGAGCGGCTGCCAACGGCCGGCGCCCATGTCGGTGTGGGGGGCCTGCCCGGCTCGAGCCCCGCCGTGCTGGTGTCCACGCTCGCGCGCCGCCTGCCACAACGCTTGTTCGCCATCGTCGCGCCTACGCCGGCGGACAGTGAACGCTGGCTTGCGGATCTGCAAACCCTGCTCGGCTCCGAAACCACGGCGCTGTATCCCCAGCGCGAATCGCTCGGTGTCGAAGAGCCGCATTACGAGCTTGCCGGCGAGCGCATAGAAACTATCGATGCGCTGTTGCGCGGCGCCGTCCGCGTGCTCATCACGACCGCGCGCGCCACGGCCGAGCGGACTGCCGTGCCAGCGGCGCTCGACCAGCGGCGCCTCGTGATCGAGGTCAGTAAAGAGGAGAGGCGTCTGACGGACACCGCGCAGCGCCTCGAGACCATGGGGTACGAACGGGTGCCCACCGTCACGGAGGTCGCGCAGTACAGCGTCCGAGGCGGGATTCTCGACGTGTATGGATTCGGTATGGCGACCCCTGCGCGCATCGAATGGTGGGGCGACGACGTCGTATCGGTGCGCAGCTTCGATCTCGACACGCAGCGCTCGGGTGAGGCGGTGAATCGCGTCACGGTGCTGCCGGTACGGACGGAAGTGGAGGTCCGTGGGCCGGTAGGGGCGCAGCATGCTGTGCCCCTACACGCCAACCTCCTCGACCTTTTGCCCACGGATACGATTGTCGTCGCCGACCAGGAATCCGCCGTCGAGCGAGAAGTCGAACGCGCCTGGGCGGACGCGGCGCACCATCTCGAAGTCGCGCGCCGCATGGGGGAGGAATCGCCTCCGCGTGAGGAGCTCCTGGTGGATCCGGTCGCGTGGCGCACGAGACTCGATCGACTCGCGCGCATCTCCGTAAGCGAGGCGGAGACGGAGCAGCGGTTCCCGCTCGCTCCGCCAGAGCACGTCGACCGGGACATGAAGCGCCTCCGCCACATCGTCGCCCAGCCGCCGCCGACGGTGATTCTGTGCGACAACGAGGGACAGCTCGAGCGCCTCGACGAGCTGCTCGGCTCAGACCGCGCGACGCTCGTGGTCGGTGCGCTCGATGGCGGATTCATCATTCCCACGCTGCGAGTGCTCACCGATCACGAGATCTTCCGCCGCGCGCGACGGCTGCGCCGCCCGCGCCGCTACCGCAGCGCGGTCTCGACCGCCGCCTCGCGACCGCTGACGCCCGGCGGATATGTCGTGCACCTGGAGCATGGCATCGGTATCTATCGCGGCCTGCAGACCATCTCCGTCGGTTCGGATGGTGCCACGCTCGAGGTTGCCGTGGTGGAATACGAGGGGGGCGATCGCCTGAACGTTCCCCTGTATCGGATCGACCAGCTCGAACCGTATCGCACGGTCGGCGACGGCGACGCGCCCCCGCCGCGCCTGCATCGCCTCGGCGCCACGACGTGGCAACGGCAGCGTGACAAGACGCGGGCCGCCATTCGCGCCATGGCGGCGGAATTGCTGGATTTGTACGCGCGCCGGCAGCTCGCGCACGGCTATGCCTTCCCGCCCGATACGCCCTGGCAGCGCGAGCTCGAGTCCTCTTTCCTTTATGAAGACACGCCGGACCAACGCCGGGCCTCAGACGAGGTCAAGCGCGATATGGAGCGCGCCCGCCCGATGGACCGGTTGCTCGTGGGCGATGTCGGATACGGGAAGACGGAAGTAGCGGTGCGGGCCGCCTTCAAGGCGGTGCAGGCGGGCAAGCAGGTCGCCGTGCTGGTGCCGACCACGATTCTCGCCGAGCAACACGGCCGCACATTCCGCGAACGGCTGGCCGACTACCCGGTGCGCATCGAAGTCCTCTCGCGGTTTCGCAGTACCAAGGAGGCGATGCCAATCGTTCAGCGCCTGGCCGGCGGGGAGTTGGACATCGTGATCGGGACGCACCGGCTGCTGTCCCCTGATGTGACGTTCAAAGATCTGGGGCTGCTCATCGTGGATGAAGA
>Ga0209056_10007247_pt1 | contig 11424 bp, 9 predicted proteins | sample GraSoiAngelo_114_FD_185876 | JGI IMG/M metagenome (GOLD analysis project Ga0209056, IMG submission 185876) | Grasslands soil microbial communities from the Angelo Coastal Reserve, California, USA - 14_0903_13_40cm (SPAdes) (version 2) | ecosystem: Environmental > Terrestrial > Soil > Grasslands ... | reverse complement strand
AAGGGAGCCATCCGCCAGGTAATTGCGATCCGCGAAAACTTCGCGGGCGACACGCAAATGCTCCGCTTCACCAGCTCGCGCAAGCGCGCTCTTGTCAGGCGCAAATAAAACCAACGCCAAATCGAGAGCGACGATTGCGCGAGCTATTGCGTCCGCAAGTTGATGATCACGTGTCGCCATGTTGTAAAGCGCGCCATGTGGTTTCACATGATTCGGCCGGACGCCGAGGTTATTGGCAACAGCCTGAAAAACACCGAGCTGGTAAGAGACCGCCTCGAAGACTTCAGTAGGACTGACCGCCATTTGTTTGCGGCCGAAATTTTCCCGGTCGAAAAGACTCGGATGCGCCCCAACCGTCACGCCTTGATCACGGGCTGCAGAAATCGTCTCATGCATCGTTTCTGCGTCGCCGGCGTGAAAGCCGCACGCGATGCTTGCGGATGAAACGAGCTTCAGCAGCTCCTTGTCATGGCCGGCTCCCTCGCCAAGATCGGCGTTAAGGTCGACATGCAAATTCATGAATCATGCAAGCTGAGTCCAATACGAAAGCGTTCGAGCTGACGCTCTCGTTCAAGCAGAAGCCGATGCGCGCTCGCCGTTGAAACTTCGGAGAAACGGACGTGATTGCCCGCACGAAGTTGGGCGGCAAGGGAAAGATCGACCGTGATCACGTGCGCGATTTTCGGATAACCACCAATCGTTTGGCAATCTCCCAGAAGCAGAATCGGCCGGCCGCCGGGTGGGACTTGAATCGTGCCGGGCGCAACTGCCTCAGAGACATGATCGACATCATCGTTTCGGTGTAGTTCAGGACCGTCGAATCTGACTCCCATCCGGTCTGAATCTGGCGACACGACAAATGCGTCACTTGAAAGACGTTGTCTGGTTACCTCATGGAAACGGGGCCAATCGACGCCGCGAATAACGCGCAGAACTGTTTCTGTCTTCGCCGTGCTCGACCATTCAACAGGCGAACTCCACGAAGCAACTCGCCGCTCGCGCAAAAGGTCGACAAGTGAACGCGAAAACTCCGACTGATTCCCCAGCGGAGCTTCATCCCCGTCGCGCAATGCGCGACCAATTAGTCCGCCAAATTTTGCGCGCAAATCGGTAGATCGGCTGCCAAGCACAGGGGGCACATCGATCCCCCCGGAAATTGTCAGCCACGCGCGACAACCAATCTTCGGTTGGTCGATCGCCAATTCGTCGCCTGCGTCCAGCACGCATGCGTGGCCAGCGGGCAAAGGCGTTGATCCGGAGCGAATGTCGAAGTCGCCTCCGCACCATGCGATCACGCGCTTATCCTGGAGACGCATTCGCAGACCGCCGAACGTGATTTCAAATCCAGCGTTCGATTCGTCGTTGCCAATGAGAAGATTTGCGACACGCAACGCATGCGAGTCGAGCGCTCCGCCAAGCGAGACACCGAACTGACGGAAGCCATTTCGGCCGAGATCTTGAACGCTGGTCAAAAATCCCGCCTGCGTCACGCTCAAATTCATCCCCTTACCTTCTCAAAACGTCCATGCTTCGAATTCTTGACGCGAGATTGCCCGGAAGCGCAGGCGATCTCCCGCTCGCAAAAGGGTGGGAGGATTTTTCTGCGGCTCGAAAAGCCGCAACGGCGTACGACCAATTACATTCCAACCGCCGGGAGAGCGCAGCGGGTAAATGCCGCTCTGCGTCCCCCCGATCGCAACCGACCCGGCAGGGATTTCTTTTCGTGGCGTAGCACGGCGCGGCGTTGTTAATTTTTCTGGAAGACCGGCGAGATATGGAAACCCAGGGGTGAAGCCGATGCAGCTCACATGATAATCAGCCGCGCTGTGAAGGTCGACGACTTCCTTCGGCGACATCTGTGCGTGTTGCGCAACGTGATCAAGATCGAGAGCCAACTCTGGATCGTAACAAACCGGAATCACAACCGTGCGTGCGGCCGCTTTCTTGCGTCGCTTACGTTCGCCAGGCGGGAGTGACTCGTGAATTTTCTGTGTTAGCCATTCAATCACGCGGTCGGGCTCGACTGCGTGGTTGATCACGCGGATCGGATCGAAGAAAACGGCGACTGTGGTGTAAGCCGCTGCGAGTTCGATTACACCTGGAATGTGCGCGTCCTCAAGTCGGCCACGCACGTCCAAGACTTCATTTAAAGTTTTCTCAGGCGCATCTTTAAACCGATCACGAACGTGCACGATGAGGGCAGAATCTCCGAGGGGCGTAATGTCCATCAGCGCATGTTATTTCCAAAAGAAGCTTTCGGTCTTCGCGCGCACTCCGGCAATCAAGATGCCGCCCGCGACGGATCGGAACCTCCAGGGGAGACCGCGTCCGCGACATTTTCCACATGCTCCCTGATTTCGCCCACTTGAGGATGAACTTCGCGGATCAAATCATGCTCGGCCTCCGAAATCTGTTCGATGCGCGTCGTCATTTCGTGGAGTTCTTTCAGCATCGCACCCTGGCGTGAAGAGATGCGACGCATCCACCAAAAGCAGACGCACCAGCAACCAAGACCGACCCACGTGAGCACGAAGAGGATCATGTCACTGCACGCGCGAGGCTTCGATCTCGATGTTGACCGCGACCGTCTGGCCGATTCCCGAAATCGATTCGGCGCCTTGACTGAACATCAAATTGAAATCGCGGCGCTTGAGCGGCTCGGTTGTCACTGCCCAACGCGTTTCTTTGATATCATTCGAGATCGGGCTCATTAGCTTCACATGGAGTGTGATCGGCTTCGTGACGCCGTGCATAGTGAGATCGCCAAAAATGTCGCCGCTTTGCTGACCGGTCTGTCTCACCCTGCCGCTTTTGAATGTCATTTCGGGAAACTTTGCGACGTTAAAAAATTCCGCGCTCCGCAAATGGTTGTCACGTTTGATGATTCCGGTGTCGATGCTGCGAATGTCGATTCTTGCCACGACCGACGATTTTTCGGGATGCTCCCGGTCGATCTCGATCCTGCCGTCGAATTTCGGAAACTTGCCATGAGTTGTTCCGAGAAATTGGTGAACAGTGAAACCGATCGTGGAACGCGACTGGTCAAATTTGTAGATTTCGTTGCCGAGGGCGTGTGAGCCGACGGCAGCGAGCAAAACAAAGCTGACAACAAGCCGAGTTTTCATCAAATTTCCTTTCGATTTTATGGTCTATTTGCGGCCGCGACCAACGTCTTTAATAGCGGCGTGCGCGATAACGGCAATTTCCCGAATAAATTGCCAAGCGCAAAAGCAGGATCGGCCTGTAGTTTTTTGGCATCGTGGACGCCGGCAATTCGCGCCAGCTCAGTCTCGAAGTGGGTAACTGCGCGTAGATTCGGATCGTTTGCATCGAGATAACCAAACGCCCGGCTTAGCAGCGCAAAGAGTTCCGGCTCCCGATGATCCCGCTCCGTGCAAATCTCAATTAGCTCGACAAAATAGGCTGCCGTCTGCGTCCGCAGATAATTTTTGCGGATTCCACCGAAGGGATTTCTCAACACGACTTCCGTAAGCGTATGTAGATCGGAACGGCGGCTCCTGGCGATCTGAATTTCCACTTCGAAGAACAAATCCAGCTTGCCCGCAAACGGACTTTTCGCTCGGCGCGCCCCTTTTGCGACAGTTTGAATGCAGCCGAGAGATTCCGTGCACCACGAAACGATCAGACTAGTGTCGCTGAATTTTCGCTTGCGCAAAAGGATGGCCACAGTGCTTTCCATTATTGGAAATTTAGCACGTCTGCCTCCTGCTTTTTACATCCAAGGATGGATTCCACAGCGAAACCTTTGCGTTATGCCAGAAGACGAAACAATCGAACGGGCACACGAAGATGAACGTGAAGGGCTCTCACCTTCCACCCAGGCGGGCGAATTCGTGCGCGAAGAAATGGAGCACATTCGGGAGGGGGAACACGGCGCGCGGTCCCCCCAACAAGCGATAGCGATCGGTTTGTCAAAAGCGCGACGTGCCGGCGTGAAGTTGCCTCCGCCGAAACGCGCGAAAGCCTCCGCGCGGACGCGAAAGCAAGCAAAGCGCGATTTGGCGAAGGGCCGCCGCGGGGCAAGAAAGAAACCTTCGCGTACTCGGGCACGGGCGACCAAAAGCGCGCTCAAACGCGAACGGCGTTCCGCCGCATCGCGTAAGGCGCTTTCGCGACAAGCGCGCTCAGCTGCACGCCGACGAAGCACACGGTCGCGCTCGGCCGCAGCGAAGAAGGCCGCGCGGACGCGAAAACGCCGGAAGCGTCGGTAGGTGGGCGGCCCAAAGGTCGGCAATCAGCGATTTAGGATGTGCAACGCCCGCTTCTCCACGTTGAGCGCGGCCTCTCTGACCGCTTCGCTCAAAGTCGGATGCGAATGACACGTCCGGCCGATATCCTCAGAGCTCCCGCCGAATTCAATCACCGAAACGGCTTCGGCGATTAATTCCGAAGCTGCGTGTTGCAAAATGTGCGCGCCGAGAACGCGATCCGTTTTCGCGTCCGCAACAAACTTGACCATTCCATCGACATCTTCATTGCAGAGCGCGCGACTGTTGGCCCGGAACGGGAACTTTCCAATGCGATAATCGATCCCTTTTTCCTTCGCTTGGTCCTCGGTCAAGCCGACGCCTGCAAGTTCGGGATTCGTGTAAATGATTCCGGCAATTGCATCGTAGTTCACGTGGCCAGATTTCCCCGCAATTATCTCCATGCAGGCGATCCCTTCGTCTTCCGCTTTATGCGCGAGCATCGGGCCGGCAGTCACATCGCCAATTGCGTAAATGCCTTGAATGTTTGTCCGAAAATTTTCGTCCACTTTGATGCGCTTCCGGTCATCGAATTCGACACCAACTTTCTCTGCACAGACTCCTTCGGAAAACGGACGGCGCCCGACCGAGACAAGGACTTTGTCGGCGTCGAATTTCATCTCTTCGCCACCTTTGGTTGCCGTCACCGTTGCGTGGCCATTTGTGAGCTTGACCGCGCTCACCTTCGTTTCCAGATGAAACGTGATACCCTGAGCAGTTAGCGAGCGCTGGAGCAGATTCGAGAGTTCGAGATCGAAGCCGACCGCAATGCGCGGAAGAAATTCGAGCATGGTTACTTCCGAGCCGAGCCGATTCCAAACCGAACCAAGTTCCAGACCAATCGCGCCCGCGCCAATCACGAGCAGTTTCTTCGGCGGCTCCGTGAAACAAAGTGCTTCCGTGCTGCTAACGATTGTTTTGCCATCAAATTTCGCAAACGGTAGCTCGACCGGCGCGCTACCAGTGGCAATCACGATGTTTTTGGTTTCGAGCTCCTGCGTCTTGCCATCCGATGATTTGACCGAAACTTTTCCAGGCGCAGCGATCGTGCCAAATCCTTCGAACGTCGTGACCTTGTTTGTCTTCATGAGCGCACGCACGCCGCTCGTGAATGTTTTCACCACCTTGTCTTTGCGCTGCTGCATCTTTCCAAGATCGACATGCACGCCGTCGAACATGACGCCATGTTTCTCGGCTTCTTTTTTTGCGAACATAAAATGGTCGCTCGAGGTCAACAGCGCTTTGCTAGGGATGCAGCCAATGTTTAAACAAGTGCCGCCGAGTTCCTTGTCTTTTTCGACAAGTGCGGTCTTCAGTCCGAGTTGCCCGGCTCGGATCGCGGCGATATAGCCGCCCGGCCCTGAGCCAATAATTACGACATCAAATTTTTCCATGACCAGTTCGCCGGCGCGGGGGGTCCGCCACGCCTCACCTCAAAAATCGAGCGGCAGCTTTTTCGGGTCCTCAATGCATTCCTTCACTTTTATGAGAAACGTAACCGCCTCTTTTCCATCGACCGCGCGGTGATCGTAGCTAAGAGCGAGATACATCATCGGGCGGACTTCGACCTTTTTGTCAATCGCCACCGGTCTCGGCATAATCTTGTGCATGCCCAAAATTCCACTTTGCGGCGGGTTAAGAATCGGCGTGCTGAGAAGCGACCCGTAGACACCGCCATTTGAAATCGTAAACGTGCCGCCCTGCAAATCTTCGATTTTCAATTTGCCTTCACGCGCCTTCACTGCGTAACCGGCTATGTCGAGTTCCAATTCAGCAAAACTCTTTTTATCAGCATCACGCACAATCGGTACAATCAGTCCGCGTTCCGTTCCAACTGCGACGCCGATGTCGTAGAAGTTGTTCTGAATGAAATCGTCTTCCTCGATCCGGCCGTTGACCACAGGGACCGCCTTGAGTGCTTCGACCGCCGCTTTGATGAAAAACGACATAAGACCGAGCTTGATTCCGTTCTTCTTCGTAAACCCCTCTTGCGATTTGGCGCGCAGCTCTTGAATCGCGCTCATGTCACACTCGTTAAAAGTGGTGAGGATGGCGGCGGTTTGCTGCGCCATGACTAGTTGCGCAGCAATTTTACGCCGCAACGGCGACATTTTTTTCCGGGTAAATCGTTCCGTGCCCGGCTCCGCTTGTCGATCGCGATCCTCCTTCTCTTCTTCCGGGTGCGCGGCCAGCACGTCACCTTTCGTTAGGCGGCCATCCTTTCCGGTCCCTGAAATTTTTGCCGGCTCGAGATGTTCTTCTTCAACAATGCGCCGAACGGCCGGCGAAAGAACTTCCGCACCTGTTGATTTCTGCTTCGAAGCGACAGGTGCTTTCGTCTCCGGCGGTATAGGCTGCTTTTTTTTCTCCCCAAGCGTTGCTTTTTTTTCCGCAGGCGGGATTACCTCAGGAACCTTGGAATCATCAATTATTGCGACAACTTCGCCGATTTTTACTTCCTGACCTTCCGCGGCTTTCGCTTCCAGGACACCAGCGTTTTCGGCGACGATCTCGGTTGAAACTTTCTCGGTCTCGAGAGTAAAGAGCGCATCGCCTGGGTTTACGAAATCGCCCGATTTTTTATGCCAGACGGAAACCACCCCGCTGGAAATCGATTCGCCGACCGCGGGAATTTTAACTTCGATGCTCATCAGTGTCGTACAGTATGCGCAAAGCAAGCGGGTGGTCGAACCGAACGTTGACCTTACGCTGTGGTTCGGGCGTCCGGCGCTCCCTTATTAGATGTTAAACGCTTCGGCGATCAAGCACGCCTGCTCGCGTTTGTGGGTGGCGAGCGCGCCGACTGCCGGACTAGCGCTGGCATTGCGGCCGGCATAGGCGACGTCGCGACCGAAAAGCTGCCGTAGTCGTGGCTCGATGAAACTCCACGCGCCCATGTTTTGCGATTCTTCCTGACACCAAACAAGCTTGGCAGTCTTTGGATATGGCTTGATGTTGGCGCGCAACTTTTTTTCAGCGAGCGGGTAAAGTTGTTCAATCCGAATGATGGCGGCGTCGCCGATCTTTTGCACTTCGCGATAATTCAATAAGTCGTAATAAACTTTGCCCGAGCAAAGAATAACGCGTTCCATCTTGTCGGCTGAACCGACTTTGGGCGAACCAAGAATTTCTTCGAAGCCACCGCTGGTAAATTCTTCCACGCGCGATGAAGCGAAATCGGCGCGCAACAAACTTTTGGGTGTCATGATGATGAGCGGCTTGACGAAATTGCGTTTCATTTGGCGCCGCAGGACATGAAAGTATTGCGCCGACGTCGTGAGGTTACAGACTTGAATGTTGTCTTCGGCGCTAGCTTGCAGGAAGCGCTCGAGGCGCCCGCTAGAATGCTCGGGACCCTGACCTTCGTAACCGTGCGGCAGAAGCAAAACGATGCCGCTGGGCCTCTGCCATTTCGATTCTGCCGAGACGATGAATTGGTCGATGATGGTTTGGGCACCGTTAGCAAAATCCCCAAACTGCGCTTCCCAAAGGCAAAGCATGTTCGGATAATCGAGCGAGTAGCCGTAATCGAAACCGAGCACGGCAGCTTCCGAAAGAAGACTATTGTAAATGCAAATTCGCGCCTGCTTTTGCGCCAGATGCATGAGCGGAACGTACGGGTGGCCCGTCTTGGCATCATAAAGAACGGCATGCCGAGTACTGAAGGTTCCGCGCGAACTATCCTGGCCCGATAATCTGACTGGAATTCCGTCGAGGAGAAGTGACCCGAACGCGAGCGCCTCCGCGTAATGCCATTGATAGGGACCGCCGGCCTCAAAAACTTTCCGCTGATGGTCGAGGACGATCCGTTTTATTTTCGGCTGAATGTTAAAATCTGCCGGCAGGTGGGTCAGTCCATCGACAATCCTTTCGAGCATTTCCTGGCTGATAGCTGTCGGTTCGGATGAGCTTGTGTATTCCGGTTGAAAAACAGCGGTCGATTCTTGGAACTTCGCTTGCTGGTCTCCCCTCTGTTTCTCGAGCGCTTTGACATTATCCAGCGGCATTTCGAGCCGAAGCTGAAATTCCGTTTCGAGCGAGGCCGCGTCATCCTCATCGAGTGCTCCAACCTCGAGCAACTCGCTTTTGTATAACTGCGCCACCGATGGCCGCTTCTCGATTCTGGCGTAAAGATCGGGCTGAGTGAATGAGGGCTCGTCAATTTCCTGGTGGCCATGTTTGCGGTAGCAATACATGTCGATTACAACGTCGCGTCCAAATTCCTGGCGAAAATCGAGCGCCATTTCAGTCACGAATTTCACGGCCAGCGGGTCGTCGCCGTTGACGTGGAAAATTGGCGCTTCAATCATCTTCGCGATGTCGGTGGCGTACATCGACGAGCGCGCGTCTTCGGGCAGCGTTGTGAAGCCGATTTGGTTGTTCACGACTATGTGGACGGTGCCGCCGGTGCTGTAACCAGGCAGCTGCGACATGTTGAGGGTTTCCGCAACGATCCCCTGCCCCGCAAAGGCCGCGTCCCCATGAATAAGGAGAGGCAGAACTTTCCGGCGATGGTCGGTATCGTTACGAATGCGCTGACGCGCGCGTGCCGTTCCCTCGACAACCGGATCGACCGCTTCAAGATGGCTTGGATTACCCGAAAGCCTGATTTCAATTTGGGCGCCGGAACCAAGCTTTCGCACCGTGCGATACCCAAGATGGTACTTCACATCGCCATCCCCTGCGACCAGATCGGGAATGTAGTTTTCGGTAAATTCAGTGAAGATAACGTTGAGCGATTTCTTGAGGAAGTTCGCGAGCACATTGAGACGGCCACGGTGTGTCATGCCCATGCAAATCTCCGCAATGCCGGCGCCTGGGCATTTGTGAAGAATGGTATCAAGAATCACCATCAACGATTCAGCGCCTTGCAGCGAAAAGCGCTTCTGCCCGACGTAATGTCCATGTAAAAAGACTTCGAACGATTCCGCTTCCAGTAAGGTCCGCAGCAAAGCGACTTGGACAGCCCGAGGGGTCTCCGTTTTCGCCGGCCGCGATTCAAGACGGTGCAGCACCCAATTCCGGACGCGGGTGTTCTGGATGTGCATAAACTCGGAGCCGATCGAGCCTGCGTAGATATTTTCCAACGCGGCGATCATCTCGCGCAGCGTCATCTGCCGGTTGCCGAAAAAGAATTTCGACGAAACGTGAAGATCAAGATCCTTTTCACTGAATCCGAGTTCCCGGAGCGTCAGCAGCGGATTTTCCCGCCGCCTGTCCGCCAACGGGTCAAGGCGTGCAATCGTGTGCCCGAGCGTGCGGTAGGCGTAAACGAGTCCGTCCACCCGCGACTGCAGCGAACCCTCGCGACCTTCGGCAGCTCTTGCGACCGCGCCATCTCGTTCCGGCAATTCTCCCAGCTCGAAGCCTTCGAAGAATGCAGCCCATCCTGAATCGACTGACTCCGGATTTTGTCGCCATCGCCTGTAATTTTCATCGAGCAAATCCAGATTTGCCCGAGTCGCCAAGGAAGACCACATACCAATTTTAATCTGCGACTATTACGCTGCTGGGCAAGTTGACAGTAGGAAGAGTGTTCCGTTACTTGCTGCGGCAAAATGCAGCCCCGTCGCAAATTTATTCTTACTCTCGCCGGAACCTGCGGGATTCTCTTCGCTAAACTGACAGGTGGGTTCGCGCAAGCCGACCCGGCTTCAGAGCCCGCGGTTTTGGCGCTCGCAAAAGTTTTGCCGGCAGTTGTGAATATCAATACCGAGCGCGTAGTCAGGAGAGCGGTGCGGGATCCATTTGAGGATTTTTACGCGCAATTCTTCGGCTACGATCGGGCCCGTCCGCGCGAAATTCGTCAGACTTTGCAAAGTCTGGGCTCAGGTTTCATTATCGATTCGGCCGGTTACATTGTCACCAATCAACACGTCGTCGAGCGCGCTGCGGATTTGAAAATTCAGGTAACGGCAAATGACGGCAAAACGTACAACGCGCACTATATTACCGGCGATGACAAAACTGATTTGGCATTCATCAAGATCGACGCTAAAGCCGCATTCCCATTTATCAGCCTCGACAACATTTCGCCAAACCTACTTGGTGAGACAGTCATCGTAGTCGGCAACGCAGTCGGTTACGGCAGCTCGATCAGCCGCGGAGTTCTTAGTGCGGTTAAGCGCAATATCACCATCGAGAATACCGAATACAAGGATCTGGTGCAGACGGATGCGGCCATTAATCCGGGCAACAGCGGCGGACCAGTGATCGATATTTCTGGGCGTCTGGTCGGCATCAGCTCTGCGAAAATGGCTTTCACCCCGCAGGGTGTGCCGACGCAAGGACTGGGTTTCGCCATTCCGGCGGACGTAGTGCGCGACACGGTCTCCCGATTCAAGAAAATTGCGGAGAAAAATCCCACGACAAGCAAGCCGCCCATACCGAAGGAAACATCGACATCGAACGCCGAGCGGTTATTTGGGATGCAACTGCAGGATTTAAGCGAGGAATTACTAGATGCGCTCGGCTATGCGCGTCGCCACGGCGTTCTGATTACCGCGGTGGAACCAGGCGGTCCGGCAGATGAAGCGGGAATCGAACGCGGCCTTGTCATTTATCGCGTAGCCAAATACGAAGTGAAGTCTGTCAAACAAGTCGAGGACCTGTTAGGTCAGGCGCAAAGTGGAGCGAGCGTAAATTTTGCTATTGGGGTGATCCGCGCCGGCGGGCAAGGCGAGCAGGTTCAAACTTTGACAATGGCAGCGCGTTAACAAAAAATTGGCAACGCAATCGCCGCTCGATTGTCTCATGGAAATATCGCAAAATGATTAAGGTTGAAAATCTGACCAAGCGCTATGCGGGCCAACCCGCGATCCAGAATTTGGATTTCGAAGTCGGTAAAGGCGAAATCATGGGTTTTCTGGGGCCGAACGGCGCTGGCAAGACCACCACCATGCGCATTTTGGCGAGCTTCATGCCGCCAACTTCCGGTCGCGCCACTATTGCCGGGTTCGATGTTTTTGAGCAGTCTCTCCAGGCACGGGCGCACCTCGGTTATATGCCGGAACATGTACCGCTCTACGCCGATATGCGGGTGACGGAATACCTCGATTACCGCGCGGCGCTCAAAGGGGTGCCACATCGCCGCGTCGCGGAACGTGTTGGGGATGTAAGGGAACTTTGCGGGCTGAAGGAGGTGGAAAAGAAATTA
>Ga0209056_10007246_pt1 | contig 11426 bp, 8 predicted proteins | sample GraSoiAngelo_114_FD_185876 | JGI IMG/M metagenome (GOLD analysis project Ga0209056, IMG submission 185876) | Grasslands soil microbial communities from the Angelo Coastal Reserve, California, USA - 14_0903_13_40cm (SPAdes) (version 2) | ecosystem: Environmental > Terrestrial > Soil > Grasslands ... | reverse complement strand
ACATGCTGGTCGTGATAAGATTGTGAAGATCGAGGGTTCGTATCATGGCCATCATGATACTGTCATGATGAGTACCAAGCCTTCGATTGAGTCTGCTGGGCCTGCAGAACGACCACATACAGTACCGGCTTCAAAAGGTATTCCTTCTGACATCAAGCAAAACACCATTATTGCTCCTTACAACGATTCGGAAGCTTTAGATCGTATTCTTAGCGAGCATACAGGCGAAGTAGCCGCAGTCATTACCGAGGCTGTCTTAATGAATGTAGGTATCATGCTGCCAGATGAGGAATATCTCCAAACTGTGCGTGACATTACTCGCAAGCATGGAGTATTGCTCATCTTCGACGAAGTTAAAACGGGTGTAACCGTCGCTCCAGGGGGTGTCACGGAAATCTATCCTGTGGAACCAGACTTGATCTGCCTGGCGAAGTCTATTGGTGGCGGTATGCCGATCGGCGCATTTGGTGGACGGGAGGAGATCATGCGCCGTATTAATCACAGTGAAGTGTTGCACCTTGGCACTTTCAATGGCAATCCTATGTCCATGCGCGCGGGATTAGTGACACTTACACAGATCTTCACATCAGAAGCTCACGAGCATGCTAATACTCTCTCGAAACAACTTGGTGAGTCTTACTTTGGCATTATCGAGGAGTTCGATTTGCCAATGCATGTAGCCCAGATTGGCGCGAAAGGTTGTGCTATGTTCCGTTATGAACGTGCGCGAAATTATCGTGCATGGTGGGACATTGACATGGATGTTTCGTATGCTTACTGGCTTTTCCTTGCAAATCGTGGAATCCTATTCCCTCCAGGCTTCGATGATCAGTGGACTGTTTCAATTCAACATACTCAGGAGGATATTGATCATCACACACATGTTTTCCACCAGTTCGTAACTGAATTAACAAGGTAGATCTTCACTAACGAGAATGGCTCAATGGGTAATCGAACAGGGGGCTTTTCAAGCATAGCCCACTGTTCGATTACCCATTGAGCAAGCTAGCCATGTAGTATAGACGAACCGATCACGTTTTGCTATACTCACAGCGTGACTTTTACTCTTATAGATTCGGATACGTATCTATATTTTTATGCATTGTATGCAGAATAGCGAAGCGCTACTGATGAACAAGCAAAATTTCACACAGCAATTACCGGAGGATACCACTCAGGATGAAGCGATTGCAGAGAATGCGAATGATACTCAAGAGAGTGAATCTTACCCTGGTGACCGTCCCCCAACTTCTACTTCTCGACTTCTAGCAGGCCTCACCCCATTCTGGCATGATCGCGTGATTGAGGTTGCGTTAGTCCTATCAATGGCCCTCTATTACGTTACCGGTAATGCAAACCTTGGTACCGGACGCCTTTTTCATCTTAACCCTCTCATCTCATTGCCTTTTTTGTTGATCTTTGCTGTGTTTTGCTGGTATCGTTTGCCATTTGCCATAGCCTTGATACCACTGAGTCTTCCTTACTATTTGCAACAGAAAACGATGATTAGTCACTTCTCCTTCAGCATAACTGAGATTGCTCTGTTGACTTGCATTGTGGTGGCATTGTCGCAATTTTTGCTACAACGCGGAAACTGGCGTTATTATCTATCCTGGCGTGAACTTCGGGATCGTTTGGGGCCATTTACTCTACCTATCGTAGTGTTCTTGCTGATGGCCGGTATCTCTGGCTTGATTGCATTCTCACAAAGGGTGGCGCTACGAGCATATCGTGAAGAAGTGCTCGAACCGATTCTCTATGTATTTCTGGCGATGTATTGCCTGCGCACTCGCCAGGATGTTGCTCGATTACTGATCGCTATGCTTATATCTGGACTGGTCGTGGCATTACTTGGTATTGCACAGTATTTCTTATTCAGGAGTCAGCTTGTGCTGGAATCGGATGGTATCAGGCGTGTCCATGCGATGTATGGAAGTGCAAATGGCATAGGACTGTTCTTTGATTATGTCTTGCCTATCGGGCTAGCTTTGTTACTCGTCAGAGCATGGACAGCAACTAGTATTTGGAGATCGAGGTGGATACTTGCAGGCGCAATCGTGTGCTGTTTACCTTTGCTTCTGGTGCTTTATCTGAGTCAATCACGAGGAGCCTGGCTGGCAATCGGCGTGGCTTTCATCTTTATACTTGCGCTTTCAATCCGAAATCGTAAGGGGCTGATAGTGGATGGTTTGATTGGAATTCTTGTGCTAGGTGCAATTGCACTAGTTTTCCATAGACCTATCCTAAATTTCTTTGTTGCTGGCCATCAAAATATTAATGGTATTAGCACTCTGACAAAGCGTCTCTTTCTCTGGCTAAGCGCTCTCAGGATGATTCGTGATCACCTATGGTTTGGCGTTGGTATGGAGAACTGGTTATGCTATTATAGCCAAAATACAGTATGTGTTAATCCAGCTTTCGTTCATCATTACTGGATTTTACAAAGTCCTTTTACAGGCGCTGTTACTGGACTGCAGGACGAACCAACACTCTCGCATCCTCATAACATCTTTCTGCATGTATGGGTAAGTATGGGTCTTTTTGGTTTATTGGCGTTTATCGCTGTGCTGGCACTTTTCTTCTGGCTCTTTGTGCGTATCCTCATATCTTTACATAACAAAAGAACTGAGCGCGAGTCTGCTATGTGGTGGATGACAATTGGTGTGGGAGCAGCTATGTTTGCGGGCGTGATCCAAGGACAGGTTGACAGCTCTTTTCTTGCACAAGACCTGTCATTTTGCTTTTGGATGCTGGTTACGGCTCTGTTGTTGCTACGTGTAATAGCAGGCACACCTTGGCGGGGAGGCCTAAGACAAAAGCAAACCACCAAATCGGGCTAGATGGGATTCACTTCTGGCATAGTACTTTGTGGGTATACCTCGATGATTTGATGCGGCTATGCACCTGATTTCTCAACATATCAGGAACTCAGTAGGATGACTCTGTAAAGAGCCATGCAAGCCCCTTAGCCTCTATGTGACATAGCATAAACACTTCCGTTCATTGTACCACTTGTTGCTGATTTAGTCTGATATGTCTCCTAAAATTCAATCACTTCTCGTTTAGTTCGGTGTATTACTATACCGGAACTTATGGGGGGTCTATCTACCTGTACCCGAAACTACCAATTGAGACCTATCATTATGGGGTGTCGCATGTCTGATCTTCTTGAAGGGGTAATCTTGAGTGAATATCTCTTGCTGCAATGTATCAGTAGGGGAGGAATAGCGGATGTATACCGTGGTCGCCAGGCTGGAGAAGGAAATTATGAGGTTGCGGTGAAGATATTCCGCACCGGCTACGCTCAGCGTGAATCCTTTCGTGAATATTTTATGACCGAGGCAGAAAAAATAGGTCAATTTGAGCATCCAAATATCCTGCCGTTTCTTGAATTTGGTGAAGGAGAGGGCCTGCTGTACTCTGTCACTCCGCTTGTGACAACTGGCACACTTGAGGATCTTTTGAGACGTGTGGGTGGGAAGCTCTCCGCAATGCAAGCCTTACAAATTATGCAGCAGTTATGCAGCGCTGTTCAATATGCGCATGAGTATGACGTGATACATGGCAACATTAAGCCAACTAATATTTTTGTCGCAGTAGATAGCAGAATGCTCCTTTCTGATTTTGGGATTGTTCGAGGATATGATGATAACCAGCAATCGCTCACGCGGATTGGTTGGGGTTCAGCCGAATATGCTGCACCTGAACAATCATTAGGAGTGCTAAGACGAGCCAGCGATATTTACTCGCTGGGTGTGTTATTGTTCCGAATTCTTACAGGAGAACCTCCATTTACAGGACAAACTCCTGTCGAAGTATTACTCAAGCATGTTCGGCAGCAAGCTCCCTCTGCACGCTCATTTGATCCCAATATTTCTGATGCTGTAGATGGCGTGCTGCATAGGGCATTGCAGAAACGCTCGGATGATCGCTTTGCTTCAGCGGAAGAATTTAGTAATGCTTTGGCGATAGCGATAAACGTTGCCCCAGTTGCTTCTCCTGTCGCTAAGGCTGTAACACCGATAACACGCCAACTTACACCTGATCAGATATCTATAAGTACCAGTGATTCCCAGACTCCAGTACCAGTGTACATGACTCCTATTGCACCTGCTTTTCCAATAGGGAAATCTAATCCACCACCACCTATCTTTGAGCCGTCTATGAACCAGACTTCGACTGTTGGAAATATTCCTGAAGACAGGGATGATTCGGATATAACTTTGGCACGAAAAACATACTCATTGCAGGACCATGGTGGAATCGGATCGCATATCTACTGGTCAACTGAACCTGTGGAATGGTCTCCAATTGGGGAAGAAACTGGGAATTCAATGCCAGCAACAGCCTCGGAGTATCTGAGTAGCAAACCAACACCACCAGAAATTTCTCCAAATATGTCTTCTTCCCTGCTAAAGCCTACTTTAGATAAAGAAACCAGAAGTGTAGAAAAGGTCCCTGATTCACGTCTGAAAAAGCTGTTGCCAATACTGGTTGTGATCTTGTTATTGATTGGCTTGATTGCAGCGCTTCTCTCTTCTTTTTTCCTCCCGGCTTCGCCCAGTAGCGGTAATACTGGTAAAGATCATCTGGTTGTAGAAGTTCGATCAATGCCAGCCAATGCCAATAGACAAGTAACCAACTTGAAAATAAGCATATAGAGGAAAACGTGATCAATTGCTAGCGAAAGGATGAATATGGCGGAACTCGCTGGAGTGACTGTAGGCAATTATTTTCTATTAGAGTGTTTGGGGCGCGAGGGTATGGTAGAAAGCTATCGGGCACGACCTACAACTCGAGGTGGGGTTGATGTTGTCTTGCGCTTATTTCGACCACCTTTTCCTGATCCTACCGCATTCCAGGAACACTTTGCGTCAGAGGTAGAAAAAGTTTGGCGTTGTCATCATGAGCATATTCAACCTCTGCTCGAGTTTGGTTCGGGGGAAGACTTGATTTTCATTGTAACCGAGTTTCCCAAAGAAAAAACACTTGAACAAGTTTTAGAGCATGGGGAAAATGAAGAATTTTTCAAATCTATGCCTGACATTGTACGTTCAATTACTCAAGTATGTGCTGCACTTGACTATGCACATAAACAACACATTGTACATGGAAATATTCAGCCATCAAGTCTCCTGATACAACCTGATCAAGATATACTTTTGACCAATTTTAGTATGAAGCGTATCTACGAGGATGGTGACCCGTTAGTCGCACAAATTGAGGAGGGAAATGCCGCCTACATCGCACCAGAGCAGGTAGTTGGAATGTTCACTCCAGCTAGCGATATTTATGCGGTTGGAGTACTGCTTTACCGGTTGTTGACAGGACATTTGCCTTATGATGGTGAGAGTGCAGGCGAGATTGCTCTTAAACATGCAAATGAAGCTATTCCCTCTTTACGCCAATTGCGTCCCGATTTATCCGAAGCGGTCGAACTTGTCGTACGTGTAGCTCTGTCTAAAAGCCCGGAAGCCCGCTTCCCAAGCGCCGATGCTTTGGCTAGAGCATTACTTGCAGCAATTGCTCCTGATAGTTCGCCAATAGTTTCAGTGAAGCCGCAAAGACGAATTGAGGTGCATTCTCGACGCAGAACTCCTTTTACATGGAGCCGCGCTTTATCTTTGATTGCGATAGTACTAGTATTGTGTGGATTGATTGGTACTCTCAATTTCTTTTCAACATTACCACTGCATTTACAAGATATTCCCGGTTTTCCGTTTCATGCTGACAACCAGGGAAGTAGTGTAGAAACGAAGTTGAGTAAGCCTACTCCTGTCAGTGCTTCAGGCGGCGCTGTGACTTCAACTCCCTCTCCGAATGAAAGTAACACTCCGACGCAAGTTCAAGTCACGCCCACAACTGGTCGGTCCAGGGCGCCAATAGTCAGTGGTACAGTTATTCCTGGCATCCCGTTGACTCACAACATCCTTTGCACATCTGGCGCGCTTAAACTCGATAGTTCACAGAACTTGCAGCCGATGCTACAACAAATCGATGTTGATTATATCAACGCCTGTCATGAAATGACAATCTTGCTACGCGGAGATGGTAGCCGCACTAGTCTTAACAAATTGGAGCATGGTCGAATTGACGTCGCAGTTTCAGATTTAACTGCTAGTCCCGGGCGAAATCTAACTGACCATCCTATTGGCGCAATGCTCTATGCATTAATTGTTAGCCCTGATGTTGATGTACATGGAGTAAGTAAGGCTGAGATACAGGAGATCTTCGATGGACAAATTTCGAATTGGGCACAAGTAGGTGGCTCTAACGAAGCAATTACAGTTGTTCTCCCTCCTGCTGGAGCAAGCATTAACGCAATTTTCCAATCGTTTGTGTTAAATGATGTTGCCGAACATGTGAATGCAATGAGGATCAAAAAGGATTCACCTGCCATCGTGGCGCAGTCGGTTCTTCAAACACCTGGAGCGATGAGTTTTGTACCCCTTGTGACGGCGCAGGAAACCGGAATGAAAATACTAACTATTGATGGAGTAGCACCTGGCGTACAAACATTGCTCGAGGGCACTTATGTATTTTGGAGTGTTGAGCATCTTTACACTCAGAGCGTTGGATCAGAAACGTTTCAAGCCTATGAACAATTCTTGAACAGTGATCAGGAACAGCATGTACTTGTTGAATTCGGCGTTGTGCCGGTGGATATGATAAATCAAAGCTTACTTGACTCTCACCTCTCAGAGCCTGAACTGTAAGTGTTTTTTATTGCTGGTAGTGCTCGACTATCTTAGGATCACGTACCTCGGCTTCATCAGGGTTAAGGCCAGCATGTCTGCGGGCACGTCGTTGGCGCAACAAATCCCAGCATTGATCGAGACTGACCTCCAGTGCCTTCATTCGAGCCTCCTGTTCGTTATCCAATCCGGTGCCTTCCGCCTGGTTTATCAGTTGGTGTTCCTCGTTCACTAGCTCAGTAATATGTTTCAGGATTTCGGTATCGTTCATAAGTTTCTCCTCTTGTATTTTTTACAGATCTTTTATAGGTACTATTTCTTCGCTATTCTAACTGATAGAATAACTTGTGTGCAAGTCATGAAGGGCGTGCATCATTTGTCTTTGAAGCCGTTTACATCGATAGGTAATCCCTCCATTTGCATGATCTTCAGAGCATTCGTCGTAGGGCAAGGGCCTTCACGCAATTGGTAGTCAAAAACCATCTGTCCATCTATAACATCTTCTTTGAAATGATAATTCCTGATGTCGGGTAGATTTTCCTCCAGTGTTACCAGTTCCAGGTCATGTGTTGAGATTAAGCCAATGCATTTTTTCCCAACAAGCGCGGAAATGTATGATTCACTTCCAATGCGCCTCTCGCGGTTGTTCGTACCCTTAAATATCTCGTCAATGAGGAAGAAAATTGGCATGCTGTTGTCAGATTCAACCTCTGTCAGTAGAGTTCTAAGGCGTTTGACCTCAGCATAAAAGTAGGAGTAGCCTTCGGTCACAGAGTCGTTTATTCTGATGCATGTAAATATTCTGAAAAGAGAAGTTTGAAACAGGCTTGCATTCACTGGTCCTCCTGCATAGGCAAGACAAAGATTGATGCCTACTGTTCTGAGAAAAGTGCTTTTACCTGACATGTTTGAGCCAGTAATGATATCGATTTCACCCTGTTTGTGAATAGAAAAGTCATTTACAACTTTCTGATTCACTGGTATGAGGGGATGCCCCAGGCCACAAGCTCGAAATGGGAAGGCATGTTCGTCTTGATTTTGACAAGGGACTATCTCGGGAAGAATGTATTCGGGGTTCAGATAGGCGAAATTCGCGAGAGAGTTAAGCGCTTCAAGCTCAAGCCAAATATGCAGCCAAACAGGTAAAAGAGCTACTAACTGCGATTTGTATTGTTGAAAGCGATATGCGAAATAGAAATCCCAGGGAACAAGTACATTCACAATAATCCACAAGAGCAAGTTCTTTTGCAATGTGGATGCTGAAGCAACACGAGCGATCTTTTTCAAAAGTGGCGAGGGGCGATGTTCGTGATCCAGGTGAAAAGGTTCACACATTGCTTTCAAGTTCTGGTTTTTCCCATAGCGATACGTTTCAAGGTACTCAAAAATGAGACTGAGGTGGGCGAACCTGTCCCTTAATTGGTACGCGTCCTCAAAAAGGTCTCCCCTTTGATTTTTTGTGACGAAAAGGAAGAGGATTGTGAGTAGCAACATCATGACCCAATACTGGGGGATGAGTTGCAATATGTTCAGTATAAACAGGGTGATTGTGAGTAATGATAAAGTCAAGGATACGAATAGTAGTGGAAGCAACGATTCGGTGGTATGTTGTTCGTTTAGCCAGTTCAATACATTTTTCTGCTCCCATGTTCTGGAAATATTTTTAGATGAGAGCAAAGATTTCATTAGCAGTTTGTCGCGAAAGATGGTAAGAGGGGTTAGCTCCTGTATTAGAGCCTGTCTTTGACGAATTACTTGTATATCAGGGTTATTATTCAATAACCACTCTTGTAAACGTTGGCTTCCCTCAGATAAGACGGCGGTGTTGATCAGTCGATGAAGAGAGTGTTTTCCAGTGATGTCGAGATCGAATGCGAAAGGATGATTCGTTGGGGGATCTGTGAATGGTTCCGGGGGGATGCTATCCCAATCGAGATTGATGCGGGCGATATGAGTTGATTTGATTTGCATCCAGATTTTGTGACGCGTAATACTCCTGTTAATACGGCCATGAAAATACGCAACGATGCTGAAAATGGTCAGCGTGACCATCGTACAGATCAGTAGAAGCCACCAGCCTGCAAGGAAGTAGGCCAGTAAGCTAAGCAAAGCCCCTGTAAAAAAGATAGCTACGCGAGCCCAGCCCATACGATTGCTCTTGTGATCAAGGCTGGCAATGCGCTTTTGTAATCTCTTAATTTGATGTTCAAGGGCGCGCAATCGCGCCTGTTTTTCGGTCAATTTATTTCTCACTACGGATCAACTCTTCACGATACTCCAACATCACTACGTTATGCTCGGGTGAGCGCAGACAATCTTCCTCGGCATCAACCATTTCGGCCATAAGCGTTTCAAAATCTTGATCGAATGAGCGATCTATCTGGAGCTTGGTATGCTTTAAAGCTGTAAAGGGAATGGACAGCAGCTCTTCGGCCATTGCCAGCGCTTGTTTATCGAGGTTTTCTGGTGAACAAACTTGATTGATAATACGCAACGCTACTCCTTCTTCACCAGTGAAACGATGACCCAGGAAACAAAGTTGCTTAGCTGGGCCTAAACCGATGATTCTGGCCAGACGCATTGGGCCGAGAGCAGCTACAAGTCCCTCTCTAACAGCAGGTATACTGAGAATGGCATCGGTTGTGGCGATACGTAGATCGCAGGCCAGAGCGACTTGTAACCCCCCTCCTAAACAATACCCCTGAATAGCAGCAATAGTTATAGCGCGTAGATTAGCCAGTCCTGTTACACCTTTTTCCCAGGTGGCGAACCACTCGTGGGTAAGCTTGCCTTGCGACAACTCCTTCTTGTCGAGACCACTGCAAAAGGAACGACCTTCGCCACTAACAATGACAACATGAGTGTCATCACTTCGTGCTAAGTAAGTGGTAGCGGTGACCAGGTCTTCCACCCAGGCCCAGTTGGCAGCATTGAGCGCTTGAGGACGATTGAGACGCAATCGCCCAAGATGTCCGTCTAGTTCGCAGCGCATAGTCTCAAGCTCTAAAGTTTGCATAACATGAACTCCTGATTTCTATGGTGTAATCGCGATTACTCGAAGCGGGCTACCGGAGCCATTCACAATCTTGAGAGGCGCGGCAATTACAATTGCGCCTGTCGGGGGTAGCAATTCGAGGTTCATCAAACTTGTTATGCCGAATTTACCTGCACCATGCATATAAGTATGGCTTGGGAAAGGGGGATCGAAGCCTCCTGCCTGTCCCGCATCAGTGCCGACAGTTTCTACGCCAACACCCAATATATCGCGTTCTTTTGCCAGGAATACTGAGCATGTTGGATGAAAACCCGGCGAGTGCGCTCCGTCTTCCAAGACATTCAGGAAGGCCTGACGACCTTTGCGCTTACTCCAACCTGTGCGTACGAGTAGCCAGGCGCCAGCAGGAAGAAGTCCATGTTCGCTTTCCCATTGTTCTACCCGTTCAGTGGTTAGCAAAAAATCTGGAGATTGTTGCACATCTAATGATACGTCAATCACACAAGCAGGACCAATAAACTTAGCCAGTAAGATGGTATCGGTAGCATTATTTGGAAGATCTTTGCCTGTAACCCAGTGAATCGGTGCGTCAAAGTGTGTTCCTGTATGCTCACCCATATTGATTACGTTCCAATACCAGGCGGGTCCACGGCTATCATAGCGGGAAATCTCGGTAAGCGTTACCCCGGGTGAGGGAGCAAATATAGGAGGGAGATCGATCACAGGAGTAGCTGGTTCAAGCGGCGAAGTCAGGTCGACTATCCTTAAACGACCAGAATCCAGCTCATCAAGCAATTGTTGCAAAATGTTTGTCATCGTACATTCCTTTCTGTAATTCAGGTCGTGGACTGCTTTCGCATCACCTGGAGACTACGCCAGAACTGGAAGCGATTTTCAAGTAGAGTCAAATCCATATGAAATGATTTTGGGCTAATGGCCTCGACTTTTGAGACAATTGTAGTCAGTGTGTTATTTTTAAGCGCCTCTGAGACGCTCTCTTGAAAAGTCTGAATAGTATCGGCTTCTTTCACACAGGGCACTCCTGAGGCCCTCGCAATGTCCGCCAGATTGGTTCCGCTGGATGTCGCAGTTGGGAAACCGCCAACGGAGAGCAGGCTCTCGTTATCGAACACGATGTGAAGCAGATTGCCTGGCTTGTAACGGGCCATTGTGCTCAAGGTTCCCAGGTTCATGAGTAGTGAGCCATCACCATCAAGCACGATGACCTGGTGTTCAGGCATCGAAAGGGCAATCCCAAGACCCATAGACGAGGCGAGTCCCATAGCGTGCTCAAGGTAGAAAAAGTTAGCACGGTGTCCTAGCGAATATAACTCGGCGGCAACAGCACCCATAATAGTGATGACGATACGATCTTCCAATTCAGGGTAAATAGCCTGTAATGCATCTGAGCGTAACATATTTAGTCCTCCCACATTAGCTCACGTGTTAGTAAGACGGCGACCGGGTGTAAGGAGGCATGAGCTAATGTTTGTGCATCATTTAAGCGATGGTAAATATCGTTGGAGTTGGTTAGTTGCCAGGTTGGAATGTTCAAGGCGCGCAGGATTGGCTCGGTGGCAAGCCCGCCTTGAGTTTGCCAGGGATCTTTTTCTCCCATATACCCGCGATAGCTGATCAGCATTAAAAGAGGAATTTTGTAAAGCAATGCCAGTGAGACGATGGGGTTAATCGCTGCCAGGAAGCCATGGTTTTGCATCAATAATGCGGAGTTGATT
>Ga0209056_10007245_pt1 | contig 11426 bp, 8 predicted proteins | sample GraSoiAngelo_114_FD_185876 | JGI IMG/M metagenome (GOLD analysis project Ga0209056, IMG submission 185876) | Grasslands soil microbial communities from the Angelo Coastal Reserve, California, USA - 14_0903_13_40cm (SPAdes) (version 2) | ecosystem: Environmental > Terrestrial > Soil > Grasslands ... | reverse complement strand
TGGGAAATGCCACTGACGAGGAAATCGAGTTCTTGCGAAACTTGAGATTCAAGCACCGCCGGCCAACGCCGCTCTACTATTACCGCGAATTACAAAACCTCCGGGATCCGCTCCATTTCGGAGAAACGATAGACGCAGCTATGCCCAAACGGCGTGACGCCGATGGCGTAGAGAAACGGATGCAGTTACATTCCCGGAAAAATGCCATTGAGCGTTGGGCAAAAAACAAGGTCAAACCGCAGTCCGGGAAAAGATCGAAGACGGCAACGCCTTCCCGGGCGGGTCGGAAGGACGTTAACTGAACGAGCGCACTCAATGCTTTTCCGTCGTCCGCCGAACAATTTTCTCAGATGCGTGCTATACTTTTCTTGCGCTTAATACCGCGGTTGTGTTGTGCGGTCCCTCTGGTTTCGTAAGTTATCTGAGAATACCCGCCCTCCGTATCCTCCGTACGTTTTCAGCGTAATTCAAAATAAGACTGGCAATGCAGGCCATTGCGCCAGCCCGGATCTTCTCCGTGTGCCCCGCGAAGGCCTCAGCCAGCATGAAAGCTAAATGCAAAATTTCTCTGAACTATCTCTATCTCCAAGCCTGAAAGAACGCCTGCTCGCCGGCCGTTTTACCACGCCGACCCCAGTGCAAGCCGCGGCGATCCCGCAGGCTCTTGAAGGCAAGGATGTGCTCGCGACCGCTCAAACCGGCACGGGCAAGACTCTCGCGTTCCTGATCCCGGTCATCGAAAAGCTGCTCACCCAGCAAAAGCCGGGAATCGCCGCGCTGGTGCTCGTTCCTACGCGCGAACTGGCGATGCAGGTCGCAACGCAGTACAACGCATTACGCGGCAAGCTTCCCGCCGCCGCTTTGGTCGTTGGTGGTTTGCCGGAGCGCCAGCAGCTCATGGCCATCCGCAATGGTGCTCGTCTAATGGTCGCTACACCCGGCCGGTTGGAAGATTATCTTGACCGCCAACAAGTTCAATTCAACGCGCTGCACACGCTCGTTCTGGACGAATCAGATCGCATGCTGGACATGGGATTTCTCCCGGCAATCCGCAGGATCGCGCGAACTCTCCCGAGAGAGCGCCAAACGTTGTGCTTTTCCGCAACCATGGAAGGCGACATGCAACGCCTTGTGAAGGACTTCACCAAAAATCCTGTTCGCCTGACCTTTGGCTCCACTCTGAAGCCGGCGGAAAACGTGCGACTTCAGGCGTTTGAGGTTCCCATGGACGGCAAGCAGGCAATGCTGCACCATCTGCTTGGCAAGGAAACCGGCCGCTGCCTGGTGTTCTCGCGCACCAAGCGCGGAACGGAGCGCATCGCCAAAACCTTGAATCGCGAAGGAATCAACGCCGCAATGATTCACGGCGATCGTTCGCAGTCGCAGCGTACCGCAGCACTCGAAGGCTTCCAGCGAGGGCGCTTCCGCGTTCTCGTCGCGACAGACCTGGCATCGCGCGGGATCCATGTGCAGGACATCGTCCACGTCATCAACTACGACTTGCCCGAAGTGGCGGAAAACTTCATTCATCGCGTTGGCCGCACCGGCCGCGCCGGTGGCAGCGGCGTTGCCTCGACCCTTTTTGTAAAGGATCAGCGCACCGAGTTGTTTCAGCTCGAACGCGCGCTAGGCATCAAAATGGAGAGGATGCGTACGGATGGCAGTCAGCCTCGGCCGAAAGAGCAGCTTCGGCCCTCCGCCGACCGCCCTTCTGACCTGACCAAGCCCAGCCTGATTTGCCTGCCGGGAGAAGTCCTGCAGGTACAGCTCGAAGGCTAAGGCTCTTCCAAAGGACGGTCGGGGGCGCGTAAGGCGCCTTGGCCGTTCGACTGCCTGTTTCCCAAAAACGGTTCGTTTGCCGGATAGTTATCCACAATTTCAACAATTTTTTTGGATCCGGGCGCGAACGGCGTTCCGAGCTTGCAGTGTAGTGATATAATGGTAGACGTCATCCAGATCATTAAGAGCAGCGGGGCGAAGTTCAGCTACGGCTGCAGTCCGTCCATCATCTTCCGTGGCATTCAGGCGGCGTTTCACGGTCGTGTACCAGTGCGGCCGTTGCGCAGAAGAAGACTTGTAGAAGAAGACCGGGCAGTTCTTGTAGTGGCTTGAGGGGGAGAGACCTTCGTGCTCGTGACCCAGGAAAAGTTCGACCAGATCCGCAACCTTATTAGTGTAGGTAAGGAACGCGGCTATCTGCTCACAGATGAAGTGAATGGGGTGCTCGCGGCCGAGGAACATACGACCGAGGAGCTGGATAGTCTTTTCGCCAGCCTTGAAACCGACGGCATCGAGATTTACGAAGACGCTTCGGCGGCGAAGCTTGCCCACACGGCTCTCGAAGTTACCGAAACAACCGAAATCGAGCTGCCGCACGAGCCTGCTCAAAGCGAAGAGACCGACGCGGACCGCAAGCCAGGCTTGTTGGACAAAACCAGCGACCCAGTAAGAACGTATCTGCGCGAGATGGGCGTAGTGCCGCTGCTCACACGCGAACGCGAAGTGTCCATCGCGAAGCGCATGGAGCGCGGGCAATTGCTGGTACTGAAAACAATTTCCCGTTCGCCGATCGTGCTGAAAGCGTTGATCGCGGTTGCCGAAGAACTGCGAAATGGCAGCCGTCCCATTAAAGAGATTATACACTTCGACGATGAAGATCTGACTCCGGAGAAAATTGAGAGCAAGACCCGTCAGACGCTGCAACTGATCGACAAGATCGCGAAATTTTATGATCTGGCTCTAAAACAGGCGATCAAGCTCGAAAACACCATAACCTCAAACAAGCGTGCACACGTGAGAGCCAGACGCCACTTGGCTCGGACGCGCATCGAAATGTCACATCTGGTTCGTTCCGTTCATTTCAAGGAGCGCGAACGGAAACGCTTGATTGATCTGGTGCGCCACACGGTTGAGAGGCTGCAATTGCTGGAGCGCGAATCAGCGCGCCTTGAACGCCGCGCCAACGCATCACGAGGCGAAGTTGCTGCAGAAGCGCGCAAGAAGCTCCGCTTGTGTCGCGTGCAGATTCGCGAGATTGAAGAAGCCGGTAAAGCCTCCGCAACGAATTTGAAACGCGCGCTCACGATTATTCTTCGTGGCGAGGCCGATGCCGAGCAAGCCAAAAAAGAACTGACCGAAGCAAACCTGCGCCTCGTCGTTTCCATTGCAAAAAAATATACAAATCGCGGGCTGCAGTTTCTTGACCTGATCCAGGAAGGCAACATCGGCTTGATGCGAGGCGCCGACAAGTTTGAATGGCGTCGGGGCTACAAATTTTCCACTTACGCGACTTGGTGGATTCGGCAGGCAATCACTCGCGCCATCGCCGACCAGGCACGAACCATTCGCGTTCCTGTTCACATGATTGAAACCATCAATAAGCAGGTTCGCACCAGCGCGCAGTTGGTGCAGGAGCTTGGCCGCGAGCCGACTTCTGAAGAAATCGCGAAGCGTATGGACGTTTCCGTCGATTCCGTCCGCAAGACCAAAAAAATTGCGCAGCAGCCCGTGTCCTTTGAAACGCCGATTGGCGAAGACGAAGAGACACATCTCGGCGACCTGGTCGAAGACAAGGGCGTCGTGTCTCCCTCCGACGCGGCTATTCACCTGAACCTGAAAGAACAGATGGCGTCCATGTTGCGCACGCTGACGCCGCGCGAGGAAAGAATCATCAAGATGCGATTCGGTCTGGACGATGGCAGCGAACACACCCTCGAGGAAGTGGGGCAGGTGTTCGACGTTACGCGGGAAAGAATTCGTCAGATTGAAGCGAAGGCGCTGCGTAAGTTGCGGCATCCGTCACGCTCGCGTCGCTTCCGAATTTTCGTCGAGAGCTCTATTTAGGGAACTCGTTCAGGAGCACTACCGGCGTCAACCTAACTTCGAGGAGACACCCATGTCAATTACATTTCAGAAGCGCCAGAAAGAAATGAAGCGGCTCGAAAAACAAAAGGAAAAGGCCGAACGCCGCGCACAAAAAAAACTCGCCAAGAGCAAAGAAGGGGAGAATGCGAATGGTACTCCCGTCGATCCCTCGCTCGACCCTACCATTGACTGGTCCCATCAGAACGAGGTTGAACTCGATCGCCCGTAGTAACTTTCATACGAAGCGCTAATTCAGCCTGCTGTGGTCGCTCTTTGCCGAGATCACCCGGTTCTCCAGCCTATTCTTCGGTCGTTTTGATCCTAAACTGAGCGACCTTGATGGTAGGTTTTCCAAAGCTGACTAATAATTGTTGCTAAAATCGACGCGTTGAGAATCTCCCCTACGGCAATTGCCGCAGTAGGGATTTCGCCGATCATTGAGTAGCCGTAGACAAAACCGCGCACAAAAATGACGACATATACAGTAGCTGAAACGCACAGAATCCTTTGGTAATTCTTCAAGGTAGCCAGGTCCTGCGAAGTGGTCCCTGGGGGCGGGCGGGACGCCGGGGCATAGCGGCGAATGGCAAACAAGAGGAAACCAGCCTTGACGCATTTTCACAGGGGTAGCACACTTCTTGCATGCGAACGATTTTACTCAGACTATTCCTGCTACTCCTATTCGCCGCAATCGCAACGTCAGCACTGCTTCCTTACCGTTAAGCATGGACAAGACGGCGGTCACTCGCTGCCTGTTCTAACTCTTGATAAGCAGCATAATCGGAAGCTTTAAATTCAAGATGGACGGTTTTGGCGTCAATCAGGCATCACTTTGAAGCGGAGGCCGTAATTATTTCTGGTAACGAGCCGCCAGCTTCTTTGCTTCTTCCGTTGTAGAATTGCCCCACTCGGTGCCATCGGCTAGCCGGACGTAGTCAACGAGGATCGTGACGCGCTCCGAAGCTGAGCACTGGTCGCTGCTAAGGTATGGCTATTCCGCTGCCTCTCTAATCCAACCATGCGCAGCCCGGCGGTCGATATTATGGGTTTGCACTAACACATCGACCGCGCTCTTGACTAAGCTTCTCGCTGTTTCCAGCATCAAGTCATCCTGTTCGAACGCTTCGATTTCGCGTAATGCTTCTCGCTGTGTGCTGTATACGCCGACCGTCATGCCGGCGTTGTGTTTGATTATGAAGTTTGGGCCGAGGGAAGTGATTCGGTAGGTGTCGGCCATTTCGCTATCCTCGAAACGTAAATATGTGCCTTCGTCTCACTCAGCCCAGATTGTTTCTCCGAGTATTTTCAATGCTGTCAGCGCGTCCGTAAGTGCTATCAGTTCATGATGATTGTCTGCGCTGTTTTGTAGTTGCTTGAGTCGCAATATGGCGGCCTGCTCTGCGCCTGCGATTTTCTGTTTGAGCAGTTTAGGATTTGTTTCTATTACAGCTGCTCGGTAGGGCTTCTGCCAGATTGGGTATTTCAGAACTACGTTGCGCACGGTGTCCCTTCTCCCAACCAACCCAGCTCGATGGGCAACATGCTCTCCTGCGGTTTCGCTGTAAGAACAGTCTTACATTTTCTTGTTCGACGCCAGCGGAATCCACTGTCAAAGGGCGTGCGTTTGCGTCCGCTAGCGTACGCTCTTGAAATCCGCGTTGACTCGTATTCGTTCAGAGGGTATCTAAAATCTGAGCTGAGTCCCGAGCTACTAGTTCGAACGGAGGCACTATGTGCGTCAAGGTTCTCTTAGCTGAAGACGCAGAAGCCGTACGCAAGGCAATTCGAATCTTGTTGAGCGAACGCGAAGATATTACGCTCGTCGGTGAAGCCGCGACCTTATCTGAAGCAATCCAGAAGACGGAGGAATTGCGTCCTGATGAAATTATCTTTGACTTGCACATGGCTGACGGTGCAAAACAGCATCTATTCGCTGGTACAAAGCTGCTAGCAATATCTTTTGCAAATGATGATGAAGCGAACACATTGGCAGACAGCATTGGGGCGGCAAGATTGCTGGATAAGCTGGAATTGGCGAGCGAACTGATTCCGGCGATTCTGGAACTGGCACCAGAGCGGGCGGCCCTGTAAGTTGCTAAACGCGCAAGCGCCGATGTTTCAGGCGTGACCTTTTGCAGCCTGCCGTTCCTGATGGCATTTCGCGTGAACCAATTCCGTATTTTCTGCGGAGTACCCGTCCGCTACGTTCTTGCGGTCGAGTTCGGAATATCTAAACTCTAGCGCCGTTTTGCATAGCGCACACGTGCCGCTCTGTTGTCCCCACTTGAGGGCTTTAAGTTGTTTGCGAACGCCGGGCTTAGGCTAAACACTGGAAGTTTCGTCTCAGCTGGCTCTTCTCGCTTGTCGGGGAAATGATACGCGGGCTGTCTCCAAAGCAATATGGAGGTAGCGACGGGACTCGAACCCGTTAAGACTGGTTTTGCAGACCAGCGCCTCGACCTCTTCGGCATCGCTACCAAAATGAAAATCCTGTATCCAAGTTATACCCAAACCTGTACCCAAAATGCCCCCGCAGCGCCTATCTACCCCTATTCAAGTCCTTGTAAGCTATTGAAACCGAAACCGCACGGAGCCTCTGATTTAGGCAGGTTTTGCAGACCTTTGCCTTACCACTTGGCGACCGCGCCTTCGTTTTGCAAAACAAAACGAAATCACAAAAATTCCCGAAACTGCGGCGGACGCCGTTTCTACCGTCGGATTCGCGATCGGCGCACCGATCAGATTGCCCCATTCGGTCCACGAACCGTCGTAATTGCGCACATTTTCGAACCCGAGTAGATACTTCAACACGAACCAGGTGTGCGAACTGCGCTCGCCAATGCGGCAATAAGCAATCACTTCGTCGCGGCCGTCGATTCCCTTTCCCCCGTAGAGCTGCTTTAGTTCGTCGTATGACTTGAACGTGCCGTCTTCGCGCGCGGCTTGTGCCCACGGAATATTGGCAGCGCCGGGAATGTGTCCTGCACGCTGAGCCGTTTCCGAAAGTCCCGGAGGCGCAAGAATTTTCCCCGTGAACTCGTCCACGGAACGCACATCAACAAGCTGACCTTTCGATTTCTTGTCCATCACTGCGAACACCGTGTCCCGTTTTGCGCGAATGGATTCGTCAGTGCCGGCAACTTTGTACGATGCCGGCGTCACCTTTGCCGGAGCTGTCGTCAATTCGCGTTTTTCTTCGGCCCACTTTTTGCGGCCACCGTTCAGCAAACGTACATCGTTATGGCCATTCAATTTCAATTGCCAGAAAGCGTAGGCCGCAAACCAGTTGTTGTTGTCGCCGTAAAGAATGATTGTCGTGTCGTTGGAGATGCCGGAATCGGACAGCAACTTTTCCAACGCGGCTTTCTCGATCAGATCTCGCCGCACGTTGTCCTGCAACTGTGTCTGCCAATTCCAGCCTACCGCGCCCGCGATGTGGCCCTGATCGTAGGCACTCGTGTCCACGTCCACTTCCACAAAACGGACTTTCGGATCGTTCAGATGTTCTGCCGCCCATTCGGTTGTGACCAATACTTCGGGATGCTTATAGTCGGACATCGCTTACTCTCCTTTTCAAATTTGCCTCGATTCAGAATCTGCCCTGAAAACACAAAACCCACCTGCCGATTGCACTGGCGGTGGGTCAAAATCCTTCGAAGTTAGACGGTCAAACTAGATAGTCTACTTCCCCTCGCCAGACGGCATGCGGGAACAGCACGGACAACAACCGCGCATCGCCATGCTCATCTGGGGATAGAAACTCATCAACAGAAGAATACATTTGAGAGCAACATTTCGCAAGCGTTTCTTTCACACCGGCGACATTACTTTTTGTGCAGCACTTCCAGAATTTCTTTTCCGTACCGCTCGAGCTTTAGGTCACCTATTCCTGGTGTGGTCCTGAGTTGTAAGAGAGAGCCCGGTCGCGACCAACACAGATGCTCCAACGTCGAATCATGCAGAATTACAAAAGCGGGCACTTTGTCCGCGTGCGATCTTTTGCGTCTCCATTGCTTCAGTGCCGCCAACATGGGCGCATCAATTTCACGTTCACGGATGGTCGCGGCAAGCTTGGTCTTCTTTTTCCTTTCGCGCGGATGGCGTTGCTCGCCGTCGCTCTGCTTCTCCATTGGAGGAAGACAGACATCGCATGCTTCGCAGCTTTTCCACGCCACTTTTTCCCCGAAGTGGTTGCAGATGATTTTGTGGCGGCATTCTTTCGATTCGGCGAAGCCGCGAACTTCGTGATAGCGATCCCACGAACGCTTCTTCTCAGCGTGATCTGCAATCTGTTCGATGAAGTACGCAAGCAGTCCGGCATCCTTTTTCTGCCACAGCAAAAAACAATCCGAAGGTTTGCCGTCGCGCCCGGCGCGGCCGGCTTCCTGGTAATACTGCTCGATCGATTTTGGCAACGAGAGATGCACCACTGCGCGAACCGCGCTTTTGTTGATGCCGAGACCGAACGCCACGGTCCCAACCAGAACGTTGACCTCATCCGCCATCCAGCGCTCCTGATTCTTCTTTCGCTGCGCGTTGTCCATTTCGGCGTGATAGCCAATCGCCGCGATTCCGTGTTCGCGCAGAGTCGCGACGGTCGCGCCCACGCGTTTGATCGTTGGTGAATACACAATCGCTGCGCTGCCGTTGTGCTTGCGCAGAATCTCGAGAAGCTTTTCGTCCTGCGTCCTGGAATCGCAGGCGACCACCTGGTAGTTGAGATTTTTGCGGTGAAAACTGGCGATGAACTTTCCAGGGTCTTCCAGTTTGAGCTGATCGATGATGTCGTGGCGGACACGCCGCGTCGCGCTCGCCGTAAAGGCAGCGATCGGTTTGCCAGGGAATTCCTTGCGCAGAAGGCTCAGTTGGCGGTAATCCGGGCGGAATTCGTGGCCCCACTCCGAAATGCAATGCGCTTCGTCAATCGCGAAAAAAGAAACCGGCACTTTTGCGAGCCACTCGACGATTTCCTGCTTCGCCAGGCGCTCCGGGGAAAGATAGAGCAGGCGAAACTCTCCGGCCTCCGCGGAACGCTCCGTTTCTCGCTGCTCGTTCCACGATTGGCTGCTGTTCAGCAGCGCCGCCGGAATTCCTATCTGCGCAAGTTGCGCGACTTGGTCCTGCATCAGCGCGATCAGCGGCGATACCACAATCGCCGTTTGCCCTCGCTGCAGAACGGCAGGCAGTTGATAGCACAAAGATTTGCCGCCGCCGGTCGGCATCACGACGCAAACGTCGCGCCCGCCGAGAATGTCTCGTACAATCTCTTCCTGCTTCGGGCGAAATACGTCGTAGCCCCAATAGCGCCTCAACGCCTCTTTCAGTACCTGGTCAGAAATCATCGAGTTAGAGTTTGCGCGATAGGACACGGCTCTACAAGTGCGACGCAAGATGGAGGATTAAATAGCTGTCGGGAATTTCAGTGGAATTTTATGTATTCAAAATCGATGGGCTGCGTATTGATGCCGCGTTCTGGCGGAGCGATCCAACCCGCCATCTTTCCGCGCTCGAAAACACCTCTCATGACACTGTGCACGTAAGCGCGGTCGTCCGATGTCGGCAGCCACTCATCCTGGCGCGCGTTGAATTCTTCGGCGCTGATGGGCTTGCCTTCTGGATTTGTTGGAACGTTCGCCCAACTTCCCACGGTGCGGCGAAACCTTGTGCTTGGCAGAGTCATGCGGTGCGGATAGCCCGCTTCTTCGAGATGGCGATTCCAGCGCGCCATTCCCTTTTCGCAATCACGCACATAGGCTTCGCGTACCACTTCGTTTACCGCATTGCGCATGGGGATTCTCTCTTCGCGGATGCCGCCTTTTCCATCTGGGAGTTCCAGAGTGTAGCTCGACTCCGCTTCGATGTGATCTTCGTATTTGATTTCGTCGGGACGGCCTTTTAAACCATTTGCAAAATACGATGCCGCGTTCGAGGATGAATCTCCGCCAAACAAATCGAGCGATGAGCTGAACCAGAAGTTGAGATATTTTTGGATGGTAGGCAGATCGATTACTCCGGCTTTTCGCAAAGCAATCTGATCATCGGTGCCAAGCTCTTTCATGACCTCAATGGTGCGCTTGATCACGCGGCCGATTCCGGTGTCCCCCACAAACATGTGATGCGCTTCTTCGGTCAGCATGAATTTGCAGGTGCGGGCGAGCGGATCGAAACTCGATTCCGCTAATGACTTCAACTGGAATTTTCCGTCGCGGTCAGTGAAATACGTAAACATATAAAAACTGAGCCAGTCGCTGATCGGCTCATTAAATGTACTCAGAATGCGGGGCTTGTCCGCGTCGCCGGAGTGACGCTCCAGCAATTCTTCGGCTTCCTCGCGGCCATCGCGCCCGAAATAGGCGTGAAGCAAATACACCATGGCCCAAAGATGGCGGCCCTCCTCGACGTTCACCTGAAACAAATTTCGCAGATCGTAAAGTGACGGCGCCGTGTGTCCCAACAAGCGCTGTTGTTCGACAGACGCCGGTTCCGTATCTCCCTGCGTAACGATTAAGCGGCGCAGTGTAGAGCGATGTTCGCCGGGCACTTGCTGCCACACTGGCTGGCCAAAGTGGTCACCAAACCCGACCCGGCGATCGTCTTCCTGCTGCGCGAGAAAAATTCCCCAACGGTAATCCGGCATGCGGACGTAATCGAACGTCGCCCAGCCTTTTGTATCCACGCTGATTGCCGTGCGCAGATAGACGCTTGAAGCGTTGAAGTCGCTGGGCCCGAGTCCATGCCACCAATTCAAAAATTCCGGCTGCCAGTGTTCAAGCGCTCGCTGCAGCGTGCGATTTGAGCCGAGGCCAACGTTATTCGGTATGCGGTCCTGATAGTTCGATTCCATCACACACGCTCCCGATCGAATTTTGCTTTCGATCCTTTGCCAAAGAGTTTCAGGGCTCCCTGTTCGCCGGTGGCGTTCGGGCGGATAAAGATCCAATTCTGCCAGGCGGAGAGCCTGCCAAAGATTTTTGTATCGGTAGTTTCGGCGCCGGGAAAACGCAGGCTCGCTTCCATGCCCGTAAGCGCGTCCGGCGAAAGGCTGGTGCGTTCTTCAATTGCGAGGCGCAATTCGTCTTCCCAATCGAGATCGTCGGGCGCGACAGTAACGAGGCCAAGTTCCATGGCGTCCTCCGCACGGAGTGCCTCACCTGCTTTCGCGCGCAGCTTCGCCAGCTTTTGAAGGTCCCCGCGGAATCGTGTTTCGAGTCTGCTTCGTCCATTCACTGAAGGAAAGATGCCGAAGTTCACAGCGCTGAGCGCGATTTTCGGGGCTTCCTCGCCCGTGCCGCTTGCCGGGTTATTTTTGACGCCGCTTGTCGCGGCGATTTCCGCCTCGGGCAGGGCGCGCATGTACGAGCGATCGGCGGCTAGAGCCAGCTCCAGCAGCGTTCCGGCGAAACAGGAACCTTTTTCAATGATCGCGAACATGCTGCGCGAGGAGACATCGAGACGAGCGAAAGTACGGCGCAACAATCCTACCGTCTCGCGCACGAGCCAATCTTCGCGGGAATTCGCGAGGACCGTGTCCACTTGCAGCGCGGGAGGAATTTCTCCTTCGG
>Ga0209056_10007240_pt1 | contig 11433 bp, 14 predicted proteins | sample GraSoiAngelo_114_FD_185876 | JGI IMG/M metagenome (GOLD analysis project Ga0209056, IMG submission 185876) | Grasslands soil microbial communities from the Angelo Coastal Reserve, California, USA - 14_0903_13_40cm (SPAdes) (version 2) | ecosystem: Environmental > Terrestrial > Soil > Grasslands... | reverse complement strand
CGCCCTCGTCGCCGCGCTCGGTCACGATGTCCGTCGCACCGAATTCGCGCGCGAGCTTCTGCCGGGCCTCGTGGCGACTCATGGCGACGATGCGTGCGGCACCCATCTGCTTCGCCGAGAGGACGCCGAGGAGTCCGACGGCACCGTCGCCCACGACAACAACCGTCGATCCCGGCTTCACATTCGCCGCGTCGGCCGCAAACCAGCCGGTGCCCATCACGTCAGACAGTGCGAGCATGCTGGGGATGTGGTCGGCATTGGGCACGTCGCGAGTCGCGACGAGTGTGCCGTCGGCGAGCGGCACGCGGAGTCGCGGCGCCTGTGCACCGCCGACCGGCGTCTTGTGCTCGCAGGAGGTCTGATACCCATGCTGGCAATGCGGGCACGTGTTGTCGGAGGCGAAGAACGATCCGATCACGAACTGGCCGCGCTTGACCGACGTCACGGCGCGGCCGACTTCTTCGACGTAGCCGCAGTACTCGTGTCCCATCGGCGTCCCCGCGGGAAATGGGGACACGCCGCGATAGGGCCAGAGGTCCGAACCGCAGATGCATGTCACCGGCAGACTGATGATCGCGTCCGTCGGTTCGACGATTGTCGGGTCCGCGCGGTCCTCGAACCGGATGTCCCGCGCGCCGTATAACACCGCTCCTTGCATGTCACACCTGTCTTTCGTTGATCGTGGGCGACGCGTGGTCGCTCTACATCGTGTAGCCCGGCTTCTTGAACAGGGTGTCCGCCTTGCGGACGATGTCGGGCTCATACACCTTCTCGCCCCAGTCATTCGCGTCGACTTCTTCGAACGCGACAGACACCGATTCTTCCCCGTACCGCAGCACCTTCATGACGTCGTCGGTGATCGCCTGCGCGAGCCGGTGCTTTTGCTGCTCGGATTTGCCGGGCCACAGTTTCACAATCACGTGCGGCATGGCGTTACCGTCCTCCGTACTGCTCGTCGGTGACGTGTTCGAGCCAATCGACGGGCTTGCCATCGAGGTGCTCCTGCACGGCGATGTGGGTCATCGCCGTTGTTGGCGACGCGCCATGCCAGTGCTTTTCGCCCGGCGCAAACCACACGACGTCGCCCGGGCGAATCTCTTCAATGGGTCCGCCCCACCGCTGGACGCGTCCGGACCCGGCGGTCACGATCAGCGTCTGGCCGAGCGGATGGGTGTGCCAGGCGGTGCGCGCGCCTGGCTCGAACGTCACGGTCGCACCCGCAGCTCGGGCGGGAGCGGGGGCCTGAAACAGCGGATCGATACGGACCGTGCCGGTAAACCAGTCACCGGGTCCTTTGGCGGACGGCTGTGAACCTGCTCGCGTGATCTCCATGGCGAAGGCCCTTTCAACGTTCTCTCCACACCACACTAAGGCTGGCCGGCGGTCGCGACTAGACGGCAAAATCTGCTAGGGCTTATGAGTACCATTCAGGAATGGCCCAAGACGATCTCAACGTGCTGTCGGCGTTTCTTGCCGTGGCGGAAGAGCGGAGCTTTACGAGGGCCGCGAAACGCCTGAACGTTTCGCAGTCCGCTCTGAGCCACGCCGTCCGCGGCCTCGAAGAACAGATTGGCGTCCGCTTGCTCGCGCGGACCACGCGTAGCGTGGCGCCAACCGACGCGGGGGAGGAGTTGCTGCGGTCATTGAGACCGGCGCTCACGGATATTCGCGCGGCCCTCGGGAAGATCTCCGGGCAGCGCGATAAGCCGGCGGGCCGCGTGCGCCTCGTCGTATCTCCTCTTGCGGCGGGGTCGGTGCTTGGACCGAAGCTCGGTGCGTTCGCGCGCAACTATCCGGACGTGGTGCTCGATATCACGACCGATGAAAGCCGAGTCGATCTCGTGGCGGGTGGGTACGACGCCGGCATCCACTACGGGGAGTTCATCGAGCAGGACATGGTCGCCGTCCGCGTCTCGCCGGATCACCGGCCAGCAATTGTCGGTTCAGCAGCGTACTTCCATTCGCATCCCCGCCCCAAGTCGCCGCGCGATCTGCTGCAGCACCGCTGCATCAACTTCCGACACGACCGTGACGAGATCTATCGCTGGGAGTTCGACAAGGGCAAGCGCTCGCTGGCGATCGCCGTCAATGGGCCACTGATCGTGGACGATGTGGAATTGGTAATTCGGGCGGCGCTCGATGGCGTCGGCCTGGCGTACCTCGGAGAGGATCGCGCCGCGCCGCATCTCGATTCCGGCGCGCTCGTTCGCGTCCTTGAGCAGTGGTGTCAGCCGTTCCCGGGCTTCTTCTTGTACTATCCGAGCCGACGACAGCAGCCCGCTGCGCTGTCCGCATTGATCGACGCGCTTCGACTCGAAAATCCCCGTAAGTGATCGTGCGAGATTGATAGGTCTGAGGTCTGACACAATTGTCGCTCTCGTCGCGTGTCAGTAAACGATTGGCGCAACAGGACATGTCGAATCAGATATGCGTGAAGGGAGGTTTTGCGCTATCCTGTTCCAGACCGCCCGCAAGTCGTTGATTCTAAACGGAGAGATGTCGGAGTGGTCGATCGAGCACGCTTGGAAAACGATTGTGGTGACTCTCGCCAAGCGATATTGAAACACCTCTTGTCGTAGACGGAGCAACGATTTAGCTTCGCGAAATGCGCCCCGATGTGACTCCGTAAACGTCGGTATTTCTCGCCAGTCTTGCCCTCACCTTACACAGTTTCTACACAGTTTTCAGTTTCAGTTGCTTCAGACCGTCGTGGCAGGACCCGGTGTTCTCCACCGGTCCTGCACGTGGTAAAGCCTACGCACGAACACTAACCGGCGTTGAAAGCCGTGTTGCTGCTCTTGGCGCGCCAGGCCTTGATATCGTTCAGCACGGAGTTGTGATGCTGCTCGACAAGCTGGACGGCGTCGGCGCCGACCGGCAGGTGAAGTGGCGGTTTTCTCTCCGCTGCGATTTCAACAAGCAGGCGGCCGAGAGCGTTCGGATCGCCTTGTTGGGCATGGTTGGCGGTCTCCGTGGCGGCGCGAAACGCAGCATTTGACGCGCGATAGTCCTCGATGAGCGTCGCCGGTTCGAGAATCGCCGAGGACTTATCTAGAAAATCGGTGCGGAAGTATCCGGGTCCGACAATTGTCGCGGTGATGCCGAACTCCTCGAGTTCGAGGGCGAGCGACTCTGTGAAGCCGGCCACCGCAAACTTGGAAGCGGCGTACGCTGTCCCGCGCGATCCACCGAGGTAGCCACCCATCGAAGCGATCGTGAACAAGTGCCCGCTGCGCTGGCGTCGCATGACTGGCAACACGGCGCGAGTGACGTTCATCACGCCGTATACGTTGGTTGCGAATTGCTGGTGGATTTGTTCAGGCGACATTTCCTCAAACGCAGTGATGAGACCGTAGCCCGCGTTGTTGACGAGGACATCGATTCGACCAAAGTGATCGACAGCGTCAGAGACGACTCTCGTCGCGGCAGTTGGGTCGGTTACGTCCAGAGAAGCCGTCATTAGCCGGGTGGCAGCCTCGTCGGGAATCGCGTATGCGGCGTTCTTGGGGATCTGATGCGTGTCGAACCAGTTTGGATTTTTGGACCCGACGACCGACACGGTGATCTCGCCCACCGTCGCCCTCCAGCGCCTATCCGCGCGCGACAAAAAGCGGGGCTAGGTCGTTTTCGGCCCTCCTTTGAGATCTGCCATGGGCAACGAGCGTTCGGCCCAGACGGCGACGACTAATCGAACTATCGGTTCAACGGTGTTCCGGCCGAACGCGCTTCTTGCTGATACAGATATTTCTGGAAGCCGATGAAGACTCGTCCAATGTCCTCAGGCTTGCCCAGGTGAGCCACCGCGTCGGCAATTGAGTTGTTGTATTTCAACCGCAACAATGGGGTCAGTTTCTCTTGGTCGAGTTCCTGCACGCCAACACGGACGTAGTGAGAGAGCACGAAGTCGAGAAAGGCTTGCTCTTTGCTCTCAAACGCCGCGCTGATCGCAACCTTGGCTCTCGCCGCGCGTTCCTCTCGGGTAAAGTCGTGTCTGCTGTAAGTTTTCATAGGAAACGAACGGCAGAAAACTACCGGCGTGGCTATTCGCTGCGGAGCGCTACGTTGGGATCGACCGCCGCGGCCCTGCGGGCCGGCAAGTAGCAGGCAAAGAACGCGGCACAGATCAACGGAATCGGCGTCACCACCAGCATCCACGGATCGACGATGGCGACGTCCAGCTCGAGATACGCGCGCGCGATCGCCCGGCCGACGAGGCCAATCGACAACCCGAAGATGAGCCCGTCGAGGACAGGACGATAGCCGTCCACGAGCACCATGCGCTTGATCTGTCCGGCGGTGGCCCCCAACGACATCCGCACGCCGATCTCCCGCGTGCGGTTTGCAATGATATGCGACTGGATGCCGTAGAGGCCCGCCATGGCGAGAAGCAGCGTGATCGCGCCGAGGCCGACCGCCGTCATGCCGAGCCCGCGCAGGACCTGAAACGGTCCGGCGAGCACCGATCGTCCCGTCCCGATGGTGTCGACCGCCACGTCCGGATCGGCACGCCGGATGGCCTCGCGCATCGCGCCCACCGCATTCGTCACCGATCCGGATGCCCGCGCGACGACCGTGATGAGCGGCTGGTAGTGCTGCGTCAGCGGCACGTAGGCCAGTGGCCGCGGATCCGCGAAGATAGTGCCCACGTCCGTATCGGCGGCAACGCCGACGATCGTGGCCGTCGGGGACCGCGTCTGGCCGACCGCCATCTCCCGCCCGACGACGTCGGCGGTACCGAACATCTGCCGTGCCGTGAATTCGCTCAGGACCACGACGCGTGGCGCGGCCGGCCCGTCGCGATCGTCGAAACCGCGTCCACGAAGGATCTCCACCCCCAGCGTTCGGAACATCGAGGGGGCCCCGGCGATCGTCGTCACCACCTGCGGGTCCATTCGCGCGGCGCTCGTCTGTTCCAGTGGTGAGATGGACAGACGCAGCGTACTCGGCACGCCGAAGGGCAATCCACTCGACAGTGAGGCCGCCTCGACCGACGGATGGCGCCGCAGCTCGTCGAGTACCCGGTCGAAGATGCGCCGTGCGCGAGGCTCGTTCCACTCCGGCGTGTCGAAATTGAGAACGGCGACGCCGATTCGATCCAGGTCGATGCCGGAATCATGGCGCGCCTCCGCGATCGAGTACTTCACGAACATGGTGGCGATGATGAAGAACCCGGCCGCGATGGCGACCTGCCACCGCAGGAGAAGCCGCTGGCGCCGGCCGCGCTGCGGTCCGGCGGCCGATCCGCCGGCGAGCGCGCCGCGAACGTCGAGCGTGCGCGTCAGCTGAATCGCCGGCTCGAGGCCGAAGACGACGAGCGCGATGAGGAGCGACGAGACCGCGATCGTCAGCGCCGGCACGTTCAGCGCGGGATGAAACGACAGCGTGGTACGGCCGCCGAAAGGCATGGCGAGGCTGAACTCGGTGTCCATCACGACGCGCAACAGCTCGAACATGACGTAGGACGCGAATGCGCCGCCGGCCGCCAGCATCACGCTCTCGAGACACTGTTCGCGCACGAGCCGCCACCTCGATGCGCCGAGGGCGCGCCGCACGGCGAGCTCGCGCAGCCGTGTACTTCCGCGGGCGAGCACGAGGTTGCCGAGGTTCGTGCAGGCGACGACCAGCACCAACCCGACGAGCGCCACGAGCGTCATCCCGAACCGGCGCACGGCGGAGTCCTCGTCGTCGGAGATCGCCGCCATGGTCTTTGCGCGCCACGGGCGATCCGTGGCGCCGACGCCCTTGCCACGGAATCGCGGCGGAAAAAACTCGTCGAGCCGCTCGGCGATGGTCTGCATTTCCGCCGATGCCGCGGCGATCGTCACCTCCGTTGCGAGGCGGCCAAAGACGGTGAGCCGTCGATCGTCTCGTGCTGTGGCGCGCGGCGCCGCCGTCCGGGGGGACTCCTTCAACCGTGACTCGGTACCGAGTGGAATCCAGAACTGCGTGCCCACCAGCCATCCGCGAGGACCGCTGAACGAGGCCGGCGCCACGCCGATAATCTCGAAGGGTTCTCCGGAGATCGCCACGGTGGCGCCGACGATCCGCGGATCGGACGCGAACCGCCGTCGCCACAGCGTATCGCTCAGCATCACCACACGTCCGCCGCCGGCATCGTCGCTCGGCTGAATCGTGCGTCCGAGCTTGGCGCCCACGCCGAGCGTGGCGAAGTACGATCCGCTCACCGACTCGCCGATGACCATCTCCGTCACGGACGGCAGGGCAAGGCGGCGAACGAACGTGGCGGACGCGGCGACGTGGGAGAACGACGTCTGGGCGGTCTGCACATCGCGGAAGTCCGGCTCCGACACCGTGCCGGTCAGCAGCCGTCCGCTGTACGGGGTGACGATGACGGCGACGCGATCGGGCTCGTGGATGCCGAGGCCGCGCAGGAACACCGCATCGACGATCGAATACACGGCTGTCGTGATCGCGACGCCGACCGCGAGCGAGAGAATCGCGAAGGTTGTGAAGAGAGGCGTCGCGCCGAGCCGCCTGAGCGCGAGCCTGATGTCGCGGCCCACGGCTGTCGAGGGTAGCACGCCCGGCTACCGGCCGATCACGACCTTGAAGCCGCCGCCGGCGTAGAAATGCCCTCCGTCGTCGGAGAACACCGAATGGCCGATGTTCGCGTACACGACGACGTTGCGCACGCCGTCGATGATGCCGGCGTTCACCAGCACGAGCCGATCTCGCTGGAAGTCGATGCTCGATTCGGTGCGCAGGGCGACCTTCCGCGTGAACGCCCGGCCGAACGCGAAGCCGAATTCGGATGCGAGCTCCCGCGATGGATCGTGCAACGGTTTTTCGAGCTCGCGACTACTGCTCGAAAGATATGACCACGCTGGTCGTCATTGTGGTGGGCGCGCTGACTCTGATCCTGTACCACTTCCTCTGAACAAGCACCGAATGGAGACGCTGATGCGTGCACGTCAGTTCGTCGTCGTCGCCGTTGCCGCCGTCGTTACGTCGACATGCGCGAAGCGCGTGCCGGAGCCGGCGAACGTCGCCCCCGGGCACGCCCCATATCACATGGGTACTCATGTACGGCGATCGCAACAACGCCGATGACGAATTCGCCTGTCAATCCGAGCCGAAGACGGAGTGCGTGATTCCGGCGAGCCGACCGGACGCGCAATCCTTCGCCGACGTCCACTTCTACTTCCATGGGGCCGGCGACGAGACGAAGTACGAAGGCACGACGTCAATCGGCTTCTTGCAGGGGGGCCAGAAGCGCATACGAGCCGCACGAACATCATCGTAAAGAAGAACGAGTCGATCACCAACTCGAGCACAACCGGCATCATCAAGTCCACGCCGGGCATGTATACGGTGGCGCTCGACTTCAATGCGACTGTCACGGACACCGGGAAGCGACAGGCCGTTCGCGAATCGTTTCAGGTCCGGGTGCGGTGAACGGTCATGACGACGAGTGCCGGATCGCGTCGTCGACGAACCGCCTCAACCAAACGGCCGTAAGTGATCGGACGACATTAGAAGGTCTGACACAATTCGTCCTCGATCACCTCGCGTGCGTCTCGCTAAGCGATTGGCCTCGCGGAAGTTGTCGAATCGAATATGCGTGAAGGGAGGTTTTGCGCTATCCTGTTCCAGGCCGCTCGCAAGTGATTGATTCTAAACGGAGAGATGTCGGAGTGGTCGATCGAGCACGCTTGGAAAGCGAAATTGGCCACGCTTACCGAGCAACACCGAAACACCTCGTCGCGCAATCGATTCAACGATTTGCCGCTCTGAAATGCTCCTCGATGTGACACCGTAAACGTCGGTGTTTGTCGGTGGCTTCGAGCCTACCTTACACAGTTTCTACACAGTTCTCAGGTTTATTTGTTCGCGTACGTCGCGATGTTCTTCGGTACGCTTCCATGGGAGCAGCCTTCGGGGTAGCTGTTAATGGGAGGCGTCACAAGAAAACGGCTGTTTCAAGAATATCGAGGACTTGCGAGAGGCGCGCGCGTCGATGTCGATTGCCAATTAACATGCCGGGACAGGAGTTCCGTTGAGAGCCGGGAGAGAGTGAACGCGGGCGCATCATTGCTCACCCCTGACGGCGTTACCCAGGAGTAAGCTTGGCGCACATGATGAAGGTCTGCATCGTCGGGGCCTCTGGGAAGCTCGGAATCTACATGGTGCAGCACGCGCTGGATCGGGGCTATGCGGTGGTCGGCGTGTGCCGCGAGCGCAGCGTGGAGAAGCTCGATGCCTTCAAGGGGCGCATTACTGTCATTCCGGGAGCGACGAATGACCGCGAGGTCATCAAGCGCGCCGTAGCCGGGTGCGACGGGGTGCTCGTCGTGCTTGCCCCGATGGGCGTTCACCACTACGCGTCGGGAACGGCTCAGGCGGTTCTAGACTACGCGGATCCGGGGGCACGCTTGGTCTTCTCGTGCGGGTGGCACATCACCCGCGACGGCCAAGACGTCTACTCGTGGAAGATTAAAGTGCTCGTGAACATCGTGGGTCGGCTCGCGCGCCTCGCTCGCGTTGTGGACCTCGACGACCAGGTTGAAGCGACCCGACGGGTGTTTGCAAGCGACACGCGGTGGACGGTCGTGCGCGGGAGCGACCTCGAGGAGGGCGAGAGCGAAGGCCTGCCCGTGTGGAGCCGGCACGTGGGCGATCCCATTCTCGAGAGCAACACGACGCGTCGCGTGGACTTTGCCCTCTTCATGGTGGCGGCCCTCGAGAACGACGAGCTCGTCCACGAGGCCCCGGCGATTGTCGGCTGTAAGACGTCCTCTGCGTTCGCGCATGCCGCCGGCACATAAGCTTCAGAGGCAGCAGTACGACGTCGGCCCTGACGGGCGCTTCCTTGTCAGCACGGTGCTGGACCGGGACCCGCACGTATCAGGCTGCTGACGCACCGGAATCCCGAGGCTACGAAGTAGCGCACGCGCCTAGATAGGTCCTCCCTCGTCGCGGGGGCTCTACAGACGGTCAATCGCCTCTTCATGCGGCTCAGTGGTGGGCGCACATGGTGGGCGCACTTCGAGTTCACCCGCATAAACATTGCGCCGATCATTCTCCGCAAGAAGATCGAGGAGCAGCTGATTCTGGGTGCGTTTAACGCGTCTTCCACCGCCACACGGTCTCAGGAAGGCCCAACGGAGTTCCAGCCGTCAGCGGCCACGGTCCCGGCTTTGCCGGGCTCTGAAGACCTTGACGGCCGGTAGCGCCTTGGACGAGGCTAACCAGGGAGATCGCGAATCCGTATCGCTGTGGGAGGTGCAATGACTTTGAGTGCCCGCAACCACCTCATGGGGACCATCGACGAGATTCAATTGGGCGATGTGCTTGCCCACGTCACCGTGCGTGTCGGCGAGCATGAAGTCGAATCCGTGATCACGCGGCGAAGCGCTGAGGAGATGTCGCTGAAGAAGGGCGACACTGTTACGGCCGTCGTGAAAGCGACAGAAGTCATGATCTCCAAGGGGTAGGGTCGCACGCGATCATCGGGACCTCATCGATGTAAGGTCGAGGAGCAAATGAAGATCGTCCAGCAGACGATCGCGTCGCTTGGCTCTCCAATGTGGATCGAGCCGCTGGGAATGCCTGACCGCTCGGCCGCTGTGATCGCGCGATGGCGGCACCCCAACGGCCGACTTCAGATCGCGACAGCCGATGCGATCCGCGTGTGCCTGAGTCTGAGCACCGGGCAGCAGGTGCGCCACGCCGAACGGGACCGATCTCTTTCCAAGAGTGTCCTGGCGGGAGATGTCATCGTTCTCCGACCAGGCATTCCCAGCGAAACGACGCTCGAGGGGGACGCAGAGCTCGTTCAGATCTTCATCGAACCGGAGAGCCTCGGACAGGTGGCGAGCAACCCGGTGACTAGGACACTCGTCGCACCGCCCAGCGGCGCGCTGAAGCGCGCCGTCGTCCGACTCTTCGTGGCCGCACGCCACGATGACTGGGGAGGGCGCCGCGCGGCCGAAATCCGACTGCGAAACGAAGTGCGCGCCTTGTTGGCGGCACCGTCCGACGAGGAGAGGGAACCCGAGGTATTGCCACCAGCGGTCATCAGCCGCGCAGAGCGGTTGATCGCCGAAGCGTTGGATCGTCCCAGCCCGGCATCACCGACGCTCAGAGAACTTGCGGCGACAGCCCGCATCAGCCCAAACCACCTCATCCGTTCGTTTCGCCACATGCGTGGGACGACGCCCCATCAGCTGGTGATGACGCGGCGCTGTCAGCGAGCGATGGATCTCCTTCGTCAGCCCGACCTGACGGTCGCAGACGTCTCAGACGCTGCCGGATACTCGTCGCCAGCCTACTTCATCGCCTCGTTCAGGCAACAGCTCGGCGTCACGCCGGGAGCCTATCAGCGAGCCGTCGCACGAGAAGGGTGATTTCTCGATACCGCAGGCGGCGCGAATCTATTTAGGGTAAGGGTCGTGGAGCTTTCCATGACCGCCAAGCCCGCACCGCTCACACCGCACGATTCACGGAACTCCATCCCAACGACCGGCCCGGGCCTCACAACGCTCGATTGGGGACCCTGCGTCGCAGATCCCCCGAGCCGTAGAAGGGCACAACCATGATTCTCGTTACCACCGCTGGAAAGATTGGCGCGGAAGCGTCGCGTCTGCTCGCTCAGCGCGGCGCGCCGGTTCGTGTGCTCGTCCGCAACCCGGAGAAGGTGACCGGGCTGGTACAGGCCGGCGTCGATGTCTGCCAGGGCGATCTGGAGGTTCCAGCGACCATCGACGCGGCGATGCAAAACGTGACGAGCGTGGTGCTTGTCAGTCCAGCGATACCACGACAGGAATTGAACGTGATTGCCAGCGCCGTTCGCGCGCGCGTCCAGCACGTGGTGAAGATCATGAGCAAAGCCTCGGCCGATTCACCGATCGCGCGTCGGCGCGGCCAGTTCGAAATCGAGCAGGGCCTGATCGCGTCGGGCCTTGGCTACACGTTGCTGAAAAACAACGCGTACATGCAGAACTTCCTGATGATGGCCCGCGCGATCGCTGAGACCAGCAGTTTCGGCACGGCAACAGGCGACGGTCGCATCGGCCATGTCGATACGCGTGATATCGCCGCCGTCGCGGCGGCGATCGCCGCGTCGCCCTCCGCACATATGGGAAAGACGTACTGGCCGACGGGGCCCGAGGTGCTCTCGGCAACGGAGGTGGCCGCGGTCTTCTCAAGAGTGCTAGGCCGAACCATCACGTTCCATTCGATCACGGTCGCTCAGCAAAAGCAGGGGATGCTCGACGTCGGACTTCCGGAGAACGTGGCCGAGGACAATGCCAACGCCGTCGCGCTGATGGCCAAGGGCGACTGTGACTACGTGACCGGTGACGTCGCCACGATTCTCGGCCAGCCTCCGAGGAGTTTCGAACAGTTCGCGACCGATTACGCTGCCGCCTTCTCGCGGCAGTTGGTAAAGGGATGACGAATTCCGTCTACGCC
>Ga0209056_10007239_pt1 | contig 11433 bp, 9 predicted proteins | sample GraSoiAngelo_114_FD_185876 | JGI IMG/M metagenome (GOLD analysis project Ga0209056, IMG submission 185876) | Grasslands soil microbial communities from the Angelo Coastal Reserve, California, USA - 14_0903_13_40cm (SPAdes) (version 2) | ecosystem: Environmental > Terrestrial > Soil > Grasslands ... | reverse complement strand
ATCGGTTATTTGATTCAAACGGCGCCCGAACGCGCTCTGGGAACGCTGATGCGCCTGTCGGGTTTGCTGCGCGGTGTTCTTCGCGCCGGTGAAGAATTCGTCACCATCGGAGAAGAATTGGATTTGATCGAAGCCTACCTCGACATTGAACGTGCGCGGTTCGAAGACCGGCTTCGGGTGTACATCGATGTTCCCAGACAATTGCGCCGGCTCCGCATTCCGGCCCTGGCAATCCAGCCCCTCGTGGAGAATGCGATCAAGCATGGAATAAGCGAATCTCTCGCCGGCGGCGACGTTCGCATCTCGGCTCGCCTCCTTCAGAACGAACTCCTCATATCGGTCATCGATACCGGACCCGGCGTGACGGAATCCTCGCTTCAACGCCGCCGGTCTCGCGGCGTGGGTCTTTCGAATGTGGAACAGAGATTGCGGCGATACAGCAACACCGAAACACCGCTGGTCATTCGGAGTACGCCCGGAGCGGGAACAACGGTGGAGATCCGCTTGCCCATCCAAGCGGGCGAAATCGTGTCGCTTGCCGCCTCAGCCAAATCCTCATGAGCGGGTCCGCCGACAAGCTGCGCGTTGTCATCGCCGATGACGAACGCCCGGCGCGCTCGTTCCTCGCGGCCATTCTTCGCACATTCGGTGACGTGGACTTCCTCGGGGAGGCGGTGAATGGAATGGACGCGGTCACACTGATCGAATCCAAACAGCCCGATCTCGCTTTGCTCGACTTGGAGATGCCCGAGGTCGATGGTCTGGGTGTCGTCCGGCTCCTGAAGAAAAACCGGATGCCGCTGGTAGCATTTGTCACCGCCTACGACGAATATGCCGTGCGCGCCTTTGAGGTGAATGCCGTCGATTACATTTTGAAACCAGTCGAGCCCGCGCGCTTACGCCAGACGATCGATCGGGCGCGGGAACGTTTGGAACGCGAGGAATACAAATCGGAAGCTGTGGAACGCGTTCGCGCCGCCGTATCCGATTACGAAGCCGCAGGAGGCAGGCCATTGCTCGAGCGGATTCCTGTGCGCCGGCATGACGAGATCGTGCTTGTTCCTGTTTCCCAGATTGTTTCGATTGTGGCGGAAGGCGAACTCCTTCACCTGCGCACGGGAACCAACGAGACGCATACCATTTCCTATCGGTTGCGCGATCTGGCCGCCCGACTCGAGCCTACGCGGTTCGTCCGCCTCAGCCGCGGCGCCATCGTGAACATCGACATGATTCGCCGCATTGTCCGGATGCCCGGCGGATTGTTCACCGTTGTGCTCAACGATGACCGGGAATTCCCCGTCAGCCGCCTTCAATCCCGTCTGTTACGCGACCAACTCCTGAGACTATGACGCGCCTCCACTGACCGGTACGTTTTCGAGGATCAACCTGGACCTCGATCCACTCATTGAAAAAAGAATGCCAACCAAGCTACAGGAGCTGAGAATGAGTGTTCTTCCTTTTGAAATGCCATTGAGGCAGAGGCGGTGCGGGGGTCGGAGAGGCCTGCGGGCCGATCGTTCACGGTCGTGTCGCCGTTGTCGTCGCGCCGCATCCTGTTGTTGTTCGGAGACTAAGGTTCCCGCGACCACCGAGACTGGTTTTCATACGCTTTACTTTCTGGTAAAATGTAAAGCACAACGATGAACGAAGTTAAGCTTTCCAGCAAGAATCAAATTGTCATCCCGCGGGAGGCACGCGAAGCTTTGCGCGCAAAACCGGGGTCACAATTGCTTGTAGTTGTCAGGAGTGGCACTGTAACCCTCCTTCCAAAACCGAAGGACCACGCAAAAGCGATTCGTGGTCTATCGAAGAAGCGTTACTCGAAAGACTATCTTCAAAGGGAGCGCAACTCCTGGAGGTAGAAACCCCAGCACTCGAAAAATTCCTCGCTCGTCATCGTAAAGTCGGACTCGACACCTCAGTTTTTATTTTTCAGATTGAAGAAAATCCAAAATACGTTCATTTGACACATCAGGTGTTCACCTGGCTCAAGGCGGCTAGAAAGAGCGCGGTGACCTCCACAATTACTATGCTCGAGGTCCTTGTGCAGCCGTACCGCGAATCCGGCGAAGAGCGGATCGATTGCTTCTATGCGTTGCTTTCGACGTACCCGCATCTTGCATGGATCGATACGAACCTCGAAATCGCAGACCACGCGGCGCAACTTCGAGCGAAATTCAACCTGCGGACTCCGGATGCGATTCAAGTTGCGACGGCGATCGTCTCCGCTTCCACAGGTTTCGTTTCTAATGATCCGGTCTTTCGAAGAGTACCGGATTTGGATGTAATGATTCTGGACGACCTCCTATCTCTCAGTTCTTCCACGCCGGGATGAGTCCGATTGACGCTTCGTGTCTAGTTCCGGCTCCTTCGATCAGGCAGGTTAAGTCTCAAGCGTTGTCTGCGATCAGGAGCGACCGTGGTGCGAGTCCTTACATTTCTCATATCTGCTTTCATATTGACCATGATGGCGGCGAACAGTCAGGCGCAGCAGGCAGCCGGGAACCTTCTAGTCGAGGTTCGCAGCGATTCCGGACCGGTAGAACAGGCGGAAATTTCGGCAGGCGCGCAAGTTGCGCTGACCGATGCTCTTGGCGAGGCGACTTTGGAACTCCCGGCAGGCGATGTCGAACTGATGATTGCGCGATATGGATTCACATCACGCACCGTTCGAGCAACGGTTTCAGAAGGGACTACAACTCGAGTGACTGTCCAGCTCGAGGCCGAATCCGTCCTCACACAAGAAATCACCGTCACCGCCACTCGAACCGAAACACGGGTTGAAGATCAGCCCTTGCGTGTTGAAGTGCTCGATCAGGAGGAAGTCGAAGAGAAAACGCTAATGACGCCGGGCGACATCGCGATGCTTCTGAACGAAACCAGCGGCCTGCGCGTGCAAGTGACCGCCCCCTCGCTCGGAGCCGCAAACATCCGGGTTCAGGGATTACGTGGACGTTACACGCAGTTGTTGGCCGATGGGTTGCCTCTGTATGGAGGACAGACCGGCTCGATTGGTCTGCTACAAATTCCGCCACTAGATCTCGGCCGGGTAGAAGTGATCAAAGGCGTCGCATCGGCCTTGTATGGTTCGTCGGCTCTCGGAGGTGTCATCAATCTCGTGTCGCGCCGGCCACAGCAATCCGAACGTGAATTGCTTCTGAATCAAACCACTCGCGGCGGAACCGACTCGGTGTTCTGGCTTGCCGAACCGGTGAAAAATCGATGGGGCTACACATTGCTCGGCGGAGCGCATTACCAAAAACAAAATGATATCGATGGCGACGGCTGGGCGGATCTTGCCGGTTATCGCCGTGCCGTCATCCGTCCGCGATTCTACTTTGATGATGGAGCGGGCCGTTCGCTGTTTATCACCACGGGAGCAACAGTTGAAGAGCGGAGGGGAGGCACGATCGGCCGCGCCACGGTAGCTGATGGACGCCCGTTTCCGGAAGAACTCGATACCGAACGATTCGATACCGGACTTGTGGGGCGTTTCCTTTGGGGAAGACGCGTCGTGTCAGTCCGCAGCGCTTTCGTGACCCAACAGCACCGCCATCAATTCGGTGACGTCATCGAGCGCGACCGGCACGGAACATCGTTCGGAGAGGCGGCCGTCAGCGGCACGAACGGCCGGCATACGTGGGCAATCGGTTCCGCGCTTCAAGCGGATCTATACCGGTCTCGCGATGTGTCTCGATTCAATTACACCTACATTGTTCCTGCAGTGTTCGTTCAGGACGACTATGTACTCGGTTCGCACGTGACAGTCTCCGGTAGTGCACGGATGGATGCCCACAACGTCTACGGCGGCTTCTTCAATCCGCGAGTCTCCGTCTTGTTCCGGCCAGAGCCGCATTGGACCGTGCGTGTGTCCGCGGGAACGGGTGTGTTCGCGCCAACCCCCTTCACGGAGGAAACGGAGGCCGCCGGACTATCGCGCCTTTTGCCATTGAAGAACGTGATGCCGGAGACAGCGCGCAGTCTATCCGGCGACATTGGATGGACGAGTTCCCATCTGGAATTGAACGGCACAGTCTTCGGGTCCCTCATTCGGCATCCGGTCATGCTGCGGCAGTCCACCACAGCGCCGAAGTCCATTGAGATCTTCAATGCCGGTGGACCGACGCGCACGGCTGGATCGGAATTCCTGGCACGGCTTCGTGGCGGTGAATTTACGCTCGTACTCACTCACACTGTTGTTCATTCAACCGAAATCGATCGGAACGATGGCCGGCGGAGGCCCGTTCCTTTGACACCGAAGTACACCGCCAGCATCGTGGGCACTTGGGAGAGGGAAGCAAAAGGCCGCATCGGTTTTGAACTCTTTTATACGGGCCGGCAACGCCTGGAAGACAATCCTTATCGTGCCGAGAGCGTGCCTTACTGGATATTTGGCATGCTCGTCGAGCGGCGATTCGGTCCAGCCCGCGTTTTCGTGAATGCCGAAAATCTGTTGAATGTCCGCCAAACCCGTTACGATCCGTTGCTGCGGCCACAACAACACTTCGACGGAGAATGGACGGTCGATGCATGGACATTGCTGGAAGGCCGTGTGGTAAATGCCGGTTTGCGCTTCAGGTTTTAATTGGTGACCAGTTGCCTTCCGCTCTCGGGCGATGAACAATACGAAGTGCCTCGGCTCCGATGGCGCTGTACACGTTGAGGGTCATACCGAAAATGACGCGAGGATAACACAACCGACACTGAGCTACACGCCGGCAAGAGAAAACTGCAAGCCTGCACGCCGGTCTCAAAGCCTGGATATCGCATCTGCAAGCCTCCAGATGCCGCCTGCAAGCATGTACATTGAGCCGTAAGCCAGCACATCGCTCTGCAAGCCAGCACGTAACGGATGCAAACAGGCACGTCGATGTCCAAACCAGCATGAAGCATATGCATTCGTGCACGTCGAATATGCCAGCCCGCGCGAGGCACATACATGCGTGCACGTCGACGCGCACGCCAGCACGAGGTAGACGCATGCGTGCACGCCGATATGCAAACCAGCACGAGGTCGGTGCACGCATGCACCTCGAATGTGCAAACCGGCATGAGGCACATGCATGCGTGCACGCTGATTGTGCACGCCAGCACGAGCTAGATGCACGCATGCACCTCGAATGTGCAAACCAGTATGAGGCACATGCATGCGTGCACGTCGAATGTGTAAGTCAGCACGAGGTAGATGTACGCGTGCATCTCGAATGTGTAAGCCAGCTTGAGGCACCTGCACGCGTGCAGAACCGCGTGCTGGCTTGCACGCTATTCAACCGATAAGCACAGCGCCATTTCAGGTTAGATCCAGCCCCCAGTTCCCCGCAAATATCCGTTGTTCCAATGTTGTTCATTTTTCTTCTTGACAATCGCTTCCTTCGCAATTATTCTTGGCGGCGACGTTATTGGAACAACTATGGAACAACTTCGAGTAATCACATGAGCGAACGCATCCACAAGGCCACATTAAGCCAGTCGCAGGGCCGGGAAGGATGGTCGGTGATCTTCCGTCATCCGGTTCTACTCGACCGTGCGACGGGCAAGCCCGGACGCCGTGTGCGCCGCGGATTGGGTACGAAAGACAAAAAGGCGGCAAGCCGGTTAGTCGCAGAGTTGAATGAACTGCTCGCCGACCGGCTCTTTCGGGAGCCGAGCAGCCGCCCGAGGGCATTGGCACGGTTCCACCCGCTTGTCGTCGATATTTTCTATCACGACATGGTGCCGGAGACGATCGACGCCTCGAGCATCCGCCAGGTTGCGATTCCCTTGCCGCGATCGACGGATTCCGACTACCGGCAGGTTCTGTTACTCGGCACAACCGGCGGCGGCAAGACGACGCTGGTGCGGCAGATCATCGGTAGCGATCCTGGGAGCGAACGATTCCCCTCGACCTCCACTGCACGGACATCTATCGCCGATATGGAGATTGTTCTCAGTTCGGGACCATTCCGGACCGTTGTTACTTTTCTTCCGCGGGATGAAGTGCGCGACTATCTCGAGGAATCCATGTCCGCGGCGGCGTTGGCCGCCTATGACGGCAACTCCGACACGGAGGTCCTGCGAAGGTTACTGAATCATGTCAGTCAACGTTTTCGCCTCTCCTACTTGTTAGGAACCGGCGATACAGACGTCCTCGATGACGAGGAACTGCCTGACAGCTCAGATCAGGCCGACGATTTCGATTTGACCAGCACGCACGCCCTGTTGCGCTCCAGCATCGAACGGCTGCGGGCGATTGCCGCCGAGCACGTACCGGCGTTACGTGAAGAACTCGAACGAACGGAGAGCGACGAAATCGTACGTGAAGAACTCTTTGAGGACGCTTTCCACAATCTGCTGTATGACGACGAGCGGTTCCAGGCTCTCGCCGACGAGTTCATGGATGAGACCGAACGGCGCTTTGATTTGCTGCCCTCCGGCAACATGGAAAAGACGAAACAGGGTTGGCCGCGGTCCTGGTCCTACGAATCGGAAGACCGGCAAACATTTTTGAGAGCGGTTTCACGCTTCACCAGTAATTACGCACCGTATTTTGGAACCCTGCTGACTCCGCTCGTGAACGGTATTCGCATTGCCGGACCCTTTTCGCCAAGCTGGTCGGACGGGCAGCCGAAACTGGTCTTGTTCGATGGTGAAGGTCTTGGCCACACACCCGACGCGGCCGCGAGTCTTCCGACGGCGATCACCCGGCGTCTCGAGCATGTCGACGCGGTTCTGCTCGTCGATAACGCGACGCAGCCGATGCAAGCGGCGACGATCGCGGCCATGCGCAATCTTGCTTCAGGGGGACACACCGGCAAGCTCATCATCTGCTTCACGCATTTCGAGAGTGTGGTCGGAGACAACATTCCGACGTTCAAAATGAAGGAACAGCACGTTGTGGCTTCCGCCGAGAACGCGCTGACGTCGATCGGCGAGCAACTGGGATCATTTGCCGAGCGTGCGCTGCGCCAACGTCTTCAATCGGCCTGCTTCTTCCTTGGAAATCTGCACCAGACCCTGACCTTGAATACGAAGATCGAGAAGCGGACCATCGAGCAACTGCAGAAACTGCTGGCGGCGATCGACGGTATTGTCGTCAAACGCGAAGCTGGCCCTTCACGTCCGGTGTATGACCGGACGAATCTCGTGCTTGCGCTGAAGCAGGCGGCCGAAGACTTTCATGCCGCCTGGAATGCGCGGCTTGGGATTCAGGTCAAACCAGGGTTTCTCAAAGCCCATTGGCTTCGTATCAAGGCTTTGGCGCGCCGTATGGGCGAAGGATGGTCGGACGAATATCTGGACCTGAAGCCCATTGCAGATATGCATAAGGAGCTGCAGGAAGCTATTTATCGCTTCATCCAAAATCCCGTCGCTTGGACTGGGCCGGTTCCTTCCGACGATGAAAAACAAGTGGTGTTCGAAGCACTGGCTATGGACATCAGTCTGCATTTGCTTGTGGTCGTTGCCGAGCGCTTGCGCGACGAAACCATTCCAGACTGGCTACGGGCCTTCCACCTTTCGGGAAAAGGCGCTACATACGTCCGCGCAAGGCTGATTTCGCGCGACATTTACGAGAAGGTCGCACCCCTGCTGGACCGAACTCCCGATCGCAACAAGTTTATGGCCGACATCATCGGCGTCGTCCGCGATGCCGCAGCGCGGTACAAGATCATGCTGCACTAACGAGTGTCTAGCGGGAGAAGGTCCGGCCGCCCTTCTCTAGTCGATTCAGTTCGACCCCTGATTTTCTACGCGGCCCGTCAGGGGCAAGCGCGATAGCGCGCAGCCTTTAATGACGCAAACCGTTAACCCGCGGGGAAACCCCGCAAAGCCAGAATGGGTGTCCAATGTCAACAACAACAAAACAACGTCCGATAAAAGCTGTAACGAATTTTCGCCGGCTGCCGGCGGAGTCTGTGGTCACGACTTCCACCGTCGTCCACGACCACATGAACAACAATTCCAACTTCGGTGCGCCGCCGGTGGATATGGCGGCGTTAAAGGCAGCGACCGACCTGCTGTCGGCCAAGATCGCCGCGGCTGTGGAGGGCGGCAAAACAGCGGTCGCGGAAAAAAACCAACAGAAGGAAGTTGTCGTAAAACTCCTGGTGCAACTCGCCCATTACGTGGATGCGAACTGCAAGGAGGATATGACGATTTTCCTGTCGAGTGGTTTTACGCCCGCTGCTTCGACCAAGAAAATCACTCCACCGGTTTCCGAATCGATCCGCAAGGTCGAGCCAGGTCCTAACAGTGGAGAGATGCAGGTCACGCTCATGAAATTCCCGGGCGCGGCCAGCTACGACGTACGCTGGGCGCCGGTGGTTGCCGGAGGCCTGCCCAGCTCATGGACGAGCAAGCCGGTGGCACGGGTCAGACCGCCAGTGCTCATTCCTGCGTTGACGCCCGGCACGAGCTATGTTTTTCAGGCTCGCGCTGTGACCAAGACCGGTTACTCCGATTGGGGTGAACCGGTGACACGTATCGCTCTGTAACCATCGCTCACCTGTCCTCCCCCGCGAAAGCGGGAGAGGACAGGAATTTCAGACATCCTGTTTTACGAGCGGTCGCATAAAGGACTTCACTGGACGATTTCGGCCGTAAGAAGTTGCCGCGGTTCCAGGCCGGTAGTATAGTACCGGCGTGCGGAAAATTACGGCCGTTTATGCGATTGCGGGCGTGCTCGTGGGCTTTGTGTATGCCCCGCTATTTCACGTACACGGCGGAGCCGATGGCATGGAGGCGGTTGTCCATGCCCATTTTCCGGAGCCCGAAACGATTCCTCCTTACACGGCCTTCTCGTCGCATCATTCGCATTGGGCCGCGCGGTCCATTGACGTTCTGACAGGGGCGGCAGTTCAAATCGTTCACTTCGATGCCGTAATCACGGGCACGCCATTCGCATTCGATGGCGGCCGCACCTCGGTTGGCTTCGCTCATTCCGATGAGGTGCCGCGAACAAACGCTCCACCTGTTATTGAATCGCATAGCCCCCGCTCTCCTCCCTTCTAATCTGCACTACGCCGTCGTCTGACGCGCGTCTTCTTTCAATCAGTACAAAATTTTCGGGTGACAACGTGAAATCGAAATTTGTCTGTTCACTATTGTTGATCGCTTTATCAGCAACTGCCGGATGGCCGCAGGACTCCGCTCAAGCCCTAACGTTGCAGCGCGTCGTCGACACCTATATTGCGGAGAATCTCGAATTGCAGGCAGCTCAATACCGCTTGGAGCGGACGAGAGCCGATCAGATTGCCGCGCGTTTGCGGCTCAACCCAGGCTTGACCGTCACCGCAGACAACCTCAAGATCAGCGGGCCGACGCCGCCGTTCAACGGCGTGTACGAAATCGGAGCGTCGTATTCGGAGACGATCGAGCTTGGAGGCAAGCGCAAGTTGAGGCAAAACGTCGCGGATTTGGCCGTGTCCGCGGCAGAAGCCCAGTTTGCCGATACGATGCGGCGCGGGATTGCCGCCGTAAAGCGGCTGTACTTCGATGCGCTCCTGGCCCGATACAACGTCGATATCGCCGTCGAGAATCGGCAGACTTTCGAACAACTCGTGCAGTTCAACGTGGCACGATTCCAGCAAGGCGCCATCGCGGAGTCGGAAGTCATCAAGGTGCGGCTGGAGCGCATCAAGTTCGATACTGCTATCAAGCAGGCCGAACTCATCCAACGCCAGGCGACCATCCGGCTCTTGGAAAGACTTGGCGAGTCCGGTTTCACCAAAGACATCGTTGGACAAATGGACTTTCGACAGTTCAATGCCGATCCTTCTTCGCTAAAGGAAACGGCGCTTGCGGAACGCCCAGACATTCAAGCAGCCGAGCGCGAATTGGCGGCAGCAAATGAGCGGCTGGTATTGGAACAGGCCAGGGCAAAGCCCGACGTAACACCCTTCGTCGGCTACAAACGTCTGGCCCAGGACAACACGATCCTTTTTGGAGTCTCCGTGCCCCTGAAAACGCGTGACAAGAACCAGGCCGGAATTGCACGGGCGCTGGCTGATCAAAAGGCCGCTCAGTCGCAACTGCAATTGATTCGCAATCGCGCGGTTGCAGAAGTCGAATCCGCGTATGCCGCTTTCGAGACGGCGCGTGATCAGGTGCAGACCTTGCGGAATGAGCTCTTGAACGAAGCGGATGAATCCCGGTCCATCGCCTTGGCGGCCTACCAGGAAGGAGCAACACAACTGCTACCGCTGTTGGACGCGCAACGGACGCGCAGCGAGGTGCGTCAGCAGTACTTTCGCACATTGTTCGATTATCAAACCAGCCTCATCGATCTCGAGCTTGCCGTGGGAAAGGAGCTTCCATGAAACACCACGGAGTCATATGCCTGACGATGATGATCACGTTTGCAAGCGCGTGTGATCGCATTGGGAAAGCAGATATCCAACAGGAAGGAGCGGTTGGGACGAAGAAAAGCAGTACGGAAATTGTTCTGACTCCATCCGAACAGGCCGAGGCCGGGATCCAGGTCGAGATTGCCGCACCAACCGATCAACCGGAGACGCTTGAAGCCCCGGGCAGGATCACGCTCGCTGATACGGGTACCTGGCGCATTGGCGTCCTGAACAATGGCCGGATCGAAAGAGTCTATGCCAACCTCGGCGACTTTGTCCGTGAAGGCCAGATTCTCGCGCGAATGCACAGTCATGATGTGCATGATGCGCGAGCTGCTTATCAAACATCCCGCACCGATCTCACGCGAGCTCAGGCCGCAGCCTCGCTCGCAAAAATCAACTATGACCGTGCCCAACGACTCTATTCGATAAAGGCCGGATCGCTCAGTGAAGTCGAACGCGCTAGGCAAGAATTGGCAAACGCCGAAGCTGCGGTTCGCGATGAACAAATTGAAGTGGAAAAGGAACGCATCCATCTTGAAGGGAACCTCGGTGTGACCGCCGATCCGGGGCCGGAGGCCGGTGAAGAGGAGGCCGATCTCATACCCATCCGCGCCGCGGGCAGCGGCTACATCCTGACGAAGAATGTCACTCCCGGCACCGTAGTGGATCCAACGAAGGATCTTTTCGCCATCGGCGACTTGCGGCGGCTTTGGATGATGGCGTCGGTGAACGAGGCCAACATCCGAAAACTTCGTGTGGGGCAGGTCGCCATGGTACAGACAAAAGCGTTTCCATCGGACTCGTTCACCGGCAAGGTGGCAAACCTGAGTCCGGAACTCGACCCGGTGACCCGCGTTATGCGTGTGAGAATCGAACTCTCGAATCCGTCGATGAAGCTGCGGCCCGAGATGCTCGCTAATGCTCGGATTGCTGTTGGCCCCTCGAGATCGGTGCTGTTGGTTCCAAGCGGCGCGATCCAGCAGATCAACGATTCGGATGTGGTGTTCGTCGGGATTTCAGAGCAGCGTTTCGAGGCACGGCCTGTCCATTTAGGCGAGATGTTCAACGGACGCGTTGTCTTGCTGGAAGGAGTGAAATCAGGCGATGC
>Ga0209056_10007238_pt1 | contig 11433 bp, 13 predicted proteins | sample GraSoiAngelo_114_FD_185876 | JGI IMG/M metagenome (GOLD analysis project Ga0209056, IMG submission 185876) | Grasslands soil microbial communities from the Angelo Coastal Reserve, California, USA - 14_0903_13_40cm (SPAdes) (version 2) | ecosystem: Environmental > Terrestrial > Soil > Grasslands... | reverse complement strand
GCGTAGACGCCGAATACGCCGCACTTCTCTCGCCAGGTTTCGGTAGGGGAATCGGAACGCTTGCTATGCACTAGCACTCCTGCCGCTTGGGCAGGAAACGACGGGTGATAGACGCAATGCACTAGCTGAGATAAACATAGTGATTTGCTCCGCCTCGCATGCGGATTTTATCACGCCAGGAAGCGGCGCCTCAAGTCACGCGCGGCGTCCTCTTGCCCTATTGACGCAATACGAGCAGGCAATTCGAGAAGCTCGACGTGTATCCCGGGTAGTCACCAACGATCGAAGTGACGGTGACTGTCACGTACTGGAAACGGCCAGCGGGCGCGTCTACTGCGGTACTGAAGGACGCATCCCCTGCAGCATCTGCTGTGACGCGTACCGATCCAAGAGGAAGTTGCCCCTCCCCGTAGCCGGACGGATCGCAAGCCTCGCTCGCGAAGACTTCGATCTCAAGGTCCGCTTCGGGTACAGAGCGGGCGGATCCGCTGATCGTAAGTTCGCCGCGACTCCGCGAGGCCGACTGAACGACAGATGAGGTTGGGTAGTCGGGGTCGCTGTACATGACCAAGCCTTCGGCTCCGTTCGAGTGAATCGAGTTGCGTATTAAGAGGCCCCCACCGCCCAAGGCGTCAATTCCATAGGTCCCGTTGTAAGCGATGATGTTGTCACGCGCTGTGGGTCCACCATAACCGCTGACATCGGCCATACCCGCTCCGGCGTTCCCGAGCGGCTTCTTCCCGTTTGCGGTCGTGCCGATCTTGTTGCCCTCGACGTCCGCCCCGCCCTCAAGAGCGATGCCGTGCCCGCCGTTGGCGGAAATGAGGTTCCCCTCGCCCGGCCCGGGACCGCCGATGGTCACGCCATCGGCCGACACCCCGCCGGCCGTATTGCCCAAACTTTTTGTGCCGGAGTAGTCGGTCCCAATGAAGTTACCGAGCAGGCGGACACCACTCCCACGCCAGGCTATGACGCCCCAGCCATTGCCTGAAATCAGATTGCGATCCAACGGGGTAGTGCCACCAATCAGGTTGTTATTGAACAACGGGGAGCCCCAGAGACCTGAGAATACGGCGGAGACACCCGCATAGCCATTAGCGCGAGCGATCGTTCCGGAGGGGTCTGTCCCGATGAAGTTGCCCTGGATCACGTTGTTCCCGGACCCGACGGCGATGCCGACGTAAAACCGATTAATGACAAGGCCCTTTACCACCGAGTGGCCGGCGCGTAGATGGAGACCGGTTGCGCGTCCGGCGAGAGAACCGTCCAGCTCGATGAGCGGCTTTCCGCTGAATCCCGGCTGCGTCGTTCCGTCGATGACGACGGGGTCGCTCACGGTAGGAAGCGGAGACCTCACGCTGATGGTACGGGGTCTCAAGGTCCGCCTCGGGTACAGAGCGGGCGGATCCGTTGATCGTAAGTTCGCCGCGACTCCGCGAGGCCGACTGAACGACAGATGAGGTTGGGTAGTCGGGGTCGCTGTACATGACCAAGCCTTCGGCTCCGTTCGAGTGAATCGAGTTGTGTATTAAGAGGCCCCCACCCACACCCGACGCTCGTCCAATCATCACGCCCCGCGAAAAGGATGACGTATCTCCCAACATGGCGGTAAGGCCCGTTGCCGTAATAATGCAGCCGACCGCCGGCGCCGGAAACGTCTCCTCAAACGTGATATCGTACATTTCCCTGGCGCCGAGAAATATCTCGCCTTCACCGTAGCCGCTTGGGTCGATTGTGCGGTTCGCGAAGAATTCCAGTGTAGCGTTCGACGGCGAGAATCGACCTGGATTTGGGTTGTTCAAGCCCCGCACAACGATGTTGTCTCCCACGCGCTCGACGGACGTTATGGCCGGGATGTGGTCTGGATAGGTGCCGCACGGGCCGACGGCGAAGCAACGGGACTCGAAGAAGATGCCCTGGCCGGCGTTGTCATAGATGCTGTTGCCACTAATGGTGCCTCCCGAGAAGTAGCCGTGGACTACGCCGTGACCACGGTTGTGGGCAATAACGTTCGCCGCCCCGGGCGAGGTGCCGCCGATGGTAACCCCGTCGCCGAGGTAGATACCGCCGCGCCTCCCATGGGGATCCGGGCCGCCGTTCGATGCGATGACGTTGCCGTGGATGACCGTCTTCCCCTCGCCTCCGCCAGCTAGACCGAAAACTGCGAAGTCGTGGATCACCAGGCCGCTGATCGTGCTGGTGCTGCCACGGGAGGTGTTGACGGACAGGCCGCTCGCCTGACCGGCGCTTGTCCCATCCAGTTCGACGAGCGGCTGTCCAGAATAGCCTGCCTGCGTGGTCCCGTCGATCACCAACGAGCCGACGATTTCGGGAAGGGCGCTTGAGGGGGAAATGACGTATCCACCTTCCGAAGGAAGGTTGAACTGGATGGTGTCGGATCCGGCTAGGGCGTTAGCCTCCTCAACTGCGGCACGCAACGTGCAAAGGCCGCTGGACGCGACGGCGCATACGCCATCGCCAGGCGCGGTGTCGGCTTCGTCGCCGGTGGAATTTACAGTGAAGGTGGCGTCGGCGAAGACGCTGGACGGGGACAAGCTGGGCAGATAGCCGGCGAGAAGTCCAGCGAGACCTATGGCAAGGGAGCCGAGCGCGAGACGGACGGCGACGGTGATACTGCGGGCCATGAAGAACCTCCGCGGGCAAGAGAGGTATTCTGCAATCCGATTATGTCAGGCAGGTTGCCCGGACGAGGCAGAGAAACATTAGATGTTTATGTGAAATGGCGCAGGCCACAAATAAGGCCGCGCCGAAGACGTCGGGCTCGCTCCAGCCGTTCGCCCTTGCGTGAATTCAAGCTAGTCGCACAACGTGTAGCGTAGGATATGAAACGATGACAACGCCCCAGGTCGAGCAACAGAGCCCGCCCCGCGACAACATCCCGAAACAACGCCTGACGATCCAGACTAGGCGCCTCACCAAGGTCTTTCCGGGCGGCACGCGAGCGGTAGATGCGCTCGATCTCGAAATCGAGGACGGCGAGTTCTTTGGTCTGCTGGGGCCCAATGGCGCGGGAAAGACGACTACGATCGGGATGCTGACGACCCGAGTCGTACCCACGAGCGGCGAGATGTGGATCGCCGGCATCAACGTCCGTACCCTCCAGCAGGAAGTGAAAAGGATCATCGGCGTCGTCACGCAGTTCAACACGCTTGACCGGCGCCTGACCGCTTGGGAGAACCTCTATCACCACGGACGGTATTTCGGCCTGAGCCGGAGTGATTCACGCCGCGAGGCGACGCATGTGCTGGAGCTAGTCCGGCTCGAGGAGCGCGGAAATTCGCTCGTGGACGCGCTTTCGGGCGGCATGCAACAGCGGTTGTTGATCGGCAGAGCGCTGGTGCACCGGCCGGAAGTGCTGTTTCTCGATGAACCAACTACTGGCATCGATCCCCAGGGCCGCCTGGCGCTCTGGGACATCCTGCTGCAACTGCACCGCGAAGGACAAACAATCCTCCTCACGACCCACTACATGGAAGAGGCGGAACGGCTGTGCCAGCGCGTAGCGATCATGGACCACGGCAAAATCCTCGCGATGGGCTCGCCGGACGAATTGAAAGGATCGGTGGGAGCGGAGACTATCATGACCCTCCAGGCGGAGCCGATTACGCCCGCTTTCATCGCCGCGCTGAAGGGGATCTCGGGCGTCCACTCGGTCGAGGAGGGGCCGCGGGGGCTCCAAGTGTTCGCCGGCGACTCCCGCCGGCTGATACCTCAGATAGCTGAGACAGCGCTGGCACAAGACGTGGAGTTGAGCGATATCTCCGTGAGCACGCCAACCCTTGAGACCGTGTTCATGCGGCTCACAGGAAGGGAGCTGCGAGATTGACCACTGAGGCAGCTACGCTCCGGGTGCGCCCGCGCTACCCCCTGCCCATGGCGTTCATCCAGCCGTTCATGGCAATGATGGAACGCGATCTGCGCGTCTTGAGGCGTGATCTCGTTCCATTTCTCGTTCGGACAGCGATGCAGCCGTTTCTCTTCGTATTCGTATTCACCTACGTCCAGCCGAAGATCGGGGCGGGCGCGCCGGGATTCCAGGATGTGCTGGTGCCGGGATTGATCGCTTCTACCGTGATTTTCCAGGGCATTCAGGCCGTGGCTATACCTCTTGTGATGGAGTTCAGCCAAACGAGGGAAATCGAAGACCGTGTGATGGCGCCGCTCCCGGTCTGGGGCATTGCCGCGCAGAAGATGACCTTCGCCTTCTTGCAGTCGCTTCTGGTTGTACTCGTCGTCTTCCCCCTGGTCTATATCGTTCCGGTGAACACGCCGCACCTCGACATCTCGCCACTAGTCCTGGTTACGATCATCCCTCTCGGCGCTCTGCTCTCCGCTTCAATGGGACTGCTCATCGGGACGGCCGTAAACCCGCGGCAAATCACACTGGTGTTCGCGCTGATCGTGATGCCGTTGACGTTCCTCGGCGCGGTCTACTATCCGTGGTCACAGCTCGAGGCGATCCGCTGGCTTCAGGTAATCACTCTGCTCAACCCGCTGGTGTATCTCAGCGAAGGGCTGCGCGGGGCGTTAACGCCGCAGTACGGGCATATGAACTACGTCGCCGTTTACGTGGGGCTCATCGTTTGCTGCGTTGGCTGCACCTGGGGCGGCGTTCACATGTTTGCGAAGAGGGTGTTGTCCTAGGCTAACCCACTCCTGGACATTCGCTGTCTTCGATGATGTGGCCGAGGTGCCTCCGAAGAAACGCCTGCCAGAGACTCGCCTCAGCGCTGTTCGGGTAGTCGCCCGCTAGTCTTCTTCGATGGAGATTGCGCGCTCTGGGCAGTTGGCGACGGCGAGGCGCGCCTTCTCTTCGAGGCCCGGGGGCACCGTGCCATCACCGACTTCGTGAGCGTAGCCGTAGTCATCTAGCTCGAAGAGCTCGGCGGCGACGACGAAGCAGCGGTTGTGGCCCTGGCACTTCTCCTGGTCGACTTTAACTTTCATCACTCCGGTCCTAGTCTTCTCTACCATCCTTGTGTTATCCCCAATAGTCTACGCTGACTTCGCCTGTCATTCTCGCCCCACCCCACCCCTGGAGGGAAGGGTGGGGGACACCCCCACACCCCCGGCCTGGCGGCGCCCAAAGAAGAGATGCGTTGGCATCAGCTTCGCGGCGTCTGGGAAGACGCCACTCGCGGACTGGTGGTCTCGGTTACGGGTGGGGCGACAGGCCTTACCCGGCATGCTCGCGGTGTGGGTCTCAGTTCTGGTTCGCTCCAACATCGAGTGTGCCTTACGGGAACACCACCGGCAGGTTGCGTGGGCCTCGCACCTGGCCGCCCGCCCAGGTGACCGCGCTTGGCTCCTCGAGGCGGAAGTCCGGGATGCGCTTGAGCCACTCCTCGATCGACACACGCATCTCCATGCGGGCGAGGTTCGAGCCGGCGCAGCGGTGGATGCCGGCGCCAAAGGCGATGTGTGGGTTGAACTGCCGGTCGAGGATGACCTTGTCCGGCTCTTCGAACTTCTCCGGGTCGCGGTTGGCGGCCGGGAAGTTCATGAGGACGCGGTCGTTCTCCTTCATCGGACACCCACCGTATTCGATATCCGAGTTCGTGACGCGCGCCATCGTCACGGGCGAGTAGGCGCGCAGCAGCTCTTCAACGGCGTTCTGGATGATCTCCGGCCGTTGAATGAGCATCTTGCGGTCCTCCGGCTGCTGCGCGAGATGCCAGAGGGCTGAGCCGATGCTGCTCCAGGTGGTGTCGATGCCGGCGATGACGATCAGCAGGCAGGTGCCGAGCAGGTGGATATGCGAGACCGGCTCGCCGTTCACCTCAGCGGCTAGGAGGCGGCTGATGAGGTCGTCGGTCGGCTTCTTGCGGCGGGCCATGATCTGGTTGTTGAGGAAGCTGAGCAGCTCCATCCGCGCGGGGCCGCGAAGTTCAGGGTTCGTCAGGCCCAGTTCAAGAAGGTTTCGCACCCAACCAGTGAAGGTATCGGACATTTCGTGCGGGACGCCGAGCATGGAGGCGATAACGCGCGGCGGGATCTGCTGCGCATAGTCGACTGCGGCGTCGGCGTGACCGTTTTCGAAGACCTTGTCGATCAGCGTGCGGCACAGCTCGCGGGTCTCGTCTTCATAGACGGAGACGGCCTTGATCGAGAAGTGCGGCAAGAGGAGCTTGCGCGCCCACGTGTGCTCGGGCGGGTCAGAGCTGATGGGCGGGGCGCGGACGCCGTAGAATGGCGAGGCCTCGGCGTCGGGTGGAGGTTGAATCGGCGCGACGAGGATTTCGCGCGAGGAGAAGTTCTCGAAGTCCTGGGCGATGGCGAAGAGGTCATCGTAGCGCGTGGGCATCCAGGAGCTGCCCCAGTGCTCCGTGTGAGCGACCGGACACTTCTCACGCAGCTCGTCCCAGACGGGATAGGGATCACGGACGTATTGTGGGTCGAAGATGTCGTAGTCGGTAGCCCAGTCCCGCGTCTGTTGCGGGACTTTCTGCTCGGTAGTCACGATGCGCTCCTCATTCCTGGTTGCTCCCCAAGCCCGCGTGGAGGCCTTAAATCGTACACGCGGGCTGGGCGGCGCTTATTATACTGCGGGTACGACCGCAGTCATAGAACCGCGCCGGCGCCCTACGAGAAGACTACAGGCATCGAGCGTGGCCCGCGGACCTGCCCGCCCGCCCACGTGACGGCCTCCGGGTCTTCCAGCCGGAAGTCTGGGATGCGCTTCAGCCACTCCTCGATCGAGACGCGCATCTCCATGCGGGCGAGGTTCGACCCGGCGCAGCGATGGATGCCAACGCCGAAGGCGATGTGGGGGTTCACAGCGCGATCGATGACGACTTTATCTGGGTCGGGGAACTTCTCCGGGTCGCGGTTGGCCGCGGGGAAGTTCATCAGGATGCGCTCGCCTTCGGCGAATTTGCAGCCGTTGTACTCCGTATCTTCGGCGACGTAGCGGGCCATCGTCACGGGCGAGTACGCGCGCAGAAGCTCTTCGACGGCGGTCGGGATCAGTCCCGGTTCAGCGACGAGCCGCGCGCGGTGCTCGGGGTGCTGGGCGAGATGCCAGAGCGCCGAGCCGATGCTACTCCAGGTGGTGTCGATGCCGGCGAGGAGCAGGAGGAAAGACGTGCCGAGAACGTGCGTCTCCGGCACCGGCTGGCCGTCTACCTCGGCGCTCAGGAGGTACGTGATGAGGTCGTCTTTCGGGTTCTGCTTGTGCTCCTGGATGCGGTCCCAGAGGTACAGGAAGATCATTCGCCCCGCCTCGCCGCCGATCTCGGCGTTCTGTAGGCCGAACTCGAGGAACCCGCGCACCCAATCAGTGAAGGTGTTCGACATCTCTTTCGGGATGCCCAGCATACTGGCGATGATGCGCGGCGGGATCTGCTGCGCGTAGTCAGCGGCGGCGTCGCAGCGGCCGTTGTCGATGAACCCGTCGATCAGCGAGCGGCACAGCTCGCGCGTCTCCGGCTCCCATTTGGCGATCGACTGAACCGAGAACGGCGAAAGGAGGAGGCGGCGGGCCCAGGTATGTATAGGCGGATCAGAGGTAATCGGCGGAGCGCCGACTTCGTAGTTTTGCAGGGCCTCCGGGATATCCATCGCTTCGTCGCCGGCGTTGTCTCCGGCGCCCATCGGCGCAACGAGGACGTCGCGGGACGAGAAGTGCTGGAAGTCCTGCGCGATGGCGAAGAGGTCGGCATAGCGGGTCGGCATCCAGGAGCCGCCCCAGCGCTCGGTGTGAGCGATCGGGCACTTCTCGCGCAGCTCGTCCCAGACCGGGAACGGGTCCTTGATGTAATCGCGAGCGAAGATATCGTAATCGCTCGCCCAGTCCCTTACCTCCTGGGTCGTTCCGTTGCCATTCGTTTTGGGCGCGGTTGTTTCCTTCTCCTGCTCGAGGGTCACCGGCGTTCCTCCTTCGGCTGTAAGCGCAACCTATCGCTTCGCTCCCGATCTGTCAATATATTAATTTAGCACGCGCTAAAACTGTGATCCAGGTCACAGAACGAGGGGCGACTCATCATGTTCGTCGGAGGCGGCGACCGTACTGGTCTTGTCCGGCTCAGGGTTCGCCTCATCGGCGGCCCCCTCTTCGATCGCCGCCGTGATAACGACGGTCTTGCCTGTCATAGCGCCGATCGCCTCGGCGGCGTCGAGAGCTCGGTTGAAGCCTTCGTCGATGAGATCATCACGGTTGGCGGAGATAACCTGACCGATCGGCAGGCGCTTTCCGCTCGTCTTGACGAGCAGGATGTCCCAGGCGCGCAGGTCGAAAGCAGGGCGCGGCAGCTTCGAGGGAGCGTCGCCCAGCGGAAAATCGTCTACCTCAATCCGCTCGATTTTCCAGAACGGCACAAGTTCCACCGTCCCCAGTCCAAGTCCGAGGACGCCTTGCTGAAAGCGCACGGACTGCTTCTGCCGCTCGACGACAACGGCGGCGCCGATGATCGAGTAGATGACGCCCATGGCCGAGAGCGGCGCGACGAGGAGGCCCGCGACGAGCATCAGCGCGAGGAGCGTTGTCGAGAGGCTATCGGCGAAGAGCGCGACTGCGGCGAAGAGCGCAAGCCCCACCGCGAGCCCAATCAGTGGCAAGACGACGGCGCCACGCTCCGGGCGGAGGTCTATCCGGCCCTCGCGCACGATGCAGACGCGCCGGTCTAGAGGGATACGACGGGCTTCGGAGGTCATAGCGGAAATATTGTAAGCCTCTCCCGACTCGACGGAATTGGCCCTGCGCTCCTTTCGTTTGACGCGACATGATGCCGTCCGTAGAATTGGGCGCTGAGGTTCGGCGATGCGCAAGGACAAGGACTTCCTGGACATCCTCGTCTGCCCGATGGACAAGGCGCCTCTGGAGCTGACGGTCGAGGAAGAGACCGGCGATGAGGTGATCCGAGGCTACTTCACGTGCACGAACTGCTCGGAGCGCTATCCTATCGAAGACCGAATCCCCAACTTCCTGCCGCCTGACATGCGTAAGGCGGCAACCTAAAGGAGCCCGATGGACAGATCGCAGAGGACGGGCCTGATCATCATGATCGCCTCGGGCTTTGCCGCCGTCTTCTTTCTCTGGGCTATCCTTCGGCGGAGCTACATGGCGGTCGCTCTGCCGGTGATGAGCGCTATCGCCGCTGTCGCCGCACTCGCCTTCTGGATCGGCTGGACAATGTTCACCGCTGAGAACGAGGAGTTAGAGGAGCTAGAGGAAGAGCTGGTCGAAGAGATGGCCGCCGAGCGCTAGGGACTCAGCGTCAGCTATCAGCTGTCAGCTAACGGTCAACAGGCACTACCGAGCTATAGGCGGACCCGGCCTTCCTGCCCGACGACGCCGTCCCATCCGGCATCTTTGACACGCCTTACTCCTCTGGTATCGACTGCCTGAGCTAGCTTGGCGACGCTCTCGTTTCGTCGCGGCTCGCGGGCATCGGGCGCAAGTTCGGCCAGCGGAACGAGGACGAAGGCACGCTCCGCCAGCCGCGGGTGCGGCACCTCCAGCTCATCTCCCTGGAGGATGCGATCTTCGTATAGTAGGATGTCGAGATCGATCGGCCTCGGTCCCCAGCGCTCTGCGCCGGGCCGGCGTCCAATCTCATGCTCGAGGGTCTTGAGGAAGCGGAGGAGCGATTCCGGTTCGAGGCCGGTCTCGATAAGACAGACGGCGTTGTAGAACGCGGGCTGCTCTTCTTCTGATCCGACCGGAGCCGTCTCGTAGAGTGACGATACCGCCTCGACGCGCGCCATGCGAGTAAGGCCGCTCAACGCCATGCGCAGGTTCGCCTCGCGGTTGCCGGTGTTAGCGCCGAGGCCGATGTAGGCGGTCGCCATCAGCCGTCGCGGTTCGAGATCGCAAAAGTGAAGCGCCCTTTTGCGATTAGCTCGCCGTCGGCGACGCGGCGAGCCTCTGCCTCGCAAAATGCGACGGAGCGGCGCAGCTTGAGGACGCGGCCCTCGACGATCAGCTCATCGCCGGGCCGCGCGGCAGAGATGAGCGCGACGTTCATGTCGACGGTGGCGTGTGGGTTGTCCCGCCTCATCCGCTCGCCGCGCAGGCGTCCAAGCGCGACGGCCGCCGCTGAGTCCATCACCGTCGCGACGACGCCGCCGTGCATTACGCCGTTGGGGTTGGTGTGTCGGTCGTCCAGCGTAAGAGAAAGGCGAGAATAGCCTTCCTGCGCCTCCTCTACCCGCGCGCCGACGAGCTCAACAAACGGGACGCGGATATGCTGCCACTCGCTGGTCATGGTCCGGGAGCTTCGGGTATCCAGTCGCGAACCACCGCATCGGCCATGCGCGCGACGCGGGCCATCTGTTTGACGTCGTGGACGCGGACGACGTCGACGCCGTTGGCGATGGCAATCGCGACAGTCGCGGCCGTCCCTTCGAGGCGGTCTTCCACTGGCAAGCCGCCGAGCACGTTGCCGATCGTCGACTTACGCGAGGTGCCGATCAGGATCGGGCGGCCGAGGACGCGCAATTCGCCGAGGCGGCGTAGCATCTCGAGCGCCTGCTCGTCCTTCCAGCCGAAGTTGAAGCCGGGATCGACGATGATCTGCTCTTCCGCTAACCCCTGTTCTCGCGCAACGCGTACGCTCTCCAGCAGGCCAGCCACGATGTTGCCGACTGTGTCGTGGAATTCCCGACCGCGGTGGTTGTACATGGCGATCGCCGGGACTCCGGCCTCAGCGGCGACCCGGGCGATCTCCGGCTCGCGCAGGAAACCTTGGACATCATTCACGAGCGTCGCACCGGCTTCAATCGCGGCCCTCGCGACTTCGGCCTTGTACGTGTCGATGCTGATCGGGCGGTCCAGCTCGCGGGCAAGGCGTTCGATGACCGGAATGACCCGCCTCATCTCTTCGTCCGCTGATACTTCGGCGGAGCCAGGGCGCGTGGACTCGCCTCCGACGTCGATGATGTCCGCCCCGTCCTCCCGCATCTGGAGAGCCTGCCCTACCGCCGCGTCGGTGTTGTCGCCGATGCCGTCGCCGGAGAAGGAATCCGGGGTGACGTTAACGATCCCCATCACATACGTACGCTCGCCCCAGCGGAACTCGCGTCCGCCAATGGTGATCGACGTGGGTGTTTGGGCGGTCGGCGTTCTCACGCCGCGTATAATAGCAGCCGCCATGGCTGGCCGGTCGTCTGGATTCGCGCACCCCGAGCTGCTGGCCGAGACCGACTGGCTCTCGGAGCGACTCGATGACCCTTCGATCCGGATCGTTGACTGCGACGAATTTCCGGCCTACCAGCGGCTTCACATCAAGGGCGCCATCGGGCTGCGAGTTCACCACTACCTGAAGGGCGAAGATGACACTTACCTCATGGGCCCCGATCAGTTCGCGGAAACGATGGCCAAGCACGGCATCGGGAGCGAGCACACGGTCGTCGCTTACGACGGCATGGGCGGGCTATATGCCGCGCGGCTCTGGTGGGCCCTCGATCACTACG
>Ga0209056_10007237_pt1 | contig 11434 bp, 10 predicted proteins | sample GraSoiAngelo_114_FD_185876 | JGI IMG/M metagenome (GOLD analysis project Ga0209056, IMG submission 185876) | Grasslands soil microbial communities from the Angelo Coastal Reserve, California, USA - 14_0903_13_40cm (SPAdes) (version 2) | ecosystem: Environmental > Terrestrial > Soil > Grasslands... | reverse complement strand
TATGTGGAGGAACGCTTCGGCAACACTGGCTGCAAAAGCCCCACCATACACCAGAATGGAAATTACCCAACCCCAACGCTTTCCTTGCAAGAAACCGATTCCACATACGACAAATCCGATGCTGGTAAGAGCCACCAAGGGATACCAGGGATCAGTCTGTGTAATGTTGGTGATTGAAGCAAGGGCTAGTACTGCGAAGGTTAAGACCGCTCCGAAGATTATGCTGAAAATGCCGAATAATGTTATGTGGACTGGCTTGGCGGGATGTCGCTGGGTGCCCGTTTCGGGGATACTCAACGCTAATTAGAATTGAGCGTTGCGCGAATAAAAATCTAGATACTATAACCTCGCAACTAGCAACCGCGTAGGCAACACACTCACCACTACAAGAACCAAAAGCCTACCGACGCAACCGACCTGAGGTGCGGGTACCTTCGACCGTTCGACCTAGATTAGATGAAAATGTCTGAGTAGGTTGCATGACAAAGCAATCACCAGCAATATCCTGATAGCCAATTTTCGTCATGCTTAATATGACAGGGCATAAAGGGGAAAGAGTCGAAAATGATCTCAATCAGGCCTATCGGCCAAGGAAAATTTGCGAAATCAATGATTCTTTCTCTTTCTATCCTCGCTATCGTGGTCTTGGCTCCAATCGCCCCTGTTGTCCACGGTCAGTCAGTTGTCACCAGCATCCCTGTTGATTACAAGCCGCTGGGAATCGGGGTCAATGTTCTGACCAACGAGATATACGTGGGGACGACCGTGAACTTTGCCGGCAACCTCGACGTGATAGACGGGAGCACGAACGCCATCATCGCTAGGATTCCTACCGGAGACGGAACGTCTACCTTCAAGGTTGCAGTCAACCCGATAACCAACACTGTTTATGCAACGAACTCATTGGGCAGCAGTGTATTTGTAATAGATGGCCGCTCCCATACGCTCTCAACAACCATACCTATCTGCGACCCTGGCAGCCCGAGTAACCTTGCTGTAGACTGGCGTAGGAACACTGTATACGTATCCTGTTCTTACCCTGCCGCCTTAGCAGTAATTGACGGAAGAACTAACACCGTAGCTGCGACCATCTCACTATCAGCCTACATTGGCAATGCTCGTCCTGTTGCTGTGAACATCCGTACCGACCAGATCTATGTTGGTGACGGCTCTGGCAGTAACGTTGTCGCAATAGATGGCAAGACTAACAGCGTGACCGCTAGCATTCCAGTGAGCGTAAGCGACTTCCACCTCGGAATAGACGTCAACCCCAGGACAAACATGATCTATGTCTCGAATGACCTCGCCTACGGTCCCACTGGATGGCCCGACGGCTCCGTTTCGGTCATAAACGGCTCCAGCAATACAGTAATAGCAACTGTCCCGGTTGGGCCTCTCCCGTTCGGAGTCGGTGTCGACTCGAGAACGAACGAGGTTTTCGTGGCCAACAGCGGGACTGGCACCAGTAACACCGGCAGTGTTTCCGTGATCGACGGCGAAACCAACGCTGTCGTCGCTACAGTTGCAGCTCCAGCCCAGCCAATTGACATCGGAGTGAATCCGCGAACCGGGCTAATCTATGTGGCTGAATACTACATATGCAAATCCAGCAGCTGTTCTTCAGATCCCAACGCCAATTCAGTCCTTGTAATCTCCAGCGGATCGTCAGACCAAGAAGAAGACTAGTTCTACAAAACCATCCATACTCAAAATCCCTGACCCTTTTTTCTCCGTTGATAGGAGACTATTTCGGGCTCTTTTCTAGAAGCGAACTTTGTCACTTGTGTCCTCATTCAACGGAAGGCTGCTCCCGGCGATTGGAACGACGGCCAGAGATTTTCTATTGGTCCGTGGCGGCTCTCGGACTGCTAAGAGGGGAGTTCGGCTCGGAACCGGTGGAAGGTGGACGCTCCGGACTACTCGAGGCCGGTGAGGACGACGGTAGTGTTGATGGTAGTGAGCGGATGGCACGGTTTCTCCTCACCTCTACCGCGTAGAGAGCTGCAAGCGTGACGGCGGTCGCTAAGAGCATGACAGTGACTGCAAATCCCCAGGTTTCCCAGATGCTTGGAGGGGAGGCTGGGAAGTAGCCCGCAGATTGCAATAGCTGCCGGGATCTTGTGAGGTTGAAACTGTAGGGGGTGAGAGCGGTGTTGAACCCGTCGGTGACTGCGAAGCCGGTTCGGTAGTCGCCGACGACCGGGGTCGTTATCCCGGGATTACTGTATCCGGCAAGAAGCTGTTGTATTATCAGATCTCTCGGGATCGCGTAGCTGATAGCTTGACGAACATATTTTGCGGCGAGAGAGGCCTTCGAAGGATCACCAAGGCCTAGCGGGGTATTGACGCCTGTTCCAAATATTGGGTGTCGCATGTTGAAGCCTAGCTCCTGGACCCCGAACGCGTCGTACGACGTCCACTGGTTCGACGGCCAGGTGGCAAGAAAACTCGTCTGGGTCTCCAGAGCGTATTGTGCGTCGAGGACGCTTACAGAGCCTGTCTTGAGAGCAGAAACAGCGTTATCGGAGCTCGGTATGTGTTTGACGTAGTAGTCCTTAACCTGGAAAGCTCCCCTACTCTGAAGAGCAGTCTTCCCGTTCTCGGGAAAATCAAAGTAGTTATCATTCCTTGTCAGATGATTTGTCTCAGTCGCGGGATCATAGCTGACAAACTGGTAGGGTCCCGTTCCAACAGGCCCACCACCAATCCCGGTGTTGAACGGGTTCGCCCTCCAGTCTGCATAGGGAACACTCGCCAGCACGTGGGCGGGAATGATTGGTGTAGTGAGAACATTCTCCACGAAGTACGCGTAGGGACTCGGAAGAGTGAACCTTACAGTGTACGGGTCCACAATTGTTACACTGCTTTTTCCACCGACTATGCCCTTGATGAACGCCTCATTGTCCGCCGCCAGACTGTCATCTTGAAGCGCGTCAAATGTGAATTTCACATCTGTCGCATTGAACGGAACACCATCATGCCATGTCACCCCAGGACGCAACGCTACAGTCCAAGTCTTCTGATCTGACGCAACCGACCAGCCAGTGGCAAGTTGCGGGATCATATTCTTGAAGATCGTATCATTCCTCTGCGCCAGCGCACTGAACATTGCTCCGTACACAGTCTGGTCGTAATACGAACTGCTCAGTGTCGGGTTGAACCCCTCCGACGGAGCCGGTCCGGTCTGGGCAAGGGTGATCGAGCCTGTCATAGGCCCGCCCATCATCGACAATTGCTCGATCGGCGGCCAATACGGAAAGTGGTAGGTGCTGAACACGTACTGAGCATTCGGCATTGTATAATCAAAGGCAACGATTTCCTTCGTGTAGAGTATCGTGGCTGAGGGTTGCTGGTCATATGCGAGCGCCTGCCACTGCTTCACCAAGTCTAACCGCTGCGTCTTGTCGATTGTTTCCTTGATCTGCTTGGTCAACTGGTTATTCTGGCTGTTATTCCAGAGATAATAGTTGGAACCGATAGGAGCAAACTGTGAACTGTGATAGTAAGACCATGGATCGGCATCTATCCCGAGAGCATAGCCGAGAAATAACGCATCAAAGCCGCCGTTGTTGTAGCTTCTCCCGAGAACATCAGAGGCAGGTGTTAGCGCCCTATCGTAGATCGTGGGCCAGTCAAGAACAACTCTCTGGGCGTCGATGCCCAGCGCCTGAAGGTTGCTCTGGACGAGCAGCGACCAGCTCTGTCGGGCCTGATTCGGCTGAGGAACCATCAGCGTTATTCTGAATATTCCCGCAGGCGCAGTATCCGCATGAACCCATAGGGGACTGGTCGAGGTGAGAGCAAGCCCAAGAAACAAGAATGCCAGGGATCTAATCCGGGCGCCAGATCGGCCGGTCATCGAGAGAACACGGCGACGAGCAGGCGATCGGGCGTAATGACTACAGTGTTCCTCTCTTCGTCAGACCATGAGTACTAGACCGTTTTTTTGTCAGAACCAGCTTCCGCGGCCCGAACTCAACGGTCGTGGTCCTCTACTGTGGCCCTCCTTCGCGGACTTTGACCTCGTGCGTTCTGGCAATGAACCCGTTTCTCTTGTGCGTCCCATCGCAGAAAGGCATCAGCGTGGACCCGCCGCATCTGCACCAGGCTTGAACGACCTTCCCTTCAACAATAACGAGGTTTGGCCCATTCTTGGTTGACCTTATCACAACATGAGACATACTCACACTATCACCTCTCTTCCATTCATCCATCTAGGATCTTGGCCACACGAGTCAAGACCACAAGCTGCTCTCCATGAACCAGATTATTCTGATCGAACCTACCGACAACCCGCAAGAGGGCACCCTCAACTAGATCAGTTGCTCCGCCCATGATCAACTTGCTCGTCGGACCCCATTCAACCTCGAGACGCTGAGATGTTCGAGGGAATGCCTGATTGGTCCCGGTCTCATCAGGTAGGAGGAACACGCCTCCCAAAACCTGTTCCCTTGGCAAATCTGTCACTGAGAAAAACAGGTCCACCAACGTTCCCGGAGCAGCTTCCCCCAGTTGTTTTACAGTGAGCACCGTGACTGCCGGTATCTTCGGAGGCGCCGACGCCGTAGTTTTGGTTCCTTCTGCTACAGGTTGAGCTGGAGTTTCGCGGGGCCTCAGAGGTCTATCCTGATCGTATCGTAATCCAAACTGCAATGCGGTCTGCGCCTTCGCCAGTTCCTCGCCCAAGTAGCCCGCATGGCTCAGCTGTGTAACGAGTCCGTCACGCAATAGACCGAGTAGCATCGAGATTGCTCCGCGTCCCCTCATCTCATGAGCCAGCGTATGATCAGGCAAATAGTGCCGTAGTAGAATCTCCTTCTGCTCAGGCTCGATTGTGATAACGAAGTATCCTTTCGGATCATACAGCAACGGCTCGCGCTGACCGCCTGGTCGAATGGACACAAACTCCTCTTGCCTTCTAGGTTCACCGGTTTCCTTTTTCTCTGACGTGAAAACTCCTGGGTTACGATCAGAGAGACTCTTCACTCGATCCTGTAAGACCTGGAGATCTTCTTCGCCTGTCCAGTCAAGAATCTCGACCTGCTTCCTGAACTGTTGTACCTGCTCGGGATCAATTGATGGTAGAACTGGATCATACCCTGCCGCATCGATGATCCGTCTCTTGTCGTCCACACCCTTCTCCACCAGAGCGACAAGAGATTGTCCGGGCTTGAATAGGGCAGAGTCTTTCCCGCAGATGAGCAGGAAGCGAATAGCAGGATTGGACGTGATGTTAACGATAATCCGGGTAATTCCGAGATTGGCGGTGTAGACCATGCCCGCAATCGCCACTCCACGAAGAGCCACAAGCGGACTGATCAAACGTTCGGAAGTAAGCGCACAAACCGCGACGGGACCATTCGGATCGCCCACTTGATAGGTTCCGGGCATGACAGGCCATTTCGCGTTACTATTGGTGCTCACCGCTCACGACCACTATTCCTATCTAATCGAGTTTCTCGACGCGTAACGCTGGGCAGAGTATTTCCAATACTCTATTCGAGGCAGCATTTTCTTCATCACGCGTGAATTATGGAAGTCACGGAACGCTCTAGTCTGAGAGTCTCCAAGATAGAATCCCATTCGCGCAGTAGCGTTTGGATCATTGTGTATCGGTGGCAATTTGTCCAAGAACTTAGTACCGTGAGCGTCGAGTCCGCTGGAGGTTACTCCAGCCGTTCTGCAACCTACGTCATGGGCACAGGGTCCCACACAAGTACTGTTCATTTTTTCTCAGTAGCGGTAATGTGCGTCAGACGCTAATAATTCTGAGCGGAAGCCCAAGTCCACAACGGACCAGAATGTTATCTTTGGTAGCGCAGGCGAAGGTTATCCCAAACTGAGGGTGAACGTAGTGGGAATGCAGCAACCATCAGAGTCACAGTCGGATAGGCTCTTCCCACGGTTTGACACCCTGGTCAAACCGGCCTTTCTTTCGATCGCCGGATCGATCCCTCCATTCATCTTGGCAGCATACCTTTACACGGTAAACTCGGACGTAATCTACGGCGCCAGCTGGTTCGCTAGCCTCCTTTACCTGAATATTGGCTCGGTCCTCCTCGCCTATTCAATCGTGGCGCTTGTCACGCGCGTTCATAGGGGACTTTGGGGGTTTTTCATCGTTCTCTACTCGATCCTCGATGGAATTCTAGGCCTGTTTCTCTTCGTATACTTCAACGGGACACAGTCCGCTCCGTCTCCTTATGGAATACTGATCCCAATCCTCGCTCTCGTAGGACCCATCGCCGGGATTGTCGGAGGACTACTCGGAGCAGTGTGGCCCAAATCCTCGGGTCGGGCGAAGGCCGGCACAACGCAGCCTACGGGTGCTAGTCTTGTGGTTTCTGGCGGTATTCTCCTCTCTTCCCTATCGTTATGGCTCGTCCTCTTTGCGGGGCCTACAGTTGTTATCACATTCTTCGCGGGAACCACCTTGGTTCTCTTAGGCCTGATGTTGCGCGGTGGAATCGCCGTTCACCCAGCGATCGGGAGAGCGGTTGTTGTTACAGGGTTGGTGGCGGCGACCCCTCTCCTCATCTATGCAACCAAGGCGGCCGACGGCTCGTTCGAAATTTGGGCCGCTCTCTGGCTGACGGGAGTAGCCCTGAGTGTACTCGGAGGATTTCGCACACTTCAATTATCGTCTGCAGAGAGGGTAATTGACCCGAGCCAAACTCCTAGGCCGATATCTTCAGGTCTCAATTTGGGGTGGGCCGAAATATTCTCCTTAGCTGGTTCCTTGGTGCCGGGTGTGATAATATGGGCTACGTTGGTCACGCCTTTTCAGGGGAACTCAGTCGACCCTCTCTTCCTCTACCCAGAGTTCGGTAGTCCCGGGCAGGTGCTCTTCGCATTTGCTATCGCCCAGTTCTCTGACACTGATCATCGACGGTTCTGGGGTTTAACCCTAGCAATTGCCTCATTATTGTTAGGAATCGGTTTCTTCGCGGTATACACCTATCCCTTCTTCTTCGCCTATTCCGGGCTGGCATCTCAGAACGGCTCTGTTTTCGGAGCGCTCCAGATTGCTTTCTTTGTGGCTCCTATGCTCTGCTTCTTTGGTGGGCTGCTTGCATTCCTAAGAGGACGCCACCTTAGCCGGAACCGAGTTCGAGGATCACTGGTAGAACAATCGAAGGTCGAGCTATTTTGAAAGTCCAAATTGTTTGCGTAGAGATGCTGAGTCGAAGTATCCGATAACCTAATCATCTGAGCCATTGAATTCGTTTATTTCTAGCGGGACCAGCCTGTGAGGACTTTCGCCATCTCTGGATGAATCTTCTTCAACGACTCCACCAGTTGTGGATCGGTTATTGCGAAGGTCTTCCAGAGCTTCTGAACGGCTGGAATTGCCTCAGCATCGTACACTTTCTTTGCTGCAAGATGAAGACGACACTGGTACCAACCATAATTTTGAGGGCCTACCTTGGTATAGAGTGCTTCAAAAGCTTCGAGAGTTCGATAGCGAAACTTGTCAGGACTCAAGGCGACTATAAGACGTGGGAAGGTTTCTAGGGTTGAAAGCTGTTCGGGTTCCACCGAAGCGACGTAGGCATGTAGGCAGAGGTTCGCGAAGAACTCAGTCAGCCAGGCTCGCGGAAAGTGAAAGGGAACCTGGTCATGGAAGATGTGTGCTAGTTCGTGGACCACGAGCAGATCGAAGAACGGCGCTAGGTCAATTCTTTCACCCGACCCATAAGTAGCCTGGGCCTCTTTCAGAAGACTGGGCGATGCATCCTTAATCATGTCGACGAAGCTTCCCCAGAAACTGCTCTCCTCTCCCGCCACAATCAGATTGCCCGCTTCGTAGTTCGGCATCCCGTACACAGGGTGGGAGGAACGCCCAGACCAGTCCTGTGGGGAGAGTACGAGGAGGCTCGCTTTGGGTTCGAAATCGAGGACCTTGCTAAGGAAACGATATGCCCGTGCGCATCGCTCCGCGATCGAACGGCCACGAGTCTCAAGGCCCGGACTCGTGTGAACCGGGAACGGAAAGCCTTGAACAGCCTGGAGCCCTTCATGCTTGGATGTATCGATCATGTTGTTCCTGTCTTTCCCTCGCACAGCTTATTTTTCTTTGTTGACGCTCGTGTTCAGCTCTCGTCGTCAGCGGGTCCATTGCTCAGAGACAATCGGCTCCTGTTTTTCTCAGCTATAGTCAGTCTTCCTGTGCTCTATACTTATCAGAGCCCTCTCTGGCCCACAATGGAGAAGGATACGATTGAAGGACAATCGAAATATGGATAGGGCGCGGGCCGAACTTGAGCGGGTCGATGCGGCATGGTCCGCAGCGGCCTCAACTTCTCACGATGTGGAACAAATTGTTTCGTTTTGGGCAGACGATGCGATCGTTATTCCGCCAGGACAGGCGCCCATTATCGGCAAGAATGCAATTCGGAACTACGTGACAGCCAGCTTGAAGACCCCTGGGTTCAGCATCCAATGGAAAACGACTCAGTTTACGATTGCCCGAGATTGTGACATAGCTTACGGTGTTGGGACAAACCAAGTCTCGTTCAACGACGAGAAGGGCAATCGGGTCACGTTGCGAGGCAAAGCCGTGACGATCTGGCGAATGGAGAACGATGTATGGAAGTGCATCGTTGACATTTGGAACGATGATCCTGCCGCGAAGTGACTTCTATTTTTCGATTAGAGGTTGGGGTGCAACTAACGTTTGTGTCCCCTTGTTGCTTATATCCCGGGCTAACCTTGTTGCACTAGATAACATTGAGTAAGCTTGCGTCCAGCTGCCAACCCGACATCTCAAGCATTACTTCTGGAAAAAGCGAGCTTTGCAGGAGAGACATCTGCGCGGTCATCAAGGCGGTAAGGAAGCTAGGCTCAGAGTGGCGGATCCTCATTTCATACTACCTCCTCGACAATCCCCTCCGATTCAACGATCTACTCCGGAAGGGCAAGCCCGATGATCTGAACGCGCGAACTCTTTCTAGAACTCTGAAGTATTTGCAGAATATGGGAATCGTTGAGAGAAGAGTAACCGGCACAGAACCCTTCTCAGTCGTCTACAGGCTCACAGAGAAAGGACGAGACCTCGGCGATGTCTTATCCGCGTACCGACGATGGGGAGAGAAGTGGACCCCAAGCGTCGTCCATCCTCTGCCATATGCCAGAGCAAAGCCCTCACTGACTGCAAGAACAGATTCATGAGCGACGCTTTTCCAGAGAGCGAAGACAAGAGGATCCTCAAAGAAGAAGTCATAGGAGTCCTCCCCGCAGTAGCACTATCGGAGAAAGGACTACTCCAGTGCGGACTGGTCTTCGCGACAAATCTGATCATAGTAGCTTTCCTCGGCAAGTATAGCCAGATTGCCGGGGCAATCAGGACCCCGGACTATCACATAATGAAAAGAGGCTGGGCACGCTACGAACACAAGCCTACTGCACTAATACTTGACAAATACAAGAGCTACATCATACCATACTCCGACATCACCCGCTTTGGGGCAGCAGGGACCGGAAGAATATTCAGGAAAAGTAGACTGTACATTCACACCACCAAGCACCTGTACACTTTCAACTTTCGTACGAGCCTCGAAACACTCGAAAGAGACGTTAGTCAACTTCTCCAAGGAACTGGTGCAAACTTTTCCAAAGAAATGGGTGGCCCACAACCGAACAGCAATTCGGCGCTGAGTTCGTAAATAGGAAAATCTGAAATCCTGACAGAGACGAATGGTCTCCAGTCTTGCAGCATACACGGCAGACCCGAATAACCGCGAACCTCGTAGGAATGATGTTGTTCGTACAGGTTATTCTTGGCGGCGGTTCTTTCGTTTTAGGCTGGGATGTTAGGTATCACTTAGTTTGGGGGACGCTAACGTTCATCGTGCTCATAATCACGGCGGTGCTGGCGCGCAGAGATTTCGGCACTACTTCGACTTTGTTCAAAGTTGGGCTGGTTTCCATCCTCGACTTTGTCGTTCAAGGGATACTGGGATTGTTCTCGTTCGGATCAGGCGTCGCGATTGTGGTCCATCTTACCAACGCTTTCCTGCTCGCGGTCATCGTAACCTATCTGATCAGTTTCGCGGACAGTGCCGACAAGACCTCCACTACCGTAGCCTTGCAAACTAAGGCATCTCCTTCAGGGAAAATGCCCGCCTAGGCGGTACGCACCTGAACGAGACCAGCTACGCAACAATGTGAGTTCTCGCTTTTATCGGGCTAACGTAGTGGAGAAGCTCGCATTGCTCGACCGCGACGAAGAACTCAAACTCCTCGCATTCCTCGCCAGCCCTAGTCGGACTCCTTGGAATAGTTGTCTCGGTGAGCAACTTCCAGGTCGGCTCCGCCCCCTTCTCCATCACGATCAGAGCGTACTTCTCTGTAATCCTAGAAAACTAAACCATGAAAGAGGGTAAGAAGGCTGCAGATGTCGAGAAGGCTCTCCAGCACTGGACGAGCTCGGTGATCGACCCTCAGCTGAAGCCTGTTCAAGCTAAAACAAGACAATTAGCCGAGGCCGCGCTTTCCCTAGCTTCATCTCTGGAAAGTCGTTGCCGAGAATTCATTCGAAACACCAAATATGACATGTCTGGGTTAGGCGATTCCCGCCGACTCCGAGCAGCCATGGCACTAAACCGCGTCTCCGGAGAGATCGTCACCGCATCTGGTGACTTTCTGAAAACAAGTCCCAACGAATCGATATCGAAACTGGAGACGAGCATTACGAGGCTGTTGCGGGCGGCTGGTTCAAGCTACAACGAATCGGTAAAAGCGATGGCTTCACATTACGCTTCGGAGAGAGGTTGGCTCAGAGCTGAGATAGAAGGGCTGCAACGCATTAATCACCAGACGTCCCAGTTCCGGACAAGAACCCGAGACATCACGTCGATCCGGGACCAAATACAAGAACGCTCCAAGACGCTTGTTGAGAATCTCACGACGCTACAGAATCTTGAGAATTCCCACGTCCAGCTGGAAAAAGAGATTCACCAGCTTGCATACAACGAAGGCTCTCTTCTAGAAGCTATCGAACGGATTGAATCTGATTCTGAGATTCGAGCTCTTAATGCCAAAGAGTCGGAACTCAAAGCGCTGAGAAAGAGGCTCCTAAACGAAGAAATGTCAAGACTGGGCGGACTATTCACAAAGGTTCTGTCGCTGCATCAGAGAGGAGAGGTGCATATCCATCTACAGGCAATAGAAGTATTGACGCGATATGTGAAAGCCCCACTTACGACCTTGGCCAAGGAATCCGACGGCTATCCGGAACTCACCGACTCGCTTGAGGGAGTATGCGAGTCCATTGAATCAAACAGGCTACCGCTCGGAGAAAAAAAGGCGAGAAAGACACTCGAAAGGGCGAAACGGATCATAAACGGGTCACTCAGACCAATTCAGAAAGAGGCAAGGGAAGCCTTTGCGGCGAGGAGTCAGATTCTACGCTCCCCCCACGTGAGGCAACTCA
>Ga0209056_10007232_pt1 | contig 11436 bp, 11 predicted proteins | sample GraSoiAngelo_114_FD_185876 | JGI IMG/M metagenome (GOLD analysis project Ga0209056, IMG submission 185876) | Grasslands soil microbial communities from the Angelo Coastal Reserve, California, USA - 14_0903_13_40cm (SPAdes) (version 2) | ecosystem: Environmental > Terrestrial > Soil > Grasslands... | reverse complement strand
ACGCATAGAGGTGTAGAGCACTTTGAGGGCCAGTCGAAGTTCGCGGCGGGAAAAGGCGAGGGGATAAACATCACGATCGAGCAAAGCACCGTAGCCGCCTTGAACCTTGGGGATATGATTGGCAACATCCAGATGGTGGTGAGGAACCTTCACGATGCGGGCAGTGGAGAACTCGCGGAGCTGTTGAAAGCTCTAATAGAAAGAGTTGCCAGCACCGAAGAACTGGGGGATCAGCGTCGTGATGTTATCGAGTCGTTGACCGAAATCGGTGAGCAGGCGACGCTAGCAGAGCACCAGCGCCGCCCGGGAGTTGTGAAATCCTTGCTGAAATCGGTCGGCAACGTAGTCGGTCATGTCGCGAACCTTGCTCAGATTTGGAGTACGGTCGCATCCATGACCGCAAGACACTTCGGCCTACAGTAGCCGGCAGAGGGCCCAAGCAGCCCATAGGCACGCTGGCGCATCGCGGAACAGGAACGCAGCTGACTCATGGTTGCCCCGCTCTCCTCCACATCGAACGCGCCGAAGACCGACTGGCCTCCCGCCGGTTTTGAAGAGAGTCGAAATGATTGTGCTTGCTGATGCCCGTTCGGGCTCGCCAGAAACTCCTCATATGTTGCGACTTTACCAGCTCCATCCTCGTGTGTCGTGCTGAATCCTGCCGTAGCCTGCCTCGGACCGGTGGGTGAAGCAACTAGGAAGCAACCGGAATTGAAGAGGTAGCGTCGCCACTGGACCGACCCCAAGACCTCAATCCGTCAATCCCAACGTTAGGATGGTGTGGACGAAACACCGCAGCACTGGGAGAAGTCCCGGTGTGACCGTCAAAGACTAGGCTCACACCGCGAAACAGATGTGGTCTGCCTCACCAGTGAAAGACCCTTAAGCCGGAGAACATCACGAGAGAGGCAACCAGGAGGCAATCAGAATTGAAGAGGCATGCGGGGGTCTCCCTTCTGCCGTCGGCGTGGATACTAGTCAAACAAACTAAGAAGAACTACTTCAGACTACTCACTAGGCGCATCTGTCCTTTTCCGAGCCTAGCACAGTCAAAACGCAGACTGAATTCATGTATCCCTTGTCCCTCCCGCCTGATGATTATGTCAACATTGTGCTCCATGTCTGGTGGCAGTCGATAATCTCCTTGGGATAAGATCAGAAACCTTTCGTCAGTTAGGTAGCAGATGTTCTTGTCTAGGTGGACACCGTAGCGTACCTCGCCATCCCGAAAAGACCGAATGGCAAAGGGAACCAATGCCTCCTTGCCACATGGAATATCGCGATATTGTGGTGGTGAATCACGAGAAACCGCTTGCCATCGCATAGTATGCGCAATCCCACTAACGATAATCTCAACCTCCACACGCCGTGCAGTTTCTGTCAGTAACAGTTTCCGCTTTACACTTCTGACGCCGAAATGAACCCATTCCAGATTGTCCTCACCCGCTCGGTCTGGCGGGTCTGGTATGAAGATCTCCAGCAAGGGCTTTCGCAGACTTTCTGTGAGTAGGATGCCAAACGCAACTGTCACCAGGGCCCAGCCCAGTTGAATGAAGGAAGCCGCGAAACTTGGGTTAGGAAGTGCGGCTCGATAGCCATGCGAAAGTAGAAAGCTGGCAGCGGCAAGAATGAAGGGGATGAGGGATTTAGACACAGGAACATGCTACCTGCTGTGCCGCACATGCGCTAGGGGCTCTGTTAGGAGGAGGTGGAGATCTTTTCCGCGGTAGACGTGTTTGAGGACTGGGAGATTGCCCTTACAAACCATGCTACCTTCCTTGCGATTGCTCACACCCACTATCAGGAGGCGCTGGCGCTCGTCAAAGAACGGGATGGTAGAGAAGTGAAAATTGATGCGGATGCAGACTTCAACGCGCTAAAAAACGCAGAGATTCAGCGGGCGGCGATGATCGTGGTGGTCTTTAGTGCCCTAACACTAGAGGCTTTCATTAATTGGTATGCTCTTGAGAAGTTCTCGCGTTCGTTCTTCAAAAAGCATGTGGATAGACTACCAATACGAAGGAAATGGCTGGAAGTTCCGAAGCGGGTCGTGGGGAAACTGATTTCGGCTGAAGTACACAAGGATATTACCTCGCTTTTCAACGGGCGCGACGAGCTAGTCCATTACAAAGCTTCCAAGAAGAGGGTCAAGGCATTGAATGAAGGCGAGGACTGGGTGACCGAGGAACACGCACATGCAGCCTACGAAACTGTGAAGATTGCGGTAGCAGCCCTGAAAGATGCAGACGACGCTGTGGACATAGACTGTAGATGAAGCAACCAAAGACGCCCATATCTAGCGCTGTGCGAGGAGCGCGCCACGCCAAGAGTGCAGCGCTGGTTATCACCACAACGATCATCCCCCGCAACACATCGCCGATCGCGTCCAGACGGTCACGGTCTTGAAGATCCACCTTTGGAAGTGGACCATAACACAGACTCCAATAGTCGTATTCGCCGATCTCTTCTGAACAAAACCCGCTCACGGACTGGTCGGGCCGGCCGGAATTGAACCGGCGACCTCTTCCACCCAATTCCATCCTGCGGTCTGCGCTAACACGCGCAAACGCCGCGTCAGATGCGAAACTCCACGTATCGCGCGGCGTTTCCCACATCCCCGACTTGGTAAATCGTTACGGCTAAGTGGCTCTCATTTCAGTTCGTTTGACTTCGTTAAGGCACGCCCAAGACTCGCGCCACGCCGACTAGCTGGCCGGAGCCGCCGCGACAGGCAACGGTACAGCTGCTTCTCTCCGATCCCAAACAGTTGTCCGCCGACGGCGAGGAGGAGCTTTCCGTACAATGGGTAGGTCCGTGATCTCTTCGCCTACATGTTTCGTGTAAAGTCGCCCTGCCAGCTCTAGCAGCGAGGTACTGGTGGCGACCTCAAGACTTTCCGTCTCAGCTACGTATAGGTTCCACCGCCATCTGGAGGACACATGAGAAAAGAAATCCGCCTGGGGAGCTGCGAGTATGTCCCGTGCGACACCGGAGACCCACCCGATGAGTTGAGCGAATCCGAGATCTTTCGTCTCCTTCAATTTTGCGGGGGGGTTCTTGGGGTCTCTTGGCTCTCGTCCAATGATCACCACTCCTGCAGTGTGGCTACCTGGGAAATTTTCGGCGACGATCACGCCCATCGGTACCGGAACTTTTGGAGTCTGTAGATCAGGTTGGTACTCCACACGAACCCACTGAATCTGTCGGCGAGTCGTCATATCCATCCCCTTTGGTGCATCGCATTACGTACTTGCCCGCGGCGGGTCTTCAGATAGGCTGCTACACGATCCTTTTCAGCGCGAGGCAGGACATCATCCGGAACGGCGTTCACAATGCTTTCAATTTGGGAGTCCGAGCATTTCTCAATTCTGTCCACCGTAGCTGCAACGACTTGCTTATCAACATTGCTAATCAGCGCGGGCGGACCGGCCGGGGCCTGCGCGTCGCCGCCGGCCCGCAGAGCATCTGCGAAGTCGACTGCCCCAACCACATAGTTTTGAGCATCATCTTCCGCGACAACTAGGTGGGCGTCCTTCAAGTCTCCGGTGCCTACCCACGCATGGAATGCGAGGAGACCTGATGCATCTTTAAGAGCCTTTGTCATCTTCGCAGAGGTGTATAAATCCGGCTTCTGCTGTTGCAAGTGCTGGAGATCGAGACTCTCCTTCCCGTGCGCCATGGAGATCGCGCCAGTTCCTGGGACCCCTTCAATCTTTCCCAAGTGGACTTCAGGGACCTTCACGCCGACGGCACGGGCCAGGTCTGAGGAGATCTTTTCCTGAGCCACATTTCTCGGCTTGAATAGCCCGATTGTGCCCGATCCGACCGATTCAACTGCGAAACAACCACTGGCTGTTCCAGCCTGCGCCGGTCTCCACTTGTTAGTCCGCTTCCAGGAGGTACCCGCCTGTGGCTGGGTCGTCTCGGGAGCGCTTTGCCCCGGTTGATCGGGCTGCTCTAAGTCCACGGGTGCCCCCAATAAAGGCATCGTAGCAGACCCGCTCAGCCAATTGGCTTCAGAGCCTGGATCATCTTCATGACGTCGTCATACCCGCCGTCCCGAAGAGCCTCAAACACGACTCGTGGTCGGGTAGCCTCGGTAAGGAGCCTGCTGCTCGACACCAAAGCGAACCCCGTCGCCCTTAAATCCTTCCTGGGGTTCACGTCGAGAAGATCAGGGTCGTCTCGGAACACGCGCATGCCAAGGAAGCCTCCATGTGCGGCCATTGATAGCATCCTATAGAGATCGAGAACCTCAGCGATCGCGTACTCCTTGATGATCGCCGTAGGGCCGGCAAACTCAGGATTGTACCAGAAGTTCCCTGCTTTGGGTGCCTGCAAGTATTCTTTGCCCAGCTGTCGATCATCGGTGGTCATCTGCGCCAGGTGCGTTTCAATATTCGCACCAGTCTCCGCCGCGGCGCGCCGTGGATCAACGGCTGGGTCACTCAGGTCTTCCTTCGTGTAAGAATAGAAATACTTGAAGCTCGCCACATCAGGCCGCAAACTATTTGCAATGACAGCAACGGAGCACATTGTCTCGAGCATAACCCTCAGCATGATCGGGGCAGCAAACGCCCACCCTGCGCCACACAGCTCTCTAGTTGCACGATGCAAACATATCGTCTCGTGTGACAGAGTCATTAGGGCTGCGCCGGCGACGGAGTTCGCGGTTCTTCGCTCAGACTGTCGCCCTACAGCGCGCTGGACCCGTAATGCATACTCAAACGAAGCATCATGAACTCGTATTACATCCTTGGGATCATAAAGGGGCAGCGTCACGGATGGGGGCCTCCATTATTTGAGTCCATCTGTGCAGATCGACTATCTAACTCTTGAGTGGAGCGCCGACTAAGAAGTCTGCACGTCCAAAGCTGGATGCAACTCAATGCCCTAAAGAGCAGCACCTCGTGGCTGTGCTGCGCTCCGCATAGATCAAAGAAGCCGACTCCGACGACGATCACTACGGGTTGCCCAGACCGGCCTGAACGATCCTCGGTGAGGTTCACCGGAGAGATGGATGAATTTCTGATGTGTGATGGCCGCCAACCTGCTACCAGGTGAACGCAACCCACCTGCACGCACGGAATCTACCTATTCTGCATCCGTTGTCCGGCCTCTGTCTGGCCTGGTATGTCTCGGCTGCTCCAAGGCTGGCAGCTTAGGGCGACGTGGAACCACTTTGCAGGCTGCTTTCTTAGCCCAGTATCCCCGCGGCGGTTTGGGAATCTTCAGCTGATTGCACACCTTCGCGAGCGACACATCCGAAATACCGTATCGTACCGCCACTTGCTGTGTCGGAGCGGACCACACCTCATTGTAGAGCTGTCTGCGATCATATCGGCTGAGCATGTACGGAGACGGCTGAGGGTTCCTCGATCCGGATTTGGACCTGCGGCGGCCATCTAAAGCCAGACCAAGTCGCGAGAGGCGATGCTCTGACGTCGTCATGTGCTGCTGCATTCGCGGCGTCCGCAGAAGATCGTGCAGGGTGGCGTCATCGCAGGCCCGGTGTTTCACGAGCAGGCCGACCAGCTCGACGGTCACTTCCGGATCAATTCCGTACAACGTCCTTCGTACATCGTTCAACGAGTCGCCAGGCGCCCAGACAGCTCCATGTTCAACGAACAGTCGAATGGCCTCCCGCGTCTTGAAAACCTTGTAGCTTGGGGTCTGCTGGTGCTGGCCGTACAGAATGCGATCGGAGTTCTCCCAACCCAGATGTCGGATACAGGCGTCCAGAGCACTCGAGCCGCCGTTGGGCTTGTCATTCGGCTTCGCTCCAAGCTCAAGCAGATAGGAGATGACGTCTGTGTGGGCGAAGGTCGCCGCGGATGTGAGGAGACCGCCTAAGTCATCGCGGTTTGGATCAAGCTTGAGTCGCTTTAGGATTTCGAGTTGGCCGGCGGCACTAGCTTCGTCAAGCGCAGTCGTATCCATCTCGGGTTCGTCCGGATAATCGAGCGTCGGCCCTTTTGACCTCGGGTCGGCTCCAGCCCACATCAATAGACTCACCCATTTCAGGCTGCCTTCGCGGCAGAAGTGGCGCAAGGCCATATTCGCCTGTTCCTGCAACTGGGCAGCGAATTCTGGCCGGTTGCGTTTGCACTCAAGATAACATCCGAGCGCTGTCCTGACCCGCCCGTGAAACGCACGCGCAAACGGGAAGTTGGTAATCGGATCCGCGCCTCGTTCGGCAAAAAATGAAACGATCTTTCTGTCCCAGCTCATCAACACGTCAGTAAATGACACCGAGGATGTCTCAGCGCCGTACGCGACGGCTAGTTCCACGATGTCGTGCCGACGCGCATCGACAGCCTGTCTGAGCACGTTGTTCCTGGTCCGCTGATCTTCTTCGTGTCGGAGGAGCAGTTCGATGAGGCTGTGAAACCTCGTCTTGAGAGCAACAGAAAGAGGTGTTTTCCCGAGCTCGTCTGGAACCTTCAAAGACCTGCCTGAGCGGATCCAGTCTTCGACCTCGTACAACCTTCCCCCCTCGCAAAGGTGAATGAGGTGTTTGGCATCTTCAAGCGGCAACGCTTCAGTCATTCTGAAGAAGGGGCCAATTCGCAGGCGAAAACCCTATACACCTGTACATCTCCATGTTCTTGAACACATTGTCCGCGGTGCCCTGCTCTAAACGGGGGAGTAGCATCATAGCGGGGCCGTAGGTCTCACCAGACCACTTGTTGGGGCCACTGTGACCGGGGCAACCAGGGAGCAACAGGGTTGCTTCAAGAACCGGACCTTTGCACGAAAACCCGCGTCGGCAGCGGCAGCGGCGGAGGGATTTGAGCCTCAACATCCGGTTTTGGAGAGAGTCGCAAATGATTGTGCTTGCTGATGCCCGTTGCGGTTCGCCAGAAACTCCTCATCTGTTGCGGCCTTTCAGCAGCTCCATCTTTGTGTGTCGTGCTGAATGCTACCGTGGCCTGCCTCGGACCGATGGGTGAAGCAACCAGGAAGCAACCGAAAATTAAGGAGGCACGTGAGGCGATGCCGGACGCACGTACAAGAATAGGAAACGAGCGAAAACCCTGCGTCCTATCTACACTCTTGATTGTCAGGCCACGAGGGCTTGAATGGGGGACCTCATCCATGTCAATTCGATGAAGCACCGGGCGCCCAAGATCACGAAACCGCAGGCTGGATGCGAAAACCCGCATTTCGCCTGCAGTTTCTCACAGTCGGCACTTTCAACTGGTTTTGGTTTGGTTGGCCTCAGCGGGGGGTAGTTGGCCTGTGTAAGGCAAACTGAAGGCAAACGGATCACGTTTCGAAGATTATGACCGGAGACCGTACGCACTTTGAGTGGCTCGCCTTGATGACAATTGAATCGCAACACTAGTTCTTTAGCGTAGTTTCAGCCGCGGATAGCCACTGGGCGATGAGCGCCTCTTCCCAAGCATGATACTGCTTCGGACGGTCATGTACGACGCGCCAGGCCGCGTTGACCAAGCGTATAGGCGTGATATCACCGACCAAGGTTGTGCCTCCCTCGATTTCCTCCGGGCGGAAGTGGCGTGGACCCGTCTCGGTCAGCATATCATCCAAGGCCCCTGCGACGGCCGGCAGTAGTCCAACATCGAAGTAGCCGTGGAAGTCAGGGATCACCCTCATGAGTCCTGCCATTCTGTTCCACTGATCGCTTATTACGGCTGCCTGCCTTTGCAACCCCAGCCGACTCGCGCGAGCAGCGAGTGCTTGAATCCGTATCCAAGTTACCGGGTGACCGCTGCTGCGCAAATCGTCAACGTCGCGGTAGTAATCCCCACGGTCGAGCCCGGCCAAGTGGGCCGAAAACGCGGAGAGAAATGCAGGACCACCAATGACAAGTCCGACGGCGTCGCAGAATAGTTCTTGAGCCCACTTGTACCACGTGTCCACGACTGCCTGTCTCCTGGATGCTTGCTGTTCGGCATGACGATCATTGCGAATCGAGGCCGGTAGAAGGAAATCTTCGACATTTGCCTGGAGCTCGCGGACAATATCGTTCAACTCGGGTTTGTGATAAGCGTAGAGGACATGACCGAACTCGTGGAAGTTGAGAGGCTGAAACAGCAGCCCACGCTGCTCCAACACCGGGAAATGGTAGATCGGCGGGACAAGCCCTTTTGGCAGCAGCCCTTTCCATACCAAGACGGAACACTCGCCATCGCTGAATGCTGCGGGTACATTTTTGGTCTTGTCGTGCACTTCGTGGAGCCAGGAGATAATCCTTAACGTCAATCGGTCACCTGGATCCGCGCGCGCGATTGGAGGAAGGAGGGTGGAACTAAGTACCTGGACCAGGCGCGCGGCGAGCTTCGTGCTACTTAGGATATCCTCGAGGAGGCTACCATCGCCCAGATCGAGGTACTGAAGGTTTCGTACAACAATGGCGGTAAGCTCCCTATGATATTGATGTATTTGGTTAAGATACGGCGACAGTTCCGGAAAAATCGGTCGGAGTTCAAGAATCGAGCGAACCTCCCCGAGCTGTCCAGTTAGCTCTCTGTTCCGAGCAATCAATGTGTTCCGCACTCTAGAGCTCCCCCAGCATGCGCACGGCGTCTGCGTAGGCGTGCTGCTCCAGAAGTGCCCTAAGGTCGCGCAGGTAGTTGATCAGAGGTGGAAGGGCCTGAAGATCAGGTGAAGCTAGCAGCTCACGCGCCTCCTCGAGGGGCGTCGTGGCCACGGAAGACTTCGGAGGTTGCTGTCGTTGGAGCGCGAGGACCTCTTGCGCAAGCTGCCCCAGTCTAGGATCCGCTCCGAACGCGACGTGATCACGGTCTTGGTCAGCGCTGACGACCGCTTCGCCGAGTAATCTTAGGAACTCGATGATCTCAGCTCGGGCGTCATCTATATCTTGATCCATTCCGCGGATGGGGCGGTTCGCGGTCTGAAGCTTGGCATAGATGGAAAGCGTGTTAATGGCGGCGAGAACACGGTGTGCTCGCTCAAATGCTTGTGAGGTAAGCCACTCGTTGTCCAATATGCACCCCTGCGCACGATCTCAGGCTGGAACTAGCTGATCCGTCGGACTTCCTGAGCTGCTCTGGCGACCAGCTCCTCATCGGTTCGCTTGAAGGGCAACGGAAGCCGTTGCGCGACGGCAGGGCTGGACCAGTTCAATTGCGCCCCCGCAAATATTGATTGAGCTGCATCTACTGGCAGTGTAGGAGAGCTATTGGAGACCACAACGATCGGATCGGCAGTGCCTTGCGTCAGAGTAGCACCGCCAGTAGTGACCACAAGGACGCTGTCCTCGGCGAGCTTTACGGCCGTCCCCTCCAAGGCATTGGTGGCTTCTTCGTGCACGTTCACCTCCCACGCCCGCACCGGCTTGAGGGTGGTCTTGTGCAGATCCACCATTTCGATGCGTGCACCGGACGCCAAGAAGCCCTGGTCCCGGAGGCGGATCATCGCATCCTCCACCCCCTTTCGCTCTTCACCAACCAGAAGGCCGTCGCGCATCACGAGCAGCGAACTGAGTGGGTCGAAGCGACGCCGCCGGATCTGGTCGAACAACCCCAGCACGTGATCAGAAAGGAGAGTCGGATTAATTGACTCTCGCTTAGGGTCAGGCTTTCTTTGGGTGGCCGTGTAGATCCCAAAGCCCGGGGAAAGCTCCTTGGCGCGCGCTATCAGCAGCGACAACGAGACGTGACGACGGTCGTGTCCCACATCGATGACCAATTGTGCCTCATAGGGCCCTGCCGAATCTATCCGCCAGGGGACTACATCCAGCTGTTGGATAATATCGAGAGCATTCATCGTCACGAAGCTCGTCCATTTCGCGTGGCCGGCTTCCTTGGAACGGACGCCCCGCCGCCGGTCCCAGGTACCGTGGCGAGATGCGTCTAGGTGTTCCCGGAGGACGTGCTCAGTAATTCGCTTCACCCGCCAGCTGTCCAGTTGGAATGCGACCTGGTGGTACGCGGCAGGCTCCTTATCGAGAACAAAGACCGCGACGCCTGGCTCCGGTAGTCGTCGTATCTGCTCGATAGCGTCGCCCAGGGTCCGGTACTCTACAGGTCGGACCGTAAACTCCACTCGAGTCAGATCTTTGATCTTCTGGACGAGCGCTCCCGCGAAATCCGCGGCCGCCTTCGCATCGAGCGTCTCCGGATGGGCGCATGGGATAATACGAGGGACCGTCGGGGGGACATGGAAGCAACCGACTTCCTGCAACGTGGTGAGACGGTTTTTGAAGTTCCGCTTGTAAGTCGCCGGCGATAACTCAGAAGGTGGTGCCAACCGCCGGCCCTGGGCAAACTCAAGGGGGACCATCATGAGGTGCACTACCCGGTCATCAGGTGGCCGCCAGAAGCCGTCATAGAACCCGGACGCAACGCTGCCAAGCGGTCTTGGCTCAAGGCTTGTCCAAAACTGTTGGAGGAGTTGGCGGCGTTCGGGGGGCGCGATCTTATCGACAGGTTTCAAGGGGTCCGGAACTTGATCGTTCATCACCCGCGCTCGCACGAATCGAGCTGGAACCCACACAGGACGTTCAATATTCGGGAATGACACTCTGACAACCGGTTCGTCGTCTCTGATCGTAGTTCTGGGAGCCATCTCATGAAGGTACTGGAGCAGCGAGGCAAACGTCTTGCCCTTTACCTTAATTGTCCCAGTTGTGCTGCATGTGATCCCTTCGGGGGCATCCACGTAGTAGCACTTCTGGTGGCCGTGGAGGAAATAGTCCAAGGTACCCTTCTGGCCCTCCTGCCGATCGATCAGCCTAAGGAACTCCGCCACTCGCTGGTAACGTTCAACTGACACTAGTGTGGGGTCGAAGTAGTACGAGAGTGGGTGCTCGGCAAAGAAGGCAGTGCCCACATCGGCCGACACCCCAACACCGACACCATCGAGCATGAAGGCGCCGATTTCGTAGCGCCGGTAGGCAGCGATGCCCGCCTCCTGTTTGAATAGGTGGGGTTCATACCATTTGCGAGGGCTATCGAGTGTCCAAAGCTCTGTGCGCCGGTCCAGTGTCGCCAAGAGTGCGCGCTCAATCAGTTCTGGCACACATTTCTGGCCCAGCGAATTGTTGAGCGTCAAGCGCTGGGGGGACTCGCTTGCATCGGTCACTGTGAGTTCCCAATCATCGCCTTCCATAGTGAACGACGGCACAGGACCCACGGTAGCAACAAGAAGGACAGGATCCCGATCAGGCATCGGGACAGCAGCCAGACCGTACTGCCGCCGCAACCTGCCGCACGCCTTTTGGAAGAGGTCGGGAGTCAGATGGGAACCAGTTACGTTAGCTATCCTGATGACGACGTAGAGCCGTGTCCCGGGCTCCGTTATTCGCAGCGAGGTCTCCAACACTGCTTAAGTCCCTCCCTATAGGACAGATCTTCTGGTATGAACACATACTGCAGACCTTGCGTTGCGCACACGCGGTGAACGCGTCACTCCGGCCTGCCCTGCCATACGAATCCAGTAGGTTCA
>Ga0209056_10007229_pt1 | contig 11440 bp, 10 predicted proteins | sample GraSoiAngelo_114_FD_185876 | JGI IMG/M metagenome (GOLD analysis project Ga0209056, IMG submission 185876) | Grasslands soil microbial communities from the Angelo Coastal Reserve, California, USA - 14_0903_13_40cm (SPAdes) (version 2) | ecosystem: Environmental > Terrestrial > Soil > Grasslands... | reverse complement strand
GGACGATGCCGCGGAGGATCCCGCCCTCGGGCTCGGGGACGAGGCGGCGCAGGGGTTCGCCGAGCGCGTCGCGGACCGCGTCGAGCGGCCCCGCGTGCACCAGGTCGACCGGCATCAGGTCGAGCGGCACCAGCGCCCGGACGGCGGCGGCTCCCGCGACACACGCGGCTCCGGCCCACATGAGTCTCCTGCGGCGCTCGGCGCTCGCGAGGGCTAGCGCGGTCGCGAGCGCGACGCAGAGGATGCCGGACGCGAGCGCGGGCAGCGTGCCAGCGCGGGCCGCGATGGCGATGCCGACGGCACACACCGCGGCCGGCACGAGCGGCGCGGCGAGCAGGTGGCGACCATAGGCGCTCATCGCGTCGTCAGAAGGTCGCGGATGTCGGCGAACACGCGAGGCGGCACGAGCCCGCGTGTCTGGACCTCCTCGACCCTCGCGAAAGGCCGCGCGTCGCGGGAGCGGACGATCCGCGCTGCGGTGCTCGGGCCGATTCCCGGGAGGCCCTCGAGCTCGGCCGCGCTCGCATGGTTCAGGTCGACCTTCTTCTCGGCATCGCTGCCGAGGCTCCCAGCGGGGATCATCTCGCCGGGGCGAGGAACGTAGATGCGCATCCCGTCCCGCAGCGGGGCGGCCTTGTTCAGCGCGAACAGGTCCGCGTCGCCGGTCATCCCGCCCCCCGCAAGGAGGGCGTCGAGCACGCGCGACCCGGCCGGCAGGCGCACGACCCCCGGATGCGCGATCGCGCCCACCACGTCGACCACGACCATCGGCTCGGGCGTTCGGGTGGGAGCCGGCGTCGCCTCGGCGATCTCCACGGCGGGCGGCGCGGCACGGGCGCGCGAGAACGCGACACCGGCGACCGCGACCGCGAGACAGAGGACGGCGAGAAGCGCGAGGCGACGCACGACCGAGACGGTGAGCCGGCCGCGGCGTCGTGCCTAGTGCTCGGCTGTCCTCATTTTTGACGACAGCCTGTCGTCAATTCGTGCGGCGACCCTGCGCGGGCTGCTGCATCTGGACGATGACGACCGGCAGGCCGCCGACCGCGCTGCCGTCGACGTCGAGCTCGAACCGGTGCACGCCGTAGGTCGTGAAGCTCATGTTGTTGAGCTCGACGATGACGTTCACGTCCTGTCCGGCAACGGCGTGCACCGAGATCTCCGGCGGGTTCGGCATCGCCTGGGCGCCGTCGGGCTTGAGCAGGCGGACGCGGACGGTGTGCGCGCCGACCTCGAGCCCGAGGATCGCCACCACGAACATGCGCGGGTGCTGGGCGGGCAGTCCGGTGACCGAGATGTTCCGGAAGATCCCCATGAGCGAGACCTTGCCGTCCTGACCGACCAGGGCGTGGTCGCAGAGCGCCGCGAGCCGGATCTCGGCGCTCACGAGCGGCGTCGCGTGACGATGTTCACCAGACGATCGGGTACGACGACCACGCGGTCGACGTCACGTCCGTCCAGCGCCGCCTTCGCGCGCGGGCTCGCCAGCGCCGCGTCGCTGGCGGCAGGCTTCGATAGCCCGGCTGGGACGGTCAACCGGTCGCGCACCTTGCCGTCCACCTGGACGACCAGCGTGACCTCCTCGGGCGCCGCCAGCGCGGGATCGAACGTCGGCCACGCCTGCGCGTGGATCGAGCCCGCCTGGCCCCAGCGGTGCCAGAGCTCCTCGCTCAGGTACGGCGCGAACGGCGCCAGCAGCAGCGTGAGCGCGCGCACGCCCTCACGCCGGCTCGGGCCGCTCGCGTGCTGGAGCGCGTTCGACAGCTCCATCATCGCGGCGATCGCGGTGTTGAAGCGGTACGCGGCGAGGTCCTCCGTCACCTTCTCGACGGTGTGATGCACCGCGTGATCGATCGCGCGGTCCCGCGGTCCGTCGCCCGGTTCGCTCAGGCCGAGCGTCCAGACGCGGTTCAGGAAGCGGTGGACGCCTTCGATGCCGGAGGCGTCCCAGTCGGCGCCCTCGGTCCATGGCCCGAGGAACATCATGAACAGGCGCAGCGTGTCGGCGCCGTACTTCGCGACGTACTCGTCCGGCGTCTGCACGTTGCCGCGCGACTTCGACATCTTGCGGCCGCCGAAGATGATCGTTCCCTGGTTCTGCAGGCGCAGCGCCGGCTCGTCGAACCACAGCTCCCCCAGGTCGCGCAGCGCCTTGCAGACGAAGCGCATGTACAGCAGGTGCAGGATCGCGTGCTCGATACCGCCGGTGTACTGCGCGACCGGCAGCCAGCGCCGACCGACCGCCTTGTTCATGAACGCGGTGTCGATCTTCGGGTCCAGGTAGCGGTACATGTACCAGGACGAGTCGACGAACGTGTCCATCGTGTCGGTGTCGCGCTTCGCCGGCTTCCCACAGCGCGGGCAGGTCGTGTTCACGAACGACGCCACGTGGGCCAGCGGCGAGCCGCCGCGCCCGGTGAACTCGACGTCCCGCGGCAGGACGATCGGCAGCTGGTCGTACGGGACCGGCACCTGGCCGCACGCATCGCAGTACACGATCGGGATCGGCGTGCCCCAGTAGCGCTGGCGGGAGATCAGCCAGTCGCGCAGCCGGTAGGTCACCGCGGGCGCGCCGACGCCGCGCCGCCTCGCCTCCTCCGCGACCGCCCCCTTGCCCTCCTCGCTCCGCGTCCCGGCGAAGGTGCCGCTGCGGACCATCACGCCCTCGCCCACGTAGGCGGCGTCCAGCGCGGCATGCTCCTTCCCGTCGGGTGAGATGACCTCGCGGATCTCGAGGCCGTACTTCTGCGCGAACGCGAAGTCGCGCTCGTCGTGCGCCGGGACGGCCATGATCGCGCCCGTGCCGTAGGTCGCGAGCACGTAGTCGGCCACCCAGACCGGCACGCGCTCGCCCGTGAAGACGTTCCGTGCGAACGCGCCCGTGTCGACGCCGGTCTTCTCGCGCTCCGCGGCAGTGCGCTCGATCTCGGTCATGTTCCGCGCGCGCTCGACGTAGCGCTCGACGTCCGCCCTGCGCGCGGGCGCGGTGATCTTTGCCACGAGCGGATGCTCCGGCGCGAGGACCACGAAGGTCGCGCCGTAGATCGTGTCCGGCCGCGTCGTGAAGAAGCGGATCTCCTCCCCTGGCCGCCCCTCAATCGGGAACGCGAGCTCGGCGCCTTCGGAGCGGCCGATCCAGTTCGTCTGCATCACGCGCACGCGCTCGGGCCAGTCGAGCCCGTCGAAGCGCAGCAGCTCGTCCGCGTAGGCCGTGATCTTGAAGAACCACTGGGTCATCAGGCGCTTCACGACGGGCGTATCGCAGCGCTCGCAGCGGCCGGCGATGACCTGTTCGTTCGCCAGCACGGTCTCGTCGCGAGGGCACCAGTTCACCGGCGCCTCGCCACGGTAGGCGAGGCCCTTCTCGTAGAGGCGCAGGAACATCCACTGGTTCCACCGGTAGTACTCGGGGTAGCAGGTCACGACCTCCCGGCGCCAGTCGATCGCCGCGCCCATGCGGTGGAACTGGTCGCGCATGTGCGCCATGTTCTTCTCGGTCCACGCCGCGGGATGGATCTTCCGATCGATCGCCGCGTTCTCCGCGTTGATGCCGAAGGCGTCGAAGCCCATCGGGAACAGCACGTTGTGCCCGCGCATGCGCAGGTAGCGGGCGGCGCAGTCGGCGGGCGCGAAGGCGTACCAGTGGCCGACGTGGATGTCGCCCGAGGGGTACGGGAACATCGTCAGGAAGTAGAAGTTGGGCTTGTCGGAGACGTCTGGCGTCTCGTGCGCGCGCGTGCGCGCCCACTCGTCGCGCCACATCGCCTCGAGCGCCGACGGCGCGTACCGCTCGATCTTCCTCTTCTTCACCTCGCTCGCCACTCGCTACCTCCTTTCTTATCGCAGGGGCGGGCCCCCGCACCCCCTTCTTATCGCAGGCACGCTTCGCTCGCAGGGGCCCCTGCCCCTGGGCCGCCGCACCCCCTGGGTGCGAAAACAAAAAGCCCTTCTCGCCTACGCGCGCCGTCACGCGCGGGGACGAAAGGGCTCACGCCGTTCCGCGGTACCACCCCGATTGAGAGCCCGCCGGCCTGATCGCTGTGGACCTGGCGGGATTCGAACCCGCGACCCCCACACTGCCAGTGTGATGCGCTCCCACTGCGCCACAGGCCCGCTCGCTCTCCACTCGAGCACGCCGTTAACGAGGCGTCACGTCGGCGAGGGCTACCGTCCGGGTCACCCTCGCGGCTCCCGGGCGAGTTCGGCGCTCCCGCGACACCGGCTCGCACCAGCCACCGGCTCTCTTCGTCGAGGGATACGCGTACTGCTCCCGATCGTCGCCGTTGGATGAAAAGTATACGAGCGTCAGAGCAGGACCGAGCGGTCCCCTTCGCGCCGCATCGAGATCGACTGAAGCACTCCGAGAGCAAAACAGATCGACACGAGCGAGCTGCCGCCGTGTGAGATGAACGGCAGCGGGATGCCGGTGATCGGCATGAGCGAGATCGCCATCCCGACGTTCACGACGATCTGGAACGCGAGCATCGTCGCGACTCCGCCGGCCACCAGGAGCCCGAACGGGTCGCGCGCGCGGAACGCGATCCTGAGCGCCGCGAGGAGGAGCACCGCGTAGAGCGCGAACAGGATGACGGCGCCGACGAAACCGAGGTCTTCGGCGAGGCCCGCGAACACGAAGTCCGACTCCGCGATGGGCAGATACCCGAGCGGGGACTGCGTGCCGGCGGTGAGGCCCTTGCCGGTGGCGCCGCCCGAGCCCACCGCGATGAGCGACTGGATGATGTTCCAGCCGGCCCCCTGCGGGTCCCCGTACGGGTTCAGGAACGCGGTGAGCCGCGCGCGCTGGTACTCCTTGAGGAACGACCAGACGAGCGGCAGCGCGGCGATGGCGACCGCGACGAGCCCGGTGAGCTGCCAGGCGCGCGCGCCCGCGAGGAACGCGACGCCGAAAAAGATCGCGACGAAGACCAGGCTCGTCCCGAGATCGGGTTGCCGGTAGACGAGGAAGACCGCCGGGGCGAGGAGCCCGAGCCCCTGCAGGACGACGAGCGGCGAGCGGACGCGCTCTTCCCGATCAGCGAAGAACTTCGCGAGCACGATGATCATGAGCACCTTCGCGACCTCGCTGAACTGGAACGTCAGCCCGCCGAAGCTGACCGACCGCTGCGCGCCGAGCGTCGATGTGCCGATGACGAGGACGACGCCGAGGAGCCCGAGCATGAGAAGGTAGAGGAGCGGCGCGAACGCGCCGAGCCAGGCGTAATCGAAGAGCGCGACGGCCACCATCGCCGTGAGGCCGACGGTCGCCCAGATCGCGCCTCGGTAGACGAACTGCATTGGATCTCCTGTGAACGTGCGGGTCTCGGCGGTGACCGAGTAGGTCATCACGAGGCCGTATCCGATGAGCAGGAGCGTCACGATGAGAAGAAAGGGATCGACGTGCTCCCAGCGGCTCGGGACCGGGCGGTCGTGGAACGGTGTCGCGGCGCGGGGGAGGGCGAGCGGCCGGACGCTCACGGCTTCTCCAGGAGGTACTGCTCGAGGATCCGCTGCGACATACCGACGGCCGGGTTGAAACAGTTCTCGCAGAGCGACTTCGACGAGTTGAAGACGAAGATGATCATCGCGATCTCAGCGGTCGGGTCGGTGTTGTCGGCCTTCGGCACGAACGAGACGAACCAGTTGTGGAAGCCGTAGATGTTGCGGCCGGCGCTGTCGTGGCCGCCGGAGGCGCCGAATTCCGCGGTGCCGGTCTTTCCCGCGATCGGCAGCTTCGGGTTCGGCATGTACGCGTGGCCGATCGTCACGACCCGCCTGGCCGACTCGCGAAGGAGGCGCAGGTTCTCGGCAGTGATGTCGAGCTTTCGGATCGGCGTCGGCGTCGCCGTCGCGACGACGGTTCCGCTCACGTCGCGAGCTTCTTTGAAAAGGTGCGGCCGCCAGAGCGTGCCGCCGTTCGCGACCGAAGCGTACGCGTTGAGGAGCTGGAGCGGCGTCACCGCGACGTAGCCCTGGCCGATCGCCTCGTGGTACGTGTTCCCGATCGACCACGGCTCGTCGAAGGTGCGCTGTTTCCACTGCGGGTCCGGCATGATCCCCGACGCCTCGTTCGGAATGTCGATGCCGGTCGGGGCGCCGAACCCGAGCATGCGTCCGTACTTCGCGATCGCGTCGGGCCCGACGCCCCGGACGCTCGGCGCGAACGGCGTCCCGGCGGCGAGCGTGTAGAAGTAGATGTCGCTCGAGTGGGCGAAGCCCGTGACGAAGTTCAGCGTCCCGTGGGCGCGCCAGTCGTAGAACGGGGTGCCGCTCACGCTGAACGACATCGCCGAGACGTTCACGGTCGTGTCGCGGTTCGCGGTCCCCTCCGACAGCGCGGACAGCCCGGTGACCAGCTTGAAGGTCGACCCCGGCGGGTAAATGTCGGAGGTGGCCTTGTTCACCAGGGGATGGCGGTCGTCGGCGTTGAGCGCCGCGATCTCCTTCGCGCTGATGCCACGCGCGAACGCATTGTTGTCGTAGCCCGGAATCGAGACCATCGCGAGGATGTCGCCGTTCTGCGGGTTCAGGGCGATCCCGACGCCCTGGGTGAACTTGTCCTCGAGGACACCCTTTCGGAGCTCGCCGTCGAGGAGCTTCTGGAGGCGGTCGTCGATCGTGAGGACCACGGTGTTGCCGACCGTCGGCGCCCGCAGCGCGAGGGTCTTGATCTCACGCTGCGCCGCGTCGCGCTCGACCTCGCGCCAGCCGTAGGTGCCGCGAAGATATTTCTCGTAGGTCGCCTCGAGACCGGTGCGACCGATGTCGTCGTCGAGGAGGTACCCCTTCTCGCGGAGATCGTCGAGCTCGCCCTCGGTCACCGGGCCGGTGTAGCCGATGACCGGCGCGTACAGCTCGCCGTCCTGATAGAAGCGGATGCTTCCCGGTTCCACGCGGACGCCCGGGAAGAGCTCGCCCCGCTCGCTGACCGCTACCGCGATCTCCCGCGGGACGGGCGTCGGGGAGATGCGCACCGGCTCGTAGGGGTTGCGCTGGCGCTGCGCCGTGATCGCGCCTTGGACCGCCTCCGTGGGCAGTCCGAGCAGCGCGCCGAGGCGTAACGCGAGCTCCGACTCGCGCGCCCGCGGGAGGTCGACGGGGATGATGCTCACCTCGAAGCCGGGGATGTTCACGACAAGGGGGCGGCCGTTGCGGTCGGTGACGCTCCCCCGCTCCGCGCGGACCGGGAGACGGAGGATGCGGTTCTGTTGGGAAAGGGCGCCGTAGTAGTCGCCGCGCACGATCTGGAGGTCGTAGAGCCGGGCGGTCAGCCCGCCGAAAACGAGCACGATGGCAAGCCCGACCGCGGCGAATCGCCGACCATGCACGAACGCGCGGGGCGCGCGTCTCACCATCCCGACGCTCCCTGTTTCTCCGTCACGCGACGCACGAGCCGCGCGAGCGGGTAGACGACGAGCGCGAGCGCACCCGTGTAGATCGCCCCCGCGACGGCGGTGCCCGCCTCGAGCGGGAACGAGCCGATCGGCTGACCCGTTACGGCGAGGATGCCCAGATAGAGCAGCGCCGCCGAGACGAGGATCTTGAGCGATAGGAGCAGAAACCGGCGCATCGTCCGTGTTCGTTGATCTAAGGAGAGGGATTTTGCCCAAAACGTGACCGCGAGGGCCGCGCGCCGGGGTCGGCCGGCCCGCTGCCCGATCACCGAGGCCGACGGCGGCGACCGGCGGTAGCGACGCGCACGCGAACGCTCCCAGCGGCCCGCCCGAGAGAAGATCGCTCGCCAGGCCACCCACGAACGCCCACCACACGGCTTCGCGGGCGCCCGCGGCCACCGACCAGGCCGCCGCGACCAATAACGGTAGCGAGGGCCGGGCCCCGCCGATGGTGATGAACGGCGCGACCGTGCCCTGCAGCAACGCGGCCGCGATCGGTATCAGCAGTCCGAGCGCGAGGCGCACCGAGCTTCCCTCGCGTGACCAGGTCGTCGCGGCCACGAACGGCTTCGGTCCTTTCGGTCAGGAATGCGCGCGCCTGCCCACGGGCCGCGCCGCGGGATGCTCCGATACCGGCTCGTGGACGCTCGCGAGCTCCTCCTCCAGCTTCGGGAACGGATCCTGGTCCCGCAGCTTCGCGCTTATGTAGATGAGCACGAGCCGCAGCGTGGCGGCGAACGGAACTGCGACGAAGACGCCGAGGAGGCCAAAGAGCGCACCGCCGCTCAGCAGAGAGAAGATGACGACGGCGGGATGGAGCCGGACGATCCGGCCGATGACGAACGGGATGACGAAATAGTCCTCCGCGTGCCGAAGGACCGTGTACATGATCGCCACGACGGCGACGTACACGATCTGCGACATTCCCCAGGGCGCGGGATGGCCGAGCGCGACGAGACACGCGATCGCGCCAGCGGTGATCGGGCCCACAATCGGAATGACCTCGAGGACACCCGTCGTCATCCCCAGGAGGAACGAGAACGGGACCTGGAGGATCGTCAGCCCGATGAACGTCGTCGTCCACATCACCAGGACCAGGAACAGCTGTCCGCGCACGTACCGCCCGAGGAGCGCGTTCACCTCGCCGAGCAGCGGCACGATCTCCGCGCGCTGGCTCGAGGGAATGAGCCGGCGGATCCAGTCGAACAGCCGAGGCGCGTCGCGCAGGAAGAAGAACGTCGCGATCAGGAACACGAGGAACTCGAGGAGAAACCGACCGAGACCCACGACGAACGGGACGGCCGTGCGCGCGATCGCCTGACCGACGTCTCCGCCGCCCGAGACGTTGTTGAGCAGCAGCTCGTCGAGGTCCGCGAGGCCGACCTGATCCGCCGTCTCCGCGAGGGTGCTCTGCGCGTTCGCGAGTAGGCTCGGGAGGGTCCGTTGCAGCTCGCGCACTTGGTCCACGATGACCGGTGCGAGCAGCCGCCCGCCACCGAAAATGAAAGCGAGCAGCGCGAGGAACACGACGGCAGCCGCGAGCGTGCGCCGCATCGGCAGTCGCCGCTCGAGGAATCCCACGACCGGCAGCAGGACGTACGACAAGACCGCGGCCCAGACGAATGGCCGGACGATGTCGCCCGCGCGGTAGACGACATAGATCGCGCCGATCAGGAGAAGGGCCACCACCAGCCGCTTCGTCGTCCCGCTCCAACGAGCCATCGGCCGGATTATCAGCCTGCCTCGGATGATCGGGGGGTCGGCCGGGTCGCGGCTCAGAACCCATAAACGGTAGCGGCGCGCCGGCGGTTGCAGCTCGTCCCCAACGCAGCGAGCGGGCGCAGCCTGTGCAGCGAGAGTGCCTTTGGATGCATCCGAGCAGGTTCGGGAACGCGCGCCGGGGGACGCGTTCCGCTAGAATGGTGAGCACGACCGGTCACATTTCTCCGCCCAGTTTTACCCAATATCGAACATCGCCTCGCGCTCGGGCCGGGAGGAATGTTTCACGGGTGACAAGGATGCGCCGGTGACCGTTCTTGCGATCAGCAACCAGAAGGGCGGAGTGGGAAAGACCACAACCGCGATCAATGTGGGCGCCGCCCTGGCCAACCGCGGACAGCGAGTTCTTCTGGTCGACCTCGACCCTCAAGCCAACGCCACCAGCGGTCTTGGAGCAAGCAAGGACTCGCCGAACGCTATCTATGGAGTGCTACTGAAGGAGCAGCCGATAACCGAAGCCATCGTGACAACGCCGGTGGAGGGCCTGCACCTTGTTCCCTCGGGTCCCGACATGGCGGGCGCGGAAGTCGAGCTCACGCCCCTCATGGCGCGTGAGTACCGCTTGCGTCAGGCGCTTCGTGGCGCTCGTGGCTACGACACCGTGTTCGTCGACTGCCCGCCGTCGCTTGGTCTGCTCACGATCAACGCACTCGCCGCGTGCGACGCCGTGCTGATTCCTGTCCAGTGCGAATACTTCGCGCTCGAGGGACTCGCACAGCTCCTCGACACCATCGAAGCGGTCCGCCTTCGTCTCAACGACCTGCTCGAGATCCTCGCGATCGTGCTCACAATGGAGGACCGCAGGAACCGGCTCTCCGAGCAGGTGATCGACGAGGTGCGCCGGCACTTCCCCAAGCTCGTCACGCGCTCCCGCATTCCCAGGGCAGTCCGCCTGGCCGAGGCGCCCTCGCACGGGCTGCCGATCTCGCTTTACGACCGCCACTCCAGCGCTGCGAAGGCGTATGACGACTTGGCGCGAGAGCTCTCCGCTCGACTCAAGAGCCGCGCGCCGATCGCGCTCGGTGGGGCGATCGCCTGATGGCGAGAACAGGTCTCGGCCGCGGTCTGGACGTCCTCCTCGGTCAGCCCGCGCTCGCCCCGCTGCCGATTCCGACGGCCGCGACCGAGATCCCGCTGGATAAGGTCACGCCCAATCGCAGGCAGCCACGCACGCAGTTCGACCCTGAGGGCCTTTCCGAGCTTGCCGCCTCAATCCGCCGGCACGGCGTTCTGCAACCAATAGTGGTATCCCGCGAGGGCGACGCCTACGAACTCGTCGCCGGGCACCGTCGGGTGCTCGCGGCACGGCTCGCCGGAAGGACGACGATCCCGGCCGTCGTCCGCGACGACGTCGAGGACCGGCTCGAGCTCGCCCTCGTCGAGAACCTCCAGCGGACGGATCTCAACGCGATCGAGGCGGCACGCGCCTACAAGCTCCTCATGGAGACCTACGATCTCACGCAGGAGCAGGTGGCCGAGCGCCTGGGCAAGTCCCGTTCCGCAGTGGCGAACACGCTGCGGACCCTCTCGGCTCCCCAGCCGCTCCAGGACGCGGTCCTCGAAGGCCGCATCGGCGAGGGCCATCTGCGCGCTCTGCTGCCGCTACCGCTTTCGGATGCGCTGAGCGCCCTCGCGACCGTGCTTGCGAGGGGACTGTCCGTACGCGAGGCGGAAGCGCTCGCGCGGAAGATGGTCCATCCGACCCGCCGGCGCGGCGGCCGGCCGCGGCTGCGCGGTGGCGATCCCGAGCTTGCGGAAGCGACGGCGGAGCTGCGGAACGCTCTCGGGACCAAGGTCGAGGTCCTCCGCGGCCGCAAAGGCGGCAAGATCGCGATCCAGTTCTACTCGGACGACGATTTCGAGCGCCTGTACGACCTCCTCGTGAGAGCGGGTCGCGGCTAGTGGCGCTCCGGAAGGACGACGAACGGTTGACGACACGGCGAGGCCGCGGCGATGGCGGCTACAGCGCGAAGGACATCCAGGTCCTCGAGGGGCTCGAGGCGGTCCGCCGGCGTCCCGGCATGTACATCGGGACGACCGACCTTCGCGGGCTGCACCACCTCGTGCGCGAGGTCCTCGACAACTCGATCGACGAGGCGATGAACGGGACCTGCGATCGGATCGACCTCTGGATCCACCCCTCGAACGAGATCACCGTCGCGGACAACGGCCGCGGCATCCCGGTGGGCCCGCATCCGACGCAGAAGGATCCACGCGGCAAGCCGATGGACGCGCTTCAGGTCGTCATGACGATCCTCCATGCGGGCGGC
>Ga0209056_10007226_pt1 | contig 11442 bp, 10 predicted proteins | sample GraSoiAngelo_114_FD_185876 | JGI IMG/M metagenome (GOLD analysis project Ga0209056, IMG submission 185876) | Grasslands soil microbial communities from the Angelo Coastal Reserve, California, USA - 14_0903_13_40cm (SPAdes) (version 2) | ecosystem: Environmental > Terrestrial > Soil > Grasslands... | reverse complement strand
TCTTCCAAGACCTCCAGGATCGGGCAGTCGTCCGTCGGCCGCCGGGCCGTGCACGCCGCGGCCAGCCGCTCCAGCGTGCGCTTCATGCGCTGGAGCGCACGGATCCGCTGTTGGACGACCTCGATCTTCTGTCTGGTTTTCCGCTCGACGGCATCGCAGGCCGCGCCGTGCCGGACGCGCAGCCCGAGCAACTCCTGAATCTCCTGCAACGAGAAACCGAGCTCCTGGGCGTGCTTGATGAAGCGGAGGCGCGCCACCGCGTCGTCGGCGTACTGGCGGTAACCGGCAGCTGTACGCTTCGGTGCCGCAAAGAGGCCCCGTCGCTCGTAATAGCGGATCGTCTGGATGTTCACGTCGGCTGCGGTCGCAACCTGACCGATGGTCAGCGCCATTCTTGAGCTCTCCTTGAGGCCTGAGGACAAGATAGACCTTATACCAGGGTATAGGGTCAAGGGGTGTGCTGTTGTGGGTTGTTGTGAGTAGCGAAGGCGGTGGAAAGAGCCGACCCCCTGAGCTGCCTTCAGGGGGTCAGGTGCTGTGAGCTTTTCTGTGAGGTTCTCACGACACTCGGTTGATCTTCGGGACTCGTGTTACGACACCGATGCCCAGAACGCCGCGTGATTGCTACTTGGTGTCGTAACTCGGCCCTCTAGCGACTCGCATGGCGTTCAGGGGGTCGCGGGTTCGAATCCCGCACTAAAGTACTTCCTTCGGTCGCACTAAAGTACTTCCTTCGGTCGCCGTCCCGACTGGGTGAAGATTCAAGCCTTACACCGACTTCCGCTGTGGGGCTTTTGCTTGGACTCTGCGACCATCACGACCGCGGAGAGCGGGCAATCCAGCACTCTACTCCAAATGGGCGCGCAGAAACCGCACTGTTGCTGAGAGCTGTTCCGGTGACGGTACCTGGTGCCCGGTCTCGGCCCAGAGGATGGTCTTGGGCTGCTTCGCCAGGCGGTACAGCGGCTCGACGGACCGGAGTTCGGCGACCCGAATAGCGCGCGGCTCCCCCGCCATGGATTTGACGGGGAAGCGCGACAGCTCGGCCACGTGCATCGTATCCTCAGGCTACCTTCAGTTGCTTCGCGTCCCACCGCTGCGGCTGGAATGCCGCATCGAGCGGCGCGTTGGTGATCGCGTGGATGTAGTTGGCGAGCGTCTTCGCTGCGACGTGTCCCACGACCTCCAGGACCTGCGCTTTTGTGTACCCGGCCGCGAGGAATGCCGCCGTCTCTCCCTGTTGAACGAACCCCTTGTTGCGGACGACTGCACGGGTGAATCGCACGAGGGCGTCGATCTTCGCGTCCGAAACGGGCACACCGGTGCGGACGGCATTGACGATTTCGGGGCGCGCCTGCAGCATCCCGGCGATCGTCGAATGCGCAGCCACGCAATAGGTGCAGCCGTTTTCGGTGCTCACCGCGATCTTGACCAGCTGCCGCTCGACGCCCGAGAGCGCGCCCTTGTCGAGCCCGGCGTCGAGCCCGAGGGCGCCTTGGAGCAGGGCCGGCGATTCCGCAAAGGTGGCGTACAGATTGGGGATGAAGCCGAGGGCCTTGTCCACCTGCTCGAGCAGGGGCTGAGACGCTTCGGGGGCGTTGGCGATGGTGTACTGCGTGAACGCTGCCATGGGGCTGTGTCCTCCGGTCGAGAGTAGTTGACTGGACTGTAACCAGTAAAACGATATATTACAGGTAATGTTCCCAGTGGACTTTTTCTTCCTAGGCGGGCGGCTGGCCGTCGATCTCCTGAACACGGTGATCGTGCCAGACGGCCGCGTACGCGACTTGCTGAGTAGACGAGTGGATGTTGCGTCCTGGGGTGAAGCCGCCGGGGTGGTGGTGCGCCGCGACCTGAGGAACGCGGCCCGTGAGCCCGCTGGGCTACGGGCCTTCCGCGAGGCGCTGCGGCGCGGGCTGGTCGCTTGGGCCGCGGCCGGAACGCCTCCGGCGCGGCTGATCGCCCTGCTGAACAACCACCTGGCGCGGGACCCGGCGGTCACCGAGGTCAGCAGGAAGGGGCGCGACGTCGTCACGCGCGTACGATCGGCCGGCGGACGGCTCGAGCGGCTGTACGGGGCGGTCGCGCGATCGGCGGCGGAGCTGATCACGCAGGGCGATCCCCGCCGGCTGCGCAAGTGCGCCGATCCAACGTGTTGCCTGATGTTCTACGACACGTCGAAATCCGGCCGGCGCCGCTGGTGCTCCATGCAGCTGTGTGGCGGCCGCGCCAAAGTGCGCGCGTTCCGGCGGCGGGTTGGTCGGCGGTCCGGGAACTCACCAGCTCGCGTGGCCGTTCGCTGAATCATGCTTCTCTTGGCCATCTCGGGCAGCTTTGGCCGGTTGCGATAAGTTGATTGGAACCGCATCTCTCCAGCACTGACATATGCCGCCGCGTGCACCACTCACTGATCAAGTGAGTGTTGCGGTCGCTCGTCGGAGCCGGTCGTGCAGTCAGTTTGTTTCGAGGGATTCGTCCAACTTTGAGAGGAGAGTACTCATCAATGCCTGGCAACGAACTGCAGACGTTCCTGGAGGTCTGGGACCTCGAGGCCAAGAAGACCGTCGTGCTGCTGAAGGCCTTGCCCCCGGGCCAGTACGACTTCCGGCCCGATGCCGGCGGGCGGTCGCTGGGTGAGCTGGCCTGGCACCTGGCCGAGGCGGATGCGTACGTCAGCTTCGGCATCGGGCAGGGCTCGTTCGCGCCGGGCATGAAGCCGCCCGGCATCGAGCGGCCGAAAACAATCGAGGCGCTGGCCCCGGGCTACGAGCGGGTCCACGCCGAGGCGGTCGGGCGGGTGCGACGGCTCGCTCCGGCGGACCTGGACCGCACGCTCAAGTATTTCAGCGGCGACGAGCGGCCGATCCGCGACCTCCTGTGGTCGGCAGTCCTGTTTCACAACATCCACCATCGCGGCCAGCTCTCCATCTTGTGCCGGCTGGCGGGCGGCGCGGCGCCGGGGATGTTCGGGCCTAACCGGGAAGAGATGGCGCGTGTGCGAGCCCGGGCGGGGGCGTAGGCGGGCTCGTTCGCGTTGTGAGTTTCGCACGATTCCCGGTTGCTCTTCGGGGGTCGCGGGTTGAGCCGGGCGCTTCGCGCGACGCCGGCCCTGGCGGGCCGCTACCGAAGGGAGTCCTTTAGGGGACGCGTCAAGTCCCGCACTAAAGTACTTCCTTCGGTTGCCGTCCCGACTGTGTGAAAATCAGGCCTCACATCGACTTCGGATGTGGGGCTTTTTCCTCGTCGCGCCGCCGCCCCCCGCGCGGCCGCTAGATTGCCACGCGCCATGCCTCCGCCTGATCACGATCCCGTGCGGGACGATGCCGACTCCTTTGGGGACGGCGAAGAGGAGGACGCGGCGGCCCTCGAGACCGAGGCCGACGTGACCTGCCCACACTGCGGCGAGACGATGACCATCACGCTCGATCCGGGAGGCGGGCGGGCGCAGGAGTACGTCGAGGATTGCCAGGTGTGCTGCCGCCCGTGGCGGGTGCGGCTGTGGTACGACGCCACCGGAGCCGTGGACGTGCACCTGCTCCCCGTCGAGTAGCTGCTCCCCCCGCGGCGGTGACCGACCCCCTGTACGTGCATCAGGGGGTGTGGAGGATAGGGGAGTCGGGTCGGCGGAGTTCCCGCACTGCGAATCAGACACCTACCGCACCCGGGCTGCGCCTGCCGGCGCGACGCCTCCTAGCCCCTCCGTTTTTCGGTCGCCCACGTTGGGCCAGCGGCGCTCTGGCCGAGAGCCGCTCGACTCACTTCACGCGCACGGGGCTTAGCCGGTCCGTCGTGGTCCCGTCGCCGAGCTCTCCGGCGGCGTTGTACCCCCAGCAGTACGCCGCGCCCCCGGTCGTGACGCCGCAGGTGTGAGCGACCCCGGCGCTCACCTTGGCGAAACTGAGCCCACCCCCGACCGTTACAGGGCTCGTCCGCGATGTTGTGCTCCCGTCACCGAGCTCGCCGTCGAGATTCTCCCCCCAGCAGTACGCCGTGCCCACGCTCGTGACGCCGCAAGTGTGATAGCCTCCGGCGCTCACCGCGGCAAAGGTGAGCCCGCCCCCGACCGCCACCGGGCTCGGCCGCGGAGTCGTGGTCCCGTCGCCGAGCTGGCCGGAGTAGTTTAGCCCCCAGCAGTACGCTGCGCCCGGGGTCGTGACGCTGCAGGTGTAAAACCACGCTGCGCTCGCCACGGCGAAGGTGAGCCCGCCCAGCACAGCCACCGGGCTCGTCCGCTGGGTCGTCGTCCCGTCGCCGAGCTGGCTGTAGTCATTTCTACCCCAGCAGTATCCCGCGCCCGCGGTCGTGACGCCGCAGGTGTGATCCCTACCGGCGCTCACCGCGGCGAAGGTGAGCCCGCCCAGGACCGCCACCGGGCCCGTCCGCGGAGTTGTGGTCCCGTCGCCGAGCAGGCCGCTGCCGTTGTAGCCCCAGCAGTAGGCCGCGCCCGCGGTCGTGACGCCGCAGGTGTGATCTAACCCGGCGGTCACCGCGGCGAAGGTGAGCCCGCCCAGGACCGCCACTGGCCTGGTCTGATTGGTCGTGGTTCCGTCACCGAGCTGGCCAGTGCCGTTGTAGCCCCAGCAGTACGCCGCGCCCGCGGTCGTGACGCCGCAGTTGTGGGCGAGCCCGGCGCTCACGGCGGTGAAGGTGAACCCGCCCCCGACCACTACGGGGCTGGTATGGTCCGTCAAGGTCGCGTCGCCGAGCTGGCCGGCATCGTTGGCGCCCCAACAATACGCTGCGCCCGCGGTCGTGACGCCGCACGTGTGATAGCCGCCGGCGTTTACTGCGGCGAACATGAGTGGGAGCGTGACGTCAAACGCGGCGCTCGTCGCCCCGGCGAGCATGACGGACGTGGCGGCAAGCGTGTAGTCCGTCCCCGCCTTATCGATGGACAGCCCGCTGAACGCGGCCATCCCTCCCAGGGCGTTCACGGTTCTTGTCCCGGCCAGCGTGCCGCTTCCCGGGTTCGTCGCGATGGCGAGCGTCACCGCGTTCGTCGCGCTGGTGACCGTGTTGGCGAACGCATCCTGAATAGCCACCTGGACCGCAGGGGTGATCGGCTGCGCCACGTCGGTGGTACTTGGCTGCACCGCGAAGGCGACTTTGGCCGCCGCCGCCGGGGCGATGGCAAAGGACCTACTCGTGGCGCCCGTCAAGGTGCCGGATGAAACAGTGAGCGTGTACCCGGTGCTCGCCGACTGGATCGAGAGATTGCTGAAGATTGCCACACCGTTGACAGCGTTCACCGCTGTTGTGCTCAACAGCGTCCCCCCACTCGGGTTCGTCCCGAGCGCCACGGTCACCCGGTCGGTGGCGCTCGTGATCGTGTTGCCGGACGCGTCCTGAATCGCTACCGCAACGGCCGGATTGATCGCGATCCCCGCTGTCGTGTTGCTCGGCTGGACCGTGAAGGCGAGCCCCACCGCGGTCGGGACCGTGACAGTCGGGGGCGGTGAAGTCGACTCGCTGCACGCGATACCCACCAGCAATGCCGCGGCCAGAAGCAACATCTTTGTCATCGCAGGCATGGTCATACGCCTCTCCTTTCACGGACTCATCGCACCGCCACCGACGAACCACGAGACCGATCGACGTCCCCTACAAACCGCGCGACTTGCCGACCGAGCTGTTGCCCCGCGTCGACGTCGAACCGGTAGTGAATGCCGGCGTAAATCCGCGCGAGCCCGGCTTGATTCACCATCGCGTCCAGGCTATCGGCCTTCGCCGGAAAGAACTCGCTCAACATCTCGGCGGCCGCCCCGGAGAAGCAGCTGTGCGCCGAGGGGTACGACGGGTGATTAGGTAGACCGATCGCCGGGATCAGCTTGATGGCGGGGTCGGCCTGCGGCGGACGAATGAACCAGTACGTGAGCTTCGCGTCCCAACAGCCGATCGCCGCGTCCATCATGGCCGCGTCGAGCAGCGCGAACACGTGCGTCGCTTCGCGCTCGCGCAGCCCGCTCTCCACGATCCAACCAGCAGCGGTCACGTTCCAGAAGCCCGAGATGCTGCTCGTGCCCGCGCCCCTCGCCCAGAACAGGGCGATGGCTTCCTGCTCAGCCGTGCGGGTGTCCGAGATGTGCCGCACCTCGGCGAGCGCGGCGAGGTACCACGGCGACCCGAACGCCGGCGGGGCGGCCGGCCGGAACTGATCGGCCGACCTTAGGAAAAACGGACGCCTCCCCGGGAGCTGTGCGTTGACCGGTGGCTGCGGCGGCTTTGCGCTGCTGAACCAGAGCCCCGGCCTCCCCACGCGCGAAATCGGGATGCAGCTGCCCCGGTCCGGCGTTCGCCTGCTCCTGGACCTTGTCCTCGAACAGCCGCGCGTCGGCCGGGTCGAAGTAGGTCAGCACGGCGGCGGACGCGCCGGCGACGGCTCCGCGGTCGGTCTCGAGCCGGCTGCGACCGCCACTCCCCAGACCGTTTACGGGCGCTGGCTCCGGTTCGGACTCGTTTCCGCCAACGTCGTCCTCGGCCCGCACCACCGCGTCGTACTGCGCCACGCTGAGATAGGCGTACACTCGCGCCGCGGCGGCGGAGTTGCGCGACACCGTGGACTGCATGACGAAGTTGCGCGCGATCTCCTGCCACTCGGGACTCGCGAGCCCCTCGGTGAACGGCAGTCCCGCCGCGCGAGCTGCACTGAGCCGCTGCGCGGTCGCGGCAGGGCCGGTGGGGCGATCATTACAGCCGCCGAGCCCCACGACGCCGAGCAGCAATACGACTGTCGAAGACATGTTCACGGGTCCTCCTCACGGTTTGCCGCCCTAGGGGCGCGGGACTAGTTTCGGGATACGGAGCCAGTTTGAGGCGGACGCATCACCCGACCGTGATGGGACTGTCACGTCGGCGTGACAGCATCTCACGTCTCGTGGCCTTGTACCTGCGCTCCCGATGCCGAGAGGGCCTCCCATGGTCGAGTTCCGGCTGCTCGGAACTCTGAGTCTCACGACCCCAGACGGACGTGAGGCGGGCAGTTTGCTCAGCCAGCCTCGTCGACTGGCCCTCCTTGCCTACCTCGCCGCCGCGACGCCTCGAGGCCCACATCGGCGGGACACGCTGCTCGCCCTGTTCTGGCCGGAGCTTGATCAGGAGCACGCACGCGCGGCCCTGCGCCAGTCGCTCCACGTGCTCCGCAGCGCGCTCGGCGCCGACGCGATGGTCAGCCGCGGCGACGAGGAGATCGGGCTGGATTTCGAACGCATTTGGTGCGACGTGGCTGCGTTCGCCCGTGCCATCGATGGCGGAGAACTAGGGCAGGCGCTCGACCTCTACCGTGGCAACCTCCTGGAAGGATTCTTCATCTCCGACGCACCAGAATTCGAGCGGTGGCTTGAGTCCGAGCGCGCCAAGCTGGCGGGCGCGGCCGCCCGCACGGCGCGGACGCTCGCCCAGAGCTGCGAGAGGCGCGGGGACCTCTCGACCGCGGTGCGCTGGGCGCGCCGGGCGATCGAGCTGGCGCCGAATGATGAGGGCGTGCTGCGCCAGCTGATCGCCGTGCTTGATCGTAACGGAGACCGGGCGGGCGCTTTACAAGCGTACGAAGAGTTCGCGCAACACCTCGCTGAGGAGTACGAGGCCGAGCCCGCCGCCGAGACCAAAGCGTTGCTCGCAGCGGTGCGCGCGCGGGAAACGGCCGCCCCCGTCACGTTGACGACCCCGTCACTCGCGGAGCCCACACCGCTGGCAATGGCGGCCCCGTCGCCACGCAGACGTCGCGCCGTGATCGCCGCCGCCGTCCCTCTCACGTTGCTCGTTCTGCTCGCCGCCGGCCGCTGGCTGTGGGACCGCACAGCGAACGGCAGGACCAGGCCCACGGCGACGGAACGCACGCGGGTCGCAGTGCTGCCGCTCAAGAGCGTCGGCAACGACGGCCGGGACGCCTATGTTGCCGAAGGGATCACGGAGGAGCTGATCGCGACGCTGTCGCAGATCAGCGGCCTGCGAGTGCTCGCCCGCAGCGCCGTGCGGCACTACGCCGGCACATCCGCGGGATCCGCCGACATCGCGCGCGACTTGGGGGTCGGGACGGTACTCGAGGGGACCGTGGAACGTCAGGGTGAGCGCCTGCTCATCCACCTCGAGCTCATCGACTCGCGTACGCGAGAGAGCCTCTGGTCGGACACGTACGACGAAGGTCTGCAGGACGTGCTCACCGTTCAGCGGCAGGTGGCGCGGCGCGTGGCGGACAAGCTCCAGGTCCGCCTGCTCGCCACCGAGCAGGCTCAGTTGGGCCGGCGGATGACGCCAAATGTCAACGCCTACGACTTCTACCTCCGCGGCCTGTACGAATCCCACCAGGAGAGTCGCGTGGCGACCGACTCTGCCATCGGGCTGCTGGAACGCGCCACGACCGCCGACCCGCAGTTCGCCCCCGGCTACTCGGCGCTCGCGTATGCCTACACGGAGAAACTCTTCGACTATGACCCCAATCGACGGTGGGAGGAACGGGCCTACGTCGCGATCCAGAAGGCGCTGGCGCTGGACCCCGACCTGGCGGACGCGTACCTCGCGCGTGGCAAGTTGACCTGGACCCTCGCGAACCACTTCCCGCACGCCCGGGCCATCCAGGACATGAAGCGGGCATTGGCGCTGAACCCGAACCTAGCAACCGCGCACTACTGGCTAGGCGGCATTTACCTGCACATCGGACTGCTGGACAAGGCGCTCCAGGAATTGCGGCTCGCGGTGAGCCTCGACCCGAGCGAACTCCAGGCGCCTCCGCGCATCGCTCGCGTGCACTGGTACCAGCAGCAGTTCGACACCGCACTCGTGGAGTTCGAGCGGATGCCCGGGTGGGAGGACGAGCACGCGCTCGTGCTCGATCACTTGGGACAAACCGACGAAGCGCTCCGGATCTTGCAGCAGGCGGAGGGACGTGGGCCGCGCGAACCGGCGGATATCGCGTCAGCCCGGGCGGTCATCCTGGCGCGCCGCGGGCAGCGCGCCCGGGCGGCGCAGCAGATCGCGATCGCTGTGGCCAGGGGGAGCGGGCGCTCCCACTTCCACCACGCCGAGTACAACATCGCGACCGCCTACGCCCTGCAGGGAGATCACGCCAAGGCGATGGCATGGCTGCGCCGGACCGCCGAAGACGGGCTGCCCTGCTATCCGCTGTTCGCCGGGGACCCCTACCTCGACAGCCTGCGGCGGGACTCGGAGTTTGTCGCGTTCCTCGGACGATTGAAGGCACAGTGGGAGACCTACAAAACGACGTTGTGATCAGAACTCCAGCCGCCGTCTCCTCGCGGCGCGCTGTGAGTTTTGCTGTGAGTTTCTCACGACACTCGGTTGATCTTCGGGACTCGTGTTACGACACCGATGCCCAGAACGTCGCGTGATTACTACTGGGTGTCGTAACTCGGTCCCCTAACGAGTCGCATGGGGTTCAGGGGGTCGCGGGTTCAAATCCCGCCGTCCCGACTGGTTGACCATCAAGCCCTGGAGCGGCTTTCGCTGTGGGGCTTTTTCTCTTCGTCGCCTTCCGTGAACGCCGCAGGTGTGCGAGAATCCGACGGATCGCCAAGCGTTACGTGAGGACACTTAGAGAAAGGAGATCCCCATGGCAGCCCGTCGCATTGTCGGAGCGCCCCTCGCCATCTTCGCTCTGCTGTCACTCGCCTGCGTCGCAGAGCGCAGCATCGCTCCGTCCCTCACGTCGGCTTCGTTCTCGCTCCAGTCCGCCCCCTCGCGGTTCTACGAGCAACACAACCTGGTGTCCGACGGGGCCGTGCCGGCCGACCTCGTTGATGCGGCGCTGGTCAATGCCTGGGGGCTCGTTGCCAGCGCGACCTCGCCCTGGTGGATCGCCGACAACGGAGCCGACCTCTCAACCCTCTACAACGGCAACACCGGCGCCAAGCTCGCGCTGACCGTTAGTGTTCCCAGCGCCCCAACCGGCGTGGTCTTCAACGGGGGCAACGGCTTCGCCGTGTCCAACGGCACGGCTTCGGCGCCCGCTCGCTTCATTTTCGCCACCGAGCAGGGCACGGTCTTGGGCTGGAACCCGTCGGTCGCGCCCACGCAAGCGGTCGTCGCCATCGACAACTCGACCGCGGGCGCCGTTTATAAGGGACTGGCCATCGCCAGCGCGGCAGCCGGCGACCGCCTCTACGCCACGAACTTTCACGCGGGCACCGTGGATGTATTCGACGCCGGGTTCCATCCCGTGTCGGCCGGGTTCAGCGATGCCACCCTGCCGCCGGGGTACGCGCCGTTCGGAATCCGGAACTTGGGGGGCACGATCTACGTCACCTACGCGCTTCAGGACGCCGACAAGAAGGACGACGTCGCCGGCGTGGGGCACGGGTTCGTGAATGCCTTCGACACGGACGGCCACCTGCTCCGCCGCGTGGCTTCCAGGGGGCGGCTGAACTCACCCTGGGGGCTGGCCCTCGCCCCCGCCGATTTCGGGCAGTTCGGCGGAAACCTGCTCGTCGGGAATTTCGGCGATGGCCACATCAACGCGTTCGACCTGGAGCGTTTCGAGGGCAGCGGCGAGCTGCAGGAGCGGGGCCAGCTCCACGCGGCCGATGGATCGCCTATCGCGATCGACGGCCTGTGGGCTCTTGCCTTCGGGAACGGCGCCGGCGCGGGGCCGACGAACGCCCTGTTCTTCACGGCCGGTCCCTTCGACGAGGAGCACGGCCTGTTCGGGAAGCTGGTGGTGACCTCGCCCCCGGCCGGTATCCGTCCGTAAATCGGGCGATGTCCGCGCGAAAACGAAGGGGTCGCTTCGGGCGGCGATGGCGTGGCGGTGCCGTTGTAATAACAATTCTTGGTTTGCTGCAATGTTTGCCGGTTCATAGGAGCGGGTAGCTGCCAATGCGGTCCTTGGGCGCACGTAAGTGCCAAAAAAACAACGGCCTCGCATAGAGGCCGTTGAATTCAAATCCCGCCGTCCCGATTCGAACGGCGAGCCGAAAGGCTCGCCGTTCTGTCGTTGTATCCGGGCCCTTGACAATACTCCTCGCGAGGAGTAATTATCAGCCATGCCAGTTCCCACGCCTGCCGCCGCAATGGCGATTCGCGATTCGCTGGAAGAGGAGGTGCTTATCGCGCTGGTCCGGGCCGCATGGCTGGCGGCCGAGCGATCCAATGCGGTGACCGCCGCCGCCGGGCTCTCGCCGTCGCAATACAACGTCCTGCGAATTCTCCGCGCGACGGGGCGGGGTGGACTATCCTGCACCGAGATCGGAGCGCGGATGGTGACGCGTGATTCCGATCTCACTCGCCTGATGTCAGGTCTGGCTCGCGCAGGACTCGTTGTGCGCGGTACCGATTCCAACGATCGCCGTCGCAGCACCAATCGCATCACTGCCGCGGGGAGGGCCCTGCTTCGTCGTCTCAATCGGGACGTGGCCGACGCCGCGAAGCAAACCCTTGGTCATCTCGGTCGTACTCGACTCACCGCGCTCCGCGACCTGCTGGTCGCCTTCG
>Ga0209056_10007223_pt1 | contig 11447 bp, 10 predicted proteins | sample GraSoiAngelo_114_FD_185876 | JGI IMG/M metagenome (GOLD analysis project Ga0209056, IMG submission 185876) | Grasslands soil microbial communities from the Angelo Coastal Reserve, California, USA - 14_0903_13_40cm (SPAdes) (version 2) | ecosystem: Environmental > Terrestrial > Soil > Grasslands... | reverse complement strand
AAGGGAAACTGGCTGGCCCAACATCGGGTGCGGGATCAGTTGTCTGAGGAAGGACAATCTCACGTGGTGCCCAAACATAGGCGAATGCCTGCTTTTCTTCCCAGCCCAGCCAGGGCAAAATGCCTGCACTGATTGTGTCAGCTAGCATGACGGCGGCTGTTTGACGGAGCAGGCGTGCAGTGCAGGCTGCGCCTAAAATGTGCAGGGAGGCTCGTTGAACCAAGAGCCGAACAAACTCGTCGCTCACTGGCGTTTGGCGATACGCCTTGCCCGGCACAACAAACAGATAGGGATTGTTCGCCCCCTTCACGATCTCCTGACGTTGCCGTTCAAACTGCTCAAGGAGCGGCTTGAGCCAGGGTGCCGCTTCAGCAGGAAAGTCGAGTCGGCGGGATGGGCGGCCCGGCGTGTGTCTCCCACGGGACGGGTTCGCTTTTGGAAGCACGACATAGTAGGATGCCGCAAGCGTAGGCAGAGAAATACTTTCATTGAATGGAAGTAGTGTAGGCAGTTGCGCGTGTCTAAGCTCCCAGAGAGAACAGGCATGGACAATGATGAGATACAAGATCAAGCCTTCCGTTGGATCGGTGCCAGGGGCAGAGAGCGAATAGAGTTGTTTGGCGATCGAAGTCGGATAGTGGCGAATGGTCCGAGGAGGCAAAGGAACGCGCCTCTGTACAGGGTTCGCGAGAACTAGGCGATGGACTTTGGCCCAGGCAAAGAAGCCACGTACTGCCACAGCATGTGTGGCCACGGTTCCTTGTGCACACCAACTGGTCTGGATGAGTGTGCCAATGGTCCCACAATGCGCACAGCATCGAGGTGCTTGGCGATTGGAGGGTTCAAAAAGCATGGTTCCTTGACAATAGGAACAGCGCCACTTCCAGTAGAGACTCAACAGGTATTCAGTCACCAGTCCACCAGACACTTGTTCAGGCGACTGAATCTCGCGTTGTCCACACCAAGTCCAGAACGAAGCCAGAGCAGCCAATTGGTCACGTACCGTTGTTGGTTTGAGTCTTTTCTCCCAGAGCCACTGCGTGTAGTTCTCTACGAGTCCTTGCAGAGCGGGAGGAACGGACTTGAGTGGGGCTTGCGCATTTCGTCTGGCAATGTAGGTTTCACGGCTCTCCATCTGGCCTTTGGTAGCAAGAAGACATCCCACATCGAGCAAGCACCCGCGTATGGCCTTGACGTTTTCCCGATTGGCTGGTCCCAGTCTGGCGCAGAGGGCATCAATGGTTTGCCAGGTCAACGGTTCTGGCATCGGATGCGTCTGCAAGAACTCCCCAAAGGTTTGGAAACGCAGACAGATCCGCCTTGTCACCCTGGACCAGTTGATAGTAGTCAAAAGCCTCTGGAAGAGCATGGCTGTAAACGGGGTTGGGGCCGTGAACCCTTCAATATACTTGCGAAGTAGTGCAGGGGCCTGACGATCTGTGTAGCATGCTTTGCAGAGGTGTTCGCCTTTTACATAGATCACCTTGACCTTGTGGCATTGTGTGCAGGGAGCGCATCCGTTGTGTTCGCGCCGGAAGCACGATCGACAGATGGCCCTGCCAATGAGAAGAGAAGAACAGACCTTTCCGCAAGTGGAGCAGGTGACCTGGATCTGGCGATGTTCCTGGTTTCGTCGTGCTCGCCGGAGCAGGAGCTCACAACTGTGGCACAACCAGGCTTCTTGATTGTAAATGACGCGGTAACGTTTGCAGTGGAGGCAGGTCCCTTCTGGTCGGCTCATACAGAGTGGACACAAGCCAGTCGACTTCGAGACAAACCGCTTCATCTGCCCACAACGAACACATGGCGTACTGGGTGCCCGGTCATAACAGGTGTCACAGACATTGGCCGTCTTCAGATACGAGGCGCATCCATACTTTCCACAGATCTCACAAAGAATTTCCCGATGGTGTCTGGGTGTGTGTGTCATCATGTCCTCCCTCCAGCGGAAGGATAGTCGATGCCACAAGCGCCCACTTCTTCTCTGGAGAGAGGCGCTTGAGTTGGCGTTCGGCCAATCTTGCTTCTCGTCGGCTATTGAAGGCCCAACTGGCAATAAGGGTAAGAGGGCGCTTCGTCCGTGTGTAGCGTCCCCCCTGTCCGGCATTGTGGCAGGAGAGGCGCATTTCCACATTGGTCGTGCATCCCACATAGAGGGTATCGTTCGCACAGCACGCCATGTAGACGAAGTAGCGCTCTTTCTGATCTTCGGAGAGAGCTTCCATAGATCCTCCTCACGTCTTGTGCTTGCTTGTGTCCTCTCCACCGTGCATCAAGGAGGTGATCTTTGGCGCGTGAAGAGCGGCTTTCGCTAGCTTTTTTCCTGTGGGCCTTTCTTACTTGACTTTTCACTCCCTGATGAACTGGTGTCACGGGGGATACCCTTGTACTGATAGGGATCAGGGAAGGGACTGGCCTTTTGCGGCTCTGGCTCCTTGGTTCCATACAGTGGAGTAGGAGCCTCTCCCACGACTCTGGGCTTCTGCTTTTGTTCCTGGGGACCAGTGGGCAGGACATCGAAGAACTCAGAAGCCTTGCAGTCTAATGCGGTACAGAGTGCTTCAAGCGTGGCGATGCGCACTGCGCTTGGCTGACTCTGCATCAGTGCAGAAATAGCTTGCAAGGAGAGGTGAACCCCCGCCTTTTCAGCGATCAGTTTCTGTAAATCAACAGGTCGGTAGATATCCCGGTTGACGGCCAGCCATTTCCTCAGATTCCATACCAGTGGCATAGCGATACTCCTCACAGCGCTGGTCGGCTTTTCAGCGCATCCGTCGTATTGGATAGCAGCCCTTGGGCAACTGTTCCAATGCCTTGCTCAAAATACTCTCGGCTGTGTCGAACGTAGCGAAAGAGCGTTCCTGGGCTCAGGTGTCCCATCAGATCCATTAAGAGCCAGACCTGATCAGGATGCTCCTCCATGAAGTTCGTGGCAAAGGATTTGCGCAGACTATGCCAGCCAAACTTGTGAGGGAGTTCCAAACCCGCCGTCCGTGCTGCTTGAGCAATGCTGTGCAGACTACTCCACATGCCTGAGTACACGACCCGCTTGCCGCGCTCACTGAGGAACAGTGCTTCTTGGATTTTCGCGGAAAGCCAAGCTGGTCGAATAACCGTTTCATAGACGTGCATTGTCTCCTGGGCAAAGGGGGTAAAAACGGTTTTGCGCACGCGCTTTCCTGAACCGCCTGCGCCCTTCCCGTACCGGGTTTGCAGGCAGGAATACGAGTAGAACAGATCTCGGACGTCGAGATGACAGATCTCGTCTGCACGCAGACCACTCTCGCCAGCAACCACAATCATCGTGTAATCCCGTGAAGCGGGAAGGTGTTTCTGTTTCCCAACAATATACGTGGAACGAACAAACTCGTAAAACGCGACCAACCGCTCGCCAGTAAGCACAAAGTCCTCGTCTTCTCTATCAAGAACATGGACCGGGTAATCATATTCCAGCACGGGCTGTTCGATACGACCGTACTTAGCAACAAGAGACTGGACCTGACTCCCAGGAATGTAGGGATACTCAAGAACATACTGAAACAAACGTCGAAGGTAGCCCAGATAGGTACGCACGGTGCTTGGGCTGTAGAGAGAGAGAACCAATCCTTTGCTAAAAGCACGGATACGTTCTCGACCAGAGACTGGTGCCATGGCCTCCCACAGCAAGAGTTGCCGTTGGTGATCAGGATGATGCTCATCTGGAATCAAAAAGCCTTCAAACCAGCCCGCTAGGAAGCGGCGTTCATGCTCGGTAGTGGATGAACTGTGATTACGGGTGATGTGCGTGTCAAGATAACTTTGCAGGAGTGTCTGGTGATCAGCAAGCATCTCCGCAAAAGGAATGGGCTCAGGGACAGCCTCGACACGGCTGACGAGAACCAGTTGTGGACGGCTCATGAGAGGACCTCCCAACGTGGGTAACTGGACAAAGTTTCTCCTCGCATCTTACTCTGAACTAGCGTACTTTGTCAAGCTATTCTTAACTAATTTTAACTTATCAGTAGTTAATAGAGCATAACTTATCTAATTCAAGTGAAACTTACTTAGTGTCGGGTGGCCTCGTTGAAGGCAGGTCAGACCTAGGGGTATTCGTTTTCATGAGGTTCTACAAAACTGTTGATCTCTCCAGTAGCACCATCGTGCCAGGCCGTCTCACACTTGCCCCTTCGCCTGCTGGACAGATGGCCTGGATTATCTCATCCAGGGCCTTGAGCAGGCGCGGATGGGAAATGAGACAACGTTGCTCAAAATATTCTTGTCGTGCACCTACCGAAAGCTTGAGCAATTCAGGCGGAAAGGCTTCCGGTAAAGGCGATTGGCCTTCAGGTTTTTCGTTGATCGGGTTCATAGCTCTATCCGCTTGAGCACGAGCAAATTTTCGTAGGGATTGACCTTTTTCGTCGCGTTCTGTGGTTCTTGTTCTCGTTTCCCCTTCTCCGCTTTCGCCGTGGGAAGCTCTGTGGGAGGTGGCGCTGGTGGTCTCATCCCTCCTTCTAACACGACTAGCGTTGCTTTAGTCTCGCGATCATGGCGTTGTTGCCGTAGGATCGTCTCGATGTCTGCATTTTCGCGCCGAAACGTTGCCAGTTGTTTCTGGGTGATTTCGATGTGTTCACGCCCTGCTTGGAGACGGTTACGTTTGCGCAGTTCTTCGGTGAGGTGTTGCAGTTCCCGCTCAGAACAGCCAGCAAATTCGGTGTAAGGGCAATCGCATTTGCGCCAGATGCCATCAATATATGCATACGCGACACTCACATCAAATGGATCGTAACGCACCTTTACTTGAGTTTCTTCTATCGTTGCATCACGCATTGCTTCACACCAGTAGTCCAGATAATTGATCCGCACGCCGACGCCTAGCTCCACCTTCGCGGTCCCCTTCTTTGTGGAAGGGTACGTCGCTTTGATGAACGTATCGTCGTACTCAATGTGTTTGTGCAGGCGCTCCCCATCGCGTTTCAGGGAGAGGTCGTACGCTTCCCGTGGAGTCATTCCTAGGGCTGGATGCCGTATGGTCTCATATTCCTCATCTGCCCACCGCTGCACTTGCTGTGCTAGTCGAGGAAGAGTCCAGACAGCTTGGCGTTTCGGATCAGTGGCGGGAGTATTGAGTCTAGGCTCTCGTGTTGCCTGCGTGTTCCCGAGAAGATGGTAGAGAAACTCGGTTTCCATCGTCCCAAACAGGCGCTCCTGAGGCGAGCCGAAGCGTGGCTCTGCCGCTGGGCGTTGATGCTTGCGAACCTGATAGAGAGCAAGTAACTGTTCAAAGTAGACACTGTGGAATTCCGGGCCGCCATCAACTGTAATAGCTGTAGGAAGCCGTCCGTAGCGCTTCACACAGAGACGAAGAACCATGAGGCAGGAGCGATAACTGGGGGGATCAAAAGTCAGAGCGTAGGCTGCGATGCGTCGGGGATGAGAGAGAATGAGCAGTGTCAACCAACATTTTCCCAGAACCTGGCCCGTTCGAGAGTCACAAAGCACCAGATTGAGTTCGGTATGGTCCAAGTGGGCCATAGCCCAGGCGTAGTTTCCATGTCGGTTGATCGTTTTCTCAGATTCGCGCCAGTAGTCCTTAAATGGATAGGCTGCACGAGTTCCTTCTCGTGCAACTCTCTGGTCATATGCGGTTTTGTGGCTCTCCACTTCTCGGTAGAACGTGCGAGGAGAAAGCGGGGTAAGCTGCTGCTCTTCTGCACACTTAAGGTACTCGCCGTAGGCACCACGCTTGGGTTTGCGTGTAACAGTATCGTAGTGGGTTTCAAGCACCTCATGAATGAGTCTCCTGGGTGCGGATTCCGCATCCCCTTTCCTTCCCCGATGCGTAAACTGAGGTAACAAGCCAATCAAGCCACTCCCATACTGCTCCTCTGCCTCTCGATATCTTTGTCGCCAATAGCGTTTAGTCCGTGTGGGAATGGTTGCTGCTCGCTCAGCTATTCTTGCTTGTTCGTCGTCGTTGTACTGGTCAGGATTGATCACCCGATTGCGAAACACAGCGGTTGCCAGATCTACCTCGCGTGCTTGGTCAAGTAAGGCAACCCCTTCAGGCGTAAAATTGGAGGGAGCAGGAGAAGGCGGCAAAACGATTTTGCCCTGTTGAACCAACGAGTCAAAAGCAGATCGAGCCAGAGGGAATGGATCAGAGCCATCGCGGACAAGCGTAATGTCCGTTACCGTCGCTTCGGTAATCTGCCATTGTTGCCCTGCCCAAGAGATGAGTGTTTCTGCCAAGGCCGTGAGAGTTACGGAAGAGGTGACTTGATTTTCGATTCTTCCGGGTTGATGGACAGTGGCACGTGCAGTGGACCGATCTGAGAATACAGGTGTTCGCCAGGGTTCTGAGAGTCGATAGGTTGCCAGATCGACGTAGAGATCGGATCTCACGATAGCAACGTTTATCACATCTGTTGGCAAACCTTCTGTTGCGAGTTTGAGGTCGGAAAGCAGAATACTAGGCTGCTCATGCACGATCCGAGTAAGAACACAGACATCTGTTGGGGTAACCTGTAAACGGTCCAGATTCTGATAGTAGTCTTCCAAAAAGAGCCAATTGTCTTGAGCTGCCCAGTTGATTTGATCTGAGGCATAGACTCTGTAGAACAATCCGTGCTTTGCAGCAAATGCTTCTCCAGGAGGGCACCGCCACTGTCCGCGCTCATCGAGTTGGTAGCGATTTGGGCGAGTGCTTACCTGCTGAATGAGTTCTTGCGTCGTCTTACATTCCACCCACCCAGCCTCATTGTATCGAAACAGGAAGTAGTCTGCTGTATGGTTTGGTCGCTGAGTCCGACCCCGCCGGTCAAGATATTCCAGTTGAATGGATGGGGGCTGATCCCAAACCTCAAGCACGTCATCATCATGCTCAACTTGAAGCAAAAAGGCGAATTCTACCTTATGACTTTCTGCCTTGATGATACATCCCATCTTTTTGGAAGGGTACCAGACAGGCATGTTGCCTCGACGTGGTCTTGGCGTCCGACTTGGTGGGGAATTGCGAATATCAGCTAGGAGTTCCTGTGTCTCTTTTGAGAGCTTTAACCGGCGAAAGTATGCGAGGAGCGCAATGCCATCCAACGGTTTTGCCATAGTCTCTCCCTCTCTCAATCAGTGTCTTGTTCAGTTCTCCTGGTCCTTCAGCGTAACACAAGTTTTTCCACCATACCAAATCGCTGTTTGTTTGGTAGTACTTGAGGTAAGGCTAGGATCACAGTACAATCCTATCACAGAGCCGCTCGTTCTATCGCGTTTGTTGTATGATATTTGGCAAAGAAGAGTTCGTCTCCTCTGTGCAACTTGTTCCTGTCGTGTCAACTTCAAGAATCACCGAAAGGAAAGGTACCTCATGAACGATCCTACGAGAATGATCCAAATTGTCCAAACGACTGTAGAGGCCATATCCAGCCTCCTTACTCAGGCTGGTGCCACCTCGAACGGTGCTCAGCGCACCATTCTCTACCTGCTTGCGGCTCGTATATGACTACAGAAACTTGAGCGTGAGGTCCAAGAGATCGCTCTAGATGCAGACTTCGTTGATCTCTCGGACACAGATGCTATTTCGAATCTGGATAAATGCATAGCATGCTACCTCTATCAGGATCAGATTCGCCCACTATTTTCTGATGCAGTCGGTGGCCTCCAAGGCAGCCTGAAAGCACTCCATGACCGCATCGAGTCGATCTGGAACTGGCCTTGGCGTCAAGAGGACAAGAAGGCCGCAGTAGAGGATGCCACCAAGCTACTGAGTGAGATTGTCAACAGCCTTGTGAACCTACAAGGTCCGATTGGATCTGGTCTCTGCAGCAATGAGCTGTATGCATTGTCGCAGAAGCTGAAGGCATCTCCACCAATACGGTCAGACATCGACCAAACGGTTGAGCAGATCCGTACAGGCTTGACTCTCTATGGTTACACTGACATGCGAAGGCGCATCGTCAGGCTTAGTGAACAGCTTATAGGTGCGTTTCCACGTGCGAAGCTGACTCTCCCTGTACCAGAGATCCGACTAGACCAATGAGGGACACATAGTAGCCTTGTGATAGGATTTTACTGTGATCCTAGTCTTATCTCTACTTGCGGCAAAACCTCTGGGTTCTTGGACAAATTAAGTGTGCCTGCTTGCTTAGGCAGGGGTATGATTAGTAACAATTCATTCAGCAAAAGATAATTCCTGCATCCGAGGGGGAGAAAATCGTGCTCGAAGCAAGCAGGCACACTTAATTTGTCCAAGAACCAACCTCTGGCACAAAACGGCAAGTTATTTTGGCAAAGGGCATAGATCTGCGCTCAGTATTCGTAACGCATCGTCAATAGCATCCTTTATACTCCTCCTGATATTTTGATATAATATTAGAACAGATGTTTGTTTCCCCTTTTGCCAAGGGAGAAGTGAGCAAAAAAGGCTCAAGAGACGTGATGCGACCAGAGCCGGACAGACGCAAGGCATGCGAACAGGTCCCTCTCTTTTTGATGAGTCCTTTCGAGGTTTTTATACAAACTTGCGTTCTAATAGATAATCCTTCCAACTCGCGATTTTCCAATTTCCGACGCCGACGCAAGGTCGTGGGCGGGGGGCCGTAGGGACGCAGACGGAGGCAAGCCCCATCCCTACGGCGGCAAGGCAGAACCGCTCGTCTGAAATTGGTACCATTGGGACAAGCTCAATGGCTACATGCAAGTTGGTAGAATCGTATGCTGGCACAAATACGTTAGTTGTATAATAGGGGTATCTTACTACGGTGTCTCTTGAGTGAGGGTGAGCATAATATTGCAACAAAAGGAGTAATATATGGTCAATGCTGACGTAGTTATCGCGATAACCGAAGAGCAGCTTACATCTCTGTCACAGGAAACGTATAATGCTGCCTATCCCCAAATCTTTACAGGAACTGTACAGTATTTATTTGAGGAAACGAACTTTACTATCAATTGGGATGTCAAAGCAGCGCCTGTTTTCGATCTCTCGCCTTCCAACGTCGCCAAACGAGCTGTCACCCATGCTCTCACTGAGCGGATCAAGGATGCTCACATTGCAGCATTAGATTTGCAGCGTTCAACCTCATTTTTGGAGCAGCATGTTGCTAATTGCAGCGTTCGTTTACCCCAGGTGGTCATCGTTATATGATTCGGGAAGTTCAGAAATTTTTGGCTTCGGCTATTACTGGAGTTACTATATCTCTCCTGGCACTCCAGAAGTCGCTCTTGAGAATACCGATCTCATTCTCACGTTGCCCGTAACTGCAAACGCCTAGGGAGGAGGCATTGTTTTCTGGCAGCATGCTGGCGTAAATTATAACGCGGTTGTTGAACCTACACCACAAGCCATCTTCTCTCCCGCAGTGTTTGGCAATCAAATACAAATTACCTTCAAAAGCATAAATACCGTCGTCGTTCTGCTTGAGCCGACAGGCAATGTTGCTGAAGAAATTGCGGGTTGGATACTGGCAGGCATTGCTAATGCTGTCAGCGCTTCAAGCAGCGCCATCATTACCACATTCGCTAAAAATATCAAATTGCCAGTTATTACCATACCCTCCTTTTCACCAACCATCGAAGGGGTCAAGTGCAACGTCGTCCCCTCCAACCTTACTCTCTCCAATTTCAATGGCATGTTCGCAGTAGGAGGTAATATTACAGTTACAAAAGGCTAATGGAAGGTAAAAAGGGGAGCAGGACACGAGGGAACGTGTAAAAAAAGACGTGGCACTGGGAACTCATCAAATTCGGCTGGTATTGCAAGCGTTGTATCAGTTAATGGAGCAACCTTCTACAGCAACCCAGTCCGCAACTTTATTCGATCATGTGGACACATGTTGTTGAGATACGCGTCCCCGTCCCACTTGGGAATGTGTCCCACATCAACCGAATTTATGTGGACACTTTGGCAAAGTGTCCACATAAATTTCCTCAGTCCACAACTTTATTCCCTTAGTCCGCAACTTTATTCCCGTTCAACAACACGTGTTCATCAATAATAGAGTTGCGGACTCAGAGCCATCATTTTATGCGCAAGAGAGGACTAACCGGGCGAAATAAAGTTGCGGACCGACATAAAACTCTATCCCTCACAAATTTTCGCTGGAAACAATAAAGTTGTGGACTAGGATGCGATTCTTTTTGAGTTGCACAGAAGACTATACTGTTAGCTTGGGCAACAAGCGCCTGACAGACTGAGCATCTAGTAATGGAGGCCGGTCAGTGCTATTCTAGATGAAGCGAAGTGGAAAGGTTGTATGGATTGTCTTGTCATTCTCCCGTACAACCTCAGATTTGTCTTGACCCGTTTGGGGGCCGCACCCAACGGAGAGGAACAGAACAAGGATTCGGTTCCTAAGTTACCGTTCAAAAGAATCGCATCGTACTTCACATTACTCGCGTTTGTGTAGGTTACAAAGACAAGGCTGGCAATTAGCCTGGGGAGACTTGTCAGCAGAAAGGACAGGGTCGATGGAGAGAGCATACCGTAAGCGAGACTATGCTTTCGGGCAGAGGATACTGACCCTGCGAACCGAGATCGGTCTGACACAGGCAGGACTGGCCAGCCACTTGAATATCTCACGACGAGCGGTGGGAGAATGGGAGGCAGGCAACAGTTATCCCAAAACAGAACATCTCAAAGCGTTGATTGCACTGGGCGTGAAACAGCAAGCCTTTACTGCTGGACACGAAGCTGAAGAAATTCGAGTGCTCTGGCAGGCGGCATGCCAGAAGGTGCTCCTTGATAAGCGTTGGCTCTCCACGTTGCTGGATCTCGCGGGTTCTTCATATCTTCGCGTGGTGCCCAAACCCGCAGAGGTGAGTACGAAGAAGAGACCCGTCGAACCTCTCCCTGCACATGGCCCAAGGGTAGACTGGGGCGATGCCCTGACAGTCCCTCTCTTTTACGGGCGTAAACAGGAAAAGGCCTTGCTCTCGGAGTGGGTGGTGCAGGAGCGTTGTCGCGTGGTGAGCGTGCTGGGCACGGGTGGTATCGGCAAGTCGGCGCTCTCCGTCAGCTTGATGGACGAGTTGGCTCAACACTTCGAGGTGGTCATCTTTCGCTCTCTGCGCGATGCCCCCAATTGTGAAGCACTGCTCGATAGCTGCCTCCAGGTACTCTCCCCACAGCCACTCTCCGCTCTATCCTCTACTCTCGAACAACGCCTGAGTCTCCTGCTCTCGCTCTTGCGCAAGAGTCGGGCACTCTTGGTCTTGGACAACCTGGAAAGTCTTCTAGAGGCTGGGGAGGTCAGGGGTCATTTTCGTCCTGGCTTTGAGGGATATGGAAAGCTGCTACATAAGGCGGGTGAAGCAGTGCATCAGAGTTGTCTCCTGTTGACCTCCCGTGAGAAGCTCACTGACCTCAGACCTCTGGAGGGCAAGCATGCCCTGGTGCGCTCGTTACGTCTGGCGGGTCTGGATACTGCTGCTTGTCTGCAACTCTTCCAGGAAAATGAACTCGTCGGGAC
>Ga0209056_10007222_pt1 | contig 11447 bp, 8 predicted proteins | sample GraSoiAngelo_114_FD_185876 | JGI IMG/M metagenome (GOLD analysis project Ga0209056, IMG submission 185876) | Grasslands soil microbial communities from the Angelo Coastal Reserve, California, USA - 14_0903_13_40cm (SPAdes) (version 2) | ecosystem: Environmental > Terrestrial > Soil > Grasslands ... | reverse complement strand
AAATTTGACGTACTCCGCGGATTCCGCAAGCCATTTTGTGTACGCGCGCTCGGGAAGCGCCGAGCGATTTTTGAACACCGGGTCGTTTGGCTGAACGTGGGCTTTCTCTTTTGCAGAGTTGTATTCGGGAGAATTCGTGGCAGTACCCTGCGCAATGGAAATCGAAGCGTTCCCGCCGTGACAGTCGGTGCAGCCGATGTGCACGGCTTTTGTCGGGTGCATCGTGGGTTCATCGGTCGACGTGTGGCAGGAGATGCATCCGGAAGACTTGCGCTCCGCTTCTTCATGGGACTGGCCGTGGAACGCGGCGGCCTCCTGCGAGGCGCCCGCGGACAAATTCGAGCTCCCATGAAGAGCGAAGAGAAAAGATAACGCAGAGACGCAGAGGAAGCAGAGATTTCGCAGAGAAGGCGTTCCGGGTTTTTGGAGTGGGAGCATTCTCTGCGCGCCTCAGAACGTAAACTTCGCGGAACCGAAAAGCGAAAAAAGTGTCCGGCCCGTGTAAATATCTTTGAATCCCTGCCCCGGCTGCAACGCGGAAGCCCCGCCGGTGAGAATGATGTTTTCACTCAACGGCGGGCGGTATTCCACGCCGACGCCGAAGTCTTCGCCGATCGTGTGGCGGATGGGGGACTGGAAGAGCAAAAACTCCAGCGCCTCGGTGCGTTCGAACCGGAGAAAATTGAAGTTTGCAAAGCCTCGCAATTTGGGAGTGATATCGAAATCTGCTCCGGCGTTGGCGAGGAAGATGCCCGGGTTCACGAAATTCGCCTGGCCTTCCTCTTTGCTCGAACGAAGCGATGGAATGAGGCTTCCGGGTGTGGTCAGAAGAACGCCGGAACCGAGAAAGCGGATGCCTTCACGATTCCAGAAGCTGAAAAGTCCGCCGGCAAAGTTCGGAAGATCAACGATGGAATCGAACCCGCGGGCGCGAGAGTCGCGCGGATTCGAATCGCCTGAAGTGTAAAACGCGGACACGCGGTAGCGGATCCAATCCTTGTCATAGGAGATTTCAGCGGCAGCCATCTGCGCATTGACCGTGACGCGCTTGCCCGCAATAGGATTGAAAGTGTCCTCGCCGAGAGCTTGATAAAACGCGTGTGTCAGATTGATGCGGCGCATGTGTCCGCTGCCGAGCCAGCCGAAGTAACCAACGCGAATGCCATGAAGAATCGGGCCTGCCCCGGGATTTTGATTGATCACGTTGCCGATCGGCGAAGGGCGGACCAGAAAACCGTTGTCGTCATAATGCACGCTGGGATCATCCTTATTCCAGGCGGCGACAAATTCCGCCGTGTAGCCGGGGAAAAAGAAATCCTGCAAATAGGCGTTGCCGAGAAGCACCTGCTGGTGGCGGCGTTCGAACGTGCTGAGGCCGCTGTTCGTGTTTTTCTCGAGGAATTGGAAATACGCGAGATTGTATTCGATGCGGCCGGAATGGAAATTTCCAAAGATGCGGACGGCAGGCTGCTCATCCACAAAAAGAAAGCCGCGAAAATCGGCGTTGAACTGCTGGATGCCGGCTCGCGCGGAAATGAAATCGTAATTCGGGCCAAGATCGTGAAGTTTCACTTCTACGAAAGCCTCTTGAAGGCCCACGTGTGTGTCAAAGCGGTTGGTGCCGCTGCGTACGTCCGGCCCGATGATGCCGAGGTCTCGCACCTTCAAATTGTTCAGGCTGATCTCGGGAGTGATTCGAACGCGCCAGTCCACGGGCTTGAACGCCGCATCGCCGTGAAATAAATCAAACGTAAAACGGAGCGTTTGATCGAGAAAAGCCTGTTCGCCTTTTCCAAAAAATCCAGAGCTGCCCGGACGTTGGGTGCTGACGTTGCTTGGAGAAGGAACGCGCCGGCCATCGAAAAAAGTTTCAGACGACGCGGTAAGATTCAAAAACGTCTGCTGCCCAAGAAATCCCGGCCAGATCGGTTCATCGCCCTTGAAACGATTGCGATTGAACGGATCGTACCAGCGCGTCTTGGTGTAGATGTACTCGCCCTTCTGAGAATAGCGGCGATAGTCAGGCTGCTCCAAAGCCCAGCGATTCGGAACCTTGTTGTAGACATCGGCGACGGGCGGCAGCGTGTCCGGCGAAATGTTTTCGATGTAGTTGGGATCGGAGTCCAGGCGATGGTGAAACTCGCGATAGCTGCCGAAGGACGGTTGCGCTTCGGCGGAAAGCGCAGGCCCGAGTTCCGGTAAACGCGGCAGGCGGGAGCGCCCCTCGATGGTTGCCGCAGACACGAGAGAAATTTCAAGCGTCACGACTTCATCCGGTTGAAGTGTGAGGTCAGCAAGGACGAATGGAGTATAGTCTTTGGCTTCCACCCGGAGTTCATACCGTCCCGGCGGCAGGGGGAAAAGACGAAACACGCCTTCACCGGACGAGACACCGCTGAAAACCTGACCGGACTGCAGATTGCGCAAAGTGAGCATCACTGCGGACACCGGCCTCGCACTCTCGGGTGACCCGGCATCCCGCACACGGCCATCGAGTGCGGCCGTAGTCTGCGCCTGCTGGCGTGGAATGCGCAGCGGCGGACCTTGCACGCTGGACTGTTTTGCCCCCTCCTGCGTTGGTGCCGGAGCTTGATTCCGAAAATGTGCCCCTGGGAGCGCGGAGCAAAGAAACAGGAAGCAGCAAGCCGCGCAAAATGCGCGTGGCACTTGCTGCGAAATGGAAAAAATCATGCGCTCAGCCTGCACGAATGGATGAAGAAAGGAATCGCGTACTAGCTAACAATATCGAGAAGCGGTGAGCAACAGTTTTCCCGGATGCATGGAGACATTCGATAACGCAGCACCACGCTTCACACGTTCACCAGTACGCGCCAACCGCGGGGCAAATGCGTTGAGGGGCCGCAAACGAGTGTGATACGTACGAAGGTACTCTCGAGATGGAAACAACTCACAAATTGCGAAAGCCGCTCGAATCGCGGCAGGCTCTTCGACGCCGCCAGAAGACTCTGGCGCTTGGCGTGGCCCTGGCCGTGGGCATTGCCGGAACGCAGGCACTACTGCTGTTCGGCTGCGGGGGCGGGAGCAGCGCTCCTGCTGTGCCGCCGCCAGTTCTGGCGGTGCAGGCGCTGCAGGTGGCTGACGTGCAAAATATCGTAACGGCAGCGGTAAATTCCGTGAACACCGATATGGTGGTCGCCGTGGTGGATCGCGCGGGATTCGTGCTCGGAGTCTTTCGAACGCAAAATGCCCCCGCCGCTTCGATTGGAAATTTTGGACAAACACAAAATGCAAACGACGTCGCTGTGGCGCTCGCGCGCACCGGCGCTTTTTTTAGCAACAATCAGGCGCCGCTCTCTTCCCGCACGGTGCGCTTCATCAGCGGGATTCATTTTCCGCCCGGCGTGATGAATCAGCCGCCCGCGGATCTTTACGGAATCGAAAACACAAATCGCGGTTGCACGCTGGTGAATGACCCGAACTTTCTAACCAAAATCCCCCCCTCGCTGGCATTGAGCGGCGGATTCGGCCTCGGCATTCTCACCGGCAAAGCCGACACCGCCGATTCGAACGCGACCGCGGTAAATCCCGGGGGCGTGCCGATTTTTTACAAAAATGTCGTCGTCGGGGGAATCGGTGTGGTGACTTCCTCGACCAATTCGAACGTCGCGGAATTCGCAGCACTCGCCGGCGCCACCACTCAACGCGGCGCAGCGGGCGACAATTTTGGTCCGACGCCCGCAGCGCCCGGAGTGGTTTTTATCGCAGGAATCGCACTTCCATTTGTGGATCAAACTTCGCTCCCTGCCGGCTTTTCCGCCGGACCGGTTGCCGGCGCGGGGAGTTTTTTGGTGGCGCCCGCGAACAGCCAGGGGCAGCCGCCGGAAGGCGACCTGATCCCGCCGGCGGCGGGGCCTCTGGGAGGTTTGAGCGCGGCGGACGTGGCGCAAATTCTGAACAATGCGGAGGCCACGGCCAACACCGCTCGCGCGGCGATTCGATTGCCGCTCGGTTCGAAAACGCGAATGGTGATCGCCGTTGCGGATCTTGATGGAACCATCATCGGATTGCGGCGCATGCAAGATTCAACTGTCTTCAGCATTGATGTAGCCGCGACCAAAGCTCGAAACATGGTGTACTTCAACAGTGCCGTTCGAACAGCCGCGGACCTGAACGGCGTGCCGATGGGCACGGCGGTGACGAACCGGACCATCAGTTTTGGCGCGCAACCGCTCTATCCGCCGGGAATCGATAGTTCGAACGCTGGGCCTTTTTTCAATCTGTATACGATGGATTTGGCAAATCCCTGCACGCAGGGATTTCAGAGCGGCGCTGCAAATGCGAACAAAAGCGGGATTGTTTTTTTTCCGGGGAGCGCCGGACTTTTCCGCAATGGTGTGCTCGTCGGCGGATTGGGAGTCAGCGGCGACGGCGTGGACCAGGACGATTACGTGACCAACGGCGGGACCGCGGGCTTCGAAGCTCCCGCGAGTATCCGCGCGGATCAAATTATGGATCAGGGCGCGCGGCTTCCCTACTTCAAATTTCCGCGAAATCCAACCAATTAATTTCTTTTCACGCGTCGTGCCGGAGTCTTCTTCGGTTCGTGATTTTCGTCAGAGCCCGCGTGTAGGCTTTGATGGTTTCAGGCACAGCTTCGCTGTAAACGAACTGCCCTTCGCGGCGGCAGGTGATCAATCCAGCTTCGCTCAGGATTCTCAGGTGGTGAGAGACCGTCGCCGGAGTGACCCCGCGCAGCGAGACGATGTCCCCGCAATTCATGTGGCGCGTTCCTGAAATGGCCTCGAAGATTCTCAACCGGGTCGCGTCGGCCAGGGCCTTCGATATCTTTTCGATTTGGGCTCTATCCATAGGCGAGTATTCACTTTAGCTGATCCAGGATCCGCTTGACAGTGCTACTTTTAAGTCATTTTGACACTCATCGAAATAACGTGCAACCGAATAGTTAGACGCTCATCTAAGTATCGAAACCTCAAGAGAGCGGCGAAACGGCAAGGCCTTGAGGCTCTGGATTTTGAGAATTCGATTGGGAGGCTGTCATGAAGAGACTCGAAGGGAAAGTAGCAGTTATAACCGGGGGAAACAGCGGCATCGGACTGGCAACGGCGAAGCGATTTTACGAGGAAGGCGCACGCGTGGTGATTTCCGGCCGGAATCAGAAAACGCTGGACGAGGCGGTAAAGCAGATCGGCAAGGACGTGGTTGCCGTGCGAGCGGACGTCTCGAAGGCCGAGGAGCTGGACAAGCTCTACGCCACGGTCCTGCAGAAACTCGGAAAAATCGACGTGTTGTTCGCGAACGCGGGAATTTACAAGTTCGCGCCGATGACGGCGACGACGGAGGGCTTGTACGACGAACTTTTCGACATCAATGCGAAAGGCGTGTATTTCACGATCCAGAAAGCGCTGCCGCTGCTGAATGACGGCGCTTCGATCATCATCAACACGTCGGTGGCGAGCGAACTCGGCATGGTGAATGGCTCCGTGTACGCTGCGACAAAGTCGGCTCTGCGTTCGTTCACGCGGTCGCTGGCGGCGGAATTGGCTGAACGCGCAATTCGCGTAAATGCTGTGAGTCCGGGCCCGATTGAGACACCGGAGGGGTTTGCGCGCACTGGATTGCCGAAGGAACAGATCGACCAATTCGTCCGGGACGTCGTAGCCAAAGTGCCGATGAAGCGAATCGGCCAGCCGTCGGAGATCGCCGGCGCGGTTGCGTTCCTGGCATCGGCGGATGCTTCGTTTATGACCGGCTCCGAAGTGACCGTGGACGGCGGGCTGGCGCAAATCTAAACGCAGGCTCCGGAGTGCAGGCAAAGAGGCGGACGCAAGTCCGCCTCTTTTTGTTTTTTGAAAACCCGTCATTTCGCACCGCCGGAGGGATCGGGAGAAGTTGCGGTGTTCATATCCAGGAACCAGGAGTGGGCGGTGTCGCCAGGAGCGTAGCAGTGTCCGTTTTTTGAGTAACCGGTACAGTGAACGGCGGTTTCCTTATCCCGCGGGGAGCGAACGAATTGCCAGATCTGCGCGTAAGGGATGCCACTTCTCGATGGGTGCGGAGGATTTTGCGGAGCAACGCATCCGGGCGATGGAGCGCAAGCATCGTTGTAAACCCAGTAGACGAGTTCCGTTGGACCGACTTTCTCACGAATGAAGTCAGAGGTGATGAGCGTCAGGCCTTCGCCTTCATCAATCGGGATGGAGGAACAATAGATGCCGGCACGCAAGCCGAGGCGAGAGAGCTCGGAGGCCCAGAGTTTTAGGTAGGTGAAGTAGGTGCTGGGAAGACGGCCACCCTCCTCTATGTCCAGAAAGATGATGGAACCGCGAGGAAAACCTTCGCCGTGTGCTGCAGCCGCCGCGGCCTGCGTGTCTTCAGCGACTCGCTTTAGGGTATACGGAGCATCACGCAACTCGCCGGAAGTAGGTCCTGCAAAGAGCAATGCAAAGCCAAAACCACGGGAGCGAAGAAGTTCACGTTTGCCAGACCAGGAATTGGATTTTCCACCGGGAGGAGGGCTGAGCCAGTAGCCGGTGAAAGAAAAGGATTTACGCAGAATCGGCAGCGCGGTATCGCCGGGGTAGATGTTGCGGTCGAAGCCGAGATAGGCCCGCGGTGCGGAAGTTCGCGGGCGCGGAGCGGGAACCGCGAACAAAAGACCGAAGAAAAAGAGTGCTGTTAGGCGCATGGAGTCAGCCTTCGCGGAGTTTGTGGCCGGCGAGATTGCCGAGGCCGTCGTAGGCGGCGTACTTATAGGTTTCGCTGAGCGTGGGGTAGTTGAAGACCTGTTCGATGAATTCGTCGATGGTGAGGCCGTTATCGAGGACCATCATGCCGATGTGGATGAGTTCGGTGGCGTTTTCGCCAATGATGCTGACGCCGAGAAGTTTGCGGTCGGCGCGAGAAAAAATGAGTTTCAGCATGCCCGCGGTGTCGCCAGTGATGTGGCCACGCGCGTTGTTCTCGTAAAGAGCGCGGCCGACAACGTAGTCGAGTTTCTTTTCTTTGCAGGACTCTTCGGTTTCTCCGGCGGCGGAGATTTCCGGAATGGTGTAGATGCCCATGGGCAAAAGCGACGCGACGCGCTCTTTGTACTTCAGGTGAAAGGCGTGGCAGACGGCGACACGTCCCTGCTCCATAGAAGTGGAAGCGAGCGCAGGGAAACCAATCACGTCGCCCGCGGCGTAAATATGCGGAACCGTGGTGCGGTAGTGTTCGTCCACGGGGATGTAGCCGCGATCGTTAATGAAGAGGCCCGCTTTTTCGAGAGCAAGGCCATCGACGGCGGCGCGCCGCCCGGCGGCGAAGAGCGCGGCGTCCGTTTCGAGGACTTTGCCGCTCTTCATCGTGAGGCGCACTCCGTTTGCGGAGTTTTCGGTTTTGACGGGTCGCTCGTTAAACAAGAAATGCATGCCAATGTCTGCAAGGCGATCGCGCAGACGATCAGAAATCTCGTTGTCAAGAAATGGAAGCAGACGGTCGCGGCCGTCCACGACAGTTACGTCAACTCCAAGCGCCTTGAAGATGGAAGCGTATTCGCAGCCGATGACACCGCCGCCAATGACCGCGAGGCTTTTGGGGATGCGGTCCATCTGCAAGAAAGTGTCCGAGTCGAACGTGTGAATGTCGTCGAAGGCGATCTCCGAGGGGCGATGGGGCTTGGAGCCAGTGGAGATGAGGAGGACTTCGCCTTTTAGCCGGCGCGTGCCGATTAGACTGGCGACGATGACGGTGTGTGCGTCTTCGAAGGAAGCCTGGCCGCGGATGAGTTCGATTTTGTGGAGCACGAGATTCTTCAGGATGCGCTGGCGTTCCATGTCCACCACTTCGCGCTCGTGGTGCATGAAATCGTGGACGGTGAGATTTTCCTTCAGAGAATAGTCGATGCCATAGAGGCCGCGCTGCTTGAGTCCGGAAAAATAGAGGGCGGATTCGCGCAGGGTCTTGCTGGGGACGGTGCCGGTGTTGATGCAGCTACCGCCCATGTGCTCGGCGCGCTCGATGACGGCGACGCGCTTGCCGAAGTACGCGGCCTGTGCGCCGCCCTTCTCACCGGCAGGCCCGCAGCCAATCACGATGAGGTCGAACGTCTCGCTCGAAGTCACGAATTCCTCCGCAGAATCCCCAGGACCGGGCCAGTTATCCATGTCCCCGAGGATTGTAGGAGAAGAGGATATGAGGGTGCGGAAGTTTCTCGTTGGAGTGTGCTGGATTGAAAAGTGATCAGTGATCCGGAGAGTTGGAAGAGCGCCAGAATGGGAATTGTTGGTATACACCCGGCAGTTTTCGTAACAGTGGCAAATACAGGGCTTACAGGATACGGAGCTTGGAAGAGTGTGTAAGCTGCTGAAAGGAAAGGACGAAAAAAGTGGCCTTTCGGCGTTGTGTCCTGCGAACAATTCCCAGAATGGAAATTGTAAGGTGACACCCCGGCGATTTTGAGAAAGAGTAGGGAACCGCTTGGTTGCCAAGGAATTGTGGAACGCTCTCGGTGCACTGGAGTACAAAAGAGTGAGGCCGGAGAAGAATCCTTCGCCTCCTCCGCCGTTGGCGGACTCAGGATGCGCATCCTTGTCGGATGCGCAAGACGGGACCCCCCACCCCCCCTGTTTTTTGTAAGTGTTGCAGCTAAAGGATTTAGCCTTGCCGTAAGTCTTTTGTTTGCAACACTTGCGGGGGAATCCATAAGTGTTGCCGCTAAAGGGCCTACGGGGATGAAGTGTTGGTGAGAAGGTAACGGCCTGGGATGGGAGATCTTGGAGGAGTTAGAAGAACTACCGGGCGGGCGCGCATTGGAAGGGTGGCACGAAGGAACCGTGCCCATTTCAACTTCAGGGATTATAGCATATACGTACTGTTTGTCAAATGATTACTTGTAAGTGCCTTGTTTGCATTGAGTTGGTATAGGTGGTGGTCGCCTCAATCATTAGAAGGGGTGGGAGTCGTACCCAGATAAGGAAAAATGCCAGGAGGATTTTAAGTCTCCTCGACGGGTGCACCGGGGTTACAGATCGTTGCACCGAGGGCCGCAAGTTGTTGGATTCATTGCAGGTCGTCGCACGGGGGTGCGTTCATCAATCTCCTCCTCCCCAGCAGGTTCCAGATCAGAAGCAAATCACAATAGACCCGTCTTCGGTTACGTCGCTGCAGCTCAAAATCTTTCACAATGACGTGGAAATTGGTGGTGCCACTGGCTTTGTGATGGAGAAAAACAACAAGCGTTATCTTGTGACGAACCGCCACGTCGTGCTGGCCTGCGCGCAAGACAAGAATTCCACGAACGTTGGTGGCTGGATTTGCGCAAATAAACTTGGGATTCTCCACAACAGACTCAACCACCTCGGTGAGTGGGTCTGAGTCACGGAAGACTTGGTTGACGAGCACAATAATAAGCGTTGGTTAGAACATCCGACATTAGGGCCGCGGCGGATCTTGTGGCGCTGCCCCTGAAACACATGGAGGACGTGAAGTTCTATCCCTTGGACGTGGATCTCAGCAAGGCTGACGTCGTAGTCGGACCGGCGGACCCCGTGAGCATCGTTGGGTTCCCCTACGGTTTAGCCCAGCAGGGCGGGCTTCCAGTTTGGAAGACTGGCACTGTGGCCAGCGATCTCGATATCAACATTGGAGGAAAACCGATCTTTCTCGTTGACACTACCTCTAGGCCCGGCATGTCCGGGTCCCCTGTTTATGCTGTACGCTCTGGCGCCTTTCGCAGCTCCGATGGGTCGTTGCACACCGCCATTGGCGGCTCTATCAAAAAATTCCTCGGGGTTTATTCTGAGCAAATCCAGGCTGCAGAGCTGGGAGGGGGCTGGAAGGCAGAGGCTGTGATGGCCCTCTACGATTCTTTGCCATAAAACGTTACTAGCTGTCAGACCGGCTGCTCTTCCCGCTCGACGTAGTTGCACGATTCAAATACCGGAACGGTCGACCGGCTCGTCCAACGAGGTAGCCACTCTAGTGACCGCCCCAGATGGAAACGATCCCGCCGGTCTCGCAAACAATCAATTAAGTAGTTGAACAGAATGGTGCCCGGGGTGGGAGTCGAACCCACATGAGGAAAAATCCCCGGAGGATTTTAAGTCCTCAGCGTCTGCCATTCCGCCACCCGGGCAGGGCAGATAAGAAAAAGTAGCATGGGCGGGGGAAGCGCTCAATTTAAATCACAGATCGGCGCCTCAGGGGCTAAAGCCCTTAATTTTTGGCTTCTATTCGGCACGGCTGAAGCCGTGCCCTGACGGTAAGGCGGGCACGAAGAGCGGCCCGCCTCCCCGACAAGAGTCGGGGTAGACGCCAGGCGAGACCTACAAATATGTTCAGACGAGCGGGTTTTTTGGTTTTGGCGTAAAATCCCTTCACCCGATTGGTAGCGTGGCGCATCTAAAATCTGTCCGAAAGCAGCGGGTGCCCTTCTGCCCGCTACAGGAGCGAATGTGAGCCAGCCGAAAACACAACTGGACCTCGATCAACTGAGCATCAACACCATCCGGACACTGGCGATCGATGCGGTTCAGCAGGCCAATTCAGGACATCCGGGCGCGCCGATGGGGCTGGCGCCGGTGGTTTATGCGCTGTGGCAACGCTATTTGAGATATGACCCTCTTGATCCGACCTGGCCGAACCGCGACCGCTTCGTTCTTTCCGCCGGGCACGCTTCGATGCTGCTCTATGCAACGCTGCACCTAACGGGAGTTCGCGCGGTGAATGCGAAGGGCGAGATTTCGAACGAACTCGCCGTGCCCATGGAGGAGATCAAGCGGTTTCGGCAGATTGGCAGCAGAACTCCGGGACACCCCGAGTCGCACTTGACCACCGGAGTGGAAACCACCACAGGCCCGCTGGGACAAGGCGCGGGAAACAGCGTAGGGATGGCGATCGCGAGCAAGTGGCTGGGAGAAAATTTCAATCGCGCCGGTTTTGAAATTTTTGATTTCAATGTTTATGCGGTTTGCGGAGATGGCGATCTGATGGAGGGGGTGGCTTCGGAAGCGGCTTCCCTGGCGGGACATCTGAAGCTTTCGAATCTTTGCTGGATTTACGACAACAACCGCGTGACCCTGGACGGTCCTGCGGAATGGTCATTTAGCGAAGATGTAGCCACACGCTTTGCAGGTTACCGATGGAACGTCGCGCACGTTACCGATGCAAACAACCTCGAAATGCTCGCACGCGCGTACGAGAATTTCCTGAAAACAAAAGACCGGCCGACACTGATCATCGTTGATAGCCACATCGGATATGGTTCGCCGCACAAACAGGATTCTTACGAAGCGCACGGCGAACCGCTGGGCGAAGCAGAAGTCAAGCTGGTGAAGAAGAATTACGGATGGCCCGAGGATGCAAGATTTCTCGTTCCGGACGGCGTGTACGATCAATTCAAGAATGGCGTGGGCAAGCGAGGCGCGCAGGCGCACGCGGCTTGGCAAACGAACTTTGAGGAATACAAGAAGCAGTTTCCGCAGCTT
>Ga0209056_10007217_pt1 | contig 11451 bp, 11 predicted proteins | sample GraSoiAngelo_114_FD_185876 | JGI IMG/M metagenome (GOLD analysis project Ga0209056, IMG submission 185876) | Grasslands soil microbial communities from the Angelo Coastal Reserve, California, USA - 14_0903_13_40cm (SPAdes) (version 2) | ecosystem: Environmental > Terrestrial > Soil > Grasslands... | reverse complement strand
CTGGGGGTCGATCGCCAGGGCGGTGACGCAACAGCTCGTGGTGTCCAACCCGGCGTTGACGGCGCGCCAGCTCTCCCCGCCGTCGGTGCTCTTGAAGACCCCAATGCCGCCCGCGTAGAGGGTGGCAGTGGTCTGGGGGTCAATCGCAATCGCCCGGGCGCAGCAAGCTCCGGCGTTCGAGAGCCCTGAAGGCTTCCAGCTGTCTCCGGAGTCTGTGCTCTTGAAGAGCGATCTTCCTTGACCCGCATACACGGTACCGCGAACCTGAGGGTCAACGGCAAGGGCCTGGATGGGTCCGCCCCCCCCACCCCCCACCTGCGCTCTCCAACTCCAACCGTCGGCGCCGTCAGTGCTCTTGAAGAAAATGTTTCGATCGAAGCCATCGTACCGGCCGCCCACGTAAAGGGTGGCTGGAGCCTGAGGGTCGATCGCCAGGGCTCGGTCAATTACCGCCGACCCCAGCCCCGTGCTGGCGTCGCTCCAGCTCGTCCCGCCGTCCGTGCTCTTCAAGACGCCGAAACTGGTGCCCGCATACACGGTGGCGGGGGCCTTAGGATCGATGGCCAGTGCACCGACACCAGTGCGCAATCCCGTGTCGACGGCGCTCCAGCTCGTCCCGGCGTCGGTGCTCTTGAAGACGCCGCCGCTGGTGGCCGCGTAGAGGGTGGTGGGGGTCTGGGGGTCGATCGCCAGGAAGAGGACGAAGAGACTGGTCAGGCGCGTGTTGACGGCGCTCCAACTGGCCCCGCCGTCGGTGCTCTTGAAGACGCCGCCGCTAGTGCCCGCGTAAAGAGTGCTCGGCGTGGCGGAGTCGATGGCCAGGCCGGCGACGCAACAACTCGTGGTGGGCAGAGCGGTCTCGCTCCAGCTCGCCCCGCCGTCGGTGCTCTTGAAGACGCTGACGCTGGCGCCGCTGGTGGCCGCGTAGAGGGTGGTGAGGGTGTCCAACCCGGTGTTGACGGCGCTCCAGCTGGCCCCGCCGTCGGTGCTCTTGAAGACCCCATTGCCGCCCGCGTAGAGGGTGGTGGGGGTCTTCGGGTCGATCGCCAGGGCCACGACGGAGAAGTTCGTCAGGCCCGTGTTGAGGGCGTTCCAGTTGGCCCCGCCGTCGGTGCTCTTGAAGACGCCGAAGCGCTCTGTCCCCACATACAGGACGGTCGGGGTCGTGGGGTCGATCGCTATGGTTCTGATCCGGCGCCCGGTCAGTCCCGTAGTGGCGGCGCGCCAGCTCTCCCCGCCGTCGGTGCTCTTGAAGACGATGCCGACGAACACGTCATCCCGGGTGGTCGCGTAGAGGGTTGTCGGCGTCTGAGGGTCGATGGCCAGGGCAACGATACGCTCGTTGTGTGGCCCGTTGGTCGTCCACGCATTGACTCCCGCCTCCGCCCGATGGAGGCCGACCAAGGAGAGGAGCGCTGAGACCACGAGAGCCGTGCAGATCCTTTTGCGCCCGATGGTTCTCGCCGAAGACATCCTCATACGGACCTCCCAAGGTGATCTGAGGGCAGCGCTGCCTGTGCGTCAGGATTCGCTATGGCATCGTTAAGCGGTATCAGGTGGATCCTCTCCCCGGCGATCGGGAAACACCTTCGGAAGCACACGAAAAAACATGGGCGATGGCTAGGTGGCTTACCGGATCGCCGCGGGATCTTTAGCGCCCGGGACCTGTGGATGGGGTCCTGCCGACGTGATGGCCTAAATAGCCACGTGATGATCGTCAGCATCGGCGGCGGGGCGGCGGGGCTCTACTTCGCCCTGCTCATGAAGAAGGCGGATCCGGCCAACGACACCCTCGTCGTCGAGCGCAACCGGCCCGACGACACGTTCGGGTTCGGCGTGGTCTTCTCCGACGCGACGCTCGAGAACTTCGCCGAGGCCGACCGCGAGACGCACGCGGAGATCACGCGGAACTTCGACCACTGGGACGACATCGACATCCACTACCGGGGCGAGGTGCTGACCTCCACCGGCCATGGCTTCTCCGGCATGTCGCGCCAGCTCCTGCTCGACATCCTCCAGCGCCGCTGCGTGGAGCTCGGCGTGCGGCTACAGTTCCAGACGGAGGCCAGCGACCTCGGTGCCTATGCCGACGCCGACCTCGTGCTCGCCGCCGACGGAGTCAACAGCGTCGTGCGGAGCCGCTACGCCGAGCACTTCCGGCCCCAGGTGGACTGGCGCGGGAACAAGTTCGTCTGGATCGGCAGAGCATAGGAGATATAAAGGCCCGTTATCGGCACTAGCGTCGCGCCGAACGCTAGGCGCCCAGCGCTGTCAGCCGCGCGCGGATCTCCTCGAGGCGTCGGCTCTGCGTGAGCTCGCTGAGCGCCCGGCGATAGGTCGCGGTCGCGTCCGCCTTCTGGCCACCGAGCTCCTGCACGCGGCCGAGGCCCAGCAGAAGCTCCTCGTAGTAGAAATCCTTCGGGCCGAGGCCCGTCAGCGCCACCTTGAAGGCTTCAATAGCCTTCGAATAGTTGTGCTCGGCCTCCCACGTATAGGCCACGCCGCCCTGGCTGAGCACCCGCAATGTCCGGGTTGCGCCCTGGGCCACCGCAAGCTCATAGGCCCCGCGCGCCTGGGGATACTGCTGCGTCTGGTAACGGAGATTCCCCAGCTGATACGCCACCTGGGCGGCGCCGCGACCCGAGGGATACTGCGTGAGGGCCGCTTCGAGATCCCGGATCGCCGCAGCTCTCGCGTCGATCGTCGCCTCCGGGCCGAGCGCAGGCTGAGCCCGGGTCAGGGCCTCAGCGTACGTGGCCATCGCACGGTGTTGCGTGCGGGCGTACCAGTACCAGCCGCCGGCGCCCAGCAAGCCCACGGCCACGACCGCGGCGAGTCCGATGAGCACGGTGCGAGTCGTCGGCAGCGTCACGCCGCGCTCCGGTAGCCCCACGCCGTCATCGGACGCGGAGCCCTCGACGATACTGACGGCCGCATGACCCGCATCGCCGCCAGCCCTGGGAAGCGCGGCGCACAATGTGTCCGCAGTGGGGACAGCGCTGGTATGCGAGCAGGCCGAAGACGAGCCCGAGGCCTGTCGCGATCGCTGCGCCCACGACCAGCACCGGCTCCACCAGACGTGGACCTCAGAGCAGATCGACGAAGATGGCGCCCTGCTCGATCGTGACCGGATAGCAGGCCATTTTCACCGCCGGGTTGTTGGCATTGGCGCCGGTCGTGACATCCCAGCGCCACGCGTGCCAGGGACACGTCACGATCCGGCCATCGAGGTCGCCTTCACCGAGTGACCCGCCGCGATGGGCGCACATATCGTCGATCACGTAGTAGGCGCCGTCGACGTTGAACAGCGCCAGCGTCTTGCCGTGAGCCTCGACGACGCGACCCTCGCCCGCCGGCACGTCTCCCACCGCCGCGAGCCGCACTCGTCGCTTCTCAGCCATTCTCGGCTCTCCCGTTCACCGCCGCCCTCTCGCGCGCTGCTGGACCGCCCGCCACCGGAAGCAGTCGCGGGTGTGGTCGTTCACCATGCCAGTGGCCTGCATGAAAGCGTAACAGATCGTCGGTCCGACGAACCGGAAGCCGCGCCGGATCAGATCCCGGCTCATGGCCCGCGAGGCGTCCGTTTCGGTGGGACACTGGCCCCACCGGCGCCAGGCGTTCTGCACGGGGTGCCCGCCGACGAATTGCCAGACAAAGGCGTCGAAGCTCCCGTGCTCGCGCCGGACCGCCAGGAACGCACGCGCGTTGGCGATCGTCGCTTCGATCTTCGCCCGGTTGCGGACGATGCCCGCGTCGTTCATGAGGCGCCGGACCCTGGCGTCGGTGTAGCGGACGATCTTGCTCGGGTCGAAGCGATCGAACGCCTTGCGGTACGCGGGGCGCTTTCTCAGGATCGTCGACCAGCTGAGCCCCGCCTGCGCCCCCTCCAGGATCAAGAGCTCGAAGAGCCGTCGGTCCCGGTGGAGCGGCACGCCCCACTCTCGGTCGTGATAGCGGATCTCAAGCGCTCCCCTAGCCCACGCGCACCGGCGCTTGTCCACCGACTCACCCGGGACCCGATGGTACTACTGCTTCGGCCCGACGGCGGCGCCTCAATCGATCCCGGAGAGAAAGGAGCCGCGGCGCGTCCTTCACCTCGAGCCGTCACTGAACCGCCACCACCTGGACCTTCACGTCGGTCGCGCCCGCGACCGTACGGTAGAGGGGTCAGCGCCCGCGGTAGGTCGCGACGAGCTCGTCCGCCTGCGATTGGCTCACGCCGGCGATCTCGAACGTCATCGTGACCATGGCAAACCGATTCGGCTCAGCCGCAGTCCGCGCGCCCTCGATTGTGACCTGGATGGCCTTCATGGGAATGCCCGAGTCCCGGGCGTGCATCTCGATGAGGGTGACCCCGCAGGACGAGACGCCTGCCAGGAACGCCTCGCTGTTGGTGAAGGCGTCCGCCTGGGGCCTGGATGAGGAGTCGAGGACGACCCCGTAGCCCCTGGCCTCGCTCCGCGCCCGTCCGAGGATGCCACTGTTCGAGGACTTCACCGTGTCGATCTTCATGTCGCTCACCTTCATACCTCCTCTCAGGTCTTGCCAATCTACCCTGCGATATATCACACGTTGAGCCCCCGGCGCTGGAGGCCTCCTTTTTCCTGGAGCCGCCGGGCTGCTCATCGCCTACGATGGATTCTGATGGCGATTACGTCCAGGTCCAGCTCACTCCAGCAGGCGGCATCGGCGGTCTTCGCCGTGACGACGGTCGTGCCGCTCCTGGTCTTCGTCTGGACGCTCCACCGCCTGGGCGTCCTCTCGCAGGTCCAGTCTCAGATGGGCCTCGGCCTGGCACTGGGGATCGCGCTCGTGGGCTTCTACATCTTCCGTCGACTGATGGGGCAGATGTCACACCTCATCCAGGGCCTGGGACGAGTCGTCCAGCACGGCATGCGTCCGACTCAAGAACCGCGGGGGAACGGACGCGCCGCCGGATTGGTGACCGAATACCGTCCGCCCGTCCGGGACCACGGGGCTGAGCCGGCGGTGGCCGCGAAGGTCACGCCACCGGTCTCGGCCCGTAGCGCGACCGCCGCCGCACCGGCGACACGTTCGCCCGCGCCGTCCTCGGCGGAACCGGCGCAACTCCTGCACCGCAGTACGCCGGTCCCCGGTCTCGGGATGATCCAGGAGGTCGACGACCTGAACCACGCGATGGCGAAGCTATGGATGGCCGAGGCCGCCGCGTACAAAGGACGCCGTGTCGCCCTCTCGATCATGAATGCGCGCGTTCCACTCACCGGCACGCTCATCGAGCTGACGCACGACGGGCTCCTGATCGATCAGGACGGCGGCGGGCAAGTCGCCGTCAGCTACGGCCGGCTTTCCGGAATCGACACCGCGTAGTCCTCCTCGAATCTTCACCTCGCCAGCACGCCCCAAACTGACGTAGGATACGCGCACGTTCGCCGTCCGCGGCGAGTCCATGGGAGGAACCCCGCGATGCCGCATGACCTGGTGATCAAGAACGGGACGGTAATCGACGCCGACGGCCAGGTGGTCATTCCATGAGCTGGACGCTGGAGCAGTTCTCGGCCGCCTGTCAGCGCGCCCTCACGGACGATCCCGGCCCCGGGGGCCGGAAGAAGGTGTGCGAGATCGTCCACGATGTCCTGAAGGACGAGGCGTTCCTCGCCCGACATGTCGGCGACGACGTGCCCGAGCGCAAGATTCTCTACGAGGACCCGCAGCTCGGCTTCTGCATCCTCGCCCACGTCTACCAGGGCGCCAAGGAGAGCAATCCGCACGACCACGGTCCGTCCTGGGCGATCTACGGTCAGGCCCGGGGAGAGACCGTGATGAGCGACTGGGCGATTGTCCAGGCCGCCGCCCCGGACAAGCCCGGCAAAGTGCGTCTCGTCACGAGCTATACCCTGAAGCCGGGCATGGCCCACGTCTACAACGAGGGCGATCTCCACTCGCCGCGGCGCGAGGGGCCGACGCGTCTCATCCGCATCGAGGGCACGAACATGGACAAGGTGCGCCGGCTCGCCTACGAGCGGGTGTGAGCACAGGGGGAATTGATGACGCCAGCGAGCGCGCTGAGCTACGGGGTCGTCGAGGGCTGGGAGCAGCTGCCAACCGGGTATGCGCACCGCGACGTCGCCGGTGTCGCGATCGACGCCGAGGATCGGGTCTTCCTGATCTGCCGCGGTGATCATCCGATCATCACCTATGACCGGAAGGGCAACTTCCTGGGCTCGTGGGGCGAGGGCCAGTTCACCCTGCGGACGCACGGGATCACCGTCGCGCCCGACGGCACGCTGTACTGCTCCGACGACGGCAACCACACCGTGCGGAGGTTCACGCCGCAGGGCAAGCTCTTGATGACCCTCGGTACCATGAACACACCGTCGGACACCGGCTACGACGGCAAGAACACCGCAACCGTCGCGCGGGCCGGTGGGCCCTTCAACCGTCCGACGAACCTCGCGGTCAGTCCGCGCGGCGACCTCTACGTGTCGGACGGCTACGGCAACTGCCGCGTCCACCTCTTCTCGCCGACCGGCGAGCTGAAGCGGTCGTGGGGAGTGCCGGGCCAGGGCCCGGGCGAGTTCTTCCTGCCACACGGGATCGCCGTCGCCGCCGACGGCCGCGTCTTCGTGTGCGACCGTGAGAACGATCGCATCCAGATCTTCAGCCCCGACGGCGAGTACCTCGCCGAGTGGACCGACACGAGACGTCCGACGCACGTGGTATTCGACGGCCAGGGACGCGCCTACGTCTCGGAGCTCTGGTGGCAACCGGGCCAGACGTCGCGCCGCTACGGACCGGCCGGCGAGATCCGCTCCGGGCGCGTCAGCGTCTACGACCGGGACGGCCGCGTGCTCGCACGGTGGGGCGGGCCGGATCCGGTGGCGGCCGGTAGCTTCGCTGCGCCGCACGGCATCGGCGTCGATTCGCACGGCGACGTGTACGTGAGCGAGGTGACGTGGACGTTCGCGGGAAGCCGCGGCCACGTCCCCGAGAGCTGCCACACGTTCCAGAAGTTCGCCTTGAAGTCCTGAGGGTCATCGAGCCGCGTCGCGGAGGCTCGAACCGGCGGCTACGGGGCTCCGGTTCGAGCTTCTCGACGCGTCTACACTTCCATGGGTGGTCTCGGGCTCAGATCGGACAGATGAGCTGGCCGAGCCCCGCGGTCAGCTTGGCGCCCTCGTAGTCGACCGGTACGTCCACGATCGACGGGCCCGGATGTCCGAGGGCCTCCGCCAGGATGGGCCCGAGCGCTTTCGCCGAGTCCACGCGATAGCCCTTCGCGCCGAACGCTCCGGCCAGCGCGACGAAGTCCGGGTTGCCGAACTTGACGCCTGACTCCCGCCCGAGATGCGTCTGCTGCTTCCACTGGATCAGGTTGTATCCGCCGTCGCGGAAGACCACGTTGACGATCGCCAGCCCCAGGCGATGCGCGGTCTCGAGCTCCTGGCAGTTCATGAGGAAGCCGCCGTCGCCACTCACCGCCACCACCTTGCGCTCGGGATGGACGAGCTTCGCGGCGATGGCGGCCGGCAGCGCGAAGCCCATGGCCGCATACCCGTTGGAGATCAGGACGGTGTTCGGCTCATAGGCGGGGAACGTGCGGGCGATCCACAGCTTGTGGGTGCCCACGTCGGAGATCAGGATGTCCTCCCGTCCCATCTGGGCGCGGAGATCCCGCAAGATGCGCTGAGGCTTCAGCGGGAAGGCATCGTCGTCGGCGCCTTCCGCGAGCTCGGCCAGGATGAAGCGTCGGAGCGTGAGGTACGGTGTCGGGTCTTTCTGCCCCTTCACGAGCCCGCCGAGGAGCTCGATCGCCTCGCGCACGTCCGCCACCACCTCGACGGCGGGCTGATAGAAGCTGTCGACCTCGGCCGGCGTGAAGTCGATGTGGACGATCGCCTTCTTGCGATCGGGGTTCCAGAACTTCGGCGCGTACTCGACCGGATCGTAGCCAACGGCGATGATCAGATCGGCCTTGTCGAACCCGCACGAGATGTAGTCCCGCGCCTGGAGCCCGACCGACAAGAGGCAGAGATCGTCGTCGTACGGCATCGAGCCCTTCGCCATGAACGTGTGCGCGACCGGGATGCCGTGGGCCCGGGCGAACTCACGAAGCTCTCCGGACGCCCGCCCGCGGATCACGCCGTTCCCGGCGAAGATCAGCGGGAAGGAGGCGGCCTCGATCAGGCGGGCCGCCGTCTCGAGCGCCTGACGATCCGGCGACGGGCGCCGCGCCCGTTCGGTCGAGAGCGGCGCGCCGTCGGCCGCTTCCCTCGCCACGTCCTCGGGCACCTCGACGTGACAGGCTCCGGGCTTTTCCGATTCGGCCAGCTTGAACGCCTTGCGGATCACCTCGGGGATCACCGCCGAGGTCTCGACGCGCGTGTTCCACTTGGTAAGCGGCCGCAGGTGCTCCACGATGTCCACGCGCTGGTGGGACTCTTTGTGGATGCGGTCGCGGCCGGCCTGCCCCGTGATCGCGACGAGGGGCGCGCGATCGAGGTTGGCGTCGGCGACGCCAGTCGCGAGGTTCGTCGCGCCGGGTCCGAGCGTCGCGAGGCAGACGCCCGCGCGGCCGGTCAGTCGACCATACGCGTCGGCCATGAAGGCGGCCCCCTGCTCGTGGCGCGTCGGGATGAACGTGATCCGCGAGTCCAGGAGCGAATCCAGGATGTCCAGGATTTCCTCGCCCGGCAGGCCGAACACGTAGCGGACCTCTTCGTGCTCGAGGCATTGGACGAGCAGGTCGGACGCCTTCATGCGCTTCCCCCGTCGGACGGTGATCGCTACGCGATCCAGACCGACTTGATGTTGACGAACTCGCGGATGCCGTACTCCGAGAGCTCGCGCCCGTAGCCCGAGCGCTTGATGCCGCCGAACGGCAGCCGCGGGTCCGATTTCACCAGACCGTTGACGAACACCGCGCCCGCCTCGATGCGCGCCGCTACCCGCTCGGCGCGCGCGCGGTCGCGCGTCCAGAGCGATGCGCCGAGGCCGAACACCGAGTCGTTCGCGAGTCGAACGGCGTCCGCCTCGTCCTTGGCGCGGATCACGGCGGCCACGGGCCCGAACGTCTCCTCGTCGAAGGCCGGCATGCCCTTGTCGACCGCCGCGAGCAGGGTGGGCGGATAGAAGGCGCCCGGGCCGGGCGGTACCTCACCACCCAGCAGTCGCCTGGCCCCTCGCTTGATCGACTCCTCGACCTGGCGATGAAGCTCGTCCCTGAGATCCACGCGCGCCTGTGGACCCACCTGGGTCTCGCGCGCCAGAGGATCGCCCATGCGGCGGGAACGAAGCTCGTCGACGAACCGCGCGATGAACCGGTCCGCCACCGCCTCGACGACGATGAACCGCTTCGCGGCGATGCAGCTTTGACCGCTGTTGACGAGACGCGCGTCGGCCGCGGTCACGGCCGCGGCATCGACATCGGCGTCGTCCAGAACGATAAAAGGATCGCTGCCACCCAGCTCGAGCACGGTCTTCTTCAGCGCCCGCCCGGCCTGCTCGGCGACCTTGCTGCCGGCGCGGTCGCTGCCGGTCAGCGTGACGGCGACGATGCGGGGATCCTCGATGAGGGCGGCGACCGCGGACGACTCGATCAGCATCGTGGCAAACAGCCCGCGCGGGAAGCCCGACTCGCGGAACACCTCTTCGATCGCGAGCGCGCAGCGCGGCACGTTAGAGGCGTGCTTGAGAACCGCACCATTGCCGGCCATGAGAGCGGGCGCGGCGAAGCGGAACACCTGCCAGAACGGGAAGTTCCAGGGCATCACGGCGAGCACGACTCCCAGCGGATCGAAGCGGACGTAGCTCTTGGACGCATCGGTCTCACGGGGCTGCTCGGCCAGAAAGCCGGCGGCCTGCTCCGCGTAGTAGTCGCACACCCAGGCGCATTTCTCCACCTCCGCCTCGCCCTGGACGATCGGCTTGCCCATCTCGCGGGTCATCGTACGGGCGTAGTCAGCCTTGCGCCGCCGAAGCGCACTCGCCGCTTCGCGCATCTGCTTCGCCCGCGCCCCCATCGGGACGGCTCGCCACTCGAGGAACGCCGCATGAGCGGCCGCGAGGATGCGATCGAGCTCGTAGCGCGAGGTCGGGGCGAACGTCTCCAGAACTTCCCCGGTTGCCGGATTGATCGATTGAATGCTCATGGGCTCGTCCTTCCTGAGCCCGCCAGAGCTTCGGCAGCTCGCACGACGGCGGTACTCGCGATCTCCCTCCATGGTCTCTCCGGATCCGCGGTCGTGCAATGAGACCTTCGGCCGGCCATCAGGCCGGGCGCGTCAGGACAGGTGTCGGCGGGCGAGCCCTTCGGCGTAGACCTGGAGGAGTCGATGCATCTCGCGCATCGCATCCTCGGCGGCCCGTCGATCGTCGGGCGTGCGGAGGTACTTGAGGATGGTCTTCTTCGTCTCGCCCGACTCCTCCTGCTCGACCGCCTCGTGGACCGTGTAGTTCTGGCCCCCCCACTCCGGGCGCACGCCGTAGTGCTGGACGAGGGCGCGCCCGACGGTCCGGGCGATCTCGACCACCTCCTCTTCCAGCAGCGCCGTCGCGCAGAGGGCGGCGCTCCATGGCCGATCGTGGGCCAGCTGCTGGAAGAAGTTCACGATCGCCGCCATCTCGGGAATGGCGGCGATGCGGTCGTACGCGTCCCGCGGGTAACCGAGGTCGTCACCGATCCGCCGGAAGAGCTCGTCGTGATCCGGCGTGGCTCCCACCTGACCGCTCAGATAGCCGAGGTCCTCGACCAGCAGGTGACGCGCGCAGTCCTTGCGAACCTCGAAGTCGTCGCAGCGGGTGTGGATGCCGCTGAAGATCCGTGGAAACCAGGCGATCAGCAGATAGTGCTGCGCGATGTGTCCCCACACTTGCTCACGGCTCAGCCTGCCGGAGGCGAAGCGCTTGAAGTATTCCGAGCGCCTGAACGGATTTTGCTCGAGCAATTCCGCCGTGAGCGACTCGAACCATTGCTCGGTGGTCATGGTGCCCTCTCCCGGGCTGAGGATCAGCCGGCCCGGATTATAGCGGGATTCCTCGATTTCGAGTCGCGACCGGTCCTCGAGACCTCGCATCTCGTAGCGCGAGCGAGTATCATCCCGAGCATGACGTCGAGGATCCGCGTGGGGACCGGCGGCGGGCTCTGGGAGCTGGACGGGGATCAGGTGTGTCCGGTAGAGGCGTTGACCGGGCGATCCCTGACGGCGCTCGCGGTGGACGGCGCGCGCGCCTGGGCCATCGTCGGCGGCCGGACGCTCTGGGAATGCGCCGACTCCACCTGGACGGAGCGAGCCACGATCGAGGAGTCGGAGGCGACGTGCGTCGCGCCGACGCCTGCCGGGCTGCTGATCGGGACCGAGCAGGCGCATCTGCTCCGGCTGAGCGCCGATGGGCTCACGCCGGTCGAGTCGTTCGAGGCGATCGAGGGGCGCGACGCATGGTACACGCCGTGGGGCGATCCCGCCGATACCC
>Ga0209056_10007216_pt1 | contig 11452 bp, 15 predicted proteins | sample GraSoiAngelo_114_FD_185876 | JGI IMG/M metagenome (GOLD analysis project Ga0209056, IMG submission 185876) | Grasslands soil microbial communities from the Angelo Coastal Reserve, California, USA - 14_0903_13_40cm (SPAdes) (version 2) | ecosystem: Environmental > Terrestrial > Soil > Grasslands... | reverse complement strand
ATGAAAGCTTCAGCCATGCCGGTGGTCGCAGTCTTAAGGCACCGGTCAGTGGTGTTCCTCCTTGTCGTGGCAGTCGCTTGGGGTGGATGGGAACTCTTTCTCGTTACGACTGCTACCGTGCGCATCGACCCGGCGCTTCAGACCGCGCTACGCGAGCGGGCACCTCTAGCTGTCGCGATCACGCTCGGTTTCGCCCCTGAGAATTTCCACATTCGCCTGTTTCAAAGCTACGGCATAGTGAGCGGCGTGCGGGGAAACACGGTGCTCGTGAACCGTGTCTCCCCTGACGATCTCCGCCGGATCTCCCGTTATTACTGGGTAAAGCGGATCAGCCCGCAGTCTGAGAGCGTACAATGAACTTCGTTGTGGCGGTGACAAATTACATCTTTTCTCTAGGTGCTCGAGCAGCGGGTGCTGGCGCCCAAGTGTAAAGGTTATCTCAGTATTGTCGTCCCGATACCTACAAGAAAGACAACGGAGTCCCCTGTCAACAGGATGTGCCCAGATTGCGACTCTAGGCTGCCCATCACAAGGTCACTTTAGGAAAGCAGTTCTTTTCCGTGCGTCAGATTTCTACACAAACAATCCATTCGCATGATACCGAGCGGCCACGGCCCTCAGGCGCAAACAAATCCCCCATTCATATCTCCAAGAAAGAACCGTGTTTATGCTATCCCTGCCGTTCCGTAACACAATCCTGGAGGCGACACAAAAAATCAGAGACACGGGAATCATGAAACTCGTGTGCGACACCATGCCTGGATGCTCGGCTACATTCATGTGTTCGATCATCCCTTTTTTGCCATGACCGACGAGCGAGGAGCATTCTCTATCGCAAATATCCCTGCCGGAGCCTATATGCTTAAAGCCTGGCATGAAGATGCGGGTATCAGGAGTCAGGAAATTACCGTGCCTGAAATTGGAGAAGCTCGAGTGCGGTTTGAATTTACGAAAAACCAACCCTAGCGCGAAGACTCGGCGGACATACGGGCTTGGGCCGGTCGCAACCTAGCCCAAAGGCTCGATAGGTAAAAGAGGAGAACGATCAGGAGCAGCGCCTTCATTCCCATTATCATTCCTGCCATGATTACGAGCGTCGTAGACCAGCCCCGCCACGTTGTCGGGGTTAGTCCATAACCCGTTACGCCTAAATCTCAAACCATGGCTCGCTTTGCTTGGTCATGGTTGGAACTTTCGGAACCTCATATGCGAGTCCAGCTTGTGCAATTGTTCAACAGTGAATGTTTTCTGCTCACGCTGTCCGTCGGATACCTGGTAGTCAACCGATACAAAATCGGGAGACCACGAAATATTAAAAGTACTCGCTTGTATTCTATCTAGGTGCTCGCCCAGTGTGCGCAAAAGTTGAGATAACCTGCTTACTCCCCGCACCTGTGCGAAAGAGGCACTACGCCGACTTTTCCTTCCTTGGGCGTCAAGCCATGAAATATCGGTAGAATCATAACGAAGCCAGTCATTACCTACTTGCGTGCTGTTGTGAGCGGCGCCGGGAGAATCCCAAACTCTCTCCACGACGCTGTTCCTGAAAATCCACTGAGAAGTTGGTGATAACGACTTGCTCCGCACCACGTAACTATAATCTTCTTTCTCCAGCTCAAAGGCTTCAACACCGAGTATTTCAAGAGACTGACCGATGGCTCTTAAAGATTTGGACTGGAGCATTTTTCGGACCTCCTTGGTTATTCTCAAGTAAAGGTCTTGTTGAGCCCCGGTTGCGGTGAATGGCGCATGTATAACGCCAGGTAGCGCCCGCCGTCAAGGCGCGTGCTCATGTCTGGTTTCTGACATTCTGTTCTTCTGCTTGACATCACCCCTGGATAGGACTAGCGTCCCGCCGTCACATAGAGGTCCGAGCTTTGAGCTGGGTTAGCCAGGATCAGCAAGCCCGAACAGCGAGGTTTTTATGGCTGCGTTGCTCTACAAGGACTTTTTCATCATCGCCACCGGCCAGTTCGATAAACGGAAAGAACTGCGGATGCCCATTGCCGATATAAGCTGGCAATCCGCCAGTGGCTATGAGTCCCACACCATCCAGGATTCAGTTCATTGCTTTGGGACTAAGAAGCAGGCTGAAGCCTTCGCTATTGAAGCAGCCAAGGCATGGGTTGATGCACGCGTTAAGGCGGCGTAGCGGCTAGCTTTTGCTTGCTGGATTTTGAGCCAAGCCCGATGCTCGTCGTTTGGAGCCCAGGTCTCGTAAAGAGAGGCTAACCCCCGGTCAGTTTAGCGAATCTCTTACCTGCGAATTCCTTGTACTGGATGCATGAACCTGCGAAGAAATGACGCGTTAGAGTGTCTTTGGACCGGCGCGAATGGGCAAACGTTTTTTGTGAACCTTAATAGTCAAAGCACGGCCGCGGACAAGCGCCCAATTAATCCCGTAGCGGCAGCTTACACACAAACCATCCACGAACAGTACTCTTCGTTGGCTTGAAGGTTGGCGTAAAACTAGGGCGAAGAAGGAGCCACAGCGAGGGCAAGGACGTGAGAAGTAACGCCGCCTGGGCGCTACTTCCAGGTCGTGGGTCTCGGCATATAGACGGGCTAATTCGTCCATTCGCTGTTCTATCTCGTCACCGGTCAAATTCGTATCATTCATGTTGCGCTGCTTTCCTCAAGGTGGCTAGCTATGACTCATTCGATTCTTAGATTCCGATCTAAGCCCGTCAACCCACGCTCGGCATAGAGTAAGCGCGTGCTCTTCGGCTTCTTTACGGCTTGTGCAGATCACGTCATTGCACTCAAAACGTTTGATCTCCCGCGTCGGGTGTTTTGGATCGAATATGACGCCGCGAGAGTGCCATAGCATTCCTCGCTCTGAGACCGCGAAACCGTAAATGGGATGATTCTTGTAGTGCTGCATTGTCGTGTCCCCTCTCCCGATGATGGATGTACCTTCATCGCACAAAGGCAATCATGAAGGCAACGGCCTCGTTCCGGATTTTTCTACCCGCCAAATCGTAGAAGGGCTTCATACAACGCTGCGGCAGAGAAAACGGAATACACCGAAGCCGTCAACGTTAATGCCCTAATCGTCAGCGCTTTTCGTCTGTGACGAAGTGCAAATATTAATAAAAGTAGAACGCAGGCCAACGTCTTCCAGTAAAGCAGACCCCAAATTACACCCCACTCCACTATGGCGGCATTCACAAGGGGATTAGCTTCAGGCACTCCCAGGGACAAGGCTTGATAAGTGAGGAGTCCGTCAAAAAATTGAAGGAATAGATTGTAAATAAGACTCAATCGAAGAAGCAGAATCACAGATGCACTCGCTAGATTCTGAATAAGTAGTCTCTGTCAGGGGCTAACGATCCGTCACTTCTTCTTTGAAGCGGCTTGCGACCGTGTAGAATCCCTGACAACCTGACTCATGGAGGGCGAGGCAGCAAAGCATATGCCGATCGCGAAATTTCCTATCCTTTCTAAAAAGCACGCCACAAGCGCGTCGGAAAAAACCGTACGACGGCGATGAAAGATGTAGGAAAGAAATACATTCAGCTTTGTGAAGCGTAAGAGCGCCTAAATGGGAAAACTGGGTTGGCCGGAGTCCTGGAGGTTCTTGTGTGATTCGAAGTTGGCGAAGTAATCGCAGCGGTTTACGCCAAATCAGGCGGTAGACCAGGTCAAAAGTGGCGCTATCGCATCCGACCGTCGCGCTCCAATCATCGATCACGTCGAATTGAATAGATGGAGAAATCAGTTCAATCTTAGAGTTAACAGTTAACGTCTTGGTGAACCGGGGTGCCAGCGACGAAGGTTGATGAAGCACGACGCTTGTGGCCCGCCCGTTCCATGCTTAGGTCTGGCTTGAGCAAATGGTTCGGAACGTGGCAGAGAGGCTCGAAATGATGTCGGCTCACGGAGTGCGCGAAGCCGTATACGCGGCAATCGATACCATATCGTCAATGATCAGTTTAGCGACGCTCTCCTTCATCTGCGCGCTTAACAGCCCTGCGCGGGCGCCGCTCTGGAAGTCGTACAACTGGCGCACGGTATAGCTCGGTGAGCGACCCGCCAGCGGCGGTATGTCCCCGAGGCCTTTCAGGTCCTGACCATGGCAGGTTGCACACATGGTCGTCTTGCCCCGACCGCCGGTGGTGACCAGCGCCTCGCCTCTCTTTGTGCTGCCGACCGGCACGTATGCGATAAATCCAGACCTTGGATCGCGAAGGGTGGTCCGTGCCACGTCTTCCGCCACCTCGATAATGCGCTGACCGATTGGTTCCATCCCTGCTCCCTCTAGCGGAACAAGCATGAAGCCCGCCACGTGGGTCTTCGGCACGGTCTCCGTTTCGACGACTCTGATCCAGGGCTTGTACTTGAGGCTGGCAAAGTACTCGGCGGAAATTTTTACGTCATCCTCGGTGGCGCTCTTTGCGTTGGCGACCATTAATGCCGGCGGCCCCATGGTGGGTTCCGAGCTCTTTCGCAGACCGTTCTTATAATCGGCCACTTGCTGCGCGATATAGCCGGCGCTGAGACCGGCGAGGCTGGAGTTCTCGGGACGGCCCTGCCCGTTCGGATAATGGCAGTAACCGCACGCAAACATGTCCGGTTTTCTGCCGCGTCCGACGACTCCAGGCATCGGCGGGTGATCGCCGGGATGCCAATCAGGCGCAACATAGAGGTCGCGAATCTCAGTGAGCGTCAAAGCCGCAGTGCTTCCCGGGACGCGCCTGGGGACGCCATCATCTGGCGGCGGTTTGACGGGGGGCTGAATTGGGTACGCCCATGGCGGAGGTGGTTGTTGCGACGTTACAGGTGCCGGGGCTTCGTCTTTCTGGATCTGAGCACAGGCCAGTACGCTAAGCATGCACACAACCACGAACCCGGCCACCAAAGGCCTGTAGTGAGGGCGAGCAAAATCGATATCAGACTTAGCTAGTGGGTGTTCCATCACTTCCTCCTTGAGGCATAACGTCGTCTTATCCCTAGAGCCTGAAAGCAATCAAGTCGAGGAAAGTTCGCCAAAGGATCGATGGGGGGATAAAACGAGGTTGGACTAAACCCGCGGAGCAGCGCAGAGGTTTCGGCTATGGGGGATTGTAAAGCAGCGGAGTGGCGGCGGAGAGCGCTCCACAGCCCCCATCGCCGTTGCGGGTTTGGCCCTAGTCCAAGCTTTGACGGTACCATTTTCGCTGTTTTATCAGCCAAGTGGCCCGGGCGACTCTGGACGGTCTCACCCTCTGCAGGGCGCTTGGCTACCAGACGATGACAAAGCACATGATGAAAGTCGTCTTCGCCTGCTCTTGGTCTGAGAATAAATTCTTTCAGCCTGCGATAATTTTTTAGGACGCCCAGGACCAGGATTTAACTCAGCCAACAATGCCCCGACCTTTCGCTCGGCCTCCACGTTTTGCGCTTAGCGGGCATGCTGTTCGACTAACAACACCACGTGGGGAGCCCGAACTCTGGAGGTTGGCGAGGTGGCGCGCCGCCTTAAAGGATTGGCGCAGACGGCGTGTCAATGTGTCATGCGAATGCGTCAAATTGACAAATCCAACCAAGTCGTTCTCGGCTTTCATTGGCGTTTTCCATTAAAGTCGTGGTGGCCCAAGCATTGCTCTCCTGCGGTGTAGAGGACACAATTATGACGATCATCGCCTACTTGCTACCGTTGTTCGGCGGGTGTTGGCTTGCCGTGGTCCTGATACCCAGGCTGAAACGATATCTCCGAACCCGACGTTTGAATCGAGGTGTTGCAGACTACCTGCGACAAGCGGCGGCGAAACAGCGTTAGCTGAAAGCCCTGGCTCTCTTCGCCAAACCGTGCGTACTACCTGCTCGGTTGTAGTTTTCTTCCTGGAGGTAACAACAACAATGATCAACTACACCTGCCACGTCATAGTACAAGAACTCCTGTGCGGCCACCCTCTCAGACAAGTTCCCAATCACGACCCACTCACCAAAAATTACTTTGATCTGGGCGTATGTGACGTCGGCCACCGCGTTTTACTCCTGCGTTTCTATGACACCGAAACCGACCTCAAGAAGAAAGATGAGCCCCGTTCGCGTCAATCATAGGTCATCCATTCTACCTGCCTCGATCAACTTCTCCCGTGCTTCCCTCACGCCCGCGGATGCACCAGGTTATAGGCGTCGATGATGTCCACCATCGCAACATGCGTATATTTTTGGGTGTTGGAAAGTGAGACCGTGCACGCTCTAGTTCAGCCGCGCGACCTTTTGCGGGCGCCAGCTCCAACCGGTTGGTTAAGGCACCCGTGTGAACCATTGGACATATCCCTTTTTTCTCTGCGTAAAAAACTCGACCCCGCCGGAGTCTCTATCAGCGAGGTGGAGCAGAAGCCGACGCCGGTACGGGTACAAGATCCACCACGAGGAAGCGTATTGGCATCGCGCTCTCGTTGGATGCCGTAAAGGGGATGCCGCCGATCGGGAGTTCCAGGACGGAGCTCGGTTCGTACCTCAGCACCTGATCGCCCACCCGTCGGGTCATTACTCCCTCCAGCACGTAGTTGATTTGCCGTTCACGCGGGGTCAGGTCCTGCCGCGCCCCTGGGAGTAAGGTAACCTCGACCACTCGAATCGTATAAGTCACTCCCGGCATTACGTCCATCGCCTTCTCGGAAAAGTAGAGAGGCCGGACACCTGCTCCCGGGCTAGGCCGGGAGCCATCTCCAGGGGCGAAGTAGATCTCGAATGTACGTAGGGCAGAACCGAGAGGCAGCATCCGATGTATATGCTCCAGCCCAGCAGGAACAAAAACCGCTTGACCTCTGGCGAAAGTCTCGACTGTATTCCCACGCACTAACTCGTGAGTCTCCTCAAGGGTGTAGTAGAGAGCCGAGTTGGTGTGGTGTACAACGTCACCGCCTCGGGGACGCGTCCTTTCCTGGACCTGCCACTTCCAGCCCACGGGCGGGGGATTCCCTAGGCTCGCCTCTAGCACCGCCTTTTGACTGACACCCGGTGCAAGTTGCCCCGGCGACGTAAAGTCTTTTCCTGCCTGGGCGCATGAGACCGTCGGCATCACAATCCAAGCAGCGAATATGAAGGGTAAAATGGTTCGCATGACGACCTCCGAGTATGAGACATCACGATATACTTCCAGGTCACGATTGCTGTCTAATATTGGACAAACTTCAAAAAAACTATCGCTTTGGAAATGGATTACTGCAGGACGTGCACGATGTTTACGTATCTCTAGGTCCCCGCCTGCTCCAAGGCGGCTTTTCTTCTTCGACCTGTCGCTTTCCATCTAAAAGGACGACAAGATGTCGCTTTTGTGTGCGGAGAGGAAAGAAGATTCAATATTCCTTTGTAGGATTGAACTGATCGACGCTACAGTGGAATCCAAATTCGTTTATTTTTGAACAGACTCATAGCGCAGGTATAAAACTGCGTAGGCGTAGGCTTTTGAATTAGTTGCATCACCGAAGCCAGGCGCTGAGCAGAAGTCCCGCGCCAGCGAGCCCGAGAACCAGCGACCCGATCCAAATCCACCGGATCCGAGTGAGCGCCGCCACGGCCCCCAGCGTGATCGCCACCTGGAAGATCGCCACGCTGATCGCGAAGCCGTGATGCCGATGGAACAAGTGATCCGCCTCGGCCGACTTTGCGTCGCGCTCGTGTTCTCTCTCACGCGCCGCCTTCTGGATCTCTTCCTGTTCCATAGCGTACCGCTTCACGGCGGCCTCAAAGTTAGCGGGCGGCTCCTTCCCTATCGCGAACCATGCTGCGCGCGAGGCCTCTTGCACTGCGGCCTTTATCCCCTTCGCTTGGTAGTACGCCCACTGATCCGCCGCCTCCGACTGTAGGCGGGCGGCCTCGGTCTTCAGTGCCAGGGCCTCGTTCACGGTTGCGCCGGCTAGGAGGGCAGCAAAAGCTGCTAGCGTGGCGAGCAGCGCCGTCGTCATGGCAATCGCTTTGACTAACCGGCCGCCTTCGCGCTCGATCGCCTCGTGAACAGCCTCGTCCACCTTCTCGATTTCAACCTCCGGCTCTTCCGGCATGGGGATGCTCCTTTCCGTTGGCCAGTCGCACGTCCGACGGGGCGACTCCAACGGTCGCGCCGCCGAATGATCCTGGACATCCAAAAACGGTGTAATAAAAATATGAGCCTCAATAGTAGAAATCAAACTCCATAGGAGTTTGCCACAATGCTTGTCAATACAACACAAATACTATTTTGGAAAAGAATTCCGCCGTTGAAACTGAAGGGAAGTTAATGAACTGTTTTGGTGTGAAAAAGAACTAGCCGAAGAGAAAGGCTCTAGCGGGATAATTCATGTCAGGATGCAATTGAACGACGCCTCAGTGAAATCTCAGGGGAAGCCCCATGGTTCAAAAAGGTAAGAAAATTTAGCGAGGAATTAGGTAGATTTCAACGGGGTCCTTCAGGCAAGAAAACACAGTGCCAAAAACAAATCTTTTTGACAACGCTGCGCTAGTCAATATTTGTTTTGCCGAAATCGTGCATCAGCTCGCGGCCGTTAGGTTTGCTCTATGATGCAATGCAAATGGAACATAACGCGCAAATAGCCCAGAATCGCGCACCCCCCTACCGACAAAATTTCCCCAAAATGTTGAAATGCGGAAGAGCAGTAAGTGGCACTATTATTGCCTCATCTAAGTCTGCCAATCCAATTTCCAAGTCATCAAAATGTAAACAAAGAAAGAAGGAGGAAAATCATGAGAAAGTTTCGATTAATCTTGACCGCGCTTTTCATAACAGCTTTGTACAACTCCGCTACAGTTTTCGCTCAGAGCAGCGGCAGCTTCTCGGCAAGTTTCAACGCCACTCAGTGCTCGATAACGGCCAAAGACGGCACTCTATCGGGCGGCATCAGCGTCACTAGTCTGCCCGATGTAACGGTGAAAGTTTCATCTGGAAGTGGAGTCGCTCTTGTCATTACGCCTTCGTTGGTTACAGGCCTTTACACAAACAACAAATTAAGCTCTTTGACAACCACATCAACGCAAAACGTCGGACTCCGGGTGAAAGTGGAGGTTGACGGTTCGACTGCTAATGTGGTTCCTGAGCTTGGTAGCGATGGGGTGATCTATGACCAGCGTTTCATGCAAGTTACCGCTAGCTTCCTGAGTGGCCTTTCGACGTGCACCGACAACTGCTTTCAAATTGTTGAAAGCACGCTTTCTGCACATAGCTTTAATTTCTACGTGTCCGGCTTGACGCCCGGTACGCATACCATCAGCGTATCGTGGGACATTATAGGCGGAGCAAGCGGCGAGGCCACCTGTGTTGGGCCTGGAACCCTCACGGTGGAGCAGGTTAAGAACTTTAGCTTTAACACCGGCATCAGTTTGTAATCGAAGGGCGCACAAGCTCTTTAAGCCTTGTAGCGAGATAAGAATGGGCCGCAGGTTAACCGAGAGCTTCTCTTGCGGCCCATTCGCATTTTCGAGGCATACTTGGAGCCATCCAGCATGATGGAAAGAAGACAATTAATCTCTTCGAATTTTACCTTCGCTCTATTTCTGAAAAATCCTTCCTATCATACTTTGGATCAGCTACACGTGAGCCTTCGAGACCATCACTGAGTTCTCTTTCGATTCGCGACGAGTTCCGAACGACGGTCAGACATTTCGTATCCGCTCCTCAGTTGAGGCGTGGGGCAAAAACAAATGATTTCGCTCGCCGCGATTAAGTGGAAGGAGAATTCAATTCAATTCTACGATCGAGTGTCGCAACCACCAGAGCGCAGCAGACTATTTGATCACCTTGTCCGCCCGTAGCAGCACATTCGGCGGAATCGTAAGGCCGATCTGTTTGGCCGCTTTCAAGTTGATGATTAACTCGAATTTTGTCGGCTGTTCCACAGGAAGCTCGGCGGGTTTTGCTCCCTTCAAGATCTTGTCAACGTATGTGGCGGCGCGGCGGAACAAATCGGTAATGCTCACGCTGTAGGTCATAAGACCCCCGGCCTCGACAAATTCGGGGCTCCAGTATATCGCCGGGAGCTGGCTTTTTGCCGCCAGTTCCGCGAACTGTTTTGCATGAGAAGTAACGACCTGGCTCCCTAGCACGAGGACTGCGTCAGCGTGCCCCTTCCTTGCCGCTCGGAACGCACTCTCGATCTCCTCGGGATTCTCTATTTCTACATATTGAAGCTTGACGCCGAAAACTCCCGCGGCCCGTTCCGTCTCTCTTAACGCTTGCGCATTGCCTGGAACAGTTGAATTTCCCAGGACTGCCACGCGCGAGAGTCTCGGAATGATGTCCTTCAGAAGCTCCAGTTGTTTTCCGCTTATCTCTGGGTAATGGGTTGACAATCCCGTAATATTGCCGCCCGGTCGCGCAAGGCTGGCCGCGAACCCGTTTCCAACAGGATCATTATCAAACGCCAAGATAATGGGGATCGTATGAGTTGCTTCTTTGGCGAAGCGGTTTACTGCCGGACCACCCGTGACGATGACATCCACGTTGAGACGCACCAGTTCGGCCGCAAGGTCGGGAAGCCGCTCTGTTTTGCCCTGCGCATATCGCCAGTCAATAATAATGTTTTTCCCTTCCACGTAGCCAAGCTCGCGCAGACCCTGCCGGAACGCCTCCACGCGATCCGACACAACTGTAGGAGAGAGAGAACTTAGGAATCCTATCCGCGGGACCTTCTTCGGCTGCTGCGCCTCGGCGGGTGTAGCAGTTATCAGCAAGACAGTTGCCAGTAACCAGACAAAGATTTTTCTGCTCATCGTTTTCGCTCCAGCATTTTTGCTGACGACTGATAACTAACTACTGACCGCTGTCATTTGATCACCTTGTCCGGAACAGCATCGACTGCGGAATCGTCAGGCTGATCTGCTTCGCGGCTTTCAAATTGATGATCAGCTCAAACTTCGTCGGCTGCTCAACTGGTAGATCACTTGGCTTTGCACCTTTAAGAATCTTGTCAACGTATGTCGCCGCGCAACGATATAGGTCGTCGAAATTCGTGCCGTAGGACATCAGACCACCAGTAGACCCTCGCCGATGCTTACGCTGTGAAATGTTAGGAAGAAGGCTTAGAGCAAGGTGCGGGTCATGTCCGCTTGAGCAAAAGAGGCAGTATCGTACTGCGCCCAACGAAAGTCCGCGTCAACCAGGTATGCAGCCGTGAATGTCGCTCCCCTTAGATCGGCGTCCCGAAGGATAGCGCGCTCTAGATAGGCGCCGGTGAAATTTGCGTCTCGGAGTTCGGCGCTTTCAAGAACTGCCCAGCGCAACCAGGCCTCACGCAAGCTAGCCCTATGGAGCTTGGCATGGCGGAGATTGGCAAACTCCATCTGCGCTCCCTCCAGGCAGGCACCAGCCAGATTGGAGCCTTCAAGGTTGCAGCGCCGCAAGTCAGCACCCGCCAGGTTTGCGCCCTCGAGGTTTTCCCACGCGAGGTTGGCCTCGAAGAGTTTTGCCCCGTGCAGATCGGCGCCTCCAAGCGCCACTCCCCGTAGGTCAGCGCTAACCAGCGCG
>Ga0209056_10007208_pt1 | contig 11456 bp, 10 predicted proteins | sample GraSoiAngelo_114_FD_185876 | JGI IMG/M metagenome (GOLD analysis project Ga0209056, IMG submission 185876) | Grasslands soil microbial communities from the Angelo Coastal Reserve, California, USA - 14_0903_13_40cm (SPAdes) (version 2) | ecosystem: Environmental > Terrestrial > Soil > Grasslands... | reverse complement strand
CCCCCGCTCCCCGCGGGCGAGAATTCGATCATCCGTCCCTCGGGCGCTTCCGGCACGCGCAACCTGAGATATGGCTTCTCGGAGGCTTGATGGCAGGCGTAGCAACCACTCAACGTGTCCCGGTACGCCTTGGAGAAGGCCGCGAGGTCTCGCGCCTCGATCGTCCTCTGGAGGCCGGTCAGCAGCGAGCGGTCCATTCCCTCGAGGATGCCGCGCAGGTCGATTTCGCCGCTCGTCGTCCGGCGCACGGGCCGGATCCGTACCGCCCATCTGAGATGCGATCGCGTCTCGCTCAGGTAGAAGCCCGCGAGCGGCCAGTTCTGCGCCTGTCCCGCGAACCACAGGTTCGAGAAGTGATCGGCGATGTCTTTCATCACGTGCGACTGGTCGGGCACCAAGCCCTTCAGGCCCTCGATCTCGCCCTTGAGCCTCGTCACCTCGCTCGCCAGATCACCGGCTGCCGCCGGCGCGACTGGCCCAGCGGGCTGCGCCGTCCCGGCGCGGGCCGCGCCGCCGGCCAGCGTCGCCACCGCGACGAAGATCACCATGGTCCTCTCCGATGCACGCATTGCAGTCCTCCCGTCGGCTCGATCGAGCCGGGCCTTTTACCGGGCGACCAGGGATATGAGCGTGCCGCCGCCTGCCGCGAACACGACGACGAGCCACGCCGGCGCCTTCCAGAACGCGAGCAGGCCGAAGGCCGCGAGAGCGAGACCTACATCGGCCGGACTCCGGATCGCGCTCGTCCATATCGGATGATAGAGCGCAGCCAGGAGAAGCCCGACGACGGCCGCGTTGATCCCTCGCAGCGCTTCCTGGAAGCTGGATCTCCCGCGGACTGCGGCCCAGAAGGGGAGTGCTCCGACGACCAGCAGGAACGAGGGCAGGAAGATCGCCATCAGGGCGAGGCCGGCGCCGGCGACGCCGTTGGGCCGCGGTCCCATGACGGCGCCCAGGTAGGCGGCGAAGGTGAAGAGCGGACCTGGCACAGCCTGGGCGGCGCCGTAGCCGGCTACGAACTGCTCGTCGGTCACCCAGCCGGGCGGGACGACCTCTGCCTGGAGCAGCGGAAGGACGACGTGGCCTCCGCCAAAGACCAGCGACCCGGCGCGGAAAAAGCTGTCGAAGACCGCAAGCGCCTGGACCCCCGCGAGCTGGCGAGCGATCGGCAGCGCGAGCAAGAGACCGAAGAACAGCACGAGCATGGACGCGCCCAAGCGCCGCCCGACGGAGACCGGCGCTCGTGTGGTCGGCGCCGCGACAGTGCCCGGCAGGAATCGCAACCCGACCAGCGCCGCGGCGGCGATGATGGCGACCTGCGCGGCTCCCGTCGACCAGACGAGCGCGCCGATCGCCGACAGGAGCGCGATCGTGGCACGCCCGCGGTCGGGAGCGAGCGCCCGCGCCATGCCCCAGACGGCGAGCGCGACCACGGCCACCGCGGCCACCTTCAGTCCATGCAACCAACCGGCATCGGCGACCTCGAACACCCGGAGGCCATAGGCGAATGCGACCAGCGCAATGGCCGAGGGGAGCGTGAACCCGAGCCACGCCGCCACACCGCCGAGCAGGCCGGCGCGGGTGATGCCGATGGCGATACCGACCTGACTGCTGGCCGGGCCAGGGAGGAACTGGCAGAGCGCCACGAGATCGACATACGTGGCCTCGTCGAGCCACTTGCGTCGAGCGACGTACTCTTCACGGAAGTAGCCGATGTGCGCGACCGGCCCGCCGAATGAGGTCAGCCCCAACCGTGTCGCGACTGCCAGCACCTCCAGCACGTGGGGAAATTTTTGGCCGGACGCCCGGTCCGTCGGCAGCTTCTGATCCACCGCCGCCTGCCCGTTGCTCATCGTCGATTCATCTTCGCGCGCGGGCGCTGGCGTTGCGGCTCCAGCACTTCCCCCATCAGCTCGATGATCTGGGTCCGGGCGGAAGCCAGCGCGCGCCGGCCTCGGGCGGTGATCCGGTAGTACTTGCGAATGCGTCCCTCCACGAGGCGCCGCTCCAGGCGGAGATACCTCCCGTCGGCGAGATCACGCAAGATCGGGTAGAGTGTGCCGGGGCTCAGCGCATATCCATGGCGGCCGAGCTCTTCGATCAACCAGAGCCCGTAGACGGGCTCCTCGGCGGCGTGGTGGAGCACGTGGATGCGGATGAAGCCGAGGAAGAAATCGCGTACCATTAACGGAGTCCGATATCGGGGCCAAGACGTATCATGTGCGACCAGAGACTGCAACGTCCAGCCGAGCCCCCGCTCCAGCCAGAGCGTCCACGTCGAATGCATCACTCGATCGCGGAGGAAGATGAACGATGGCGACCGTGAGCGTGCGCTACATCGTCGACGACGTCGATTCGGCGATCGCGTTCTACACCGGGCATCTGGGCCTTCGCGTCGATCTCCACCCGGGGCCGGGCTTCGCGATGCTCTCGCGAGGCAACCTGCGGCTGCTGCTGAACACGCCGAGTGGTACCGGCGGAGCGGCGCGAGCCATGCCCGATGGACGGAGGCCCGAGCCGGGCGGCTGGAACCGCATTCAGCTCGAGGTCGACGACCTCGCGAGGGAAGTCGAGGTCCTGCGCCGTGCGGGCGGCCGCTTTCGCGGCGACATCATCGTTGGCAACGGAGGCAAGCAAATCCTGCTCGACGACCCCGCCGGCAATCCCATCGAGCTGTTCGAACCCCGACGGCAGTGAGCCCGGCGGCCCGCGAGGCTACGCGACCTGGGTCGAACCCTCGCGAAGCGCCACGAACCGCCGGGCCAGCGCCGGACCCGTGCCCGAGTCCTCGTGCTTGAAGAACACGTACGCCTCGCTCCAGCCCGACCCGACGCGGTCGATCGTCGCAATCCAGCGCTGCAGATCGTCGTCGCTGTACTCCACGGCGCGCAGCCGGAGGTAGCCGAAATCCGCCGTGGCGACCGCCGGCGTCGTGCCCTCCTCGGTGTCGGCGATGCAGAGCGAGGCATTGTGCGAGCGAAGCAGCGTGTACACCTCGTCGTCGAACCAGCTCTCGTGGCGGAACTCGAAGGCCACGCGGAATCCGTTCGGCAGGATCGACAAAAGCTCACCGAGCCGGTCGGTCGCCTTCTTGAAGTTTGGGGGAAGCTGAAAGAGCAGGGGCCCGAGCTTGTCGCCGAGCGAACGCGCGCTGTCGCAGAAGTAGCGCAGCGGCTCGTCGACGCCGTGCAGCCGCGCGAAGTGAGTGATCCGCTGCGGCGCCTTGAGGACGTACGTGAAGCCCGCCGGGGCTGTCGAGGCCCAACCCGCGACCGTCTTCTCGTTCGGCATCCGGTAGAACGTCGCGTTGATCTCCACCGTCGTGAAGCGCTCCACGTAGTAGGCGAGCATCTTCGAGGCCGGAAGCTTCTCGGGGTAGAAGGTGCCCCGCCACTCCGGGTAGTTGTACCCCGAGGTCCCGACGTGCGTCCTCAGCCGAGCACCGCCGCCAGCGACGTCGCAGGCTCACCCAGCGCCGCCGCGACGCCGGGATGCACGACCTTGCCGCCCCAGACGTTCACGCCCCCGGCCAGCGCGGGATTCGCGCGCACCGCCGCCACGGCGCCGCGCGTCGCCAGCTCGACCGCGTACGGGAGCGTGGCGTTCGTGAGCGCGAAGGTCGAGGTGCGCGGGACGAGCGCCGGCATGTTGGCGACGCCGTAGTGGACGACGCCGCCGACGAGATAGACGGGATCGAGCAAGGTCGTCGGGTGGATGGTCGCGACGCAGCCGCCCTGGTCCACCGCGATGTCCACGATCACCGAGCCTTCCTTCATCTGCGAGACCATCTCCTTGGTGACCAGGACGGGCGCCCGCGCCCCGGCGAGGAGCACAGCGCCGATCAGCAGGTCGGCGCGGCGTACGACCTGCTCGATGTTGAAGCTGTTCGACATCAAGGTGACCACCTGGCCGCGGAAGAGGTCGTCGACGTGGCGCAGGCGGTCGACGTTCACGTCGAGGATCGACACGTCGGCGCCGAGCCCGACCGCGGTCTTGACGGCGTTGAGCCCGGCGGCGCCCGCCCCGAGAATCACGACGTTGCCCGGCGGCACGCCCGGGACCCCCGAGAGCAGGATGCCGCGACCGCCATGAGCGCGCCCGAGGTAGTAGGCGCCTTCCTGAACCGAGAGCCGCCCCGCTACCTCGCTCATCGGCGTGAGGAGCGGCAGGCTCCCATCGGCGCGCTGGACGGTCTCGTAGGCGATCGCAATCGCGCCCGAGTCGCGGAGCCCGCGCGTGAGCGCCGGCGCCGGCGCCAGGTGGAGGTACGTGAAGAGCACGTGTCCGGAGCGCAGGCGGGCGACCTCCGGGGCGAGCGGCTCCTTCACCTTCAGCACCAGCTCGGCGCGGCGCCAGACGTCGTCGACCGACGCGAGCTCGGCGCCGACCGCGGTGTACTCCTCGTCGCGGATCCCGCTTCCGGCGCCGGCGCCGCGCTCGACGAGCACGGCGTGCGCGGCCTCGACCAGCGCCCGGGCGCCGGCCGGCGTGAGCGCCACGCGCTGCTCGCCCGGCTTGATCTCACGAGGCACCCCGATGATCATCGCGCCTCCTTCGTGGACGTCCGGCGTGCGGCGAGGAAATCGCGGATCAGCCGATTGACGCGTTCGGGGTGCTCGTGCACCACCCAGTGCGAGCCGTCGGGGATCCGCTCGATCGAGAGGTCGGGAACGAAGCGCTCGAGCCCGTCGAGGTTGCCGGTGAGGAGCGCGTGGTCGCGCTCGCCCCAGATCACGAGCGTCGGCACGCGCACGATCAGCCGCGAGACGTCGCCGCCGAGGCTTCGCGCGGGCGCGCCGTCACCGGCCGGTGGGCCCACGCCGGCCGCGCGGTACCAGTTGAGCCCGCCCGTCAACGCTCCGGGCCGCGACCACGCTTCGAGATACGCCGCGCGATCGGCGGCCGTGAAGCGATCGCCGAGATCGCGGCTCAGGACCTCGATCAGCCGCGCGTAGTTGTCGGCGGCGAGGATAGACTCGGCCTCGGCGCTCCGGAACGTGAGCATGTAGCGACTGGCGTTCTGCTGGGCAGGATTCTCGCGGAGCTCGCGGTCGAAGATCGCGGGGTGGGGCGCGTTGACGATGATCAGCCGCTCGAGGAGCTCGGGATGCGCGATCGCGAACGCCCAGGCGACGACGCCGCCCCAGTCGTGACCGACGAGCACGAATGTCTCGTGACGGAGATGCGCGGCGAGAGCGCGCAGATCTTCGACCATCTGCGGCACCCGATACTGGGAAAGCTCAGCCGGCTTGTCCGAAAGGTTATAGCCGCGCATGTCCGGCGCGACCGCCTGATGGTCGCGGCCGAACTCGCGGAGCTGCTCGCGCCACTCGTACCAGAACTCCGGGAAGCCGTGGACGAACAGCATGAGCGGACCCCGGCCCACCGTCACGTAGTGCAGGCGGATCCCGTTGAGCTCGGCGTACGCGTGGTCCATAAGTTTGGGTCGCGCCTCGGCCGGCGGGGCCCCAGCCCCGCGACGGCCTGCAGCGCGAACAACGTTACCTCACATATAACAGGAAAAATCGCGTGAGGCTCGCCTCGAACCCGCGGGGCAGCTCGCCGTGCCGGCCCTGATCCATGAACACGACCTCGCTCCGCGAGTCTCGGGCGAGCGCGCGCTGCAGCCGTTCGGCGTGGGCGAACGGAATCTGCTCGTCCTGGCGACTCGCCACCAGCAGCACCGGAACCGAGAGTGCAGCCGCGGCGCGCTCGGGCGAGACCGTGGTGATGTCGTGGCCGAAGAACAGAAGAGACCAGCCACGCAGAAGCCCCACGAACGGGTATTTCAGATACCAGAGCCAGCCGTAGAGCTCGTACCCGAGCATCCGGAGATCCGCGAACGGCGCATAGGCCGCAACGGCGCGGATGCGCGGGTCCTCGGCCGCGGCGAGGAGGGCGACGGCGCCGCCCAGCGAGAAGCCGAAGACGCCAACCTCCTTGAAGCCACGCGACCCGAGGAAGTCGATCGCGCGGCGCAGGTCGCCGCGCTCGCGAAAGCCGATCGTGGTCGCGTGCCCGCCGCTCTCACCGAAGTACCGTTGATCCAGCAGAAGCACGGTGAAGCGCCGAGACAGCGCGGCGGCGATCGGCAGAAGATCGGCCTTCTCGGCGGGATAGCCGTGCAGCAGCACGAGCGCCGGCGCGCCCGCACGAGGCAGGAGCCACGCGGCGAGCCTCACGCCGTCGTCGGCTGAAATCGTCACGGTCTCGACCGTCAGCCCGTAGTCGCCGGGCACGAGCGGAATGGCAAGGCGCGGCGGGCGGACGGCGAGCCAAAAGCTGACGAGGCTGAAGGCCACGAATGCGCCGGCGAAGACCGCGCCGTAGACGAGGAACTTCACGGTGTATCATCTTCGCCGTGCGCCGCCCGGGTTGTCGAGCGGATAGCGTCCCGAGGTGATCGAGGACACGACGTTCGGAGCCCTCGCCGCCCTGGGCTCGGCGGTGGCGTGGGCGGTGACGAGCCTGCTGGCGCGCTCCCTCATGTCCGAACTCGGCTCGGTCGGCCTCAACGCGATCCGATCGACGATCGGCGGCGCACTCCTCATCGCCTGGGTCCTGGCGACAGCCGGCGCCGGCGCCTTCACGGCGATCTCGGCGAGCGCGTGGCTGTTGCTCGGACTGTCGATCGTCACGGCCATCGCGCTCGGCGATACCGTGTTTTTCGAGAGCACGCGCGCCATCGGCGTCGGCCGCGCCATGACGATCTCGACGACCTATCCGCTCGGCGCCGCCGTCATCGCCGCGGCATTCCTGGACGAGCCGGTCACCGTTCCCATCGCGGTCGGGTCGCTCGTCACGATGGCCGGCCTCGTCCTCATCGTCGCGCCGTGGGCCGAGCGCGCGCCCGAGGAGCGCTTCTGGTTCGGCGTCGGCGCGGCCGCGATCGCGTCCTTGGCCTGGGCGGTCTCGACGGTCCTCGTCAAGCCGCCGCTCTCTGGGATGGGCCCGGTCACCGCGCAGGCGATCCGGCTGCCGGTCGCGTCGATGGTGCTCTGGCTGACGCCGTGGGCACGCTCGGTGCCGCGCGCGTTCGTGAGAAGCAGCCGGGCCGTACAGATTCGCATCGCCATTCTCGGCGCGATCACTTCGGTGAGCTCGGTCATGTTCGTTGCGGGCGTCAAGCACGCGGGTGTCGCCGTCGCCTCGGTCCTCTCCTCCACGGCGCCGATGTTCGCGATCCCCTTCGCCGTTGTCTTTCTGGGCGAGCGCATCACCCTCCGCGCCTTCCTGGGCATCGTCCTCACCCTGGCCGGAATCATCGTCCTCCAGCTGTGAGTTCTCCAGCTGTGAAGAGAAGGCCGCGAGCCGGAGGGGTCGCGGCACCCGTTCCCTCCGAGCGGCCTCGGACGAGGCGCACCCAGATGGAGCCCAGCCGTCCCGGGGCAGCGCACGCGTGCCGCGTGGTAGCCGCGACCCTCCCCCCGCGCACCCGCCGGAACGCGAAGCGCGCCCTGGACGGAAACACTAAGCGGGCGAATACGGCGCGCGGAAGACGATGTCGCCGCCGACGAGGGTCAGGACGGGGGTGATGTCCTTAATACGCTCTTCGGCGCAGGTAAATACGTCGTCAGAGAGCACGACGAGATCGGCGCGCTTACCGGGCTCGAGCGTTCCGAGCTCGCCTTCCTGCCGAGAGGCATAGGCATTCCAGCTCGTGAACGAGCGCATCGCCTCCGCCCGCGTCATGCGCTGCTGCGGCTGCCAGCCGCGATCCTCACCGCTGCGCGGGCGCCGCGCGATCGCGGCATAGAGACCGTGGAACGGGCTCGGGCTTTCGACCGGGAAGTCGGAGCCGCCCGCGATGATGACGCCGGTCTCGAGCAGCGAGCGCCACGCGTAGGCGCCCCGGAGCCGATCCGGGCCGAGCCGCTCGGCCGCCCACTCCATGTCCGAGGTGCAGTGGGTCGCCTGCATGCTCGGCAGGGCGCCGAGCCGCCGGAAGCGGGGGATGTCGCGCTCGGTCAGAATCTGGGCGTGCTCGACGCGGAAGCGGTGATCCGGCCACGGGCCGCGGGCCAGGGTCGCCTCGAGCGCGTCGAGCGTCAGCGTGTTCGCGCGATCGCCGATCGCGTGCACGCAGACCTGGAAGCCCAGCTCGGCCGCCTCGAGCGTCAGGCGCGTGATCTCGTCGGGCGGGATCAGCACGAGCCCGGTGTTGCCCGGATCGTCGCAGTATGCATCGTGCAGCGCGGCGCCACGCGAGCCGAGCGCGCCGTCGGCCATCAGCTTCAGCGCGCCCACCACGACGCGACCGTCGCCGATCGTCTCTGGGCCGTGCTCCCGGTAGAGGCTCCACGTGGACTCGGATCGTGCGGCCACCGCCACGTAGTTGCGGAACGGGAACTGTCCCCGCTCGACGAGCCGGCGGTACGAGGCGATGGCGTAGAGCTCGGCGCCCATCTCGTGGATGCCCGTGAGTCCTGCCGCAAGGCACTCGTCGATCGCCTCGGTGACGGCCTGGTCGAAGCGGTCGGCGGAGGGGCGCGGCTCGGCCCGCTGGATCAGGCGTTGGGCCGTGTCGACGAGCACGCCCGTCGGCTCGCCGCGCTCGTCCCTGAGAATCCGGCCGCCGGTCGGCTCGGGCGTCGCGCGGTCGAGCCCGGCGGCGGCCAGCGCGGCCGAGTTCGCCCACGTCGCGTGGCCGTCGATGCGAGTGAGCGCGACCGGATGGTGTGGCGCCGCGCAGTCGAGCGAGACCCTGGTCGGCCACTGCCGATCCGTCCAGCGATTCTGATCCCAGCCTCGCCCCGCGAGCCATTCGCCCCGCGGCGTCTTCGCCGCGCGCGCCGCCAACCGCTCGGCGACTTCCGCCTCCGACCGCGCCCCACCGGCATCGAGCGTCAGACGCCCGCGCGCCAGGTGCATCAGGTGTCCATGCGCGTCCACGAGGCCCGGCACCACGGCGCGGCCACCGAGATCGACGATCTCCTCCGCTCCAGCCACATTGACCTCGCTCCGGCGCCCAGCGAACGCAACGCGCCCGTGGCGCACCACGAGCGTATCGACCACGGTGTCCCAGGCATCCATGAGGTAGATGCGACCGTTGGTCAGGAGCATCGAGTCAGCCGCACCGAATCAGGTGAGAGAAGCTAGAAGCGTCGGCGCCCGCGCATGGCGCGCTTGCGCAGGCGGAGGGACTTGGGCGTGACCTCGAGCAGCTCATCCTCGCGAATCCACTCCAGATTCTGCTCGAGATTCATCACCCGCGGGGGCGTGATCTTCGCCGCCTCGTCGGCGGTCGAAGCCCGCATGTTGGTGAGCTTCTTTTCCTTGGTGATGTTCACGTCCAGGTCGTTCCACCGTGCTGGACGTTTTCCGCCGGCGAGGCTCCGACTCCAAAGCCTACTCTCCCCGCGCGCAACGCCGCGCGCCTGGAGGTTGTCGATCGCGTACGCGGTCGCGCGGCCGCCGCGGTCGGCGACGAGGGCGCCGTTCTGGCGGTGGGCGATGTCGCCTTGCCAGGCGTCCCAGCCATCGAACAGATGGTTGAGAAGGCCGGTGCCGCGCGTGTCGGTGAGGAACTCGGTGCGATAGCCGATCAGGCCGCGCGCGGGGATCCGGTACTCGAGCCGGACGCGGCCCGTGCCGTGGTTCACCATCTTGGCCATCGCGCCGCGGCGCGGTCCGATCTTCTGGGTGACCGCGCCGATGTGCTCCTCGGGGATGTCGATCACCAGATATTCCATCGGCTCGAGCATCTGGCCGTTCTCGCTCCGCGTGATGATGGTCGGCTTGCCGACCTCGACCTCGTAGCCCTCGCGTCGCATCATCTCGATCAGGATCGCGAGCTGGAGCTCGCCTCGACCGGACACCCGGAACGTGTCCGGCGAGTCGGTCTCCTCGACGCGGATGCCTACGTTGACGCGCCTCTCCCTCATGAGGCGGTCGCGGAGCTGCGGCGAGGTGACGAACCGCCCCTCCTTGCCGGCCATCGGCGACACGTTCGCCGAGAAGAGCATCGAGACCGTCGGCTCGTCGATGCGGATGAGTGGCAAGGCCTGAGGCGCCTCGGCGTCGGCCACCGTCTCGCCGATCTCGATCGCGTCGATGCCGGCGATCGCGACGAGCTCGCCCGCGCTCGCCTCCGCGATCTCGACTCGCTTGAGCCCCTCGTAGCCGTAGAGCACGGTGACCTTCGCGTGCTCGACGGCGCCGTCCCGGTGGACGACGGCAACGCGCTCGGCCTGGCGGATCCGGCCGTTGAAGATACGGCCGATGACGAGGCGGCCGACGTAGTCGTCCCAGTCGAGCATCGCCCCGCGGAACTGCAACCCCGCCTCCGGCTCGAAGCGCGGCGCCGGGACGGTGGCCAGGATCGTCTCGAAGAGCGGCTCGAGCGAGCGCCCGGGCTCGGCGAGCTTGAGGGTCGCCGTGCCGGTCCGGGCGTTGGTGTAGAGCACAGGGAACTCGAGCTGGTCTTCGGTCGCTTCGAGGTCGATGAAGAGGTCGTAGACCTCGTCGAGCACCTCGGCCGGGCGGGCGTCGCTCCGGTCGATCTTGTTGATGACGACGATCGGCGGCAGGCTCGCCTCGAGCGCCTTCTTCAGGACGAAGCGTGTCTGCGGCAGCGGGCCCTCGGCGGCGTCGACCAGGAGCAGGACGCCGTCGACCAGGGTCAGCGTGCGCTCGACCTCCGAGCCGAAATCGGCGTGACCCGGCGTGTCGACGATGTTGATGTGGACGCCCCGGTACGTGATGGCGGTGTTCTTGGCCATGATCGTGATGCCCTTTTCGCGCTCGAGGTCGATCGAGTCCATGATGCGCTCGGGCACCGACTCGTTCTGGCGGAAAAGACCCGACTGCCAGAGCATCGCGTCGACCAGGGTGGTCTTGCCGTGGTCGACGTGAGCGATGATCGCGATGTTTCGCACGTTCTCGCGCTGTTGCATCGATCCATCCTATCACGCTGGAACGACCGGCCCAGCGTCCGGGCATGTATAATGACGACCTCATCATGATTTTAAGTGCGCCTCGACCGGCGGGGCCCTAGCCCCGCGACGGTCTGCAGCGCACGCTGCCGTCGGAGGTCATTCCGTCATGAATCGTCTGTTCGCGCTCGCGGCGATCATCCTGGTCGTCGCTCCGGCACTGGCCCAGGACAAGCCGCCCGCGAAGGCGCCGACGGCGGTGATCACCCTCGAGAAGGGCGGTCAGATCACGCTCGAGTTCTTCCCCGCCGACGCGCCCAAGCACGTCGAGAACTTCCTCAAGCTCGCGCGGGCGGGCTTCTACGACGGCCAGCGGTTCCATCGTGTCGAGCCCGGCTTCGTCGTGCAGCTCGGTGACCCGCAGTCGAAGACCCTGCCGATGGACCATCCGGCGATGGGGACCGGCGGTCCCGGCTACACGATCAAGGCGGAGTTCAACGATCGGAAGTTCGAGCGCGGACTCCTCGGGATGGCGCGAAAGAGCGATCCCGACTCGGCGGGCAGTCAGTTTTACATCATGCT
>Ga0209056_10007207_pt1 | contig 11457 bp, 9 predicted proteins | sample GraSoiAngelo_114_FD_185876 | JGI IMG/M metagenome (GOLD analysis project Ga0209056, IMG submission 185876) | Grasslands soil microbial communities from the Angelo Coastal Reserve, California, USA - 14_0903_13_40cm (SPAdes) (version 2) | ecosystem: Environmental > Terrestrial > Soil > Grasslands ... | reverse complement strand
CCCGAGACCGAGGTCGCCTTCCAGATCCTGGCCCTCAATACCGAGAAGGCCCACAACCTCAAGGAGAAGTCGCTGGAGGTGATCCGGATGTACCGCGGCCTGCTCGAGGCCGAGCCCAGGAAGGGCGAGCAGGACTACGCCTTCCAGTTCGAGGCGGCCCACCTCATCACCCTCGGGCTGCTCTACGAGGCCAACAAGCGCTTCGCCGGGGGAGCCTTCGCGCCCATCCTGCGCCGGGTGGATGCCTTCCTGCCCGGGACCTTCGCCAAGACGCTGCCCCAGCGCGAGGCGAGGGCGGAGGCGGTGCGGGCGGCGGACGAGGCCCTGGGCCGGGTCGTCGCCGAGCTCAAGAAGCGCGGCATCCGGCATCCGTTCGTGAAGAACTACGTGCTCGCCCGCACGACGCCGCTGTCCCGGGCCCGGAAGACGCTGCCCTCCTTCGACGCGACCTTCGAGAAGCTGCTCGCCGCCATCGAGGCCTTCGACGTCGCCGCGGTGCGCTACCAGGACGTCCAGCGCAGCGCGCTCATGGCCATCCCCGCCGCGGAGTAGCCCGCCCCGGCCCGACCGGCTCTTTAACGCAGAGGACGCAGAGGGGAAAGAAAACGCCGGCTCGGCGCTGGAAAGAGACCCCTATCTGTTCTCCGCGGCCTCTTTCTGTTCTCTGCGACCTCTGCGTCAAAAGACCGGGAGCCGGGCGCCGGAGCTGTTCCCGGCTACTCCTGGAGCTTGAGGTTCAGCGTCAGGCGCAGGTGGATGTTCACCTGGGCGGTGCCGTTGTTCAGGATGACCTCCACCGGGATCGAGATGTCGGTCTGCCCCGGCGCGCCGCTGAGCTGCACCGACACCGGGGCCGTGGAGATGGAGGACGACGCCGACACCGCAGAGGAAGCGGCGGGTGCAGGACGAGGGACCGGTCCGCGCGGAGGGGGTGCCGGTGCGGAGCGAGGCGTGGGGACCGCCGGCGCCGGGCGCGTCGGGGCGACCGCCACCGGCCGCACCGGGGGTGCGGCGACGGCCGCGGGCGCGACCGCCGGGCGGATTGGCGGGCGCGGGGGAGCGGAGCGGGGCGGCGGGCTCTCCAGGCTGATCTCCTCGATCTCCGCCTCCTCCTCGTCGATCGCCTCCAGGCTCAGCTCCGGCTCCACGATCGGCTGGCTGATCCGCCGGCGCAGGTCCGCCGCATCGTTCGCCCCGCGCACCAGCGTGCTCTTGGTGTCGACGCGAGGAGCGGTCGTCTCGGCCGCCGCCATCAGGACCGGCTCCTCGTCCACCGTCAGCGAGATCTCCTCGGCCTCGCTGGTCGGCAGCTGGATCTCCTCGCCTTCCATGCCGGCCGGCAGCTCCAGCTCGATGTCCGCATCCCCGGTCACCGCCGCGGCCCGGGCGCCCGGCGGCAGCGTCGAGACCGGCCCGCGGGCCGATGCCGGGGACGCGGAGACGGCCGAGGCCGGGCCGGCCGAGGGCACCGAGGAGGCCGGGGTGGCCGTGGCTGAGGCGGCCGGTCCTTCGGCGCCGCCGTACTTGGTGGCGAGGGTGCGGAAGACCAGAGTCGTCGCCCCCTTCAGCGTCTCCTCGACGCCGATGCCCTTCATGGCCACCGCCTCGAAGTAGGGCAGCCCCTTCGGGTTCAGCTTCTCGTTCAGGATCTCGATGGGCAGCGCGTTGGGCAGGTCACGCTTGTTGTACTGCAGGACGGTCGGGATCTCGTCGGCGTCGATCTCGTTGGCCTCCAGGTTCTCCTTGAGGTTGGCCACCGAGTCCAGGTTCGCGTCCAGCATCGGCTCCTGGCTGTCGGCCACGAACACCACGCAGTCGGCCCCCTTCAGCACCATCCGCCGGGTGGCGTTGTAGAAGACCTGGCCGGGCACGGTGTAGAGCTGGATCCGGGTCTTCATGCCGCGGATCGTGCCCAGCTCGATGGGCAGGAAGTCGAAGAACAGCGTCCGGTCGGCCTCGGTGGCGAGCGACAGCATCTTCCCCTTGTTCTTGATGGGGAGTTTCTCGTGGATCCACTGGAGGTTCGTGGTCTTGCCGCAGAGGCCGGGGCCGTAATACACGACCTTGGCCGTCAGCTCCTTCGTGGAGTAGTTGAAGAGGACCATGCCGCTCAGGAAGGCAACCCTGGCATTCTAAGGCCCGGGCCCGGACCGGATCAACCTTGGTAGAATTCCCGCATGCTCTTGACGACTGCCGCGCTTCTGCTCGCCCAGGCCGCTGCCTCCCCCTCCCCCAGCCCCTCCGCACCCGCCGGACCCGTGGTGGTGCTGGAGACGAGCCTGGGCCGGATCCGGGTCGCCCTCGACCAGGCGAAGGCGCCCATCTCGGTCGCCAACTTCCTGAAGTACGTGCGGGCCGGACACTATGCGGGCACGGTCTTCCACCGTGTCATACCGGGCTTCATGATCCAGGGCGGGGGCATGAACGCCGAGCTGAAGGAGAAGCCCACCAGCCCTCCCATCCGCAACGAGTCGCGCAACGGACTGCGCAACCTGCGCGGCACGATCGCCATGGCCCGCACGAGCGATCCCAACAGCGCGACCGCGCAGTTCTTCATCAACGTGAAGGACAACCCCTCCCTGGACTTCGGCATCCGCGGCGCCGGATATGCCGTCTTCGGCCAGGTCTTGGAGGGCATGGACGTCGTGGACCGGATCGTGGCCGTGTCCACGACCACCAAGGGGCCCTATGAAAACGTGCCGGTCACCCCGGTCGTGATCAAGAGCGCGCGCGTCGAAGGCGCCGCGGCCAGGCCGGCGGCCGCGAAGCCCTCGGCCTCGCGCTCGACCCGGACCCCGGCCCGGCGGGCGTCGCCCGGCCCCCAGGCCACGCCGAAGCCGTGAGCGGCGCCGGCCGTTGGGGATCGCTGGCCGTGGCCGCGGCCTGCTCGGCCGTCCTGCCGCTGGCGGCCCAGGACTGGGTGGCCCCGCCCGAGGAGCGGACCCGCCTCAATCCGATCGCCGTCTCGGCCGACGCGCTGCAGAAGGGCCGCTTCCTCTACCGCAAGAACTGCCAGCGGTGCCACGGGGAGAAGGGCAAGGGCGACGGCCCCTCCGGCCGCTACGGCGTCAAGCCGCCCGAGGACCTGACGAACCCGGCCAAGCAGGCCAAGCTGACCGACGGCGAGATCTTCTGGAAGGTCTCGACCGGGCTGCGGGACGGCGCGGACGTGATCATGCCGGCCTACAAGCGGGAGATCCCCGCCGATGAGGACCGCTGGAAGGTGGTCCTCTTCGTCCGTACGCTAGCCCTCCCGCCGCCCTCACCAAATCGCTAACGAATTAAACGCAGAGGCCGCCGAGGAACGCAGAGAAGCAAGAACAAGTGCAACGAAGGCGCGCGTGTCCCGGAGCGCGCGACTCGTTGATGGATCCGATATCGACCGCGCCGTCCTCTGACCGCGGTCGATCAGGACGGAGCGCGCGGAGTGGACACCGCGCGCCCGGCCAACTGCTTCATCAAAGCTCGGAGAACTTCTTGACGAGGTCGGCGGCCTTGGTCGCGTCGAGCTTCAGGACGGCCTCGTCTCCGGCGCGCCGCGCGTAGTAGGCCCCCCCCTTCTCCCCCACCTCGAAGAAGCTCTCGGGCTTGTCCTTCTCCCGGATCGTCACCTTCAGGGCAGGGTGGTCGAGGCCGTAGGTCTCGGCGCCCGCGGGCTTGTCCAGGAACTCCTGCACCTCCACCCCGCCGACGAGGAACAGAGCGTCCTGGACCTTGGTGGTGTCGAGGTCCTTGCCGTCGGGGACCGTGCGCTTCCACTTGGACGTCTCGACGCCGTCCTTGTCCTTCGACGCCGTGCGGCCGTAGGCCTTCTTCGCGCCGCCGGCCTCGACGTTGAAGCCCTCCACGTCGAAGCTCGACACCTCGAGCAGCCGCTTGGCCCGCAGCGCGTCCTTGCCCTTGCCCAGCTCGTCGACGATCGCGTCGGGGATCACCGCCACCAGGCTCCGCCCGCCCGCGCGGGCGTAGTGCTTCTTGTCCCCGGTGGCCCCGCCGATCTCCAGCGTCTTCGTGTTGCCGTCGGCGAGGCCGAGCCTCACGACGCGCGCCGGCTTGTCGAGGCCGTAGGGCTTGAGGTCGCCGGGCTCCTCGGCCGCCACCGATTCCATGCGCAGCGTCTCCACGTTGCCGAGCAGGCCGTCGACCGACCACCGTCCGGCCCGGGTGGCGAGCGGCGCGGTGAATCCCCATTCGCCTCGCTCGTCGCGGGCGAGGGCGTAGCCGCCGTCGGGGCCCGTGACCTCCAGCTTCCGCACCGCGTCGCGCTGGACGTGCAGGAGGTCGCGGTCGCGCAGGTCGAACGGCTTCTTGTCGAACGTGTTCGCGCTGTAGGCGGCCACCGTGAACACGCGCGGCCGGTTCGGCTGCTTGGCGTAGACCGAGCCTTCGTCCGGCGTCTTGTTGCCGAAGAGCACCTCCTGGGCGGGACCACCCTGCTGGACGACGGTCACCTTCGTCTTCGGAGGGTCGAGGCCGAACTCGGAGAGCTTGCCCGGCGTCTCCGAGACGACCTCGTCGATCTCCAGCCCCTCCAGGCTGGAGAGCACCGACTCGGCCTCCTGCGCGTCGGCGGGGGCGGCCTGGGGAGCGGTGAGGCGCCAGCTCGTCCCGTCCTTGACGAGCTTCACCTCTTCCTTGCCCGCTCCAGCCAGGCTCAGCTCCTTGACCTTTGCCTTGTCGAGGCTGACGACCTTCTCCTTCGACTTCTCCGGCTTCCCCTCCTTCTTGGACTCGACGAAGTAGACGTAGGCTCCCAGGCCGCCCAGCACGGCCAGGACCGCGTAGGTCTTCCAGAAATCGGGCAGCTTCATCCGCGGCGCTTCCACCAGGCGGCGATGCCCATGACCACGAAAGCGCCCGGCACGAGGAGCAGCGAGACGAGAAGCACGTTCTGCTGCTGCTGCCGGGTGACGAACAGCCGCTGGTCCTCGGGTTCCTTGGCCCGGATGGAGATGAGGTCGACGTCCTGGGCCAGCCAGGCCACCGTGTTGAGGAAGAAGTCCTGGTTGCCCTGGAAGCCGAGCAGCGCGTTGGTGGCGAAGTCGCTGTCGCCGAGGACGACCACCCGGCCCTCGGCGGGCGCCGGCGGCTCCTCGGCGGGGGAAGGAGACACCGACGCGGCGGGCGACGGCGAAGAGGGCGGCGAGGCCGGCGCCGGTGGGGCCGGAGGGCTGGCCTTGACGGTGGCCACCGCGCCGAGAGAGATCGGTCCCTTGCGGTCCTTGCCCTCGTTCATCTCCACCGGCTCCTTCAGGGTGAGGTCGGTCTCCGCCCACGACGCGGGAGAGGTCTGGAGGAGGTTCTGCACGGTCACGCCCTCCACGGTGCCCTTGCCGGCCTCGGCGCTCCGCGCGGTATGGAAGACCGTCATGACCCGGAAGTCCTTGGTGATCTCGTGGAAGGGATACGAGGCGGCGATGGGCGTGAGGGCCCCCGTCCCGAAGATCTGCCCCACCGGGGAGACGTCCACCACGATGTCCTTGCTGAGCTCGATGTTGAACTCCTTGGCCAGCGCGTCCAGGTTGGGCGTGGGGAACTTCACCTCCGGCTCCGACATCACGAGCAGCTTCCCGCCGCCCTTCGCGTAGCGGCGCAGGGCGTCGATCTCGGTCGGCAGCAGGTCGCGCTGGGGCCCGGCCACCACCATCACCGTGCAGTCGGCGGGGACGGCGGGCTCGCGGGCCAGCAGCACCTTCTTCGTCTCGTACTGGCTCTTGCCGAGGGCGGTCTTGACGGCCGAGAAGCCGCCGTCGGCGCCGTCGTCCATGTCCCGCTCGCCCTCGCCCTCCACGAAGCAGACCGTCTTCTTCTTCTCGCGGGTCACCTTGATGAAGGCGTTGGTGAGGTCCTGCTCGGAATCGTTGGTGGCCTTCTCGCGCTTGCCGCCCCGCTCCACCACCAGGATCGGCCACGGGCCGCGCACCTCGTAGGCCTGGGCCTTGGCCGGGCTCGCCACCGGGTCCACGAACTCGACCTTCACCCTCGGGGAAGCGGCCTGATACTCCTTCATGCGGTCCTGGGCCGCCGTCCTTTCCGCCGAGCGCTGGAAGTAGGTGATCTTGACGTCCTCCTTGAGCCCGGCCAGCACCTTCTTCGTCTGGTCGGAGAGGCTGTAACGCTTGTTCTTCGTGAGGTCCCACCGCTTGGTGTGGCGGACGACGAGGTAGTTGACGAAGCCGAGAACGCCGACGACGGCCAGCACCAGGACGGCCGTGTTGGTCCCGTACTTCATCTGCCGGCGCCCGATCCGCCTCGAGACGTCTTCCCAACGCAGCAGCAGGTGGGCGAGGATCAGGGCGGCCCCCGCGATGAGGTAGGCGTCGGGCTTGCCGGGCAGCGTGTGCTGCCACGCCTCGGACCCGACGATGACGGCCAGGCCGAGGGGAGCGAGCAGGTCGATGGCCCTCTTCATCATGCCCTCCACCGCTGGCTCTGCACCGATTGGTGGGCCAGGAACAGGCCGAAGGCGATGAAGCTCAGGTAGAAGACGACGTCCTTCAGGTCCACCACCCCTTTGACCATGTCTTCCATGTGCGTGGTCACCCCGAGGTAGGCGATCGCCTTCATGACCGGCCCCGCCCCGGGATCGTCGGCCCAGCCCAGCGTCCACACGCCGAGGAAGAGGCAGAACGACAGGATGCCGGCCACGATCTGGTTGCGGGTGAGGGTGGAGACGAACACCCCCAGGGCGAGGAAGCACGACCCGAAGAGCAGCAGGGCGAGAGCGCCGGTCAGCACGGGCTTCCACTCGGGGGGCGTCGACGCGTAGTGCCAGATGAGGGCCAGGTCGACCAGGCCGGCCAGGATCATGAGGCCGTAGAGGCCGGCCGCGGCCAGGAACTTGCCGAGGACGATCTGGAGGTCGGTCAGGGGCGCGGTGGCGAGCAGCTCGATCGTCCCCTGCCGCTTCTCCTCGGCGAACAGCCGCATCGTGAGCATCGGGGCCAGGAACAGGGCCACCACCGCCATGTTGTGCATCACGGGACGGATCAGCAGCTCGTTCAGGGACATCTTGGGGCCGCCCCCGAACTCCATCTGCTGGGCGGCCATCATGGACTCCCGCAGGAAGAACGAGAACGCGAAGTAGAAGAAGATGCCGAACAGCAGCGCCCACACGGTCAGCGAGACGTAGGCGATCGGGCTGCCGAAGTAGTGGCGCCACTCCTTCTCGACGATCGCCGCCACGTTGCGGAGCGAGGTCATGCCGTCACCTCCTCGGAGCGCGGGGCGGCCGGGGGGGCTTCGGCGCGGGCGGCGTCGGTGGTGGTGAGGTGGAGGAAGATCTCCTCCAGGCTCATGCCCACCTGGTGCAGGGCGAGCAGGTCGAGGCCGCGCGAGACCACCGCGCGCGCGATGTCCGGCCGCACGTCCCGTCCCGGCTCCGCCTCCACCTCCAGCGTCGTCACCCCCGCCGACTCGGGACGGGGACGGGCCGAGACCACCCCGGGTACCGAGCGGACCGCCTCGGCGGCCGCGGTCGCCTCGCCCCGCACGTCGACGCGCAGCGCTCCCGCGCCGCGCAGGCGGCGGGTGAGGTTCTCCGGCGTGTCCTCGGCCACCACCTTGCCCTTGTTGATGATCACCACCCGACCGCAGGTCATGGAGACCTCGGGCAGGATGTGCGTGGAGAGCACGATCGTGTGGTCGCCCCCCAGCCCCTTGATGAGCTCGCGGGTCTCGATGATCTGCTTGGGATCGAGGCCCGCGGTCGGCTCGTCGAGGATGAGGACGTCGGGGTTGTTCAGGATGGCCTGGGCCAGGCCCACCCGCTGGCGGTAGCCCTTGGACAGCCGGCCGATGAGCCGGCCGCGGACGTCGCCGACGCGGGTCTTGTCGACCGCCTCGTCGATCTTGCCCTTGCGCGACGGGCCGGGGATGCCCTTGATCTTCGCGCAGAAGTCCAGGAACTCGTCCACCTCCATGTCCGGATAGAGGGGCGGCGTCTCCGGGATGTAGCCCACGCGCTTCTTCACCTCGATCGGCGCCTCGAAGACGTCGTAGCCGGCCACGCGGGCCGTGCCCTCGGTGGGCGGCAGGTAGCCGGTGAGGATGCGCATGGTGGTGGTCTTCCCCGCCCCGTTGGGGCCGAGGAAGCCGAGGATCTCCCCCTTCCGCACGCGGAAGGAGATCCCGTCCACCGCGGTCGTGCGGCCGTAGCGTTTGGTGAGGTTCTCGACCTCGATCATTTCAATCCAGCCTTATGAAAGGGACGGCGCCCGGAAGCGGAGCGAGCACGTTCGGCGGCCGGGCGGGCCGTCCGCGAGCCAGTCAATTTCGGTGAGAGCCGGTAGTCGCTGCGGTGCATCCTGGGTGACCCGGGGCCATGAGGCCTGGAGTCCCGGGGGCGCCCGCGCGCTCCGGCTTGCCGCCGGGCGCGAGGCGAGGAATCGTATGATAACGAGCGGGGTTTCGAGCTGTCAAACGAGCGCCGCTTCTCCACCCACGCCGCCGAGCTGCGGCGGATGGCCGACCGCGTCCTGGAGGTCCCGGACCTCGACGGCCTCGCCCGCCTGCTGACCCGCGAGCTGCCGGCCGCCCTGGACGTGCCCGACGCGACGCTGCTGCTCTGGGACCGCAAGCTCGACTCCTTCCAGGTGCTTTCCTCGGGCGGCGCGGCCGGGCAGGCCCTGGCGCCGGGCCAGATGGTGGACGCGCCGGAGGCCCGCTTCCTGCTCTCCGACGGCTTGCTCCTCGAGACTCCGACCCGGCCTCCCGGGCGGAGCCGGGACGGGGTCCTGGTGCCCCTGCTCGCCCGCAGCGGCCTGGTGGGGATGCTGGTCCTCGGGGCGCGGCGGGGGCGGCGGCGGCGTCCGCTGCGCGCGGTGGAGGCCCGGGAGCTGTCCTCGCTCGCCGCGCGGGCCGCCCTCGCCCTCGAGAACCACCTCTACCAGCGGGAGCTCATCGCCTCCGAGCGCATGGCGGCCCTCGGGACGATGGCCGGCATGCTCGCCCACGATTTCCGCGGCCCCATGACGGTGATCCGCGGCTACGCGGAATCGCTGGCCGACGACCCTGGATCCTCGGCGGAGGTGCGCGACCGCGCCCGGCTCATCACCCGGATGGTGGACCGCCTGGACCGCATGGCGACGGAGACGCTGGACTTCGCGCGCGGGGGGCGGCGCCTCGCCCGCCGCCCGCTGGCCCTCGGCGCGATACTCGACGAGCTGGCGGCCGGCGTGCAGGCCGAGCAGCCGACGCTGGAGCTGGTGCGCGACTTCCGCGTGCCCCGGGACGTGGTGGCCGCCGTCGACGTCGACAAGCTGCGCCGCGTGGTGAGCAATATCGCCGCCAACGCCCGCGACGCGATGGGCGGCCGGGGCCGGTTCCACCTCGGGGCCGAGCTCGTGCCCGCTCCGCCCGCCGACGGCGGGCCGCGCCTCGTCCTCACCCTGGCCGACGAGGGTCCCGGCGTGCCCCCCGAGATCCGCGACCGGCTCTTCGAGCCCTTCGTCACCCGGGGCAAGAAGGGCGGCACCGGCCTCGGCCTGGCCGTCGCCCGGCGCTTCGTCGAGGACCATGGCGGCACCCTCGAGCTGCTGCCCGAGGGTCCGGGGGCGCGCTTCCGGATCGCGATGCCGGTCGCCGCGCCCCCGCCGCGGCAGGAGGAGGCGGCCCGGCGGTAGAATGATGGCCGGTGCGGCTCAAGCGACCCACGGGAACGGCCGTGCTCGTCCTCGCCGCCCTGCCGGGTGCGTGCCGCTCTCCCGATCCCCGGACCGTGCTCGAGGTCACTGACGTGGAGACCTACTGGGCGATCGACCCCGCGCAGGGCGACACGCAGTACATCGCCCCCGTCGTCCGCTTCGAGGTCCACAACAACGGGACCCGGGACCAGCGCACCGTCGAGGCCCAGGTGACCTTCCGGCGCAAGGGGGAGGACGCCATCTGGAGCTCGGCCTGGCGGAGGGTGGCCGCGCCCGGTGACAAGCTCCTCCCCGCCGGCAGCCGGGCGCTCGTCGTGCTCAAGCCCGAGGGGGAGGGCCGCTACTTCTCCACCGGGCCTCCCGAAAGCATGTTCCGCCACGAGAGGTTCCGCGACGCCACGGTGGAGGTTTTCCTGCGCATCGGATCCTCCAGGTGGACCCGGTTCGCCACCGCCGACGTGGAGCGGCGCATCGGCGCGCGCAGCGTCCAGGCGGCCGGCCACTGAGATGACCCGCATCGCCTTCGAGCACCTGAGCGGCCCGGACCAGGGCCGCTCGGTTTCCGTCCCCCGCCTGCCGGCCACGATCGGGGCCGACCCCGCGGCGGACGTGGTCATCGGCGGCCTCGCCCCGCGCCACGCCGTCCTCCACCAACGCGACGCGGACGTCGTCCTGGTCGACAGCGGCTCGGCGCTCGGGACCTTCCTCGCCGGCCACGAGATCCAGGAAGCCGTGCTGCGCGACGGCGACACGGTGGAGCTGGGCCGGGGTGGTCCCCGCCTCCGCTTCCGCCTCCCCGACGCCCCTCGCCGCGTGGCGGAGAGGAGGCCGGCGGCGCCGCGGCTGTCCGAGACCATGGCCTTCCGGATGGTCCATCAGACGAGCCGCAGCTTCCGTCGCGCGCTGGCCGCGGTGCTGATCGTGGCCCTCGCCCTGCTGTCCTGGAGCTATCTCCAGTCGCGGCGGCTCGGCCGCGAGGTGGCGACCCTCCGCCGCGCGGTGCAGCAGGCGGACACCGAGCGGCGCGCGTTCGAGGCCCGCGTCGAGGCCGAGCGCCGGCGCGGCGACGCCGACCGGCTGAAGCTGGAGCAGGTTCGCGCAAGGGAGGCGGAGCTGCTGCGCCGGCTCACGGATCCCGCCCGCGGCGAGGTGCAGGTCCTGCGGGACGAGCTCGGCTCGACGCGCGAGCGTCTCCAGGCCCTGGAGTCGGAGCGCGCGGCCGGCGAGCGCATCATCCGGGAGTTCGGGGCGGAAGCCATATGGCCGTACGTCGGCTCAGGCAGCATGGGACTCCTCCAGGGCGTCTACGGTGCGGGGCGTCGGCTCTGGAACGTCGTCGGTGCCTCCCGCCACCTCATGACGATCTGCACGATCGCGGGCGGGGTGGGCACCGGCTACACGCTCGGCGACAACCGCGTGGGCATGGATCCCGAGACTCTCCGCTTCTCGAAGCTCATCATCCTCTGGGGCAGCAACACGCTGACCACCAACCATCACCTGTGGCGCTCCATCACGACGGCCCGCCGGAACGGCGCCCACCTGGTGGTGATCGACCCGACCCGCACGCGCACTGCCGATCTCGCGGACAGCCACCTGGCCCTCGTCCCCGGCACTGACGCCGCGCTGGCCCTCGGTCTCCTCCACGTCGTGCTGAGCGAGGGCGCGGAGGATCACGACTTCATCGATCGCCGCACCCTCGGTTGGGACGCGTTCCGTCAGCGCATCCTGGACTATCCGCCGTCGCGCGTTGCCGAGATCTGCGACCTCCCCGTCGACGCTATCGTGGAGCTGGGGAAGCGGATCGCCCACACGC
>Ga0209056_10007206_pt1 | contig 11458 bp, 12 predicted proteins | sample GraSoiAngelo_114_FD_185876 | JGI IMG/M metagenome (GOLD analysis project Ga0209056, IMG submission 185876) | Grasslands soil microbial communities from the Angelo Coastal Reserve, California, USA - 14_0903_13_40cm (SPAdes) (version 2) | ecosystem: Environmental > Terrestrial > Soil > Grasslands... | reverse complement strand
AGGGCCTTAGCTTCTGCGGCGTCGGGGCTCGCGGCCAGGCAAGAACAATTCACCGCGAACATGAAGACAGCTGCGGCGGCGCTGCAAAACACTGCTCGGAGTCTCATGGGCGTTTCCTTCTTGGTTGCAGCCGAGGCCAAGCTCGAGCAGAGTGTCGCACGAAAGCTCGGGCTCGTGCCACGGACCGGTGGATTGAACATCAGCACCGCTGTACGCAAAAAAGCCTTTAGCGAGCCGACAACATTGATCGTTGATGTAACTTCGAGCAACGCGAAGGAGTTCGCCGCCTTCGCGCAGACGAAGCTGCAAATGCCCTTCCTCGTGCTCACCGGCGAGAAGGCGTCCGGCACGTTCGTCATCGAGCAGACCAAGCTCGTGGCGAGCAACGTCACCGGCGTCGTGGTGCAGGGGTCAGGGCACTGGCTGATGGACGAGGCGCGCGAGCACGTCATGCCGCAAATCGCGGCGTTCCTGAACGCGCCGCCGCTATAGGGTCAGAGCCCTAAGAGTCGTTGCTCAGGGCTCTGACCCTGACCGGCCGGCGTCTCAGCAGCCAGCGATTCACCGCGAGCGCGATCATCCGCGGCGGGAGCTCGCCGGCCACTGCGAAGGTCTTGGTGAGCAGGCCGGGGATGACGACACGGCGCCCGCGCATCATGCCGCGGTATCCGGCGCTGGCGACCGCTTTTGCCGTCGCCTGCGGGAGCAGACTGTAGAGGAGCGTTTCGCTGGCGCCGGACCTCTGCTCGAACGACGACTTCGTGACGCCAGGACTGAGCGCGGTGACCGTCACTCCGGTGCCCTCGAGCTCAAGCGCCAAGCCTTTGGAAAAGGACAAGACGTACGACTTGGTGGCGTAGTACACCGCCATGCGAGGCCCGCCGGGCTGGTAGCCCACCACGGAAGCCACGTTCAGGATTCGCCCGCGCCTGCGCGCGAGCATTCCGGGCAGCGCGAGGCGCGTCAGCGTCGTGAGGGCCAGTACGTTGATCATCTGCATGCTGCGCAGCGCCGCGACGGATTGGTCCTGAAATTCCCCGTAGAGTCCGATCCCCGCATTGTTGATGAGAATGTCGACGCTTCCGGCGCTCGACAGATCCGCCCAAAGCGCTTCGGCCGCGCCCGGCTCCGACAAGTCCGTGGCGTAGTCCTTGACTGCAACGCCATATTGGGAGCGCAGCTCGCGTGCTACTGCCGCCAGCCTTTCGCGCTCGCGCGCGACGATGACGAGCGAATAGCCGTCCGCCGCGAGTTGTCGGGCGAACTCCAGCCCGATCCCGGTCGATGCGCCCGTGACCAGCGCCGTTTCCTGCACGACCCTTGTGGCGCTCAATTCCCGACCCCTTCCGTTTCCTTGAGGCGCGCCGAGTAGACAATCAACTTGAACGGATTGGTCGCCTGGTATTTTTCCTTGAGCTTGAGGTACGCGAGCTCGGCGCCTCTTTAGTGAGCGCAACCGGCACCACGACGGCGAGCAGCGCCGCCGCGGCGGCGAGGCGGCGAATAGCGATTTTCATGGGAATCCTTTAATCGACCCGGTTACATTGAAGTGCGGCGGTCAAGTAGCTGCCGCGCGAACTCGTGTGGGTCCGGCGCTGCGCCAATGATGCGCTGCGAAGGCGTCGTAGCTTCTGAAGATGTGACCTCGCTCGGCAGCGGACGGTGGAGCAAATTCGCGGCGCGCGTCTGGCTGTCGATGGCTTGCGTCGAGGCGACCGACGCCAGGTGCGGCGCATTCGTTTCGACGCGGCCGGACGAGCTCAATAGCGCTTCGGCTTGCGCGTGGGCGTCGAGGGCCTGCGCCTGAGCATTCATGGCGACGGCGAATCCGAGGGTTGCGAGAAGGCGGGTGAGTTTCATGGTGACGGTCCTTTCATTGCGCATGGTTGGTGAGGTTAACTTCTGATATACTAGTTACTATGATCATTATAGTCACTGGCTGCGGCGATGTCAAGCCGCTATGTTTTCGCTATGCGGAAGTCACTTGACCCGACCTGCCCCGTCGCGCGCACGCTCGACCTGATCGGCGAGCGCTGGACGATCCTGATCTTGCGCGATCTGTTCGTGAAAGGCCCCCAGCGCTTCCAGGATTTCCAGAACTCGCTCGCGGGTGCGGCGCCGAACACGATTTCCGCGCGCTTGAAGGCGATGGAGAAGCAGGGCCTGATCGAGCGCAAGCTCTACAGCGAGCACCCGCCGCGGCTCGAGTATCACCTCACCGAGCGGGGCAAGAGCTTGGGCCCGGTGCTCGGCGCGCTGCGCGACTGGGGGCGGCGCCACACCGGCAAGGGCTGAACGCGGCTGGCGCCCGAGCCGGCGCTTCGGTAAAGGTCCTTGCTGCTATTTACCGGCGTGTACCAGCCGCGGCATCTCGTACGCTTCATAAGTCAGTCCGATCTGCGCGCGCATCGCCGGATCGTTCCCCTGCAGTTCGCACAGCTCTGCCTGATCGCCCACCGAGACGATGCCCACGCCCCACGGGCCCTTGGGATCCATCACCCGGCCAAAGGCGCTGACGTTCCCTTTTGAGAGAAGATCGGTCCAGTAGCGACGTGCTCGTTCATCGCCTTATCCTCCGGCGGTTTCATATCCATGGCGAAGCTGGGCCCCGGCGCAATCAGGCCGCAGAGGAAGTACATGGGGTAGATCCTGGGGCACGGCGTACCGAGGCGCAGCCACTCTTTGACTGCCTGGACGAACTCGGCGCGCGGCACCGGCGGCGGTTGGCGGCGACGGCCCTGTGGATCGGTGCTTGGATCCCACGCCCACGCGAACGAGCGCGTCATCACGAGGTAATCCTCGAGCTGTGTGGGCGTCATGCCGCCGTTTTTCGTATCGTCGAGGAGCACCCGGCAGAGCTTCGGCGATTCATGTCTTTCCTCCCGTCTGTTGTTTGAACTGTCCGGTCACGCCGCGAGCGCAGCGGGCTCGACGGACTGCTCGTGGGGCACTTCGCCCTGGACCGGGGCGGATCCTGGCCGGACGATACGTGGAAGGGCTAGTGGGATGACAACTCGCCTTACCACACGCTGGTCTCCGTACTGACCCGCCGTCAGTCCCGTATTGCTTGGCTCAGGCCAGCATCTCTTCGGCGGCATCAATACGCTCGCGCTGGGTTACAGGTGCACGAAGCACGTCAGCACTGCTCATGCGATGCACGTCATTCTCGCGAAGCAGCCTGACTAGCGAGTCACACTCGGGTATTGCGCTGGCCCCAGTCGCGCAGCGCCTTCATCACGGGGCCGAGCGTCTTGCCTTTTCCCGTAAGGTGGTATTCGAGGCGCGGCGGATGCTCGCTGTAGAGCTTGCGCTCGACCAGGCCGTTCGCCTCCATGTCTTTTAGCCGCGCAGACAAGGTGTTGGGCGCGACGGCGAGCGACTCCTGGAGATCCTGGTACCGGCGGGGACCGTGCAGAAAGAGGTCCCGCAGGATCAGCACCGTCCAGCGCTCGCCGATCAGGTCGAGCGTCCGGGCCACGGGGCAGTGCTTCTGGCTGTATGAACGTGCCATATCGCGAAGCATACCGGGTTGACAATTCTTTTGCAAGAAGCTATAAATAAGCTAGTTACTACTTCTAAGGAAGGTACCAGATGCCCAACGCATCCTTGCTGACCGGCCCGATTGGCCCGACGCTCCTGCGCCTCGCGGCGCCGGTGCTCGTCGTGCTGACGCTGCAGACTCTCGTCGGCGTCGCCGAGACTTACTTCGTGAGCTTCCTCGGCACCGCGGCGCTCGCTGGCGTATCGCTGGTCTTCCCGCTGTTCATGCTGATGACGATGATGTCCAACGGCGGCATCGGCGGCGGCGTGTCATCCGCGGTCGCGCGGGCGATCGGCGCGGGCCGTGTGCGCGATGCGCAGGCGCTCGCCATGCACGCTGCGCTGATCGGCGTCCTGTTCGGCGGCATCTTCAGCCTGGGAGTTTGGCTTGGCGGCCCGCTTCTCTTTGCTCGCATGGGCGGACAAGGCGACGTGCTTGCGAACGCGATGCTCTACGCGAACATTGTCTTTGCGGCTGCGATCCCCGGCTGGATTGCGAACGTTTTCGCCGCGGCGCTGCGCGGCGCCGGCAACGTCGGGGTGCCGGCCATGGTCACGGCAGTCGGTTCGTTGGCTACTCTCGCGCTTTCGCCGGTACTCGTCCTGGGTTGGGGCTGGATACCGTCCATGGGCGTCGCCGGGGCGGGGATCGGTGTCGCTGCCTTCAACGTGGGTAGCGCTGTCGCTCTTGCTCTCTATATGCGCTCTTCGCGCAGCCCCATAAGGTTTGCTGTGGTGCCGCTTGAGCGGCGCCTGGTCGCCGACATTCTGAAGGTCGGGCTGCCTTCTGCCGTCGGCACCGTGGTCGCGAATCTGACCGTCGTCATCACCACCGCACTCGTCGGCGCATACGGCGCGGACGCCATTGCCGGATACGGCCTCGCCTCCCGGCTCGACTACCTCCTGATCCCGCTTCTCTTCGCGCTTGGAACCGCGGCAGTCGTGATGGTCGGCAGGGCCGTCGGGGCTGGCGACGCAGCGCGCGCCAAAAGGGTGGCTTGGACCGGCGCCCTGATTTCAGCACTCGCCACCGCCGCGATCGGTTTGACCGCCGCGCTTTTGCCGCAGGCATGGATGCAGCTTTTCAGTACGGAGGCGGCCGTCGTCGAGGTCGGATCTGCATACCTCACCCGGGTAGCGCCGTTCTATGCGCTCTTCGGCGCCGGCATGGCGCTCTATTTCGCAAGCCAGGGTGCTGGAAAGATGGCTTGGCCGTTCGCCGCCGGCCTCGTGCGGCTGTTCGTGCTGCTCTCCCTCGGCGGCTACTGGATCACTAGGCTCCATGGTTCGCTGCAAGGCCTCTATTGGATCGTCGGCGCAAGCTACTTCCTTTTCGGCGCGATCAACGTGGTCGCCATGGCGAGCGGGCTCGGCTGGGGCGAGCAACGCGCGCCGCGCGAAGGCCTGGCGGCTGCCCGATGAGTGCCCACGGTACCGCACTCGTCACCGGAGGCTCCACCGGCATCGGGCTCGAGCTGGCGCGGCAGCTTGCTGCGAACGGCAATCCGCTGGTCATCGTATCGCGCGATCGCGAGCGGCTGGGGGCAGTGGCCGGCGAGCTGCACGCCGAATATGGGGTGCCCGTAAGCCACATTGCGAAGGACTTGTCGCAGCCGCGCGCGGCAGAGGAGCTCTGGGACGAACTCTCGCGGGCCGACCTCACTGCAGAGACTCTGGTCAACAACGCCGGCGGCGGCGTGTACGGCAAATTCCAGGACCAGTCCGTCGACGAGCTGCAGCGGATGCAGATGGTCAACATGCTGGCGCTCACGACGCTCACGCGCCTCGCTCTTCCCGGAATGCTCGCGCGCAAGCGGGGACGGATTTTGAATGTGGCCTCCATCGTCGGTTATCAGCCCGGAGGTCCGCGCATGGCGGTGTACTACGCGACGAAAGCGTACGTCCTTTCGTTTTCCAAGGCTCTTGCCGTTGAGCTCGAGGGCACCGGCGTTTCGGTCACCACGCTGAGCCCCGGCGTGACAAGTTCGGCGTTCGAGGACAGGTCCGGAGCAAGTGGGACACGCCTCTACCGCCTGATGCCGCAGATGTCGGCCCGGTCGGTGGCCGCTGCCGCTTACCGCACCATGGAGCGTGGCGGCGGCGTCGTGATCCCCGGCCTCGTCGCCAAGATCCTGGCCGTCGCGGGTGAACTCCCGCCGCGCAGTATCGCGCTTGCGGTCAACCGCTGGCTGCTGCGCCGGCCACATGTGGATGCCTAATGCGCACCATCCGCCAATCCCTGCTTGCGCTCATTCCCGGGCTGGCGATTCTGGCGGTCACGGCTTGCGGCCCGCAGCCCGCTGCGCGCCAGACGGTGCGACCGGTCCGCGTCATGACCGTTGCCGACGGCAAAGAGCTCACCAGTCAGCTGTTCTCCGGCGAAGTGCGCGCGCGACACGAGAGCAATCTCGGCTTCCGCGTCTCCGGCAAGGTCATCAGCCGCTCGGTCGATATCGGAGATCCGGTCAGGACGGGGATGGTGCTGGCGCAGATCGACGCCACGGATTACGAGCACGCGCGCGACTCGCTTGCGGCGCAGCTCGGGGCGGCTCGCGCCGAGCATAGCTTCGCGCGCGACGAGCTCGAGCGGCATCGCGAGCTCGCCGAGCAGAAGCTGATCAGCCCGGCGGAGCTCGACCGCCGCGAGACCGCGGTGCAGGTGGCAGCAGGCCGGCTGCGGTCGCTGGAATCGCAGCTGGCGCAGGCGACCAACCAGCTCGGCTACGCGCGGCTTGTCGCCGATCGCGACGGCGTAGTGACCGCGGTCAGCGTGGAAGCGGGGCAAGTGGTCGCCGCCGGAAGTCCGGTCATCACCGTCGCGAGGCAGTCCGAGCGCGAGATCCTGATCCGCTTGCCGGAGCAGAACCTCGCCGACATCCGCAAAGGCCAGGTGCTGGCGGTGTCCTTCGTTGCAAGGCCGGCTGAAAGGGTAGAGGGGCGTGTTCGCGAGATCTCGCCCGTTGCCGATCCTGGATCGCGCACGTATGCGGTGCGCATGAGTCTGCCGGACGCGCCGGCCTGGGTTGCTTTCGGCATGACCGCGAGCGTCGCCATGCAGGCGAACGGCACCTTCCAGATGGCGCTGCCGCTCGCGGCGATCTTCGAGCCGCAGAGCGCTCCGAAGACCGGCCCGCGTGTCTGGGTGTTCGACGAAGCGAGCGAGACCGTGAAATCGATTCCCGTGCGGCTGGGACGTCCGCTCGACGGAGAGCGCATCGAGGTGGAGGGACTCCAGGCTGGGACAAGGATCGTCGTCGCCGGAGCGCGCAGTCTGCGCGAGGGGCAAAAGGTCCGCGTGCTGGGCGACGAAGCGCCAGTGCGGGCGCGAGCGCGCTTGAGCGATTAAAGGTCGCCTGTCGATGCGCTACAACATCACCGAGTGGGGCCTGCGGCATCAGGTGTTCACGGGATTCCTGATGGTGCTACTCCTGCTGGGCGGCGCATTCGCATTCTTCAACCTCGGACAGAAAGAGGATCCCGAGTTCACGTTCCGCATCATGGTGGTGAAGACGCTTTACCCCGGCGCCAGCGCAGCGGAAGTCGAGCGCCAGGTGACCGACCGCCTGGAGAAGAAGCTCCAGGAGCTGCCTTACCTAGACAACCTGCGCAGCTACTCGAAGCCGAGTGAGTCGGTCATTTTCATCACGCCGCGCCAGGACGTTCCGCCGAGGGAGATCGCTTACCTCTGGTATATCGCGCGCAAGAAGATCGCCGATATCCGTCATACGTTGCCGTCTGGCGCGCTCGGGCCGTTCTTCAACGATGAGTTCGGCGATACCTATACGAGCGTGCTCGCCTTTTCAGCCGATGGCTTCAGCTACCCGGAGCTGAAGGACTATATAGAGCTCGCGCGCCAGCAGCTTCTCATACCGCATGTCGAGAAGGTCGATCTGATCGGAGCTCAGGAAGAGAGAATCTACGTCGAGTTCTCCGACAAGAAGCTCGCGCAACTCGGGTTGACCGCGGGTCAGGTCGCGGCCGCTCTGCAGTCGCAGAACGCGGTGGTGCCGGCCGGCACGGTCGACCTGCCGTCTCACCATGTGCCGCTGCGCGTCAGCGGCCGGCTCGACGGGCCGAGCGCCGTCTCCGGGCTGGCGCTGAGGGTCAACGGCTCCGATTTCAGAGTACGCGACATCGCGCAGGTGCGGCGCGGCCTGGTTGACCCTCCGGACTTCAAGATGCGGTTCAACGGCAGGGGGGTCATCGGCGTCGGCATCACGATGAACAAGGCGGGCGATGTCCTGCAGACGGGAAAGGAAATCCAGCGCCTGGTATCTCGCCTGCGCGCGGAATTACCGCAAGGCATCGAGATCGAGCAGGTCGCAAATCAGCCCAGGGTCGTGCGCGCCGCGATCGCGGAATTCATGCGCACCTTTGCCGAGGCGCTGATCATCGTCATGGTGGTGAGCTTCCTGAGCCTCGGCTTGCGGGCGGGCACCATCGTCGCGCTCACCGTGCCGCTGGTCCTTGCAGGAACGTTCCTCCTGATGCTGCTGCTGAAAATCGATTTTCAGCGCATCTCGCTCGGCGCGCTGGTCCTCGCGCTGGGACTGCTGGTGGACGACGCGATGATCGTCGTCGAGATGATGGCGCGCAAGCTCGACGAGGGCATGGACCGTATAAGTGCCGCGAGCGCCGCGTACGCCTCGACCGCGTTCCCCATGCTCACCGGGACGCTCGTCACGGTGGCCGGCTTCCTGCCCGTCGGCCTGGCCCGCTCCTCCGCGGGCGAATACACGCTGAGCATCTTCCAGGTCGTGGCGATTGCCGTTCTGCTGTCCTGGATCGGCGCGGTGATGTTCACGCCGTTCCTCGGCTTCCGGCTGCTCAAGGCGCACGGTGCGCCGCATGAATCGTATGCGACGCCCTTCTACAACGGGCTGCGGCGCGCCGTGGACTGGTCGGTCGAGCGGCGTGCTCTCGTCATCGGCGTGACTGTCCTCCTTTTTATTGCCGGCGGATTCGCATTCACCAAGGTGCCCAAGCAGTTCTTCCCCCAGTCGAACCGGCCGGAGCTGCTCGTCGATCTGTGGCTGCCTGAAGGCTCGAGCTTTGCGCAGTCGGAGGCGGCGGCGAAGGAGGTTGAAGCGCTGCTTGCGAAGGACGAGGACGTTCTGCACTACGCCACGTACGTCGGTGCAGGCACGCCGCGTTTTTTCCTTCTCATCACGCAGCAGCTCGCCAATACCAACCTCGCCGAGATCGTCGTCATGGCGAAAGACAACGCGGCGAGAGAGCGGGTACGGCGCCGGCTGCGCGAGCGCCTCGCGGATTTCCCGGAATTCCGCGGGCGCGTGAACCGGCTGGCGGTCGGTCCGCCGTTCGAATATCCGCTGATCTTTCGGGTCACCGGTGACGATCCGGCTCGCGTGCGCAAACTTGCCGACGAGGTCGCGGAGATCGTGCGGCGCAATCCGAAGGCCGTCGACGTGAACGACGACTGGCACGAGCGCATTCCCGCCATGACGCTCGCCCTCGACCAGGAGAAGGCGCGGGCGCTCGGCGTGACGAGCGAAGGCATCTCGCAGTCCCTGCAGGCGCATTACAGCGGGATCGTCGTCGGCCAGTATCGCGAAGGGAATGACCTGTTCGACATCGTCTGGAGGGCAAGGCGGGATCTGCGTGCGGGACTCGAGACGCTTCCAGACGTCGCAGTGCGCGCGGGCAATGGACAGGCCGTGCCGCTCAGCCAGCTCGGCCGCCTGGAGCCGCGCTTCGAGGAGAGCGTCATCTGGCGCCGCGGCCGCTCTCCCGCGGTCACGGTAAGAGCCGATCTCGTCGACGGCGCCGAAGCGCCCGACGTCGCGCGGGCGATCATGGAAGAGCTGCGGCCGCTGATCGAACGGCTGCCGGCGGGCTATGCCATCGAGCCCGGCGGGCCGCTCGAAGACAGCGGAATTGCGCAGCGCTCGATCTTCGTCTGGCTGCCGCTGGTTCTGGTCGCCACGCTGTTCCTGCTCATGATGCAGCTGCACAGCGTGAAGCGAACCCTGCTCGTTCTCCTCACCGCGCCCCTCGGTCTGATCGGCGCGGCGTTCGCCCTGCTCGCCTTTTACGCACCGTTCGGCTTCGTGGCGCTGCTCGGCCTCATTGCGCTCGCCGGGATGATCATGCGCAATTCGGTCATCCTGGTGGATCAGATCGAGCAGGACGAGCGCGCCGGCGCGGACACGTGGACGGCGATCGTCGAATCGACCGTCAGGCGCTTCCGGCCGATCATGCTCACCGCGGCCGCGGCGATCCTGGCGATGGTTCCACTTTCGCGGAGCGATTTCTTCGGTCCGCAGGCGATCACGATTCTCGGCGGGCTCCTCGTCGCGACCTTGCTCACGGTGTTCTTCGCGCCCGCGCTCTACGCGGCGTGGTTCCGTGTCCGGCGTGCGGCGCCGGCCGTGAAACCAACGCCATGAGGTGGCCAAGCTCGCTCCTGCCGGCTCTTGCCGTGCTTGCCAGCGGTTGCTCCTCTGAACCTGTCCGCGTCGATCTACCGATTCCCGATCGGTGGACAAATCAGGTGCAGCCACGTCCGGCTGACGGCCGGGACCTGCGGCAATGGTGGCGCGGGTTCGACGACGCCGTGCTCGATCGCTTGATCGCCGACGCCTTGCTGGCGAATCGCGATCTCGCCATTGCGCGGGCACGCGTCCGCGAAGCCGTCGCGGGCACGGCGGCAACCCAGTCGCTGTTGCTTCCAAGAGTCGACGCCAATGCCACCGTCAGCCGCAGCAAGGACATGACGCGCCCCTTGCCCATCGTCGACAACCGGTCGGCGCTGCTCGTCGCCTCGTGGGAAATCGACCTCCTTGGCGGCAACAGCCTGGACGTCAAAGCGGCGCAAGCGCAGGCGCGGGCTGCAGCGGAAGGTTTGCATGCCGCGCAAGTCACCATGATTTCGGAAGTGGCTCGAAACTATTTCGAGCTCCGCGGCCTGCAGGCGCGCACAGCCATCGTCCGCCGCAATATCGACGTGCAGCGCGAGACGCAGCGGCTCGCCGACGGCCGGTTCAAGGCCGGGCTCGCGACCGATCTCGATGTTGCCCGGGCTACCGCGCAGCTCGAAAGCACGCAGGCGCTCCTGCCGGAGCTCGAAGCCGAGGCGGGCGCGCGAGCTCACCGTCTCGGCGTACTGCTCGGCCGGCCGCCCGCCGCCCTCGAAATCCCGCCGCCTGCATCCCCGGTCTTCGCGGCATTACAGCCTGCGTTGCCGGCGCTTTTGCCGAGCGAATTGCTGGAGAAGCGGCCGGACTTGAGGCGTGCGCGTGAAGAATTGGCCGCGCGGTCGGCGGAGCTCGGATCGACCAAGACGGATCTCTTTCCGAAGTTTTTCCTCTCGGCGAGCGCCGGCCGCCAGTCGGCGAGCATCAATCCCCTTCCGTACCGAACAGCAGACGTGTTTTCTCTGGGCGCGCTTCTCACGGCGCCGGTCTTCAACGCGGGCCGCATCCGCGCGGGCATCGAAGCCGCCGATGCGCGGCTCGCGCAAGCTGGAGCCGCTTACGAAAAGGCCTTTCTCGAAGCGCTTGAGGACGTAGAAAACGCCTTCGTGCTCTATGCGAGCTCGCGAACGCGTCGCGAGCACCTTGCCGCGTCGCTCGAGGCTGCCGAGCGCGCACAGCGAAGAGCCGAAGCTCTTTTCGGCAAGGGGGCTGCCGACTATCTGACCGTGCTGGACGCTCAGCGCACAGCCCTTACTGTCGAGGACTCACTCGTTCGGAGTTCCGCGGGGGTTGCCTTGGCAACAGTGGGCTTGTATCGAGCCTTCGGCGGCGGGTGGGAGGTGACAGATAGCGACTAACGAAGCTGGCGGTCTTGCTGGTTCTCGGCGTTCGGTTAGGTGTGGCCGAAGACCAATTGTCATTTTCGGGAGGCTTGGGGGTACTTATGACAAGCCAAGCGATGGCGCGGCGCTCAACCGACT
>Ga0209056_10007204_pt1 | contig 11459 bp, 13 predicted proteins | sample GraSoiAngelo_114_FD_185876 | JGI IMG/M metagenome (GOLD analysis project Ga0209056, IMG submission 185876) | Grasslands soil microbial communities from the Angelo Coastal Reserve, California, USA - 14_0903_13_40cm (SPAdes) (version 2) | ecosystem: Environmental > Terrestrial > Soil > Grasslands... | reverse complement strand
TTTATTCGCATGCGCATGGAAAAAGCACGCCGTTTATTGCGAGAGACGACGAAGAGCGTGATCGAAGTCGGGCTCGACGTGGGCTATTCGAGCCCAAGCCACTTCGCGCACATATTTCGGCGCGAAGTTGGAGTCGCACCTAGCGATTACCGCGGGCACGTCTGATTTGACGTCTTCAATCAGGTAACAGATTTCCAATTGAGCTACTTCCGATTTCACGCGACGCACGGACTTCAAGGCGCCTCTTCATGGGCAGGGACGGAGGAGTCGATAGAAGCCCTGGCCGCCGCTGGGCATTTCTGTGGCCACGGTGAAAAACTACTGGACATTCCCCCGCACCTGGATTTTCAACGAGATCAAGAATTCTTAGCCCCTACGCTGCCGCTGCCGAATCAATATTATCGCGCGCCACACTGTTGAATCGGACTTTGGTTTGCGCAGATCAAGGTTGGAATTGCCCACCCCCTCAAAAAACAACTCACCCGACGAACCTGTCTCAAAGTGCGGTAGATATTTGTCCGCTCCGGCCGTTATTGTGTGGCAGGAACAAATTCCAATTCCTGGGGCGGGCGTTCGACCAATCGTATCGAAGCCGGCTTGAGTCCTTCTTGGCTCCATCTACTTGTCCCGCGACTGGATTAATGTCAAGAATTCCAGTCGCGTTCGATGATGATCTCGAAACTTTCCCAACAACGCTGAAGTTATAGTGTCGCCGCTCTGCTTCTGGATGCCGCGCATTTTCATACAGAGGTGTTGAGCCTCGAACACGACGCCGACTCCATGATTGGGAATCAATTTCGACAAAGCTTCGGCGACTTCGACCGTCATCCTCTCTTGAACTTGCAGCCGTCTGGAAAAGATTTCGACCAACCGGAGCGTTCTGCCGTTACCTCACGCGTGGGTTCTTGGTTTGCCAGCCCGCAATGCGCGTATAGAATAACTCACTGAAATTTTCCGTTTGACCCCGCGGTGGCGGATGTTCTTTGAATGTCGAGCGCGCGATTTCGGGTGTCGGGCAGCGTGTTTAAAGTGGTACCACCCAGCCGACTTCGAATTGGTGGCGCAGCGGCTCGGTGGGGTCGCCCAACACGGTCATTGGTAGAGTGCCTTCGCTTGAGTATCGGAGGCGGAGGTCGGAATCGCCCCGCGTTCCCCTTCACCGAGGCAAAATTTGGCTGATTTTGCGGCTTAGTCAATCACTATCCGCCACAATCCGCCAGTATCCCTCACCCTCATTCTGTTGAAGCTTTTGTTGAAACGTGGATTCGGAGCAGGCTCCGGCGAGATTGTGGGTAAATTTCCAATCGTGACTGATGGCGTCATCCTTCACGCCAATCGCCGCAACGAAAACCAACACGAATCCGTTACGTGAAATGCCGGAAAAAGGAAACGTAGTTTCCGGTTCGCTACCGCTTTCTGCAGGCTGGGTTTTCCGTTGTGCATTAGACCTCGTGGATTCACTGTGCTGAAGTGAGCAACGAAAAACGCCCGAACATCGCCGATTCCGGATCCGAGGACGGCTATGGCGCACGCCTCTTCATCCCGGACCTCGAGGGACGAGAGCCGGAATCGACGAAAGGGTCTGACGTGAGCCCCGAGCTGCAACACGACCTACCCAGGGCAATCGATGAAATTATCCGACAAGGCAAAGCGTCAGCAAAAAAGCACGAGAACGACCGGCGCAGGATGATCGCAGCAGTGCTTCGCAAATTCGACCGGATGAGCTTTGAGGGTCCCTCCGATTGGATAAACCGCAAGAGCTTCAAAGATAGTCTTCGAGAAGTATTGACGTGCTTCCTTAATCAAAGTGACTTTGTTTCGGATGGCTGTGTTCTAATACCTGAGGAATTCCAGCTCTCAGGCGGGGAGATCGGGCCGTTTCATGCTGTTAAACCCGAGGAGAACGTTCACCGAATTTTGCTGGCGGCCCTCGTCTGGAGGGCCAGAAAAACGCTGGGTCTTTTGTGGACTCTCGCCGAAAACACTGAGACCGGGGCGCCGCTCCGCTTGGCACAGATAGTTGTGCCGTTTGTGAAAGCGGTAAATGAGAAGGCCGCGGCAAACCCCGGCTTGGTACGGGCGTGGTCGAGGACGGTACCGTGTGGCCGGTTATGAAATCTCCGCATCGGGACTTTGATACTGAACATCGGGCGCTGTTAAAAGAGCTTCAGGTCGGAGCCGGGTTCCCTTTTACAATTACAGAAGAGTCACGGTGGACCGCACTTGATCCGGTAGGTAAATGGGCGATTCATCTCTGCCAAACTATCGAGATCATGATCGTCAGTGATTATACCGTTGAGGAACTGTCGGAGATGTGGGGGTGTAAGATCCATTCACTTGGCAGTTTTTCGGGTGAGACATGGGAGAGTTGGTGGATTGCGGCGAAAGCGCTGCTTGTTTGTGAATACGTTGACGTCGTGCAGATCCCAGAGTTGAACCAGACCGTAAGTTCGTCGGCTGACCGCCGGAGTCCAGGGCGCATACGTAAACGTATTTACCAAGCATTGAAGGACAAATTCAGAAGCATGGCTCTGCAGAACAAGGTGAGGTAGCGGACTCGTTGGCGGAACTGCTGCCCGTGGACTCCGCCAACGTGTGAGGGCACGATGAGCGCATGAACGTAGCAAGCTTAGCTAAGCTGACCAAGATCGGCGAGGGATCGTGCGCGACGAGTAGAGATTTGACGGCTCCTGCAGTTGGACAAGTGAGGGGGCGGATGCAGGCTCGCATCGGGGAGCATTTTTCCACGGCTGCTCAGCGAGTCTTTGGTGCAAAAGTAAGGCGTTACGCGGAATCGCTCCAGGATGCATCCAGGGAGGTGGCGAAGTCCTGTTACTCCGAGTGTGTTTCGGCGACGCACGTGCGAATAGCCTCCACACGGCTTTCAATCGGTCGCTTGCGGGCAAGTGGGTTCAGAATCGCCATGGGTGGAGTCTTGCTTGGCGCTTCGGTTGGCAATGTGCTCAGCGTAATCAGCGCGAAGGGACCGGTCAGTTGCGGCGTATTCGTCGCGACATCCCTTGTTGGCCTCGCCGGAATGTATTCTTTGGTCAAAGGGCTACATGCGACTTAGGAGAGAAGAGAGAAGCACTCGGCGGCGGAGGGCGACATGGGCGATGCAGCGAAAGCCATTCGACTCGAGAAAAAACATCTGCGATTCCCAGCTGTCCGAGTTCAACGGTCAGCTGTGACTGAAAATGATGGGCTGCCCCCTGCTCCAGCCCTTGAAATAGATTTGTGCGCCGTCACTGGTAGTGATCGTGTTCATGTTGTGAATTCCGATTTCAGTTCATCATGCTCCCGTTACGCCTGAGATCCGAATCCTGAAAACCCAACGCCGGTCGCAAAGCCTGTGACCCGGTGCATTTGCTTGTGGGAAAAGTCCCGGCGCGTGATTCTCGTCATTCAGTGTCATGCCAGAAGGACCCGAATAGAATGGCGGAGGCGGCGACAAGGATCATCAAGGTGAGCATCGTATCCGTGGCATTCATCATGTTATCGAGATTCTGGACATCCAACGTTGCCGACTGACAACGCCCGAAACATTGTCAGGAATAGAGTGCCTCGAGCAGCAAGCGATCGTGCGTGTAGGGATCCACGTTTCGCAAAATGGTCTTGATTCTCCCTCCGGGAGCAATGACGAAGGTGGTGCGCTCCGTCTGAAACCGGTCACCCATCCCGCCCTCCGGTCTTTCCGCCCACACGCCATAGACTCGCGCGATTTGCTTCCGGGCATCACTGATCAATGGGAAAGGCAGCGAATTGAGCTCGATGAACGTCCGGTGACTTTCAAGGCAATCGGTGCTGATGCCGAATAGATCGGCGCGGCTTCCAAAATCTGCCCAGGCGTCGCGGAGTTTGCACGCTTGGGCGGTGCACCCCGGAGTGTGATCTTGCGGATAAAAGTAGAGAACGATCTGTTCCGGAAAATAATCGCTGAGTCGAATCGGTTTGCCATCGGCGAATTCGGCGCCAACGGCGATCGCGGAAAAATCGGGAGCAGTATCGCCTACCGTTAATGTAGTCGTGTTCATATCTGTGTCTTGGTGTTTCGTGCGTCATTGAGCAATGCGAGAATTCGAAACAAGCTGGCTAAGGGCTCTCGAAGATTTTGATCCTTTCTCGTGTTAGCGACGACCGCCGAACTCATCCGCGTGAAGCGACACAAACTCGCGGACGCTCATCGCTGGCCGGCCGGTCATTCGCTGCACGCCACTCGCCCGGCTGTTCATATCGATTGTTGGAGAGTTGTCTGTGGATCTCGCTGATTCGGTCGCATCACGCGGGTTGCGTCACTTCTCCACACCGCACACTCACGACAGATTCCCCGCAAGTGCCAGCGCAGCTGTGATGGCCGCGACGCAGCGCACGCAAGATGCAATAACACGCGGCCCCAAGGGCAATTAGCCAAAGCAAGGTTCATAAACCTCCGTTCTCATTCGCGTGGTGAGATTTCGGCGTGTGCCGACGCTTGGAGTGAGTTCGATTTGATTTTTCGTTTTCATACTTGTGTTTGATTGGTTCGTGTTAAGTGCGTCATTGAGCAATGCGAGAATTCGGAACGAAGTGGCTAAGGGCTTTCGGAGATTCTTATGACAGGTCGGCCCGTTTTGCTTCCGCTTGGTGGTTCTGCCTTCGCACACAACAGCGAGAATTCCTGCCAGACTGGCCAAGACGATTGCTGACTTTTGATTTGGCAGCCATGAATCGCGGCGAAAAGAATCTGCTGCTCGGCTGGCCTGCTTGTGGTATCAGTGTGTTCTGTCAATATCCTGTGCAAACAAGGTTGCGTAACTTCTTGCTTTCGCTGCCCGAACGGGGGTTGAGGTCGGCCACAGCGCTGGCGGGCGGATTGCTGCGCGAGGTGGGCGACGTTGCGATTCCGAAGACGGTTCGCCGCAGCCAGCTTTATAGCAACCTCGTGGAGGCCACCTTGCGGTTCCTAATCGAGCAGGTGGGGCAGGTAAAAGACGTGTATCCGGGCGAAGAGAAGCTTACTGAGGACTTTCTGGTCCGCCGGGCCGCGGGCAACGGGATCGAGTTGATCGGCATTCTAACCTTCCGCGCGTCGCCAGTCTGGGTCCTGGCGGCGCTGGCCGATGCGTCGGGAGCCGGGCGGTTCCTGGTCCGTGAAATCACGGCGTCACTCAAAGCGGAGGGCATGCTGGACCCCGGAGCTGAATTCGACACGGTAGATGAAATGCTCATTGGCCTGGAGGCGTCAACCGGCCGGCTGGCAGCCACGGTCAATACGCCGCCGCTGGATGTGAAGTCGCTGCGCCAGGAATGGAACGCACTCCGTGGTGACCTGGCCAGAATTCCCCCGCGGCAGCTTCCCGGCGCGCAGGTGCTGCGCGATTTGTGGAAAGAGATTGAACAGGAAGCCGGGCGGCAAAACCGCACGGTATTCCAGGTTTCTTCGCTGATGGCGATCTCGGCGATGAAGAGCGTTCCGGAGAAAGCCCGCTGGCTGTCAGCCTCCGCGCGGTCGGCGGCCCGCCATACGGGGACCGCGGTGGCGGCGATTCTGCTGGAGGACTACCGAACTTCGCTCAAGCAGATTCGTGAAACCGGTTACCTCCGCTATGCCGTTGACCAGTTCCGGCCATATTTGTCCGCGGCCGCCTCTCAATTCTCACCGCGGCGCCAATCCTTGACGGAGCGACTCATTTCGAGGGCGGCTCAGCGCGAGCGGCGTGGCAGCAAGCCCTCTCGAACGAGCCGACGAAAGAAGAAAGGCGCTCGTTTGCGCAGACCTCGTGGAAAGGCTGAAGGCTGAAGGCAGATCTTTCGGTTCGCATACAATGTTACGCCCAAAGACGCAGCCCAATCAGTCCCCAATATCCATGATAGACGGCGACGGCCACCATGGCCAAAGCGACCAGAACCGAATGCCAGTACGCCATGCGATTCATGTCGGCGGCGCGCGCGCGATAAACGACGTAAAGACTCACGACCGCGGTCAACGGGAACGCAATGCTCACGAACAGGATGCTCACCGTCAGCCAAGAGGGAACACCCAGGATGAACAGGTCATCGATCCTGTCGGCAGTGATCAGTCCTCGCAGTCCGATGGCGAACAGTCCGTCAAAAGCCGCCAGCAAGACGGCGCTGAGCAAAGGCAAAACCCGCACCGCCAGCGGCCCGGCGTTTTGCAGTTTGCCCAACAACATTCGCAAACCCCAAATCGGCGCGAAGAGGATTGCGCTCAGCATTAGCAAGGCAACCAAGACCATCCCTACTAGCTGCGCCCACACCATCAGCGGGGACACTTGTTGGAACGTTCCCCAGGCAAATTGGATCAGTACCTTGCCGTCGGTATCCGGCAGCAAGGCGAGCGCGGGGGCCGACTGATTCTCCCGGCGAAACAAACGCTCCGTTACAGGCGCCCATCGCTCGCGATGCAGGCCGAGGGTGGAGGTGGCGAGCCCGTCGACGGTGAAGCTCAATTTCTTGATGTTCAACAAACGCACTAATGGATAAAGCCACTGCTCGCGCGGGCTGATGAATTGATAATACCCGTCGATGTGTCGTTGAAGTTCGATCGGCACCGATGCGGCAGGCGGCAAAGCCGGCGCCGGCAGATCGCGAATCACATAGCTGCGGATCAGGTTGGTGATTTTGAACAGGGCTTTGCCATTTCCTGAATTGATCATGACGGCGTAACCGCGGCCGTGGTCCGGCAAATAAGCCATGTCGGTCAGGCCGCCCATCAGCCCGCCGCCATGCCCGCGGAAGACAAACGAGCCTTCAAGTATGGCGTAGTTGTAAAGTCCGTAGCCAGCGACCGTTCCCAATTTCGCCGAGGGCAACGTTTCGGTCGTTTCCATGCGTTCGATGGATGAGGGTCGGAGCAGTTGTGTGCCGTGCAGACTGCCACGTTGAAGATAAAACCGCACGTAGTTGGCCATGTCTCGGGCTGACGCATTGACGGCACCGGTCGGCCGATAAGCGATGTGCCAATAAGGATACGGCGTGAAGCCATCGGGACGATACAGCTCTGCCAGCCGCCGCTCCACTTCCGGCGTACAAAAATAGCTCGCGGTATCCATGTGCAATGGTTCGAACAAATGTTTCGCCACGTAATCCTCGAAACGTTGCCCGGAAACTCTTTCAACTACCGCGGCGAGGACGGCGGGTCCGGAATTGCAATAAGCCATCCGGCTGCCGGGACGCCAGCGGCAAACGCGGGAAGGCGCGCCGAAGGCCAACGCATCCTTCAACGCGATGGGGGTCGGCTCGTTGTGCGCATATTCGCGCAGGTGGATGTCGTCGAAACCCGTTGTGTGTTGAACGAGACGCACCGGATCAGTTGCCCCCCATGGATTGGTGAAAGCCACTTCAGGAACCCATTGTCGAACCGTATCCGCCAGCTTGAGCTTGCCTTCTTCCTGCAACCTGAGGGCGGCCAAGGCGGCGAAGGATTTTGAAACCGATCCTATGCGAAAAAGAGTATCGGCAGTCACCGGTTTGTTGGCGGCAACATTCGCCTTTCCGATGCCAGCCATCCATTCGGCTTTGTCCCTCGAAACGATGGCGACGGCTGCTCCCGGCGTTTTGGTTTCTTTCAAAACAGCTTCGATTGCCGCCTGCAATTCCGGAATGGATTTTGGTTCGCTCTTACGGTCTGCCGCCAACGCAGGCCAGGTTGCAGCAACCGACAGCAACAGTACAGTCATGAATCGTTTCATTGGGAGCGCCGCGGCAGAATCTGAAGTCATATCGTCGTCTTAGACCGCTCTATAGGTATGGCCTCACAGCCGTCCAGCGCTTCGAAATGGAGTCTGACCGAACGGCGTGATCATCGAACGACAGAGTAGGGACACTTGGGTCGGCGCGCGGCGGATTGTCGAACTGCTGGCTCAAGGTGTCCAACTCGCCAACACGCAGCCCGCTAAAGTATCTTTTCAATGAGTCTGCGCGTTTTGAACGAGCGGGCCATCGCGAACGAACCAGTTAATCCAAAACCCTGAAGCACCTACGCTCACGGCGTTTCCGAGTTAATCCCCAGCAACAGCATGATAAACCTTAAAGGCAAGACACTGTTCATCAGGCGATCGAAACTTTTGGCGGGATTGATGTTCTTATCAATAATGCCAGCGCCATCAGCCTGACCGGCACTTTGGCGACGCCCCTGAAACGATTTGATCTCATGCACCAGGTGAATGCGCGCGGGACTTTTGCCTGCTCCCAAGCCTGCCTTCCCCACCTGCTGAAGGCGGAGAATCCCCGCATTCGGACCGCCGGCTGGCAGGTGTGCCGGCAGACGGAGATCACCGAGCCGATGTACGGCTGCGGCGATCCGGCGGGCAGGATTTGCCGGTGCAGCGGTTTGGGAGCAGCCGGCGAACAATGAGTTTCAGTTGCGCAGCCAGGGCAATGCGCTGAAATGATATTCAGCGCCTTCGTCGTACGTTTACTGCCGCTTCTCTAGCGAGGCACAAACGACTTCGGCCTCGTTGCGGGCAAAGACATGCCGGTTCGCAAAGGCCGGGGGCGCATAAACAAATTGCTTTCCATCAAAAGGCCAGGTCGGATCAATCAAATGACTTCGACTGATCTCCCGGTATCCCGCCGGGGACAACCGGGCGCGAATGAGGTTTCCTTCGTCGGTAAACAGGAAGTATCCGTCGCCCTGCGGAGTGATGTTGATGCTGGCTCCGTTTTTCGTAGTGGTCACGCTGTTCGTGCTCCAAATCTGCCTCCCGGTGGCGGCTTCCAGGCACACCAGATCGCCGGGGGAGCGGCAGCTATAGATGTATTCACCTTGTGCAGTGGGCGTCGAGGTGTTGCTCAGGATTCGTTTCGAGGGCGCACGATTCTCCGGCCAAAGGAACTTCGAGGCCGGCGGGTCTCCGCCCAGCTCCAGCATCAATCCACTGACCAGCAATCGATTTCCCCAGAAAACCGGAGCAGCGACGTCGTCGTTGTTGCTCGTGTTCATCAGTTCCCGCCAAAAGATGCGGCCATCAACGGGGTCGAGGGACGCGAGTGATTTGTCGGTCCAAACGATCAATTGCCGACGGCCACTGGAGGTGATGACGATAGGCGAGCTGTTGGAAGCGTGCTCATCGAGCGCTTTCCAAACCTCCTTCCCGCTCAGCTTGTCCAGCGCCAAGACGGTGGCTCCGGGCCTGGCTCCGGTGAACACGATTAGCATGGAGCCTTCAATCAAGGGCGAGGGCCGGCAGCCCATCTCTTCCACCGTGTATTCTTGCCAAAGGTTTTTATCCCAGAAAACCTTCCCGGTTTTTGCGTCAAGACAGTGCACGTAACCGTTCGCCCCGACGATGTAAACCCGTCCCTGCTCCACTATCGGGGTCGCTGTTGGGCCGGCACCGCGCTCGGGCACAAAGGTCCATTCCCCGTAGTGTTCTTCGTAGCTGAAAACCCAGAGGACCTTGCCGGTTTTTTCCTCGAAGCAATGCAACCGTTCACGGGAGGTGGGTTTGGTCAATTCCACATCGAATACAAAGACCCGGCCCTGAGCCACCACCGGACTGGAGAAGCCGCCGCCGACCGGGTGCCGCCAGCGAATTTTCAAACCCTCCTTGGGGAACGACTCAAGGATTCTGGTCTCGCTCCAAACTCCGTCACGATTGGGGCCGCGGAACTGAGGCCAGTCCGTGGCCACAGTAACCGGCGCCGCCACAAGAAGGCCCAATACCGGCGCCAGGATCGCCTTGAAGAGGAAAGTTGCAATACGCGTTTGCGTCATGGTGGCCCTCGCGTCCTGCTTACCATACCGCATCTGACTTGCAAGCAAACGCGTTCGCCGGTGGTCGTAAGAAGAGCACTTGCAGGAGAGCTGTTGAGGAATCCACCCGACAATGATTTCCTGCTGTTCATCCAGTTCGGCGATACCTGCGTGGCTGCCCAAAGGCGTGCGGAAGAACTTGGCGAGTCATTCGGACGGAATCGTGGTGGTGGATCAGTGGGGCAACATGGCGGTGGTGGGTCACCCCATCAACACGAGTTTGTGGGGCAACACGGGAATTTTCGTGGACGGCATTTCCATTCCCGACGCAGCCAGTTTTCAACCCCGCGACATCGCGCGAGCTGGCCCGGGCAAACACCTGCCGAATGGGATGAACCCGACGCTGTTCCTGCGCCACGGCAAAGCGGTTCTCGGTTGCAGCGCCGTTGGCGGCGGGTTGCATTACAAGACGCTGCAAGCACTGGCGTGCGTGCTCGATTTCGGAATGGACCCGCAGGCCGCAGTGGACACACCGGCGTTTCTGCCAAACGGAGTTGAAGACGGCACGTTCGATCCTAAAGTCTTGGAAGGCGTGAAGCCGCTCGGCATGAAGGTGATCGTGCTATCGCTGAAGGAACTTCAGCCGGGCTATTGGGTGGGCGTTCAGGTGAACCCAAATCACCATCTGCTCGGCGGTGTGTCGCGCGGACTGGAAGGCGAGGTGGCGGGGTATTGAACGTTGCAAAGACGATCCCCTCAGCGAGCATGGCCTGCGGCCCGACGAAGTGTTGGTGGGGGGTAATCCGAATTCATGCGACAAGTTTTTCGAATTCCAACGCCAGAGCCCAATGACCAAAGCGATCGTCTTCGATCTCGACAGTTGCCTCGCAGCGGCCGGCGAGGTGGAGGTTGTTCGCACCGGCGTTTGCGGCCATCCGCGCGGCCAGGCGATCAAACCGAAGACTGGAGTCAGCTCAGCACGCGGAAGAAATCGCGGACGTCCGTGATGATGGCCTGCGGTTCTTCCCAGGCCGCGAAGTGTCCGCCGCTGGCGTGATGCCGCCACTGCTTGAGGTTGTAGTAGCGCTGGGCCCAGCGGCGCGGGGCGCTGCATATTTCCTCCGGCAGCACCGAAATGCCGACTGGAGCCTCGACCACGGGCATGCGGTCGTGCACCGGCGTCCAGGGATTGTGTGCAGCCTCGTAGTAGTAGCGTGCCGACGTGCCGTAGCTCTGCGTGACCCAGTAGATCATGATCGTGGTCAGCAGATCGTCCTTGCTGAAGCGGGTTTCAACGTCGCCGTGGCAATCGCTCCAGCTGCGTTGCTTTTCGAGTATCCACGACGCCAGTCCCACTGGTGAATCGTTGAGCGCTGCCGCGATGGTCTGCGGCTTGGTGCTTTGCAGCGCCGAGTAGGCCGACTCGGTGGCGAAGAAGTTCTGCAGGCGTGCGGCCATCGACGCTTCGTCGGCGTCGTAGTCTTCGGGCGCCGGCATGCCGCCGCTGAACAGGTCCAGCGGCAGCATCATCGGGAAGTGGACGCCCATCACGCGCTCGGGATAGCGGTGCCCCAGGTCGGCCGTGATAAGCGCGCCCCAATCGGCGCCGTGCGCAGCAAAACGCGAATAGCCCAGCCGTTCCATGAGCTTCACCCAAAGCCCGGAAGTGCGCCAGAAATTGACGCCAGGCGTGCGCAGCGGCGTGGAGAATCCGTAGCCAGGCAAAGACGGCACCACCAGGTCGAAGGCATCGGCGGGATCG
>Ga0209056_10007201_pt1 | contig 11462 bp, 8 predicted proteins | sample GraSoiAngelo_114_FD_185876 | JGI IMG/M metagenome (GOLD analysis project Ga0209056, IMG submission 185876) | Grasslands soil microbial communities from the Angelo Coastal Reserve, California, USA - 14_0903_13_40cm (SPAdes) (version 2) | ecosystem: Environmental > Terrestrial > Soil > Grasslands ... | reverse complement strand
CGGCAGCTCGTGCCCCATGCGCTCAAGCAACGCGACGGCGGCCGGGTCGTCCTCTCGACCCAACCCGGCAGCGTCACGCTCGGCGAGACCGAGGCGGCCTTCGACCGCCGCGCCCCAGGTGACGAGCGCGGCGGCCGTGCCGGCAACGGTGGCGATGCCGCTTACCGCCCAGCGACTCGGCGCCGGTACCACCACGCCCACGAGCGCCGGGAGCCAGACGAACGTGTACCACTCGGGCCAGGCGCCGTACGGTTGCCACAGCCAGAGACCGGCGAGCCCCGCAAGCACGGCCCACGCGCAGGCGGCTGGGAGGGTCCATGGCACGCCCCGCGGCTCCTCGGTGCCGCGCACCAGCGCCGCGGCCAAGAGCACGAGCGCCATGCTGGCGGCTGCCACCGCGACCTCCCACGAGCCCCACAGCCCGAAGCTCACGCCGCCGGCGGGCGGCGCGATGCCACGACCGAGGTAGCGCACCAGGTACGGTGCCGTCAGGACGAGGACCGCCGCCGCGCACGTCGTCCACCAGCGTCGCGGCACGCCGCGACGCCACAGCACCGACGCCGCGAGCAGCAGCACGAGCCCGAGCACCGCCAGCGATCCTGCGGACGCGCTGAACACGCCGAGCATCGGGCGATAGAACACCGCGGGCGAGAACAAGCTCGCGCGCGGGAGCGACGGCCCGAGCGGGGCCCGCAGCAGGCACCAAGCCGCGGCCAGCATGACGCTCGCGCGCCACCGCCCGGGGGGCGCGGCGACAAAGAGGAAGAGGAGCGTAGCGGCGAGCGCTGCGCCGGCGCGTCCAGCGACGCCGTGCAGCGCGTCGAGCTTCGCGTCGCCCTGGGATGGCGGGACGGGCTGCACGCTGAACAGCGTGCGGCCGTCGGGGGTGGTGTAGTCGAAGACGGTGGAATCGCGAGGGGCGAGGTGTGGCGTGTAGAACCGCAGTGTGACGCCATGGCGGCGCGCGAACAGCGCGCTCACCGCCCCGTCCCGGTCGCGCGCGGCCGGCGCGGCGTCGATCAGGACCGAGCCCACGGCGGTGCCGCCGGCTTGTGTCTGGCGCCGGGCCTCGAGCGACACGTAGAATGGGGTGATGACGGCGCGCAATGTGTCGCTCGAGGCTACCGTGTCCCGGGCAGGAACGAACCGGTGGCGGCCCGCCCAGGCCAGCGGCTCGCCGTCGCGTCCGAGGATCACCGCGCCCCGCTCCACGCCCGGCGCCTGGCCTGGAGCCCGCAGCGCGTCTGCAAGCAGCGCGAACTGTGCCTCCCGCGGCAACAGGGCGGCCGTCATCGCGCGCTCGGCGAGGCGCCGGGCTTCGGCCACCGCCGCCGCGAGCACACCCTGCAGCTCGCTGGAGTCCCGCGGGATCCGCCCCGCCCGCACCTCGGGCCAGCAGCACTCGATGCGGCGCATCTCGAGCGTCCCGGCTACGAGCACCACGCCGAGTGCCACGCTCGCGAGCGCTGCCAATCCTGGGGCGACGCCCCGGGGAGGCCGCATCACCCAGGCGACCGCGCTGGCCAGCGCCGCCGCCCCGGCTGCCCAAGCCCAGCCAGCGCCGCCGCCGCGCTGCAGCCACTCCGCGGCGGCCACGACGGCGGCGCAGCCCGCGATCAGGACATGAGGGCGCCGCGCCATCTCAAGACTCTCGTTACGGACGAGGTCCGTTTCATCCTCGAGCGCGATTCCCGCCTCCTCGTCCCCGTGGGCACCTGCGAGCAGCACGGCCCCCATTTGCCGCTGGGATGCGATACCATCATCGTCGAGCGCCTGGCCGATGATCTCTCGGCCGCCTTCGACATCCTGCGTGCACCCACGATCGAGTACGGTGTGAACACCGCCACCGAGCGGCCGTACGCCGGCAACGCGACCGTGCGCCGCAAGACCCTGCATCGCTGGATGAACGACCTGCTCGGCTCGTGGGAACAAGCCGGCGTTGACGCGTTCATCATCCTCACGGCGCACGGCCACGATCCGCACCAGGAGGCGCTTTCGACCCTGCGCACGCGGCGGGCCCGAGTCTTCACGGTGGACGTTTTCGCCCTCGACTTCGCCGGCCACCTCGCAGACCCGGAGGGCCCGATGCACGGCAGCGAGCTCGACACGTCGCTGCTACTCTACCTCGCCCCGCAGCTCGTGCGGATGGAGCGCGCCCAGGACTTCGTCCTGCCGCCGCGCCAGAGCGCGCGGTACCGCCGCGCGATCGGGTCGCTCCCGGAGCTGTCCCCCGGCTCGCTCGGCCGGCCCACGCTCGCCACCCGGGAGAAGGGCGAGCGCCTGTATAAGATGATTTACGAGCGGATCGCGACGCGAGTGCTCGGCGCCCCCCTCCAGGGACCCCCGATTCCATGAGTGCCCTGCTGCTCGTGCTGGCCGCGCTCCAGGCGCCGCTCGACGAGGGCACGCTCCTCGTCCGTCAAGATACCGCGGAGATCGGCCGCGAGGCGTTTCGGTTGTCGGCGGCGCGCGGCCCCGGCTGGACGCTCGCCTCCACCGTCCGCTACGACCGCAACCGACCCATCGTGGTGCTCAATCCCATCCTGGAGATCGGCGCCGACTCGCTGCCGGCGACCCTGGAGTTCTCGGTAGCCGACCCTCGCGACCCACTCCGTATCCTGGGCCAGCTGGCGCGCGGCCGGTTCACGGTGCGGCTGCTCGGGCGTCGCACCGAACGCGCGCGCGAATTCCCCGCCTCGGGACGGGTCGTGGTGCTCGACGACTCCGTGTTCGCACTGTACCTGCTCGCCGCATGGCACGCCGGTCCGAGCCCGGTGCCGGTGACCGCGATCTTTGCCCGGGCCGGGCGGCGCGAGGTGCTCGTCGTGCAAGACCAGGGCATCGAGGCCACGACCGTGAACCGCGATCCCGCGTCGCTGCGCCACGTCACGGTGACGGGCGGCGCCAACCAGTTGGTACATCTGTGGCTGGACGGGGCGGGGCGGCTGCTCAAGATCGAGGTGCCTGCGAGCCGCCTTACCGCGGAGCGCACGCCTGCCTCCTGAGCCCTTCGACAGGAGCGCCTCGCGGGTTAGATTCCCGCCCTGTCGGTAATCGTCAGTCGCAAGTCGAAACCCCTAACGTGCGGCCCGCGTATGAGGTGACGACCTCACGACCGGTCCAAGGGAACCCTATGAAGCGCCTGCTGTTGTCCGTCGGGCTCGCCGTCTGTCCGGCCCTCTCCGTCACCCAGCAATCCACCACCGCGAACCTCTCTCTCGCCGACGCCCTGGCGCTGGCGCGCGCGCACAACCCGCTGTACCGGCAGGCGCTCCATGACCGCGCGCCAGCCGGCTGGGCGGCTCGCAACGCGTGGTCCAGCACCTTTTTGCCGACGCTCACCGCCTCGGGCGGCCTCGGCTACTCGGGGTCCGGCCAGCAGCGGTTCCTGACGGCCAACTTCTCGCAGAACGTTTCGACGTTGTCGTCGAGCTACGGCCTGTTCCTCGACTGGGGGCTGAACGGGCAAACGCTCACGCAAATCCCGCTCAAGCACGCCCAGCTCAGCGCGGCCGACGCGGACGTGGCCGGCGCCGAGTCGAACCTCGTCACGGGCGTGACCCAGCAGTACCTGAGTGTATTGCAGGCGCGCGACAACGCCGAAGTGGCGCGCCGGGAGCTCGACCGGAACGAACAGTTTCTCAAGCTCGCGCAGGCGCGCTATGACGTGGGCCGCGCATCGTTGATCGACGTCCGCCAGGCGCAGGTAGCGCGCGGGCAGGCGGAGGTTGCGTTGCTGCGGGCGCAGACCGCGCTCCAGCTCGAGAAGCTGCGGCTGTTCCAGCAAATCGGCGTCACGCCGCCCGTCGACGTCGCCACCGTGCAGCTCACCGACACGTTCGCGGTCCAGACGCCGGCGTGGCAGCTCGGCGACCTGCTGACGATGGCCGAGGCCCAGAACCCCGCGCTCAAGGCACTGCGGGCGCGCGAGGGCGCCGCCAGCTGGGGCGTTCGTGCAGCCACGGGCGCGTACACGCCGAGTGTCTCGGTGTCGGCCAGCTGGTCGGGGTTCACGCAGAAACTCTCTGACATTAACCCGACGATCGCGGCCGAGTCGGCGAGCGCGGCCGCCAACGTGGCGGCGTGCCAGTACTGGAACACCGCCTGGCTCAACGCGGGGCAGTCGCCGGTCAACTGCAACCTGTACGTGTTCACGCCCGCGCAGGAGCAGGCGATCCGCGACCAGAACGCGGCGTACCCGTTCAACTTTACGCCGCAGCCGTTCCAGGCGCGCCTGACGATCAGCATCCCGCTGTGGAGCAACTTCTCCCAGCCGCTGCAGGTGTCGCAGGCGAAGGCGCAGCAGCAGGACCTGGAGGAATCGGTGCGGGCGCGTGGGCTGCAGGTGCACACGGACGTGAGCCAAGGGTACCTCACGGTCACGACCGCGTACCGGACCATCGCCATCCAGGACACGAACCGCACGGCGGCGCGCGAGCAGCTGCAGCTCGCCACCGAGCGCTATCGCGTCGGCTCGGGGACGTTTTTCGAGCTGCTGGACGCGCAAGTGGCGCAACTGCGGGCGGAGAGCGACTACGTGAACGCCGTCTACGACTATCACAAGGCGGTCGCCGCGCTCGAGGCAGCGGTGGGCCGGCCGCTGCGGTAATGAGAGGACCCGACAGACATGTCTAAGCGCAACAAAGTGCTGGTGGGCACGGGCGCCGTCGTGCTGATCGCTGCACTCGTGGTGATCAGCGCCGGCGCCCGACGCGACCGCGGCGCGGAGGTCCGCTTCGAGAAGGCGAGCCGTCGCGACCTGGTCGCCGCCGTCACCGCGAGCGGCAAGATCCAGCCGAAGAAGAAGGTCGACATCTCGGCCGACATCACGGGGCGCATCACCAGGATCGCGGTGCGCGAGGGCGACCTGGTCACCAAGGGGCAGTTCCTGCTCCAGATTGATCCGACCATCTACCAGGCGAACCTGCAGCAGGCCGAGGCGACCCTCGCGTCGTCGCAGGCGGCGGCGGTCCAGGCCAAGGCCAACCGGGACCAGGCCGACCGCGCGTTGGGGCGCACCAAGGAGCTGCACACCCAGAACCCGAACCTGGTCTCGCAGGAGCAGCTGGAGCAGGCCCAGACGGCGTTCGACATCGCGGAAGCGAATCTGACCGCGGCGCAGCACCAGGTGGACCAGGCGCGCGCCGCGGTGCGATCCGCCAGTGACAACCTCCGCAAGACGACGCTGCTCGCGCCGATGGCAGGCCGCGTGACGCGGCTCTCCGTCGAGGAAGGGGAGGTCGCCGTCCCAGGGACGTTCTCGAAGGACGTCGGCCTGCTGCTGACGGTCTCCGACCTCTCGGTGATCCAGGTGAAGGTCAACGTGGACGAGACCGACGTAGTGCGGCTGCATTTGGGGGACTCGGTGGAGGTGACGATCGACGCGTTCCCCGACACCACGTTCACGGGGCGCGTGACGAAGGTCTCCAACAGCGCGATCCTCACGGCCGCGGCGTCGACGCCCGGCACCAATACGCAGGCGGTCGACTACCAGGTTGAGATCACCCTGACCAACCCGCCCGCCGACGTGCGGCCGGACCTCTCGGCCACGGCCCGGATCGTGACCGACACGCGCAAGCAGGCGCTCTCGATCCCGATCATCGCGCTCACGGTGCGCGAGAACAAGCCGCTGTCCACAGAGAACCGGCCGGTGGACACCGCGACTGCGCGCAAAAAGAAGGAAGCCGAGGGGGTCTTCGTGGTGGACAAGGGGACCGCGACGTTTCGGCCGGTCAAGGTCGGGATCGCCGGAGACGAGTACTTCGAGGTGCTCGACGGCCTGAAGGAGGGCGAGACGATCGTCGCCGGGCCCTACCAAGCGATCCGCGACTTGAAGGACGGCGCCCGCGTGCGCGCGCTGAAGCAGGCCGCGGATACGGCGAAAAAGATCGTGAAGAAGATCGCATGACGGCCCTGCAGTCGTTCCGGACGGGGGACACCCCGCTGCCCGACATCGTGATCCTGACGCACAAGCTCGCCCGGGATTACGACATGGGGGGCGAAGTGGTGCGCGCCCTGCGCGGCGTGAGCCTGCAAATCCGCAAGAACGAATACGTCGCCGTCATGGGGCCGTCGGGGTCGGGCAAGTCGACCCTCATGAACCTGGTCGGCTGCCTGGACACGCCGACGGCGGGGGAATACTGGCTGAACGGGCAGAAGGTGAGCGATTTGTCCGACGACGCCCTGGCTCGCATTCGCAATAAAGAGATCGGCTTCGTGTTCCAGACATTCAACCTGCTGCCCCGGGCGACGGCGCTGCACAACGTCGAGCTGCCGCTCATCTACGCGGGACTGCCCGCGCGCGAGCGACGCGAGCACGCCGCGCGGGCGCTCACCCGCGTCGGGCTGGGCGACCGGATGGATCACCGGCCGAACGAGCTGTCGGGCGGCCAGCGGCAGCGGGTGGCGATCGCGCGCGCCCTGGTGAACGCGCCGTCGATCCTGCTGGCTGACGAGCCCACCGGGAACCTCGACTCGGCCACCAGCGCCGAGCTGATGCAGGTGTTCGGCGACCTGCACCGCCAGGGCCAAACGATCGTCATGGTCACCCACGAGCACGACATCGCGGCCCACGCGGCCCGCGTCGTCACGCTGCGCGACGGCGTGATCGCCACCGACCAGCTGCAGGCCGCCTGAGTGCACTTCCTCGAAGCGATCCGGCTGGCGCTCCAGACCATCCGCGCACAGAAGCTGAAGAGCGTCTTCTCCGCCATCGGCGTGTTCATCGGCGTCACGTTCCTGATCGGCGCGTGGTCGATCGTGAACGGGATGAATCGCTACATGACCGAGAAGTTCGCCGGGACCCTGGTGGGCGTGAACACGTTCCACCTGCGCCGCTCGCCGAACGTGACCTTCGATGTCGAGGACTCGGTGTGGCGGGCGTGGCGCCGCCGCCCCCGCATCAAGTTCGCGGACGCGACCGCGGTGACCCTGGGCCTGACGGTGCCGACGGTGACGGCGTGGTATTCCGAGGGCCGGGGCAGCGTCGAGTACAACGGCAAGGTCGCCAAGGACATCACGCTCGAGGGCGCGACCGAGCGCTACTTCGACATCATGAACTTGAAGATCGCCGACGGCCGCGCCTTCACGCCGCAGGAGTCGAAGGCCGGCACCACAGTGGTCGTGCTGGGCTACGACCTCGCCCAGAAGCTGTTTCCCGACGTGAACCCGGTCGGCCACAGTGTACGGATCCACGGCCTCCCGTACCGGGTGATCGGCGTGGTCGAGCGTCAGGGAAACCTGCTCGGCATCTCGCTCGACAAGTTCGTCGTTGCCCCGGCGCTGTCGCCCATCCAGCGTGACGTCAACCCCCCAGGCGTCGTAGACGCGCTGATCGTGAAGGCGAATTCCGAGCCCGAGATGCGCGAGGCGATGGACCAGACCGAAGCCGTGATGCGCAGCCGGCGGCACCTGCGTCCCCGCCAGGATGACAACTTCGCGATGGAGACGTCCGAAGGCGTCTTGGACTTCTGGAAAAAGTTGAGCCGCATTCTCTATGCGGTCGGGCCGGGCCTGGTGGGCATCGCGCTCGTGGTGGGCGGCATCGTGATCATGAACATCATGCTGATGGCGGTGGCCGAGCGGACCCGGGAAATCGGGATCCGGAAGTCGCTGGGGGCGCGGCGGCGCGACATCCTGCGTCAGTTCCTCGCCGAAGCCACCGCGCTGGCGACGGTGGGCGCGAGCCTCGGCATCGTTACCGGGATCGCGTTATCGATGCTGCTGCAGGCCCTCAGCCCGCTGCCGGCGTCCGTCTCCCCGTTCTCCATCGTGCTCGGCGTGGTGGTGGGCGGCGGCGTGGGGATCGTCGCCGGCGTGTATCCCGCCAGCCGCGCCGCGCGGCTCGATCCCATCGCCGCGCTGCGGCAGGAGTGACCGCGTGACGCCATTGCTCGAAGGTGTCGGCATCGCGCTCGAATCGCTCCGCGCCCACAAGGCCCGAGCCGCCCTCACGATCCTCGGCGTGGCGATCGGTGTCATGGTGGTGATGGTGATCGGGGCCATCGTCAGCGGGTTCAACAAGGGCGTGGCGGACATGCTGGAGCAGTCAGGACCAAAGACGTTCTGGGTGGGGCGGTTCTTCGCGGGCGGTGTCGTCATCTCCGACGGCTCGGACGAAATGAGCCCGTGGCGCCACAACCCGCCGATCTCGCTCGCCGACGCCCAGGCCATCGCGCGCCTGCCCTCGGTGAGCTGGGTGGCCCTGGACGAGGGCGGGCAGGCGGACGTCACGTTCGGCGCGAAGACCCAGCACAGCGTGCGCATCTTTGGGCGGAGCGCGGCGTGGCCCAACGTCGCCGGCGGAGACGTTTCCCCAGGGCGTTCCTTCACCGAGGTGGAGGACGCAGCCGCCGCGCAAGTCGTCGTCGTCAACCAGAAGCTGGCCGAGCTGCTGTTCGACCAGATCGACCCGGTCGGCCAGCGCATCCGCATCCAGGGCGTCCCGTACACCGTCATCGGCGTGTTCAACCCGCCGCCGCAGCTGTTCGGGGGCCAGCCGTCGGCCGAAGCGATCGTCCCGCATGGCGCCCTGATCAAGTACGTGCGCTATTGGAAGGGCTGGATGGACTTGCTGGTCGGCCCCGCCCCGGCCGCGACGACGGCTGAGGCGATGGAGGACGTCACCGAGGCGTTGCGGCTGCGACGTCATCTGCGCCCGGGCCAGGACAACAACTTCGCGGTCGTGAGTCAGGAGAAGTTCCTCGAGAACCTCAACAGCATGACCCTGATCATTCGGTTCGTGCTGTTCATTCTGTCCGCCGTCGGGTTGATCGTGGGCGGCGTGGGGGTGATCGCGATCATGATGATCTCGGTCACCGAGCGCACCCGCGAAATCGGGGTGCGCAAGGCGCTGGGAGCGACGCGGCGCGAGATCCTGTGGCAGTTCCTCGTCGAGGCGGCCACGCTCACCCTCGTCGGCGGCGTCGTGGGAATGATCGGCGGCGGCCTCGCGGCCGTCGGTCTGGCCGTAGCGACGCCCATCCCAGCGCACGTGCCGCTCGCCTCGGTCGTGGTGGCGTTGATCGTCGCAGCGCTGACGGGCGTCCTGTTCGGGCTCTATCCGGCGAGTAAAGCGGCGCGCCTCGATCCGGTCGAGGCGCTGCGATACGAATAGATGGCCTTCTTCGAGGCCGTCCGCCTCGCCTTGCAGACCATCCGGGCGCAGAAGCTGAAGAGCGCCTTTTCCATCATCGGCGTGTTCATCGGCGTGATGTTCCTCATCGCCGTCGTCTCCGTCGTGCAGGGGATGAACCGCTACATGACGGACAAGTTCGCCGGCACGATCCTCGGTGTGAACACGTTCCGGCTGCGTCAGTTCCCCGACGTGCAGCTCGGCAACATCACGGACTCGACGTGGCGGGTGTGGCGCCGGCGCCCCCGGGTGACCTACGACGACGCGCAGGCCGTGGCGCGCGGCGTGACCATCCCAGTGCTCGCGGCGTGGGAGTCGAGCACCCGGGCGGCGCTCACCGCCGGCCGGAAGCAGGCGAAGGATGTGCAGGTCACGGCGGCCACGGAGCCGTATTTCGACATCCGTTCCCTCCGGCTCGAGCAGGGCCGCGCCTTTACCGCTCAGGAGGTGGAGGCCGGCGTGCCGGTCCTCGTGCTGGGACATGAACTCGCGAACAAGCTGTTCGAGGGCCAGGACCCGATCGGCCGCGAGGTCAAGATCTTTCAGCTCCCCTACCGGGTGATCGGGGTCGTGGAGAAGCAGGGCAACCTGTTCGGGCTGTCGCTCGACAAATTCGCGGTGGCGCCGGCGAACGCGCCGCTCAAGCGCTACGTCAATCCGCCGCGCGTGGTGGACGCACTGGCGGTGAAGGCCAACTCGCAGCCCGAAATGCGAGAGGCAATGGCGCAGGCTGAAGCGATGATGCGGAGCCGCCGGCACCTGCGGCCGCGCCAGCCGGACGACTTCGCATTGGAAACCGCGGACGAGGTGCTCGCTTTCTGGGGCAAGATCAGCCGTGTGCTGTTCGTCGCGCTCCCGGGCCTGGTCGCGATCTCGCTGGTCGTGGGCGGGATCGTGATCATGAACATCATGTTGATGGCGGTGGCTGAGCGCACGCGCGAAATCGGCATCCGAAAATCGCTCGGTGCCCGACGGCGCGACATCCTGCGGCAGTTCCTGATCGAGGCCGCCACCCTCGCGACCGTGGGCGCCGCCGGCGGCGTCGCCCTTGGACTCGCGCTCGCCGGCGCCGTGGCGGCGACCACGCCGGTCCCGGCCGCCGTCGCGCCCTGGTCGATCGCGGTCGGCGTGGTGCTCGGCGCCGGCGTGGGCATCATCGCCGGCGTGTATCCGGCAAGCCGCGCGGCTCGCCTCGACCCGATCGCCGCCTTGCGGCACGAGACATGACCGGCCTGTTCGAAGGGGTCGGCATTGCCCTCCACTCGTTGCGCAGCAACAAGTGGCGGGCCGTGCTGACCATCCTCGGCGTCGCCATCGGCGTGATGGTCGTGATGGTGATCGCCGCCATGATCAGCGGGATCAACCGCAGTGTCTCGAACATCTTTGAGTCGATCGCGCCGCGCACTTTCCTCGTGTGGCGCTTCTTCCAAGCGGGGGTCAACGTGTCGGATGGCTCCGATGACTCGAGCCCCTGGCGCCGCAACCCACCGATCAGCGAGATCGAGGCCGACCGCATCGCCCTGCTCCCTTCTGTGCGCTACGTCACTCGGCGTGACGAGAGCTCCGCAACGGTGGAGTTCGCCGACCTGCGGCTCGAGTCGGTCAACGTGGCAGGGTTGTCCGCCCAGTGGGTGGAAGTGAACGGCGGCGACGTCTACCCGGGGCGCACCTTCACGCGGCTCGAGGACCTCGCCAACAGCCCCGTGGCCGTGATCAACCGGAAGCTGGAAGACCAGCTGTTCCGCGGGCGCGATCCGATCGGTCAGTCGATCCGCGTCGCCGGCGTACCGTTCACCGTGATCGGCGTGTACACCCCGCCTCCGAACCTCTTCAGCGGCAGCACGCCGCCCTTCGTCGGGATTCCGCACGGCGCGTTCGCCAAGCACGTGCCCTACTTCAAGGGGTGGATGCGGCTCGCGGTCGCGCCGGCGCCCAGCTACAGCCAGCAGCAGGCGATGGACGAAGTGGTCGCGACGCTGCGCTCGCTCCGAGGCATGAAGCCCGGCCAGGAGAACACCTTCTCGATCGTAACGCAGGACAAGCTGCTCGACTCGTGGAACCAGGTCACAGGGATGTTCTTCCTCGTGATGCTCGTGCTGTCGTCTATCGGGCTGATGGTAGGGGGCGTGGGCGTCGTCGCGATCATGACGATCTCGGTGACGGAGCGCACCCGGGAGATCGGCGTCCGCAAGGCACTCGGGGCGACGCGGCGCGCCATCCTGTGGCAGTTCCTGGTCGAGGCCTCCACGCTGACCCTGGTGGGCGGCGCGGCTGGGATGCTAGTGGGCGGCTGCCTCGCGTTCACCATCTCCCGCGTCACGCCGATTCC